>JAABUN010002960.1_pt1 | contig 27934 bp, 23 predicted proteins | sample 5559311 | NCBI WGS metagenome assembly JAABUN01 (sample SAMN10711877, study PRJNA513370) | rock metagenome | isolation source: Antarctica rocks | place: Antarctica: Victoria Land, Siegfried Peak sud
GTGTCGACCGCGACGAACACCACCGATCCTCGCGCGTCGACGCCGCCATGACCAGACCCAGCACCGCCGCGTGACAGCGAATCTTCGCGCGCCCCGGCGCGCCTCGCCGAAGGCGCTGGGCTGCTGACCTGCAACGATGCGTGGCTGTCTGGGACGGTGGGGGAGTGTTGGGACCGGTCCTGGAGGGTCGTTCGTGCGGACTTTCTGCGGACTGCTCGACTTCTTGCGGACTACCTGCGGACTGTCGGCGCTGCCGTGCTCGTTCGGCGACCCTCGCCGGCCGCCGATCGACGCGTTCAGGTCGTCATTGCTCTCGCGCGCCGAGGGCCTGCTGGACGGAGATCACGCCGCAGCCCGAGGCGATCAGTCCGCTGGCCCGGAGCGCCGCAGATCGTGCAGCGTCACTCTGCTAACGCCGGCCCGCACTCAGGCCTGTCGCCGCCATCGGCGACCGTGTCCTGGTGCGGAGGCTGACCCTGCGTTGCTTCGCGCGCCGCCCCTCTGGCGTGCGCATGTCCTGCAACCGGCGCGTGGACTGCCATTGACCTTCGCCCCTGGAATCCGTCACTGAACGGGCCCCGGCTGCGCCAGATTGGAAGACCGGCTCCAAGGGGTGCGGGGCCGTCCGGCGAAGTCTGTTTCCGCAGGTCAGCGGCATGATCGTATCCGGGGCCGTCTGCCCGGATCCGTGTTCGTGCCCGCCGATCGGGCCGTAGCGGGCACGACACTGGCTCGGGCAAGTAGCCAGAGAGGTCACCTTCGTGTCAGGGAAGAGGTCGGCGTTACTCGGCGTCCGTCGGAGTGCATCTGTGCAGGTCACAGCGTTAGGGCTCCGGGGGAGTCCGCCCGAAGCCGCCGCTGAGCGGGCGCTGTGGCTACTAGTTTGGCTACCAGTTCCGACGCCCCGTCCACCCGAGTCCACCGGTCCGAGAAGCGCTGCGCGTGACCACTTCGCGGCCCATGGCGAAGGCGCCCCGAAATCGAGCCCCGTCGCAGAGCCGGGGGCGTCCCGACATCGGACAGGCTCCACTCGCCCGCCCGCCCGGCGGCCACGGCCAAGCGCTACTCGCGTCGCGACCAGCTCGCACCACGCCCCGGTCCGTCGACATCCACCCGCCCCTCCGTACGCAGGTCGTCAAGAGCGTTGCGGATTGTGCCGTCGCTGATCCCGGGCAGCGCGAGCCGGACGTCGGCGATGCGGAACCGCGCGGGCGCCTGGTCCAGGACGTAGCGCTTGACCCGTTCCCGTTTCCCGCCACCTGTCCCCGCAGCGGCGGCGCGCTGGCCGAACAGCGCGTACGCCCGGCTCAGCAGCCCGACGACGTAGCGCAGCCACGGCCACGGGTCGTGGGCGGACTCGTGCCAGCCGTGGGTCGAGGCGAGCAGCGTCGCGTAGTAGTCGTCCGCCGACTCGGCGATGAGCTGCTCGAGGCTGACGTACCGGGCGACGCCGTAGCCGACCTCTGCCAGCAGCGCGTTGGTGAGCACCCGCGCGACCCGGCCGTTGCCGTCCTCGAACGGGTGGATGACGAGCAGGTCGAGCACGGCCAGTCCGACCAGGAGCAGCGGATGGTTCTTGTCCAGGCGCCGCTCATGGGTGTATCTGGACACCAGCTCCTCGGTCGCTCCAGGCGCCAGCCGGGCGGAGACGGGGTGGAAGCGCACGCTCTGCCGACCATCCGGGGACCGGTCGACCACCAGGTTGTCCTCGGTCTTGCAGGCTCCCCCGGGCGTGGCCGTGTGCGAGTACAGCAGCCGGTGCAGGTGCAGGACCAGCCCGACGTTGAGCGGCCGCCAGTCGTCCTGCCACACGTAGTCCAGTGCCTCGCGGTAGCCGGCGAGCTCCTGCTCCGATCGGCCTCGCAGCCGGCTTGCAGCTCCCGCGATGATGCGGTCGGCGCGCTGGTCGTCGGCGACCACGACGCCCTCAAGGGCGGACGACGCCTTCACCGACTGGACGCGGGCTCGCAGTGCCAGCTGCTCGAGCAGCCCGGGGAGCTGCGCGACGTGCAACCCTTCGAGGCCGCGCCCGACGTCGGCATCGGCGAGCGCCCGTGCGACGCCGGCGGGCACGCTGGCCAGCAGCGGGACGCCCGCTTCGAAGCTCCGCACGGAACCTCCTAACAGAAGCAGCGAACCTACTAAGAAGCCGACTCTTGTAAACATTACTTCTGCGGTGGACGACCGTCAGCCGCCAGGGCCCCGGCAAAGTCGCGATCTTGGGCGTGTCGCGGCGCGACACGCCGGTGAGGGTGTAGCGGGGCGGGCACGGCACCGCTGGCGATCATGACGGTTCCTTGGCCAGCAGAATCGACCGAACAGGTGCCGTGCCCGTGTCTGCAGTCTTGTTCATCCCCGCCGCTGTTGACTGGAGCCGTCTGCTGCCCGAGCCGCTGCGGTCGGTGCCCGCGGGGGTGCTGGCGGCGTTGGGGGGCGGTGACCGACCCGCGTCGGCGTCGTGGGGTTCGGCACGGCTGCACGGCGGTGCTGGCGATCGCGGTGTGCGCGGTTCTGGCCGGCGCCCGGTCCTATCTTGGTATCGCCGAGTGGGCGGGTGACTTGACGCCGGGGGTGCGCCATGGGCTGGGTCTTGGCCGGCGTGCGCCGTGTGAGTCCACGATCCGCCGGGTGCTGCAACGCGTGGATCCCGACGAGCTCGACCGGGCGGTCTGCGGCTGGCTCGCCGAGCAGCCCAGCCGACCGGCACCAGCCAGGCCGATGGGGCGGCGGGTGGTGGCCGTGGACGGCAAGAGCGTGCGCGGCGCCCGGCTGCGCGGCCTGCCGTCCGAGCGGGCGGTGCATCTGCTGTCGGCCTACGACACCGTCACCGGAACGGTGCTGGCGGAGACGGTCGTGGACTGAGCGGACCCTTCGCCTGCACGTCTACCCCCGCATCGGCGACCGTCCGCTCGCGGCGGTCCGCCGGTCCGACATCCCGGCCCTGATCACCAGCTCCGGGCAGCACCTGGCGCCCAAGACGGTGGAGAACCACTTCTGGCTCATCAAGGCGGTCTTCAACGCGGCCGTGGAGGACCAGCTGATCGCGGTGGGCCCGTGCCGCAAGATCGCGCGGCAGCCGGTCGCTCCATCTCACGTGGTCCCGCTGTCCGTGAATCAGGTGCAGCGTCTGGTCACCGCAGCACTTCCGGGTGATCACGGCAGTCGGGACAGGCCTTCGCCAGGGTGAGGCGTTGGGACTGCGCGGGCAGGACGTGGACTTCTTGCGCCGCGAAGTCCACGTGCGTCACCAGCTCGTGTCCGTTCCCGGGGTGGCGGCCCACCTGGGGCCGCCCAAGACGGCGAGCAGCCTTCGCACCGTGCCGGCGCCTGCGTTCGTGCTGCAGGCGCTCTCCGCGCACGTCCGGCTGTTCCCGGCCGGTCCGTTTGGGATGATCTTCAGCAACACGCGCGGGAGCGTCGTGAACCGGCAGAGCCTGCACCGCTCACTGGCTGCGGCGGTGCGAACGGCTGGACTTCCGGCCGGGATCACCTTCCACCAGCTGCGCCACACGTACGCCTCGCTGCTCATCGACGGCGGTGAGTCCGTCACCGCGGTCGCCGATCGGATGGGGCACAAGAACGCGACCGAGACCCTGCACACCTACTCCCACCTGTGGCCGCCCAGCGACGACAAGACCCGGCACGTACTGGACAAGGCCTTCGCGACCGTCGACGCGCTGCACGCCGAGAGCGCACACCGCTGACCGCCGACCAGCACCAGGGCCGGACCTCGTCGGGACTACACGCGCCGGTAAGCATCGCGGCGGTGGGCGACGTCGACGACGGTGACCGAGCGCTGCACGTCGTCGATCCGGTAGATGACGCGGTAGGTGCCACGCCGGGCGGTGTGCCGGTCCTCCAGCGGGGGCCGGAGGCGCTTGCCGACGCGGTGTGGGTTGTCCAGCAACGGTCCGACGATGAACACGTGGGCGGCGATCGCCACCCCCTCGGGGAGCACCTCCGCGAGCTGGCGACGAGCTGTCGGCGCGATCGTGAGCGAGTACCGGTCGTGCTGGGCGCTCACGCCACCGGACGGCGACCTCGCCGCTCCATCGCCATCGCGAGGTCGGCCTCGGACTCACCCTCGCCGTCGGCCAGTTCGGCGTCGGCAGCCGCCAGCCGGCGCATCGCGTCGGGGTCGGACAGGATCGCGAGCGTCTCCTCGAGCGACTCGAGATCCTCCGGCGCGATCAGCACGGCGGCCGGCCGGCCGTGGACTGTCACCGTGATCCGCTCGTGTTGGCCCCCCACGCGCCCCACGACCTCGGACAGGTGTGCCTTGGCCTGGGCGAGGGACATCGAGGTCGTCATGGTCACAAGTGTGACCAGTGCTTGCTGGCTTGTCGAGCACCGTGGCCAACACGGTGAAGCACGCCACCGTAGTGACACGGAGAGCGCCGGGCGGCGTACGAGGCGGTCAGGGCAGGTGCAGGACTGTCCCTGTTGCGGACTCACCGCGGACTGAGCTGGGCCCGCAAGCCTCTGACCTGCGGTGATGCGCGGGACAGACGAGGCCTACTGCTTCCTCTACCTGGGGTAGGCGCCGTCAGGGCAGGAACAGCGACGCGTCGCCGAACTCGTGCCACAGGTAGCGCTCGCGCAGCGCGGCGTCGTAGGCCCGGCGCACCAGGTCTGGTCCGGCGACGGCCTCCAGCAGCGAGAGGTGGCTGGCCTGCGGCGCGTGCAGGCCGGTGACCAGTCCGGTGACGACCCGGGCCGGCCGCTCGGGCCCGAGGACGAGCGACGTCCAGCCCTGCCCGGCGGTCACCGAGCCATCGGCGGCGGCGACGGTCTCGAGCGCCCGGGTCACTGTCGTGCCCACCGCGACGACGCGCCCTCCCGCGGTCCGGGTGCTGTTGACGGCCCTCGCGGTGGGCGCCGGGACGGCGAAGCGCTCGTCCATCGGCGGCTCGTGCGGCTCCGGGCTCGAGACACCGCAGTGCAGCACGACGGGCGCGACCGCCACGCCGCGCCGGGCCAGGCCGACCACTACCGCGGGCGTGAAAGGCCGTGCGGCACTGGCCATCTCCGCGCTGCCCGGCTGGACGCCGAACACGGTCTGGTAGTCGGCGAGCGGGAAGGGGCCGGCGGAGTAGGCGTAGGCGATCGGACGGCCGTGCCGGGCCAGGTAGTCGGCCGGCGGCGCCGCCGACGACGGCGTCGCCCGCCACAACCGGGACACCTGGGCTCCGGCGTCCGGGTGCGCCGCGACCAGCGTGAGCCGCAGGCCGCCCGGCAGCTTCACCACCGCACCGGCGCGCGGGGTGACGAGGTCCGGTCCGGACCGGTCGGCCAGGCGACGCTCGACCACCCAGGAGCCGTCGTCGAGCGTCGCCGCGACGTGCAGGTGTGGGGCCCTGTCGCCGCGGGCCAGGTCGACAGCGGCCGGAAGCGTCGCGGAGGTGTTGACCACCACCAGGTCGCCAGGGTGCAGCAGCGAGGGCAGGTCGTGAAAGGCGTGGTGCATGACGCCTTTCGGTGTGCCGACGAGCAGCCGCACCGCGTCGCGGGCGAGCCCGCGTCGTTCCGGCGGCGCCGTCGCCTCGAGTGCGCCGGGCAGCGCAAAGCTTGTCGCCGGCTGCGCGAGCGTGCGCCTCATCGTTTCGCCCCGGCCGCGCTGAGCTCAGCGGCGACGTAGCGGCCGCTCGGCAGGTCGCCGCTGATGAGCCGCCACAGCGCCGGGATGACGTCGGCCGGCTGCTGGAGCGCGGCCGGGTCGGCGTCGGGGTCGGCGAGGCGGTGCAGCTCGGTGTCCATGTCACCGGGGTCGACGGCGTAGCAGCGCAGCTCAGGCTCCTCGATGGCGAGGACCGCGGTCGCGTAGTCGAGCGCGGCCTTGGCCGCGCCGTAGGCACCCCAGCCGGGATACGGCTCGATGGCGGCGTCGGACGACAGGTGCAGCACCCGTCCGCCGCGTCGCCGCAGTGAAGGCAGCACCAGTGCCAGCAGGGCGAGCGGGGCGAGCGTGTTGACCTCGAAGACCTCCAACAGGTCGGCCGGGGCGAGCTGTCCCAGCGGCGGGAGCGGCGACGGGCCGATGATGCTCGCGTTCGCGACGAGCAGGTCGAGCCCGCCGCGCCGCTCGACCGCGGCGCTCAGCGCGTCGCGGTGCCGATCGTCGGCGATGTCGCCGGGGACGGCGGTGACGCGGGACGAGCCCGGCAGCTGCGCCATCGCTGCGTTCAGGCGGGCGCCGTCGCGGGCGTCGACGACGACGTGCCAGCCGCGACGGACGAGCTGGGTGGTCAGGGCCAGCCCGAGGCCGCGTGAGGCGCCGGTGACCAGGGCTACGGGAACGTGCTCGGAAGGTGTCATGGGCGTAGGCTGCAAGGTTAAGTCAGGTTGATGTCGAGGGGCGCTCGTGGACAGGGACGATCCGCTGACGATCGGTGAGGTGGCGGCGCGCTCGGGCTTCGCCACCTCGGCGCTGCGCTATTACGAACGCGAAGGGCTGTTGAGCGCGACGCGCACGGCCGGAGGGCAGCGGCGCTACCCACGCAGCGCGCTGCGGCGCCTCGCCTTTGTCCGGGCGGCCCAGAACGTCGGCCTCTCGCTCGACGAGGTGCGCCAGGCGCTCGCGACCCTGCCCGAGGGCCGCACGCCGACCAAGCGCGACTGGGCCGTGCTGTCCCGCGCGTGGCAGCAGCGCATCGACGAGCAGATCGCGGGCCTTGCAAAGCTGCGCGACGGCCTGACCGGCTGCATCGGGTGCGGGTGCCTGTCGCTGCGCACGTGCGCGCTCTCCAACCCCGCAGACGCGGCGGCCCAGGAGGGGCCGGGGGCGCGCTTCCTGTCCGCCTCCCTGCGGCGGGTGCCCGCCGGCGCCGGCCCGACAGGTGGCGCTGGCGCCGGGAGCTGATCTCGAGGGCCTGCACGCCTGCACGGGACCTGCCGTGCCACGTACGGTCTAGACCGTGACCACGTACTGCGCGCCCTGCATCGCCGACCTCGCCCTCGTCCGGGAGGCGGCCACCACGGTGGCCGGCAACGCCTGCTGCATGGCGCACGCCGTCCTGCTGACGCACGCCTACGACGACGCTCAGCGCCGCCGTCAGCGTCTCGACGCGCTGCGCGAGCTCGCGAGCGGCAAAGCCGAGACCGCCGAGCCGGCCGAGCAGGCCCGCCTCGAGCTGCTCGTGCAGGAGTACGGCTTGGCCGGCGCGATGGACATGAGCACCACGCCGCAGCGGCGGCCCACCCTCGAGCGTCCCGGTCCGTCGGGGCGCCAGCAGCAGCGGGCCGGGAGCCCGCGTCCGCCCCAGCCGGCGCACGGCGGCGGTCAGGCAGGGGGCGCTCCTGGCGGCCCGAGCGGTCCGAGCGGTCCCGGCGGTCCGGGTGGCGAGGAGCGCCGACCGCGCAACCGGCGTGGCCGACGAGGCGAGCGCACCGGACCCGGCCAGGGCACAACAGGAGCAGGCGCCGCAGACCCCTCCGGCGCGCCGGCCCCCGCCTCCGACAGCGGCTCGCAGCAGGGCTCGGCCCCCCGGGTGGTCCCGACCGCCGACGCCGCGCCCGCCGCCCAGGGCTCGACAAGCTCGGCCAGCACCCTCACCGCGGGGGCCTCCGGGGACACCGGGACCGCGAGCTTCGAGGCCAGCGCCTCGGGCGAGGTGCGCGAGACGCACCCGTCGGAGTCGGTGGCGTCGGGCGGGCAGGAGTCGTCGACCTCTTCGCAGGGGAGCGGCAGTGACGGCGCGTCGCCGGCTGCCTCGCCCCAGGGCGAGTCGTCCGACCAGCGCACTGCGCCGCAGGCCGCCGAGTCGCCCGCACCCGCTCCTGCGCCGACGGACACCGGACCGGCCGCCCCGCAGTCCGGTCCGCCGCCCGCCGCTGCGCAGGGCGACGCCCCGCAGAGTTCGTCGGGGTCTGAGCGGCCCGCCTCGGACGCGGGCGACTGAGACTTGTGCACCCGGCCGGGGGAATCGCTCTCGCGGGGATGCGGTTCACTACAGGTGCCGACCCGATACATGGCCCCCGGTCCCAAAACAGTCGCTACGAGCGACACACCGCCGTGAGGCGACCTGACGGGAAGGCACACGACAACCGCACCGGCTTGCTGGGGCGGTTGTCGTGCTGCTCCGGCTCAGCCCGCAAAGACCGAGGGGGACGGGCATGACGCACGAGCGGCCACCACGCTGCCGGCCGTTGCCCTCGTCGGTAATCGAGGCGTTCGCGGGGCAGGAGCCGTCGACCTCGACACCCGAGCTGCTCGACCGGCTCGACCGGGCGCTGGCGACGCTGCCGCCCGCTGAGCGCGCCGCCGTCGTCGCGGCGCACGGCTACGGCGAGGGCCCGGTGGGTGCGGCCATGGAGCTCGACGTCGACACCGGCGACGCCGAGCTCCTCGCCCGAAGCGGGTTGCAGCTGCTGCGCGCGGCGCTGGCCGACCTCGAGCCGTAGGTGCCCGTGGCGAGCGCGGACGAGGGTGAGTCCGACGAGGCAGCCGGACATGCCGACCGCGCCGAACAGTCCGGGCCCGCCAAGCGCACCAAGCCCGCCGAGCCCGCCGAGCCGGCCGAGGCGGTGTGCGGGCCGGCCGAGCCGGTGTGCGAGCCGGCCGAGGCGGTGTGCGGCAGCTGCGGCAACACATCTGCGCCGGCAGTTTTGCTGACATGGACGGTCGAGACCGGGCCGAGCGGCCCCCGCTACACCTGCCTCACCTGCACCCGTCGGCACCTGCGGGCGATGGAGGCGAGGCTTCGACCGGAGCACTGGTAGCCGGAGCACCTGTCGCCCGAAGGCAGCCGGGCTGCTCGCTCGGCGGTCGTCGCTGCTGGGTGATCGTCAGAAGCATCTGTCGCTTTCACCGGGTCGCTGTGCACGGATCCTTCTGACGATCACGTCGGTCAGGACCGGTGTCGCGCCGATGGCCGGGCCGCCATCCACGTCGCTGCGCGTCGACCTGCGGCGGTGGCACGCCGTCCGGCACGTCGCGCCGCTCCTGCTGCGTCGACGCCGTCGGCGGCAGGCCCTTCCGCTTCGGCTTCCCCCGTCGTGCGAGGGCTCCGGCCGCGGGCAGGCCCGTCCACATCGGCTGCACCGGTCGTGCGTGCCTACCGGCCGCGGTCAGCCGCTGAAGCCGGGCTGCCAGGCAAGCATCTCGGTGCGGAAGTCGGCCTCGCCGCCCAGCTGCGACAGCACCGCGATCGTGCCCATCGTGACGCGGTGGATGAGCAGGTACGACGGCGGCAGGTTCAGCTGGCGGCCGAGCGCCGCCGCGGGGGAGCGCGGGTCGCCGATTCGTACGGCCTGGGCGCGAAGCCAGGGCCGGCTGAAGCGGAATCGGTCGGCCGCCACCGGTTCGAGCAGCGGCCGCAGGTAGTCGAGCAGCTCGTGGGCGTCGAGCTCGATGTCGGGCCGTACGAAGCCCTCGGCGCGCAGCTCGTCGAGCACCTGCTCGGACTGCCCGTCGAGGGCGAGGTGGGCCAGCCGTCCGATGGGTTCGGGTGCGCCGTCGGGCAGCCGGTTGACCGCGCCGAAGTCGAGAACGCCGAGCCGGCCGTCGGCCAGCAGCCGAAAGTTGCCCGGGTGCGGGTCGGCGTGCAGCAGCCCGGCGAGCACCGGTCCTGAGAACAGGAAGCGGGCGAGCAGCTGGCAGGCGCGGTCCCGCTCCTGCTTGGTCCCGTCGGCGATGATCGCGGACAGCGGCGTGCCCTCCAGCCAGGTCGAGACGAGCACCCGTTCGCCGCCGGCTACGACCGAGGGGATGGCGATCGCCTCGTCGCCCTCGTAGGCCGCCGCGAAGGTGGCCTGCGCGTCGGCCTCCAGGCGGTAGTCGAGCTCTTCGGCCACCCTTTCCTGCAGCTCGGCGATGAGAGGCTTGACGTCGAGCCCGGGGGTGAGCGCAGAGAACATCCGGGCGAGTCGGCTCAGCTGGCGCAGGTCGCTCATCAGCGCCTCACCGGCACCCGGGTACTGGATCTTCACCGCGACCGGCGTCCCGTCGTGCCAGACCGCTCGGTGCACCTGTCCGATGCTGGCGGCTGCGGTGGGTGTGTCGTCGAAGAAGGAGAAGCGCTCACGCCACTGCTCGCCCAGCTCGGCGGCGAGCACCTCGTGGACGGTGGCGGCCGGCAGCGGCGGCGCGGCCTCCTGCAGCTTGGTGAGCGCGGCCCGGTAGGGAGCGGCCACCTCCTCGGGCAGGGCCGCCTCGAACACCGACAGCGCCTGGCCGAACTTCATGGCCCCACCCTTGAGCTGGCCGAGCACCTGGAACAGCTGCTCGGCCGTGCGCGCCTGCAGCTCGGCCGCGACCACCTCGGCGGGGCGCCCACCGAGGCGCTTCCCGAAACCCAGCGTGGCCCGCCCGGCGACGCCCAGCGGCAGGCCCGCCAGCTTGGCCGAGCGGGTGAAGGCGCGCCGGGGGATGTCGCTCACCCCTGCAGTCTCGCTGCCCGGCCGGTGGGGCGCGCGTCGATCGCCCCGACGGGCCCGTCGCGACGGGGCGCTCAGGCAGACAGGGCCTGTGCTGCTGTGCAGTGGCAGGCGGGGTGCACCGGCCAGCTGCGACGACGCCAGCGCCAGTCGGGCAGAGTGAGTTCCAGCGTGCCGCCGAGCGCCGCTGGACGCGTGGTGCCGTCCACCAGGCACAGCACCTGCTGGGCGGCCTGCGCGGCCACGTGCAGCGCCAGCGGACCGTCGCACGCCTGTCGGGCACGGCTGGCCACCGACAGCTGGGCGGCAAGGCCCGGCCAACCGGCGTCCAGGTCGGTGCGGGTCAGGTCGAGGCAGTGCAGGCAGGGGCCAAGCTCGTCGAGCACGAGCGGACCTACCACGCCGACGACGTCCCGCACCTCGACGAGCAGGTGCGGCACCCCGGACGGCAGCTGCTCGCGCGCCTCGTCGAGCTGTTCGGCGCGGGCCGGCGCGAGCACGATGAGATCGGGGCGCTCCTGAGCGCTCGTGTCGGCCGAGGGCGCGGCGGCGCACAGCCGGGCGCGGGTGGCGTCTCCCCGGGGGCGCCCCACGTCGTCGGCTGCGAGACCGCCGACGACGACGTCGTGCGCCCGGGTGATCCGCTCGTCGACGACGTCGACGGCCCCGATGCCGGCGGATGCCAGCAGCAGTGCCAGCGGCGCACCGACGCGCCCGGCGCCGTGCACCGCGATGCGCGCGGCCTGCCGGTGCTCCATCGCGGGCAGGCCCCCGTCGTCACGGACGAGGGCGAGCGAGTCGAGGTCTGCGGTGAGGCGTTCGCGCTCGATCCGCTGGAGCCGGCCGAGCGGGCCGGTGCCCTGCGCGCCGTCGGCGAGCATCCCCGCGCCGGCGAGCAGCTCGATGAGCAGGCTCGTGCGCGCAGGCGGGCAGCCTGCGGCGGCGGCCTGCAGCACAAGCTGCGCGCGTTCGCGGGTGCCGTCGAGCAGCGTCAGCACGTGCCGGGTGGCCGGGTCGAGGCCGCTGAGCACGGCGCTGCGGCGTCCCGCCCGGCCGAGCTGGAGGTTTGCGGCGTCGCGCCACAGCCGGCGGACGGCCGGCGCGAGCACCGGACGGGCGGGCAGCGGGCGGGCTGGGCTCGCGACCTCGTCGGGGCTGGTCCGGCCGTACGAGGGCTCGGCCGGGTCGCTGGTCCGGGTGACCGTGCCGGCCGGGGCACGGCCAGCGGGCGGGGTGGGCGGCGGCACGGGCACCTCCGGGGTGGACGGAGCGCAGGTCGCTGGATGGACCCGGCCGCTGCAGCCTGCCCCGCCCGGCGCGCCGAGGGCCGCGTCATCCACAGGCAGGCGAGAGTGGGCCGGGTGTTCGGACCCGTCTCGGCTGGCCGCACCGCCCTGAGGATCGGCGGTGGGGCCCCTCCGGCGTGTCGTGGCGTCAGCTCCCTACAGCCGATCATGCTGAGCCTGACCTCCACACCGAAGATCGGCTGTGGGCGCGGCGGCGGGCCCTTCAGGGTGCAGCGGTCAGACCGCCGGTCGAGTCGAACGGGCCGCGAAAGAAATCGGCCGGGTCGACGGCGCTACGCAAGGGCCTGCCTCGAGACAGCCGCCACCGGTGTCGGTCCGGGCCGGGGATGGGGCACAGGCACCGCTCCCGCGGCCAGCCGGCCCGACAGCTCGCGCGCCGCGGCGGCGGGTGCTCCAGGTAGCCGCAGGGTGAAGGTCGACCCCACGCCGAGACTCGACGAAGCGGTCAGCGTGCCGCCCATGGCAGTGGTGAGCTGGCGTGCGATGTAGAGCCCGAGCCCCGTTCCGCTCGTCGTCATGCGCAGCGGGTCTTCGACGCGGTGGAACTTGTCGAAGACGCGGTCGAGCTGGTCGGCCGGGATGCCCCGGCCGATGTCGGTCACAGCCACCTGCACCCCGCCCTGGGTCAGGGTCAGGCTGACGTCGACCGGTGTCCCGGGAAGCGAGTACTTGAGCGCGTTTCCCAAGAGGTTGCTCAGCACCTGCACGGTCCGCGTCGGGTCGAAGCAGGCGTAGGCCGGGCCGTCGGGCAGCAGCAGCCGGACCCGGGCCCCCTCGGCGCCGAAGTCGACAGCGGCACGCCGCACGAGCGGCACCAGATCACCGGGACCGACGGCCACGTGCCGCGACACGTTGCCCTGCGAGGCGCTGATCCGCGAGGTCAGCAGCAGGTCCTCGACGAGCCGCGCCAGGTGCTGGCTGCGGTCGCTGATCACCTCGAGGCACTCCTGGCGCCGCTGCGGGGTCATCGCGTCACCGCGGCGCAGCAGCAGATCGGCGTAGCCCTTGATCGGCGTGATCGGCGTGCGCAGCTCGTGCGAGACCGTAGCGATGAAGTCGGCCTTGAGGCGTTCGACCTGCCGTTCGCGGGTGACGTCGTGCACGATGACGACGTCGCGCAGCAGCCTGTCGCCGACGAACGCGCCGGCGTGGCCGAACCGCACGACCCGCTGCTCGCCGTCGCGCCGACGCAGGGTCATCTCGACCGAGGCCTGCTGCGTCGTCGGCGACAGCAGCGCGCGACCGAGCGCGAACGGGTCGCAGGCGGCGCCCTCGGTGTCGGTGGCGTCGAGCAGGTCGTCGAGCGGGCGCCCGACGGCCTCGCGCTCGGTGCAGCCCGTCAGCGCGGACAGAGCCGGGCTCCAGAGCTGGACGGTCCCGGCGCCGTCGAGCACCAGGATGCCGTCGGAGGACTGGTCGACCACGGCCTGCAGCTTGCTGGTGGCCTCGGTGAGGCGCTGCACGTGCTCGGCGGCCTGCAGCGCTGCGGCCAGCAGGTTCGCCAGCGGCGTCAGCAGCAGCAGCTCACGGGCCTCCAGCCGCTGCCGCCGACGGCTCTTGCAGAGCACGACGACCCCGAGGCGGCGACCATCCGCCTCGAGCACCGCGACGACACCGTCCGGACCCGTGCCGCCCGCCGGAGCGACCGGCCGGTGCCCGTCGCCGGTGTTCGACGCGAGGACCGCCCGCTCCTCGGCGGTGGCGTCGCGCCCACGGAAGAGCTCTCCCCGCTTCTGCTCGAAGGCCTGCGCGGGTTCGCCGGGCAGCAGGGCGAGCGCCACGTCGGCGTCAAAGGCCTCGCGGCACAGGTGGAGGAACGTGGGGAGCAGGTCGTCGCGCTCGCGCCGCACAGCCAGCGCGTGCGACAGCGCGAGCAGGCGCGCCGACCGGGTGCGCTCCTCGGCCTCCTGCGCCCGCGCCCGGAAGGCCACCAGCAGTGCCACGGCCGGCACCAGGGCGACGGGCAGCAGCGCGGGCGCCGCGTCCATCGCCAGCACGCCGGTGCCGGCGATGGACAGGTGCCCCGGCAGGGTGAGCACGGCCAGCCGCCAGCCGTCGCTGAGCACGGCGCGGGCCTCCAGCTCCTGCACGGCGGTGAGGACACGGGCGAGGTTGACCAGGTTCACCGCCGTAAAGGCCATCAGGCCCAGGACCAGCCCCAGCACGGTGCGCGCGCTCAGCCCGGAACCTGGACCGCTGACGAGGTGGACGATGAGCACCAGCACGGCGCTGGACACGGCCAGGTTGGCCGCGTTGAACAGCGACTTGACGCGGTCGCGCCGCGCCGCCACCGAGCTCAGCACCACCGCCGCCACCGGCAGCCAGATCGCGTGCACGGCCGGCAGCAGCAGCACGTCGACGACCAGGGCCGACTCGAGGAGGGTCAGCTCCTCGACCTGGTCGCCGCGGCGGACGGGGACCGCCACCAGGTTCGCCACCACGGTCAGCAGCAGCAGCGCCAGTGCGAGCCAGAGGTGGTGCGGGCCCGGGTGCACGACGCCGCGCACGGGCAGCACGGCGCCGGAGTCGCGCAGGACGACCAGGGCGAGCAGCGGCAGCAGCAGGCCCAGGGCCACCGTCTCGCCGACGACCCGCCGCAGGAGCGTGCTCACCGCGACCTGCCGGCTCGAACGCTCTCGAGCCGGCAGGGTGCGATGCCGCTCCGGGTCAGCGCCAGCTCTCCGCAGCCCAGTTGGAGGCCGCCCAGTTCGACGCCGCCCGGTTCGACGCGGCCCAGTTGGACGCAGTCCACGTTGCCCAGTTCGAGGCGGCCAAGTTCGAGGCGGCCCAGTTCGACGCCGCCCAGTTCGACGCCGCCCAGTTGGACGCCGCCCAGTTCGACGCGGCCCACAGCCGGGACTGCCACTGCTCGGCCGTGGTGGCGTCCCGGCCGGTCGCGATGATCCAGCGGTTGCCGGCCCACATGCTCGCCGTCCAACTGCTCGCCTGCGGGCTGCGCGCCGCCCACAGCGAGGCGGCCCACTCCTGCTGCCGCGCGCCCAGCCGGTCCCAGGCCGCCTCGGCGGCAGCCTGGTCGCCGGACCACAGCGCCTCGATGAAGGCCTGCCAGCGGCGCTCCTGGCCTGTCGGCGGCGCCAGCTCGTCGGCCGGCGGTGTCCACCGCGGCGTGCGAGCGTCCCGCGCCGCCGCGAGGTCGAGGCCGCCGGCTCCTGCGGCGCGCCGCTCGGACAGGCCTGCCGCGTCGTACGCCGTGCGGCGAAGCAGGCGCTTGACCTGCTCGGGCTGCAGCGACCGCTCGCCGAGCAGGACGGCCGCCGCGCCGGAGGCGACCGCCGTCGAGAACGAGGTGCCGGACGCCGCGCCGTAGCCGCGCGGCAGGTCGGTGCGGGTCTGCGCCGCCTCGGCGACGCTCCCGCGCGCGAGCGTCGACAGCACGCTGACGCCCGGCGCGACGACGTCGGGGCGACGTAGGCCGCGTCCGCCGCGCGAGGAGAAGGCGGCGACGGTGTCGTCGTCGCGGTCTGCGCTCGCGTGCTCGTCGAGCGCCCCGACGGTCAGCAGGTCGGGGTCGATGCCCGGCGAGGCCAGCGTGCCGCGCCGGTCGCCGTCGTTGCCGGCAGGCACGACGACGGTGACGCCCCGGTCCGACAGCCGCGACAGCGCGCGGGTCAGCGGGTCGATCTCCTGGGGCAGCGGGCTGCCCGAAGCCAGCGAGAGGTTGACGACATCGGCTCTGCCATCGTTGGCTACCGCCTGCAGGCCGGTGAGCACCCGCACCAGGCTGCTGCGACCGCTGTCGTCGGCGACCTTGACCGAGAGGATCGACGCCCGGGGCGCGACGCCCGCGAGCTCGCCGCCGCTGCGACGTCCGCTGCCGGCGATCAGGCCCGCGACGAAGGTGCCGTGGCCGTAGCCGTCCTGGTCGCCGGTACCGGTCACGTCGATGTGCCGCACCCGGCCGCGCAGGTCGGCCACCTCTTGCACGCCGGTGTCGACGACGGCCACGGTCACGCCGCGTCCCTCACCGGCCGGTGCGCCGAGCCCGAGGGTCTCGCGCACCGTCGAGGCAGCGGTCGGCTCCGCAGCGGAGCCGGCCGAGGCGACCTCGAGGGGCCGGTCCGCCACGGTGAGGTAGCCGGGCGGCAGCACCGTGCCGGCGGGCAGGTCGGCCCCGACCGCGCCGATCAGCGACAGCTTCGCCACGACCGAGCCACCGGCCCGCTCGACGGTGGCGACGAGCTCGCCCAGACCGGCTCCGCCGCTGACGACGACCCGCTGCATCGGCGCCGTCGAGGCGGCTGCGGCCGGTGCACCGGTGAGGCCGCCGGTGGCACTGAGCGCGGTGGCCAGCGCGACGGCGGCGGCCACCGCGCTCCGCTGCCGACGGCGCAGCCCGCCGTTCGAGACGGCGGCCGCGCGGGCCCGGTCAGCTGGTGCATCGGTCACGGGGCGTCCTTGTCCGGCGCGTGCGCCTGGTCGCAGAAGGGGGCGTGCACGTCGTCGGCCCCCCGGCCGTGTGCGCTGGTCACCCGTTCGGGTGAGACGCTCGCCAACCACCCGTGCCTACGAAGGAGCCGCCCATGACCGACACCGACCGACCCCTCGTGCGCACCGAGCGCCCCACGGGCGGCGTCGTCCTGCTGACCCTCGACCTCCCGGACAAGCGCAACGCCATGACCAACGCGATGACCGAGCAGTGGGTGGAGGCGGTCGCCGCGCTGCGGGGCGACCGCTCGGTGCGGTGCGTGGTGCTGACCGGCGCCGGCAAGGCCTTCTGCGCCGGCGGCGACGTCGGCTGGCTGGCCTCCGAGCCGGACGCCCAGCCGGCCGAGCTGCGCGACCGGATGCTGCCCTTCTACCGCTCGTGGCTCACCCTGCGCGAGCTCGACGTCCCCTCGATCGCGGCGGTGAACGGCGCCGCGGTCGGTGCCGGCGCCGCGCTGGCGCTGTCCTGCGACATCCGCTACGCCGGGGCCTCGGCCCGCTTCACGGTCCCGTTCGCCCAGCTGGGCATGGCCGCAGGCATGGCCACCACGTGGCTGCTGCCGGAGGTCGTCGGCCTGGCCGCCGCGCGCGAGCTGCTGCTCACGGGACGGGTCGTCGACGCCGGCCAGATGCTGCAGCTGGGCCTCGCGAGCGCGGTGCACGACGACGACGCGCTGCTCGAGCGCTCGCTCGAGGCCGCCGGGCAGGTCGCCGCCGGCGCCCCGGTGGCGCAGCGGTTCCACAAGATCGCGCTGGCCGACGGTGGGCACGCGAGCTTTGAGGATGCCCTGCGGTGGGAGGCGCTGGCCCAGCCGGTGACGCTCGCGACCGGCGATCTGCAGGAGGGGCTTGCCGCCCGGGCGGCTAAGCGGCCCGCGGTGTTCACCGGCCGCTGAGACGCGCCCACGACGTCGCAGAGCCCCTCGACCCCCGAACCCGTTCGCCTTCCCCTTGCGAACGGGTCCGGGAGGCCGAGGGGCCCCGTCTCAGACGACGCTACGAGCGCCGTCCGACAGTCGTCAACGGCGACTGTCCGCAGGCTGTGGACGCCGCTGTGGACGAGGTGGGGAGCACCGCGCGCGTCGCTGTGGACGACTGCGGGCCGGCGGGGGACGACCCGCCCGGCGCACCCGGCGTCATCGCGCTGACCTGCAGCGACGCGTGCCGGCGCGTGTGGACGACGAACAGTTGCCGCCCGCACAGCATCAGGCGGGGGCGAGCCCCTCGTCGCCCGGCTCGTCGTCGCCGGGCTCGTTGTCGCCGGGCTTGTCGTCACCGGGCCTGGGGGGGCTGTCCGCGGCCGGCGGCTGGGCCTCGCTCGGTCCGCCCGTCGCGTCCTCGTCGAGGTTGCCGTCCAGGTCCTTGTCAAGGTCGCGCAGGCCCGCGTCCCAGTCGGTCCCGCCCTCGCCGGCGCCGGCGCCCAGCGTCGTGCCGGCTCCGGTGCGCTGCACGAAGCCTTCGGGGTCGTCGAGGTCGTCGGCGGCGGGCAGCAGGTCGGGGTGCGCCCACAGCCCGTCGCGGGCCGTGATGCCCCCGCGCTCGGCGACGGCCGCCCACAGCACGGCGGCCTCCCGCAGCCGGCGGGGGCGCAGCTGCAGACCGACGAGGGTCGCGAAGGTCTGCTCCGCCGGACCGCCGGACGCTCGGCGGCGACGGATCGTCTCGCGCAGCGCCGCCGCGGACGGCAGCGAGCCGCTGGCGGCCGCGTCGACGACTGCGTCGACCCAGCCCTCCACCAGCGCCAGCGCGGTCTCGAGCCGGGCCAGCGCGCTCTGCTGCGCCGGCGTCGGCTCGATGTCGAACAGCCCGCCGCCGAGGGCGCGTTGCATCGACTCGGGGTCGGACGGGTCGATCGAGCCGATCGCGCGCTCGATCGCGGCCGGATCGACCTCGATGCCGCGCGCGTAGGCCTCGACCGCGTCGAACAGGTGCGCCTTTAGCCAGGGCACCGAGGCGAACAGCCGCTGGTGGGCGAGCTCGCGCAACGCGACGTAGAGCCGCACCTCGTCGGCCGGCACCTCCAGCCCCGCGCTGAAGGCCTCGAGGTTCGCCGCGAGCAGCGCGGGCCGGTCGGCCGGTGACAGCGGCAGCCCGATCTCGGTCGCCGACAGCACCTCCTTCGACAGCGCGCCGAGCGCCTGACCCACCTGGGCGCCGAACACGAAACCGCCGACCTGGTCCATCACGCCGCGCAGCGCGCCGGTGCCGCCGAGCATGCCGGCCAGCTCGGGCGGCACGCCCTCGGGTAGGCCTCCCTCGCCCAGGCCCTGCTCGAGGGCGGTGCCCATCGAGCCGACGACTCGGCTCGCGACCGGGTCGACGAGCTGTCGCCAGGCCGGGGTCGTCGAGGCCACCCAGCCCGAGCGGGTCCAGGCCTGAGCCTGCGCCCCGGTGGCGGGCAGCGTGGTGACCGGGTCGAGCCACAGGTCGGCCAGCCGGCAGGCCTCGGCGACCTGGCGCTCCTGCAGCCCCGTGACGGGTACGTCGCCCTCACGCGCCAGCCCGGTGGCCACCTCGTCGGCGAGGTCCCAGTTGACGGGGCCGCCCGACCAGCTCATCAGGCGCTGCATCTGCGCGAAGACCTCGCCCATGCCGCCCGCGAAGGGCCCACCCGCGCCGCCGAACATCTTCGACAGGCCGAACGGGTCGTTGGGGTCGGACGGCTCGTCGGGGTCGTCCGGGCTGTCGGACGACCCGAAGCCGAAGGGCGGCCGGGTCACGTGCGCATGCTCGATCCCATGGCGCTCACGCTACGCCGGGCCCCTCGGCCCGGGTGGGGCGGCGACGGCCGGTCGGCTACGCCGGTGGCGGACAGGCGGACAGGCGGACAGGCGGCCCGCCCGTAAAGCCGTGCCGGCTGTCGACGTAGGTTGCGGTGTGACCGAGATCCGGCTGCTCGCGCTGCGGGAGTCCCCGATCGACGTCGCCGAGGTGCTGCGGGCCGTCGAGGACGACGGGGCCGGCGGCGTCGTCTCCTTCACCGGTCTCGTGCGCGACACCGACGGGGGGCGCGCCGTGCGCGAGCTGGAGTACGTCGCGCACCCTGACGCCGAGCAACAGCTCGCCGCGGTGGCGCAGGCGGTCGCCGAGCAGGTGCCCGTGCGGGCCCTCGCCGCCGTGCACCGCACCGGTCTGCTGGCGGTGGGTGACGTCGCGGTGGTCGTCGCCGCGTCGGCGGCGCACCGGGCGGAGGCCTTCGAGGCGGCCCGCCGGCTGATCGACGACCTCAAGCGCGGGGTGCCGATCTGGAAGCGCCAGCTGTTCGCCGACGGTGCTGAGCAGTGGGTCGGCACGCCCTGAGCCGAGGTGGGTGCGACGCCCTGCTTCAGGACCCCGGGGGCGCGTGCCGAGACCTGTTCGGACACCGGTCGGACGGCCGGACGGTCCGAGCGAGAGGCACCTTCGTGGAGCACGTCGTCTTCTTCCCCGCCCCCGACGGCACTGCCGGGTTCCGCCGGACGTCCTCCCTCGACGACGCCGTACGCCTGGTCGAGCACCTGCGCAACGTGGAGGGGCTCGACGAGGTGAGCGTGCACTCCCTCACGCCCGTGCCCCTGTCGTTCCGGGCCTACTACCGGGTGGAGGTGCCGGGCGGCGAGTCCCGCGGCGAGTCCCGCGACGAGGCGCCGCGGCCCGTGCCGTCGGCACCCCACGTCGAGCCCCCGCTGCCGGTGCAGCCCTCCCTCGAGCCGGAGCCCGCCGCCGCGCGGCTCGCCCCGCCCGCCGCCGAGCCGGCGCCCCTTGCTTCCGCACCACCGCTGCTGACGCTGGTGGAGCCGGCTGCGCAGCCGGTCACCGAGCAGAGCGCGTCCGACCTGTCGCCGTTCGCGGTGCTGCACGCCCAGCTCGACGAGGACCGCGGCGAGCACCAGGTCCTCACCTTCGCACCGGCTGCGACGCAGGACACCGCAACCCACTACGCCGGGGCCCATGACGACGACGACCAGCACGGCGGCCACGCAGACGGCGCCGACGGCGCCGCGGAGTCCGCCGGGCGCGAGCCGGCAGGGGCCGAGATGTGGGTCGCCGAGGTCGCGGCAGGCGAGCCGTCGTCCATCCCCCAGGGCTTCGAGGACCAGTTCGAGGACCAGTTCGACGACCAGTTCGAGGACCAGGGCCGCGCTGCACCGCCGCAGACCGCCGGCTACGCGCCCGAGCCGAGCGGCGGGGAACAGCCGACCTCCACCCGGATCGACCGGCCGGACGCGCCGCCCGCGGTCCCGGACATCCAGCACGGCGCCGCGCCGGCTGCCGTCGACGTCGTGCCGGCCCAGCCGGACCCCTCCCGTGATGCGGCGACGCCGGACGGCGACGCGGCGCCCGTCCGGCCCGAGCCGGCAGCGCCGCGGCACGGCCGGCGCCTGTCGCCCTCGAGCCTGGGCTTCTTCTCCTGAGACCCGGCTGCACCCAGACCCGTCGCTCCGGGCCGGGACGTCGGCTCACAGCGAGCTCACGCACCTCGACCTAAGGTTCTCGCGTGTCCCGGCGCACCCTGTCCCTGTTGCTGGCCGGTGTCCTCGCCATCTTGCTCACCGCGGGTGCCTCGGTGGCGCGGGTGCCCTACGTCGCGCTCGGTCCGGGCCCCATGTACGACACCCTCGGCGAGCAGGAGGGCACGCCGGTCATCTCCATCAAGGGTCGCCGCACCTACCCGACCGACGGCAAGCTCGACCTCACCACCGTTGGCGTCCGCTCCGACCTGACCCTCGCGCAGGCGCTGCGGGGCTACTTCGAGCGCGACCTCGCGGTCGTCCCGCGCGACGTCGTCTACCCGCCCGACCAGACGCGCGAACAGGTCGACGAGGCGAACGCCGAGGCGATGCGCGACTCGCAGTCCGGGGCGGTCGTCGCCGCCGCCCGCACCCTCGGGCTCCCGGTGGCCCGGGTCTTCGTCGAGTCCGTGCCGGCCGGCTCACCCTCGACCGGGCTGCTCGAGAAGGGTGACCGTGTCGTCAAGGTCGACGGAAAGGCGGTGCGTGACCTCACCGACGTCCTGGACGCCGTGCGGGCCCGCCGCCCCGGTCAGCGGATCGCCGTCACCGTCGAGCGCGGCGGCGCGCAGCGCACGGTCGACGTCGTGGCAGGCACGGCCAAGAACGCGGACGGCCGCACCGTGACGGCGCTCGGCGTCGGCACCCGGCAGGAGAGCGTCAAGGTGCCCTTCGACGTCACGATCGGCCTGCAGGACGTCGGAGGCCCCAGCGCAGGGCTGATGTTCACGCTCGGCATCCTCGACAAGCTCGGGCCCGCGTCGCTGACCGGCGGCAAGTTCATCGCCGGCACCGGCGAGATCCGCAGCGACGCGAGCGTCGCCCCCATCGGCGGCATCACGCAGAAGCTGATCGCGGCTGAGCGCAACGGCGCGGTCGCCTTCCTCGTCCCGGCCGACAACTGCGCCGAAGCGGTCCAGCGCCACCCGGCGGGGCTGCCGCTCATCGAGGTGCACGACGTCGACGAGGCGCTGACGGGGCTCGAGGCGCTGCGGGACAGTGCTCCGCTGTCGACCTGCCCCGGCTCCTGAGGGTCAGGCCGGCGCGTCCTCGAGCGTCGCCAGCAGGGCTGCGGCGAGAGCCGGCGCGAGGTCGGGGCCGGTGAGCCGCTCGTCGCTCGACGACTCTCCGGTGGTGCTCCTCAACCGCAGGACTGCGGCCTGCTGACCCCCGCGCAGGACGCCGACGACCATGCGCACCTCGCGCCGCTGCGGGTGCTCGACGGCGAGCCGGGCGGCCTGCTGCTCGTCGGTGACCGACGCGAGGCCCGCCTCCGCCTCGGGCGGCAGCACCACCACCTCGTGCGCCAGCACGACGCCGAGCACGTCGGCGCCGAAGACCAGCCCGGCCAGCTGCTCGTCCAGCCGGCCGGGCTCGAGCGGCTCCTGGGCCACGGGAGTCAGCGAGGAGGGATCGCCGGCCAGCAGGCCCATCGTGCGCGCCAGCGAAGGCTCGGCGTGCAGCAGCTGCTCGGTCGGCACCAGCGCGAACAGCTGCGGCGGCTGGTCCCAGCCGGCCTCGTCGACGTGCGTCTCGATCTCGCCGATGACGGCGTCGAGCGGGCTCAGGAGCGGGTTCACCGGACCAGTGTCCGCCGTCCTTGTCGCGGCAAGGAACCCTGCGCGCTGTGGTTGGGTTGGGACAGGAGCAACACCTGATCGTCCCGAGGAGAACGAGGAACCCTTGTCCGTCCGCACCCCGTCCACGGGGCTGTCCGGCCGCCCGCGCCTGCTCGGGCCCGTCCTGGTCGTGCTGGCCGTCATCCTGCTGTTCGGTGGGGTGGCGGTGTCGCTCTACACCGACCTGCTGTGGTTCCAGAGTGTCGGCTACTCGGGCGTGTTCAGCACGGTGCTGTTCACCCGGCTGCTGCTGTTCGTGCTGTTCGGCCTGCTGATGGCTCTGATCATCGGAGCCAACGTGGTGATCGCCTACCGGGTGCGGCCGCCGTTTCGGCCGATGTCGCTGGAGCAGCAGAACCTCGAGCGCTACCGGTCGGGCATCGAGCCGTTCCTGCGCCTGGTGCTGCTGGCCGGCGCGGGTGTGTTCGGCCTGTTCGCCGGCCTGTCGGCCGCCAGCCGCTGGGAGACCTGGCTGCTGTGGCGCAACGGCACCAGCTTCGGTCAGACCGACGCGCAGTTCGGCAAGGACATCAGCTACTACGCCTTCACCTATCCCTTCCAGCGCTTCGTGCTCGGCTTCCTGCTGACCGCGCTCGTGCTCGCCCTGCTCGTCTCGCTGGCCACGCACTACCTGTTCGGCGGGGTGCGCCTGCAGACGCCGGGGGAGAAGGTGAGCCCGGCGGCGCGCGCGCACCTGTCGGTGCTGCTCGGCTTGATCGTGCTGGCCAAGGCCTACGCCTACTACCTCGACCGCTTCGGCCTCGCCTTCAGCGAGCGGGGGTTCGTGCAGGGGCCGGGTTTCACCGACGTCAACGCCGTGCTGCCCGCCAAGACGATCCTGATTGGCATCGCGATCGTCTGCGCACTGCTGTTCTTCGCCAACATCATCGTCCGCAACATCTTCGTCCCCGCCATAGCCCTCGGGCTGCTGGTGGTCAGCGCGGTGGCGATCGGCGGCATCTACCCCGCCTACACCCAGCAGTTCCGGGTCAAGCCGAACGAGGTGCAGCGCGAGACGCCCTTCATCGAGCGCAACATCGCGGCGACGCGGACCGCCTACGGCATCGCCGACACGAAGGTCACGCAGTACGACGCCACCAACGACGTGTCGGCCGACGACCTCGAGTCCCAGTTCGGGCGGGTCAGCACCGCGCGACTGCTCGACCCGGCCGTGCTCGCCCCCACCTACGAGCAGCTGCAGCGCCTCACCTTCTACTTCGGGGTCAACGAGCAGCTCGACGTCGACCGCTACCCGGTCGACGGCAAGCTGCGCGACTTCGTCGTGGCGGCTCGCGAGGTCGACATCAGCAACCTCAACGACAGCCAGCGCAGCTGGATCAACGAGCGGCTCACCTACACCCACGGCAACGGCCTGATCGCCGCGCCGGCCGACGTCGTCGACGCCGAGGGCCGCCCCCTGTTCCAGAACACCGGTGACGGCACCAGTCCGCTGAACGTCACGCAGCCACGCATCTACTTCGGCGAGCTCTCGCCCGACTACTCGATCGTCAACACCAACCAGCCGGAGATCGACGGTCCCACCGGGCTCGCCGGGACCACCGGTGATGCTCAGGTCGAGGGTCAGGCAACCTTCCGCTACGACGGGGCCGGCGGCGTGCAGATGTCGAACCTGCTGCGCAAGGTCAGCTACGCGCTCAAGTACCGCGAGCCGAACTTCCTGCTCTCCAACGCGATCACCTCCGAGAGCAAGCTGCTCTACAACCGCGAACCGCGCGAGCGGGTCAAGAAGGTCGCTCCCTTCCTCGACCTCGACGGCGACCCGTATCCGGCGGCGGTCGACGGACGCATCGTGTGGATCGTCGACGGCTACACGACCAGCGCCGGCTACCCGTACAGCCAGAACGTCAACTTCGGTGAGGCCATCGCCGACAGCAGTCGCGGCGTCGGCGTGCAGAAGCAGGTCAACTACATCCGTAACTCGGTCAAGGCGACCGTGGACGCCTACACCGGCAAGGTGACGCTGTACGAGTTCGGCAAGCCCGACCCCGTGCTGCAGTCGTGGAACAAGGCCTTCGGCGGCGACCTCGTCCAGCCGGAGAGCGAGATCACCCCTGAGCTGCGCGAGCACCTGCGCTACCCGGAAGACCTGTTCAAGGTCCAGCGCGAGCTGCTGACCAAGTACCACGTCACGGAGGCGGCCGGCTTCTACAGCCGGGACGACTACTGGCAGGTACCGGCCGACCCGGCCGAGGCCGTCAACCGCGCCGGCGGTGGCGCGGCCCCGGCCGCACCGGCGGCACCCGGTGCGGCGCCTGCCGGTCCGGCGGTCAACGCCGTCACCGCCGGTGGTCCGGCGCAGCCGCCGTTCTACTCGCTGCTCGACTACCCCGACCAGGGACGCAGCTTCCGGCTGTCCACCTCGTTCACCGGTCTGTCGCGGCCGAACCTGACGGCCTTCGCCTCGGTCTCATCCGACCCGAAGGACTACGGGACGATCCGGCTGCTGCAGTTCCCGCGCGGCGGGAACCCGCCCAACGGGCCCGGGCAGGTCGCCAACCAGTTCCTGTCCGAGCAGGTCGTCGCCGAGTCGTTGTTCCCGTTCCGGCAGAACCGGGCCGAGGTCACCTTCGGCAACCTGCTGACGCTGCCGGCGGGCGACGGCCTGCTGTACGTCCAGCCGGTTTTCGTGCGCGCCCAGGGCGGCGAGAGTTTCCCGACGCTGCAGCGCGTGCTCGTCAGCTACGGCAACGAGGTCGCGGCGAACCAGACGCTGGCCGATTCGTTGAAGACGCTGTTCGGTGAGGGTGGGCCCACCCCGACGACCCCGGCCATCCCCGGCGCACCCAGCACCCCGTCTCCGGGCGCCACCCCTAGCCCGGGGGCGGGCCCGTCCGCTCCGGCCGGCAGCACCGCCGCCCTTGTCGCCGAGGCCGAGGCGGCCTTCCATGCCGGCCAGGAGGCGCTGCGTAGCAACGACTTCGCGGCCTACGGTGCGGCCCAGGACCGGTTGGCCAAGGCCATCCAGGCCCTCGTCGCGGCCAACGGCGCCGCACCCTCGCCCGCGGCGTCGCCCGCGACCGCCTCGCCGGCGCCGAGCCCGGCCGGCTGAGGTCTGCGGCAGATCCGGCCCGCTAGCGGGCCGGCTCGCCACCTGTGCGCTCGGCGAACCGCGCGGCGAACCAGCGCACCACGCTCGGATCGTCGACCGCGCCCAGCGCGAGCGCCCGCTCGAGCGGCAGGCCCTGGGCCATCCGCTTGAGCGGCACCTCGAGCTTCTTGCCGGTAGCGGTGTGCGGGATCCCCGGAGCCGCGATGATCTCGTCCGGCACGTGCCGCGGGGAGGCCTGCTCGCGCACCGCCTTCCTGATGCGGTCCGCCAGCGGCGCGTCGAGCTCGAGGTCCGGGGCGAGCCGGACGAACAGCGGCAGCCAGTAGCCGCCGTCGGACTGCTCCACCCCGAGCACGAGCGCCTCGACGACCTCGGGCAGCGCCTCGACGGCGGCGTAGATGTCGGCGCTGCCCATGCGCACCCCGTGCCGGTTGAGCGTGGAATCCGAGCGCCCGTGGACGACCGCAGTGCCCCGTGCGGTCACCGTCACCCAGTCGCCGTGCCGCCACACGCCGGAATAGGTGTCGAAGTACGACGACCGCAGGCGCTCGCCGTCGCTGTCACCCCAGATCGATAGCGGCATGGACGGCATGGGTGCGCGGATGACGAGCTCGCCGACCTCGTCGCGCACCGGCCGGCCCTGTTCGTCCCAGGCCTCGACGTGGATGCCGAGCCCGCGACACGCCATCTCGCCTGCGATGACTGGCAGCCACGGCGCGTCACACACCAGCGCGGCCGCGAAGTCGGTGCCGCCGCTGATCACGTGCAGGGCCAGGTCACCCTTCACCTGCGCGTACAGCCATCGGAAGGACTCCGCCGGCATCGGCGAGCCGGTGACGCCGACGGCGCGCAGCGCGCCGAGTTCGTGGTCTGCGCCGGGGTGCAGGTCCGCCTTCTGGCAGGCCAGCAGGAAGCCGGGACTGACGCCGAGCATGCTCACCCGCTGCTCGGCGGCGACCTCCCAGAGCCGGTCCGGACTCGGCCACAGCGGGCTGGCGTCGTAGAGCACCGCCGTCGCACCGACCGACAGGGCCGCGAGCTGGCTGTTCCACATGATCCAGCTGGTGGTCGTCCACCACAGGTGCCGGTCCCCGGGCCCGAGGTCGTACTGCAGGGCCTGCTGCACCAGGCCCATGAGCAGCGCCCCGGCGTGGCCGTGCACCAGGCCCTTCGGCAGGCCCGTCGTGCCCGAGGAGTAGACGACCCACAGCGGCGCCTCGGCCGGGAGCGAGGCGTAGGTCGGCTGCCGGGTGCTCGCGACCGCCTGCGCCCAGGGGACAACCGGCATGCCCTCGCGCTCCACGCCCGGGCCGAGTACCGGCACCGACACGACCGCCTCGACGCTGGCCAGCCCGTCACACAGCTCGCGCACCGCGGCAGTCCGGTCGCGCTCGACGCCGCCGAAGCGGTACCCGTCGGCTGCGATGAGCACCTTCGGCTCGAGCTGGGCGAAGCGGTCCAATGCGCTCGCCGGTCCGATGTCCGGCGCGCAGGTGGACCAGACCGCGCCGGTGGCGGCGCAGGCCAGCAGGGCGACCACCGCCTCGATGCCGTTGGGCAGATAGGCGACGACCCGGTCGCCCCGCTGCACACCCAGGTCGACGAGCGTGGCCTGGAACGCACCGACGAGCCCGCGCAGCTCGTCGAAGGACACCTCGCGCGTCGGCCCGTCCTCGCCGAGGGCAACCAGCGCCGTGCCCGTGCGCTCGGGCCGCAGGACGTTGGCGGCCAGGTTGAGCCGGGCGCCGGGGAACCAGGACGCCCCCGGCATGTCCCGGGTGGTCAGCACCTGCTCGTAGGGGGCGTCGGCCAGCACGTCGAAGAAGCTCCAGGCGGCGGCCCAGAACTCTTCCAGGTGGTCGACCGACCACTGCCACAGCGCCTCGTAGGAGTGAGCAGGGGCGCCGTAGCGCTCGGCCACGTAGGCGGCGAAGGCGGTGAGCCGCGAACCGGCCACCCGCTGCTCGTCGGGCTGCCAGAGTACGTCAGGCGTCACAGCCCGGACGCTACTGCGTCGTGTGAGCCGGAAGGCATTGCAGTCCCCCAGCGGCGTCGTCTACAGTGGTCTCACCGACGCGGGGTGGAGCAGCTCGGTAGCTCGCTGGGCTCATAACCCAGAGGTCGCAGGTTCAAATCCTGCCCCCGCTACAAAAGAAGTGCATGTCACAGGCCCTAACCCCCCCTAACCCCGACGACTGGAGTAGGACCTTCTGCATGAATGGCAGCACACGCTGTGCAGGTCTGCACTGCCCCAGGCGCCGTGGACCGCTCTAGACGGCCGAGTTGGGCTCTGTGTCGCGAGCCCGCGGTGAGAGCGAGCGCGCACCTCAGGCAGGTCACGCACGCACGCTGGGTCGGCATCAGGCTGTCGTCATCCCCGACATCGCTGTCGGCGTGCGTGCCGCGGCTGTTGTCTGAGGTCCGCACCTGCTCTGACATTGATCTGCGGCAGGACTGCTCTAAACGTTCTGGACCGTCGTGGGGCTGTGACGGCCCACAGACGGCCTAGATGACCGATTCCAAGGGTTGGTGCGGCGTGTTGCGCTGAGGAACGCGTGGAGGGTGCCCAGGATCGGCGTTGGAACCCGACGCCGAACAGGAGGTTCGCGTGGACGCCGACCTGGACAC
>JAABUN010002961.1_pt1 | contig 27927 bp, 28 predicted proteins | sample 5559311 | NCBI WGS metagenome assembly JAABUN01 (sample SAMN10711877, study PRJNA513370) | rock metagenome | isolation source: Antarctica rocks | place: Antarctica: Victoria Land, Siegfried Peak sud
TAGAATCTTTGTCAAAGAACTTTGTTCTGTTTCTGATAAGCGGATGATTTGTCTTTTTCTTGGCATTTGACAAGATTACACAAATCAACTCATTACTACAATATCTTTGGTTACTTAGCACTAGTTATTACGGAAAATATATTTTTGAAGTAACCTTTAACGCAGATAATATGTATTTTGGCTCGTCTCTTTTAGACATCAGAACAAACGGAACTTTCAGGCAGTTTCTCGATATGATTGCTAAATATCCTGACGAGTTTCTTCCAGAGAAAATTCTTAATAACGATTCTTTAGATGACGACGATATTGAGCGATATATCGAAAAATACTTTGATAAAAATCATAAAAAACTGTTTGGAGAGTATCTCGAAGAACAAGGTGAGATTAGATATGACTTGGAAGATGATTATGACGGAGTAATGGATGAAAGTCAGGCAGCTATTTATTTTCCGCAAAAGGTAATTTTAGAATTTAAGTTTGTTGAAAAACGTCCATATTGATAATGGCAACGAAAAAAGCGTTTTGCGGGCGATTTATTCTTTAGTCGTGCCTGATATTTTGATAACCGGCGTTTACACCGATAAAGCAAATAAAGCGCACGAAGTTCCGCTGTTGATTATCGAATTTACCGAAGCCGTCAAAACCGAAGACCACGAATTGCAAAGAAGTTACGGCGCGGTGGCGGCGATGTTAGCCAAGTGTTTTTACGTTAAAATCGCCAGCCGTAAAGAACCGGAAAAGAAATTCAGCGGCGCGCCGATTGACCCTTACACGCTGCCGCGTTCTTTTCGGGAGCAATTAGATTTTAACGGATTTATTCATTGCGAATGGGAAACCGAAGCCGATAATCCGCTTCGCCTGCAAACTCTGCCAGGCTTTTTCGGCTGTCCGCCGCGCATCAAGATTTTTGAAGAAACTTTGAAATCCGCCGTTATCGCGTTTACCGCGAATAAAATCGGCTGGTTCAATCAGGCAATTAAAGATTTGGAGAAAACGAGCGTTTATCAAAATTACGAAAAATACGTGACGGCGGCGCAAAGTCTCGCTCAGAAAAAGGACGAATGGGTGAAAAGAGAAACCGGAGACGAGACGAAAAAACGTAAAAAGGAAAAGGATAAAGATACGATTCGCTTTTTCGTCCGCGACGATTCAATCGCCGCGAAAATCTATCGTTTCGGTCACGCGATGGACCCGGACAGAGGAATCGTTACATTTATCTCCGCGATGTTTTCCGCCGAGCGAAAAGTTTTCGGCGTTTACGCGCTCGTCCGTTCAAAGTCCGACAAACCTTTGTTGAAGAAAAAGCCAATGGCGAATTTGCCGGAGATGAAAGCCAAACTTCGCGCGGCACTCGATAAAGACGAGCGCAGCGTGCCGCTCTGGTTTGAAAACGCGCTTCTTGAAAAAGTTGACGAAGCCATAAAAAAAGACTTGCCACTCGATGCGGAATTCGACATTACAGACGTTATCTTGAAAAACAGGTCGAACATTTCCGGCAGAGTTATTATGACCGTTTGTTATTTTCTGGACGGTTTGTTATTGAATCAAAACGGGCTGAAAATCATCTGGGATAGATTTAAATTGCTGGAAACCGAACGTGAGAATTTTCTCGAAGGTTTGCGGCGTAAATTCGGTTTCGATGTTCCGTCCGAACCGATTCCCGTTCGCCTTTTAACCGAAAACTGCAATGAAGACGAAATAACTTATGCAGTCGTGCATCGCGTTTTATTGCCGAATAATTTTCGCGTCGTTTCGGTCAGTTATCCGGGAGCGCAGGGCGGCGCGGCGGTTTTGCCCGAACCGGGAACGGGCAAAAGTCAAAAGCGCAATTATCTGGATGTAGTGGCGTTTCCGCCGAAAGAATCGAAGGCAAAGTTCGATATTCTGCTCGACGAAAACAAAGGAATGTTCGCGGCGAAAAAAGTTGAAGACGACATCGCCAAACTCAGAAAATATCGAGACGATGCGATTTATAAAGAGACTTTGCAAACGGCTCTGATTCGCGCTAAAGTTTTTTCGCCGGACGGCAAGCTGCGCGACATTGCTATCGGCGTCGGTTTCGGAGTAAAAGAAAACAATCGCACGACCTGGAATCCGGCGGATGTAGATTTTATCTTTCGCATTAAAGAAAGAGTGTCTTGGCAGATTGGTATTTTCCGTCAGGATTTAAAGGATTTAATCTTGAAAGTCGAAGGCAAAACTAATTTCCCCGTTTGTTATGAAATCGTTCCGCGCGAAAAAAAGAAGAAAACAAAAGGTAACAAAGCTACGCCCCTTTTTGGTTAAGGTTGTTCAAATTAAAACTTTATTTTCAACTGTCAAAACTTCCAAAGAAAATGTCTGAAATTTTAACCGCCCAAGAAAATTCGATTTTTACCGTTACCTTAAATCGTCCCGAAAAGCGTAATGCTCTTAATGATGCGCTGGTTGATGATTTGAAGAATGCTTTGCGCGAAGCCGATAAAAACGAAACATTACGCGCGATTGTAATCAGAGGCGCGGGCAAGGATTTTTGTTCGGGCGCGGATTTATCGGCTTTACAAAAAATTTCGGAAAGCGATGTTTTGGAGAATCGGGAAGATGCGCAAAATTTGATGGAATTATTTGCACTCATTCGCAAAATAAAAATTCCCGTCGTCGCGGCGGTTCACGGCAGAGCGTTGGCAGGCGGCTGCGGTTTGGCGACGGCTTGTGATTTGGTTTTAGCAAGTAAATCCGCCCGTTTCGGTTATCCTGAAGTAAAAATCGGTTTCGTTCCGGCGATGGTGATGGCAATTCTGCGGCGCAATGTTTCGGAGAAACGCGCCTTTGAACTCGCTACGCAAGGTTTTGAATTCGACGCTGAAACAGCGGAAAAATACGGTTTAATAAACAAAGTTTTCGACGATAAAACTTTTGACGAAGATATAATAAAATATATCTCGATTTATGAAAAAGTTTCGCGTTCGGCAGTTATTTTGTCCAAAAAACTTTTGTATCAAATGGATGCTATGACGTTTGAAAATGCGATTGAATCAGGCGTTGACGTAAACACAATTGCCCGAATGACGAAAGATTGCCAAAACGGAATCGCTAAATTTTTGAATAAATAAAAATTACTTCGCCCGGAAAACCAGAAAATAATCCATTCCGTCGGACTTGACGAAATCGTAATCTTCGACGAGCGCAAAGCCCGCGCGTTTCGCTTCTTCGACAACTTTTTCCTTATCAATTCCGTGGTCGTCGCCTTTGCCGTTTTTATCGATAATTCCGACACGCGCATCTCGTCGCAAAGATTTACGAATGTTTTGCAGGACTTTTACAGGTTGTCCGATTTCGTGGTAAGTCTTCAAAATCAATACTGCATCAACTGAATTTTCCGCGAGTTTCGGATTGTCTTCCGTGCCTAAAACCGTCTGGATATTCGAGAAATTTTCTTTTTTGGCGCGATTGTTGATGTAATCTATATATTCCTGATTTATTTCAACCGCAAAAACTTTGCCTTTTTCGCCGACTCTTTTCGCGGCGCGAGTCGTGAACCAACCAGAACCCGCGCCGATGTCCGCGACTTTTTTTCCTTCCGTGATTTTCAAAATGTCCATCACGCGGTCTATTTGCAGATTCTTCGCTCGATTGGCATCTTCAAAAATCGAAAGGTCGCCTGTGTAAGGCTCGCTTACCGGACGATTAATGTTATCGTCAACTTTCGGTGAGGCGGTTGGTGAAACGGTCGGTATCTTCTGCGTCGTTTCAACCGGCGACAAGCTCGCGCGATGACAACTTGAAAATGACAAAACGCCGAATATAGTTAGCAAAACAAGACCAAGCACAATTTTTTTCATAAACTTATTGATGAAGAATCGACAGAATAGTTTGCAAGCGATTCGGCAACCGGATTTTCCGAGATTTTATCAATTAAACCGATGCGCAATGCTTCGGCTGCATCAATTCGTTTTGCTGTCAAAAACATTTCTAATGCTTTTGCTTCACCGACAAGACGCGGCAATCTTTGCGTTCCGCCCCAACCTGTGATGATTCCCAAGCTCACGCCCGGATGCGAAAAAAGCGCGTTTGGCGAAGCGATTCTTTTGCCGCAAGCAAGAACTAAATCGAGCGCGCCGCCAAAACAAAAACCGTTTATTGCCGCAATTGTTCCTTTCTTTGAGGCATTTATTTTGTTCATTAAATTTTGCCCGCGCAAAGCAAATTCACCAGCCGTATCTTTGTTAATTTCGGCAATCTCGCGCAAATCTGCGCCGGAAGCGAAGACGTTTTCTTTGCCCGTAAAAATTATCGCGTCGATTGTCGAATTCGCTGAAACATCATCTAAAGTTTCGTGCAGTTCATCAAGAACAAAAATTGACAATGGACTACGAATCTCAGGGCGATTAAATTGAATGACAACTGCTCTACCAAAGTTTTTAACAATTAGCGCGTTAGACATTTTTGTTTCCTGAATCAATAATAAAATTATGTTTAGAACAAATAAAGCTCACCCTTGGCACGGCATTCCGATTGGGGACAATGTTCCCGAGGAAGTAACGGTTTTTATCGAAATCGTTCCGCGCGACACGGTGAAATATGAAGCTGACAAGGAAACCGGTTATTTGAAAATCGACCGCCCGCAGCAATATTCAAACGTCGTTCCGGCAAACTACGGTTTCGTTCCGCAAACTTATTGCGACGAGCGCGTTGCAAATCTCGCCCGCACAAAATCCGGCAAGGAAATCAAGCAGGGTGACGGCGACCCGCTCGATATTCTCGTGTTGACCGAGCATCATATTCCGCGTGGCGATATTATTTTGAAAGCCACGCCGATTGGCGGATTTTGCCTTATTGACGACGGCGAAGCTGACGATAAAATTATCGCTATTCTCAAAGGCGACAAGGTTTTTCAGCAATACGGTGAAGTTACCGAATTACCGAAAGGCATTCTCGAACGATTCGAGCATTATTTTCTGACTTATAAAAATTTACCGGACGAATCAAACAGATGCGAAATCGCCTTTAGTTACGGGCGCGAAGAATCCTTTGAGGTAATCAAAGCGGCGATGGCGGATTATGCCGATTTAGCGGCAAAACTTAAATAAGTGAAAAACTATTCGTTATTCGTCATCCGTTTTTCACTAAAATTACCTGTGTTTATCTGTGAAAAATTATTTTCGTATTAAATTCCTTGCGGCAAAACAAACGCGCCGATGTGTGGCTTGCTGGTATTCAAACTTGTTTGCAAAACTAAAATCAAAGCGTCGCGCAAGTTTTCCGGCGTAACAATCGCGTCCAACAATCCACGCGCCGCCGCGTGTTTCGCGTCAAGCTCGCGGTCATAAGTTTCGCGCACCTTTTCCATCTCGGCTTTCGTTTGCTCGTCGGGTTCTTTGCCTTCTTTTTTGAGTTTTTCAATCTGCGTTCCGAAAATCGCCTGCGCCGCGCTGTCGCCTTCCATCACGCCCATTCTGCCCGTCGGAAGACTAAAAATAAAATCCGGGTCAAAGCCCTGTCCAGCCATCGCGTAATAACCCGCGCCGGAAGCGTGATTGATTGTCAAAACGAGTTTAGGAACGGTTGCCGTCGCCATCGCTTCAACAAAACGCGCGCCTGCGCGAATGATTCCCGAATGTTCGGCTTCCGCGCCGACCATAAAACCGGAAACGTCTTGAACGAAAAGCAGCGGCGTGGAATGACGATTGCAATTTTCGATAAAATAAGCCGTCTTCTCCGCCGATTCGGTATAAACGATGCCGCCGAATTTTGGCGGTTTTCCTGCTTTACCACGCACCATTCCGCGTGAGTTCGCAATCACGCCGACAAGAATTCCGCCAATTCGCGCCGTGCCGCAAATCATTTCCTTCGCGTAGTCAGCTTGAAATTCGTCAAGTTCACCGTCGTCTAAAAAGCAATGCAAAACCTCGCGCATTTCATACGGAGCGCGGTGGTCTTCGGGCAAAATTTCGTAAAGTTTTTCAGGTTTATTTTTCGGTTTTTTCGCTTCAATAATCGAAACTCTAGTTTCTTCTTTTTTCGGCAATTCCGAAACTAATTGACGGATTTTCTCCAAACATTCCGCTTCGTCTTTCGTGCGAAAATGCGCCACGCCGCTAATCGAATTGTGAGTTACCGCGCCGCCGAGCGTTTCATTATCAATCGTCTGTCCGGTCGCGCCTTTGACGAGATTCGCGCCGCCGAGTCCCATAAACGAAGTATTTTCAACCATCAAAATCACATCGGAAAGCGCGGGCAGATACGCGCCGCCCGCGACGCACATTCCCATCACGGCTGAAATCTGCGGTACTTTCAAATACCGCCGCATAATCGAATTGTAATAAAAAATTCTGGCTGCGCCGTATTGACCGGGAAACACGCCGCCTTGATATGGCAAATTCACACCCGCCGAATCAACCAGATAAACAATCGGCACGCGATTTCGCATCGCAATTTCCTGCGCCCGCAAAACCTTCTTTATCGTTTCTGGATACCACGCGCCCGCTTTTATCGTCGCATCATTTGCAACGACAACGCATTCACGCCCGTAAATTTTGCCGATTGACGTAATAACGGCGGCGGCTGGTGCTTGACCTTTGTATTCGTCGTAAGCGACGAGCAAGCCGATTTCCTGTTGAAAAGAATTTTTATCAAACAGCAAATCAATTCGTTCACGCGCCGTCAGTTTTCCCTGCTTGTGAATCTTCTCAATTTTTTCCGCGCCGCCGCCAAGTTTTAGTTTGCGTTCAAGGCGCAGAAATTCTTCGCTGAGTTCAAGCAGACGTGATTTTTTTTCTGATGTTTTCATTAATCGCAATTTGGAATTTTGATTTTTTTATTCTTTATTTTCTCTCTTGCTTCTTCGCAGGTTGTTCCGCCACTGGCTCCTGCTGCATCCTGTTTTGTGTCAACCGCTTTCTCGATTGAAAATATGATTGGAGATTCAGATTGAATTTTTGGCAATGAAAATATGATTGTTTGAGGCTCAAAATCAACTTTCGGCAAATTGACGGAAATTTCATTTGAAAATTTCAATGAATCGTTAAATACAAAAACACTCGCCAACCCAAATGCAAATGTCATCAGCATAATTCTGAATTGAGAGTAAAATCTTTTCATATCACTTTTCCCTGACAATCAACGTCATCATTTTTAGACAAATTTCCGACGTTTCTCCGCGCATCGGTTTCTCTTTTGGCTTTTCCCAGCGAAACGCTCAGTCGCCAAAGCTGCGAAACCAATTTAAGCCTGCCTTTGACCGCTTTCGGCGACATATCAACTTTCAATTTCCATCTCCGTTAAAATTTCGATGTCGCCTAAGTCTTTGTGTCGCCCGCTAAGTTTTTTCATAAAAATCAAACCTTCACGCGAAACCGTCCACACCCTGTCGTCTTCAAAATCAACGTTTTCCCGCGTTTTCCAAACTTGTCTTAATCCTTCCGTAACAAGCAGAAAATCTATTAGACATCTTTCCTAAATAAATTAAGGGGAAGCAAACTTGAAATGACGAGTGGAAAGCTTCGGATTGACAATGGCTGAAACCAATTTCCAAGTCTTCTCAAAGTTTTTATGTTTCCCACGATAACGCTCTTTGCAAATCCGAAATATCTTGCATTCCCGATTCCGATGTTCAATCATTATTCGTTCTTGTGCTAATTGCCGATTTTCTTGCTTTTGCTCTTTGGTTAAAGGATGATTCTTCGATACTTTATGCGGAACTTCCGAATTTGGGAAAAGCTCTTTGATTCCGATAAATCCTTTATCTGTTTTGATTTTGGCATTCGGGTTGATTTCAAGTCTGCTTTTTTTCAAGATTTTGAAATCGTGCGTCGTGCCTCTGGCACATCTGACTGAAAGAATCAAACCAGTCAAAAAGCAGACCATCAATAAGGCTTTTATCGTATGTCGCTTTTTTTTCCTGAGTAATAGAACTTTTGTTCTGTTTGCGGTCGTTCAATTTCTTGTTCGGTGACATCGGCAATCAGCTTCAAGTTTTCAGCCGTCAGGTCTTTATCATTCGGTAAATCAAGGGCTTTCATCAATCTTTTGCTAATGAAAGTATAGCGTTTTTGGGCATAACTCTCAGAAATGGAAAACATTTCTCCCAGTTGCAGGAAGGTATGATATTGACGCAGATAAAGCAAAGTCAGCAATAATTGGTCGGCAATTGTCAAAGAACTTTTTAAGCCACGCTGACGCATTGGCTTTTGTTGCTTGTAGCGAGTAATCTCTCGTTCAAGTTTGGTTAAAATGATTTGAAAAGTCCCATAATTGACTCCGACTAATCGGGTAAATTCAGCGGGACGTTTCGATTTGTATTTTTCAAAGACGCTCATTCTGCAAAGTTTATCAGAATAAGCACTTATTTAGGAAAGTTGTCTATTGTAAAAAGCGTTTTCGATTCTTCGTCAATTTTGGAAATACGACGAATCTCGATGATTCCCCGGTCAAAAGAAAGCGGCAAGCCTTCAATCGAATACCCTAACCCTTCGGCAATCTTCCAAGCCTTTTGCAAATTTTCCGGCGAGATAAGTAAATCAATATCAACCGTCGCGCGCGGCGCGCCGTGAATCGCCATAGCCCAACCGCCGCAAACAGCGTAATCAATTCGCTGCTGATTAAATCTCTTTATTAAGTCTCGAAATTCCTCGAAAATATCCGCCATTTTACTTTTCCCGAATAATAAACGTCGGCACCATTCCGCCGCCGCTCGAAACATTCGCTAATTCCGATGAGGAAAGCCGCGTAAAAGCCGAGCCGACTTTGCCGTTATAGAGAAGCGGGTCGAGGTCAACGAGTTGCTCAATCATCTGCCAATTGCCCGCCGCGTCGAGCATCGGGAACATTTCTTTCGAAGTTTGCACTCGTTCCTGCACGAGATAATCGCCGTCTTTCAAAGCAATTTTAATCGCCGCGTCCCATTCTTCTTTGGGTGAAGCCCAACCAATATAGATGCCGTGTCCGCCGTAATCGTCATTTGGTTTCAAAACCAATTTGCTTTTATTAGCGCGTGTCCATTCGACTAAATCAATTTTCTCGCCTTTGTTTTCGGTTTGCTCGTCGCGGAATTTGCGCGTCCAAGGAATGTGAGATTGTATCGCCTTTAGTTCGGCTTCATTAAAAAGATGCGCGTATCTTTCATTGGTTAAAACGGCGAAAATCGCTTTTTTGTGGACGAGCTTCGAGCGAAAGCTGTTGACCATACAAACCGCGCCGGCGCGATAGGCGTTTAATAAATCGGGCGCGTCGTTCATAATCGGCAAGTATTCGTTGACGAGAAGACGTTTATAGACGATGTCTACGACGACTTCCTTGTAAAGCAAATTCTTGCCGTCAAAGATGAGTTCGTCAGGCGAGCAGATTAGCGACGTATAACCTTGCGATTCAAAATAATCTTTGAATAATTCAAATTCCTGCTGTGTCGGTAAATCCTTTAAATCTACAATCGCAATCACCGGATTTTTTTCCGGTTTGCGTCCGAGAAATTCTTCGTGAGCGTGAAGCAAAACGTCGAGCATTTTCGGACGACCTTCAAAGCCTTGCACGTCATACTTTTCGGCGAATTTCTGCATAATCGGCAGCGATTTAAAAATCTCCGTCGCCGAATCCGCATACGCGATTCCGGCGGGCGATTCGCCGTTGAGTTCGACAAAAGAGTAAGAATTTTCGGTCAAAAAAGAATCAAGCCGCGCCGTCGGCGAAACCTGCGCGTATTTCGGGTCAATCGCCACCAAATCCTTCTCAATTTCGGTAATTCCCAGTTCGTCTAGAATTCCGTCATTGCCGATTGCCGCATCTTTCACTTTTTGAAGTGCCGACCAGATGGTTTCGCATACCTCGACGACGCGCTGCCAATCGGATTCAAGGACAAAATGCGGGCGCAAGTAAGGCGTTAATCGGCGACCGCCGAAAATGAGTCTTGCGCCTTCCAAACCCTCGTCAAGCGCGAGCCGCGACGACTCGGCTAAATCGAAATCTTCAAGTAATTCGTGGTAATGCGCAACGGCTTCTTTTAACATATTTGAATTTTGCCACAGAGAAAACAAACTTCACGCAGCTAATTTAATTTCCTGGTTTGATGGTTTTTGAAAATTCTTCTTGACATAAAGATAAAACAAAAAGCGTCGATTGTTTAATAAGCATAGTCTTTTGTAAAATTTTGCGGCTTTTATTTAATTTATCACAATTGATTCTACAAATTTCGCGCTTTATTGTAACTTAACAAATGCGTCGGTATCTGGCTTCGTATAAAGATAAAACACCGTGACAAACCAAACCCGTCGCCGTGACGAATAATAAAGTTTTTCCGTAATAGGTTTGCGAAAGCGTCAGTAGCGCGCCGTCTATGCCGACAGCTATTTGCGCGTCGTAAAAAAACGCGGCTGAAATAAAAAAATATCCCATCAGAGCGAAAATCAAAGCCCTTGCTATAAAACCGAAATAACCGAATATGTTGAAGATGACACGTTTCAATCCCTGCAACTTATACATTTTAAAGTTTTCCTGGTATTTGCCGGTAATTCCGCTATAACATTCGTGAATACCCGCTCCGATAACGCTGATACCGATTATTGCAACCAAAATCGCTCCTAAAGGCACTGCCAGTAAAATTGAGACAAATGTTTTTTGAACCGCGCCATTTTCGCTCGTAACGTTCGCTGTTAGAAATAAATCCCAAGCCGTCCACGCTAAAAACAAGTAAAAAACTCCAACGCCGACAGCTAAACCTCGGGTGGCAATGCCGCGCCAACTTTTCCCAGCGTTGTCCACATCCGCCGCGCCGCGCAAGATATTCCACGCGCCATGTCCGAACGCGCCGATTACAAAAAGTATCAAAATAATTTTTCCCAGCGGAAATTGCGCGACGGTCGCCAAAGCACCGGTCGGGTCGGCTAACATTCCGCCTCTGTCCCCGATTGCCACCAGCATCGCCAGAATTCCGATAACGATAAAAAGAAAGCCTTTGGTATAAAAGCCGAAGCGGGCAAGCGTTTTTACCAAAGGATGCCGGACGATTTCCTCTGCCGCTTCGACTGTCTCTTCAAATTTTTCGCTGACTATTTCCTTAGCGGTTGCATCCATCTTATTTTGGTAATTACGATTTTTTGAAAATTTGTGAGTGGTTTCTCTGAAAACCTGTTTAGTATTCTAGGTTTTCTTTTGTGCCGCCGCTTTCTTGTTGAGCCACTTCGCCCAGCGTTCCATATACGGGCGTAGCGGTTTGAAAAATTTTGCGCGTTTAGAATTATCTGCCTGTTTTTCGCTCCATTCCTTTAGATTTTTCTGCGCGTATTGCCTGATTTGCGGTTCGAGACTTCCTTTTTTGACCGAATGCCGCAAGGTTAAATAATAATGCTGACCGACGAGCGAAAATATCAATCCGGCAAGATTGCTTTTAAAGGAAGTTTTCGCCATCCAACGCTTACCGAAATTTTCCGTTGGCTGAAGAAGCGCGCCGATTGCAATTTCGAGCCACGCATTTTTATTTTGTATTTTCGGGTGATAAAGTCCCGGAAGGTCGCCTTTTATCGGAACGGGCGAATTTTTCAACTGCGGATTGTTGATAAAATCCACGAGTCGAATTTTCTCCAGCCCGCGCTGATGTTCGGTCGGTAAATGCGCGAAAATTTTGCGGATATTTTCTTCCGCGCCTTTCGGTAAATCAATGCTCGATTGGTTTTCTATTTTTAACTCGGAAGTTTTTTCTGTTCTGAGTCCTGCTAATTTGATTGCCATAAGTTTTATTAAATTGTAAAACGTAAATAGTAAATAGTAAATTGCGCCACAAGTTTGTTGTTGAAATGCAACAACATTCAATTCAAAATTCAAAATTCAAAATTCAAAATTCATTAATTTCAACGACTTGGCTGTTCGTCGAAATCTGGCACAATCTTTGTTAATTGATTTGACGAATGATAAAGCAAAAAACCATTTCCAAAGCAATTAAAACAAGCGGCATCGGCTTACACACGGGCGTTGCGGTTAATCTCAAACTCAAGCCCGCGCCTGAAAACACGGGTTATATTTTCGTCCGCACGGATCTGGACAATTTCGAGATTCCCGCGTCCGCCGAATATATTTCACATTGCAGCTACGCGACGACGCTTCTAAGAAAAGGCGTGATTTTGTCCACGACGGAACATCTGCTGGCGGCTTTGCGCGGCGCGGGCATAGACAATTGTTTTTTGGAAATTGATAATCTGGAAGTCCCGATTATGGACGGTTCAAGCGAAAATTTTCTCGAATTGATTGAACAAGCCGGCGTTGTTGAACAAAACGCGCCGCGCCGTTTTTTGAAAATTAAGGAAAAGGTCGCGTTTGAGCAAGGCGACAGAAAAATGTCGGTTGAGCCGTGTATAAATTACGAAATCGAATGCTTGATAGATTTTCAGCATCCTTTTATCAATTGCCAGACTTTTAATTTCACCTTAAGCAACGGCTCGTTCGGGCGCGAAATCGCTTCAGCTAGAACATTCGGCTTCACGCACGAAATCGAAATGCTGCGCAAAGCAAATCTGACGCTCGGCGGCTCTCTGGAAAACGCGATTGTTCTCACGCCCGACGGAATGCTCAACGAAAATCCGCTTCGCTTCGCGGACGAATTCGTGCGCCACAAAATTCTCGATATTGTCGGCGATTTCGCGCTTCTCGGAATGCCAATCTTAGGAAAAATAAAAGCAGAAAAAAGCGGACATTCGGTTCACGCTTCTTTGATGAGTAAATTATTGAAAAATGAAAAGGCTTGGGAAATTGTGGAAAACTTTCATAATAAAAATCTATCTTTTATTAGTTAAAAGTATTATTATTCGCTTATGAAAAAGTTTTTGGCTGCATTCATTATTCCAATTATTACATTTTGCCTTGGTGTTTTTGTCTATCGAAACTCAACTCCAAAGGTTTCTATCGAAACGATTACAAAACATACAATTTTTTTTGATGGAATGAACGTGCAGATTGAAACTTACGCTCAGCTTGAATTTATAGATGAAAAAGTTATGTATTTAGGCGAACCGTTTGAAAAATATGAAGCGTGGACTTATCTAAACGATGAAGAAACCTCTATAAACCTTGGTTATCTACGAAATCAACTTAAAGAAAATTTATCGAAAAAACGTTTTAAACGTGTAAAGGTTTTGGTAAAGGGAAAAATTCAAAATAACTGTAATAAAGGAGCTACTTGTTGTTTTGGGGAAAGCATAACAATAAAGGCTCAAGAAGTTACACAGCTTGAGCCTGTTAAAGATTATGCTTTGCCAGAATAAATTCTACTTATTCCAATCTTCCATATGAAAAACGCCTTCCTTATCAATACGCTGATAAGTATGCGCGCCGAAGAAATCGCGCTGTGCCTGAATCAGATTCGCGGGCAGACGCTCGGAACGAAATGCGTCGAAATAAGCTAAAGCTGACGACAAGCATAAAACGGGAACGCGGCTGTCGGTAAATTTTTCCACCACCGCACGCCAATCTTCGCGGTTTTCGTTGAGCATTTGCGCGAATTTATCGTCTAACATCAAATTCGGCAAATCTGGATTGTCGGCAAAAGCTTGACGCATTTCTTCGAGCAGCGCGGAACGAATAATACAGCCGCCGCGCCAGATTTTTGCAATCTCCGACAAATTCAAGCCGTAGTTTTTTTCCGCCGAAGCCGTGTGCAGCAGCGACATTCCCTGCGCGTAGGTGATGATAAACGAACTAAGCAGCGCGTTTTTTAATTCTTCGACAAACCTGTCGAAATCTTCCGCAAAATGTTCGCGGAGTTCGGTGTTTTTGTTTTCGTCGGTAATATTTTCAACCGTCTGCGACAGATGTTGAGCGGCGTGTTCTACAATTTGTGTTCTGTGCATTTCGCTGACGACGGTTTCGACTTCGTGTTCGGCTCTAACGGCTTTCGGACTGGTTACGAGTCGGCTCGAAACGGTTTGCCCGTCCTGCGGAAGCCGCGCGTCAACTCGCGGCAACTGACTGCCATATTTTTGGGCAATCAAAATTCGCACGTCTTTCTGCGCGGAGATTTGCCGCATCGAAACGGCTGAATCAATCGTCGGAATCGGCACGCCGAAATCCATCGCGGCTTGCGAAGTCCATTTGCCAGTGCCTTTTTGCGCGGCTTTGTCGAGAATCATTTCAACCAGCGGCTTGTTCGTTTCCTCGTCGCATTTCAACAGAACTTCCGATGTAATTTCCACCAGAAAAGAATTGAGTTCCGAATTATTCCAGGCGGCAAAAGTCTTGCTCATCTCGCTGTAATTCATTTTCAAAACGCGAAACATAAAATCATAAGTTTCCGCCAGAATCTGCATCAAGCCGTATTCGATACCGTTGTGAACCATTTTGACGAAATGCCCCGCCGAACCCGCGCCGATATAGGTTACACACGGCTCGCCGCCCACTTTTGCGGATACGGCTTCGAGAATCGGGCGCACCTGTTCATAAACTTCCCGTTTTCCGCCCGGCATAATACTCGCGCCGCGGCGCGCGCCTTCTTCACCGCCGGAAACGCCAACACCTAAAAACTCAAAATTATTTTCATTCAGATAGGCTTCGCGTTTTTCAGTATCAAGAAAATGCGAATTTCCGCCGTCAATGACAATATCGCCCGCTTCCAGAAAAGGCATCAAGCCGTAAATGACCGAATCAACGATTTTTCCAGCCGGAACGAGCAGCATAATTTTTCTGGGCGTTTCCAGACTTTCAATAAAATCCTTTAAGTTATTAACTCCCGCAACCGCGTAATCTTTGCCTTCCGCGTTCAGCAAATTAACTTTTTCCGGGTCTAAATCGTAACCGACGCAGGAAAATCCGTTTTCCGCGACGTTGAGCAAAAAATTTCTGCCCATTGTTCCCAAGCCAATCATTCCGAATTGCGCATTTTTCATAATGTTCGATTATACTTCCCAAATTTCCGCAAACGTCAAATCATTTTGCCAATTTTCTCCATTTTCTTCAATAGTTTGCGGCAAATCATTTAACTATTGCTCGCCGATTTCGCCGCATAAATCCAGAGTATTCCGCACGAATCGCTTTGGCAGATTCGACGTGAAATTTTTATTCTTCGTTCTTGACGAGTTTAGCTTGATTGTCGGATTCTAAACAAATGAAAACTTTACTCGAAGCGATTCGTCCGACAACTTTTATTGAATCGGAGAAACTGAAAACACATCTCGTCGTTGATTTGACCGTTGTGACGGAAACTTTTCAACACACGGGAAGTTTCAAATTTCGCGCGGCTTACAATCTGGCTTTGAATGTTCCGAATGACGAAATTTTGACTGCTTCGTCTGGAAATTTCGGGCAGGCGTTGGCTTACGCTTGCCAACTTCTCGGCAAAAAATGCACGGTTGTGATGCCGGAAACTTCCGCTCTGGTCAAAATCGAAGCCGTAAGGAGTTACGGCGCGACCGTTGAATTGATTGATACGCGCCAAATCGGAAGAAGCGAAAAAGTAAGACAATTAGCCAAAAACATGCCGGACGCTTATGTCGCCAGCGCGTATGACGATTTGTTTGTGATTGAAGGAAATGCGACGCTCGGCGACGAAATTTCAAATTATCAAAAGGATTTCGATTATGTGATTACACCCGTCGGCGGCGGTGGTTTGATTTCGGGAATTTCAAACGGTTTATGTCGAAATGGCAATCGGGCAAAGATCTTCGGCGCAGAGCCGCTTTTGGGAAACGATGCTTCGCGCTCGCTGAAAGCCGGAAAAATAATTGCTAACGAAAGTGAGCCGGCAACGATTGCCGACGGCGCGAGAACCGTCTCGCTGGGCAGGCGCAATTGGGAAATCGTTCAAAAAGGCGTGGACGATATTATCGAAGTTTCCGAAGATAATATCGTCCACGCCGCGCGTCTTTGTTTCTCGCTGGTTAATCTGAAAGTCGAACCGACCGGCGCGTTATCGCTCGGTGCGATTTTGGAAAGAACGGAAATGTTTGCCGGAAAAAGAATTGCCTGTGTCGTGAGCGGCGGAAATGTTGACGCGGAAATTTACCGGAAGATTATTTCATAGATGAGTTAAATTGTTTATCATCAGAACTTATAATTATTTTACAAAATCATAAAAGAAATTTTACCGGACAATTTCAAGATTTTTTAAGATTTTTCTTCGCAGTAAATCAAGCGCGGCTTGGCTTGTTCGCCAGCGAATCAAATACCTGTCGCCCGGCAAATTTATTTTGATTGATTTTGTTTCCGATTCGTCCGCGTAACCGATAAAAACCAAGCCGACGGGTTTTTCTTCAGTTCCGCCGTCGGGTCCCGCGATTCCGGTAACCGCCAGCGCGTAATCGGTGCGAGCCTTTTGGCGCATTCCGTTTGCCATCGCCTCGGCGGTTTCCGCGCTGACCGCGCCGTGAAGCTCGATAATTTCACGCGGAACATCGAGAGTGCGGATTTTCGCTTCGTTGGAATAAGTAACCGCGCCTTCGATAAAATAAGCCGATGAACCCGAAACTTCCGTCAATCTTTGGGCAATCAAACCGCCGGTGCAGCTTTCGGCGACAGATAAAGTTTTCCCGCCTTCGGTCAAAAGTTTTCCGACGACCGTCTCCATCGTTTCGCCGTTCATCGCAAAAACGGCAATGCCGAGTTTCTCTGCTATTCTTCCAGACAAATCTTCTAAAATTCGCCCAGCTTCTTCAATTGTTTCAGTTTGCGCGGCGAGATGAAGCTCGATTTCCGAGCGATTAAAAAGAATCGAAGTGTTGACGTTTTTATACTCTTTATAAATCGCCGCAATTAATTCATCAACCGCCGATTCGCCCATTCCCGAAACACGCAAAACTTTTCGCTTGACGCAAATCTCGCCCGCCGTTTCGCGCAGCTTCGGCAAAACGAAATTTTCAAACATCGGTTTGAGTTCGCGCGGCGGTCCCGGCAAAACGACAAAAAACTTTTCTTCAATTTTCAGAGACATTCCAACCGCGCTTCCGTTCGGATTCGGCAGAACATTTGCGCCTTCGATAATATATGCCTGACGTTTATTCGTTTCAGGCATCTCGCGCCCGAAAGAACGAAACCTCGCTCGAACCTCCGATAAAACTTCTTCGTCGAAAACCAATTTGCGTCCAACAGCTTTTGCTGAAACCGCTCGCGTGATGTCATCTTCGGTCGGACCTAAACCGCCGGTCGTTACGACAATATCAGAGCGTTTCAAAGCATCTTTAATCGTTTCCTCAAGCCGCGCTTCATCGTCGCCGACAATCGTTTTAAGTTTGACTTCGACACCAATTTCATTCAGTTTTTCAGTCAACCAAAGACTATTCGTATCTGTTTTTGTCGGAGTTAAAAGTTCAGAACCGATGGCGATTATTTCAGCAGAAAGCATATTAAAAAAGTAAAAAGGAAAAAGTAAAAAGTAAAAATGTTACGCGGCGAATACGTAAAGACTATCTGGTTGAAAAGAAGAACAAGCCGCAATTATCTCTCTTAATTTTGCCTTTTGCCTTTTTACTTTTTACTTTTTATCGTAAATGTCTCGCAAAACTTCCGAGATAGGCTGGCGATTGGCGAAAGGGTCGTTTTTTGCGTTCTTTGCATTTCCATTACTTTCACCTTCCTTCGGTTTGTTTTCTTTTTCCGATGCTTGCCATCCGCCGTTTTCAAAAAGTGGTCTGCCGTTTTGTCCGCTTTTTTCGCCGTTATTTTTTGTAATACTTTGAGGCGCAGTTGATTCGCCATTGATTTCAGCGAGCTTTTCAATTTGTTTTTTCTCCTCGCTCATCAATTTCTGTTTCTTCTCGTTTGATTCGATTAGTTTTACGCGGCTGATTTCTAAAAACGACTTACCGCGATTACGTCTGGCGCGTTCGAGAGCGCGAATAGCGGCGGAAGTTTGCGGTGCTTCGGCAGGCTCGCGCTCGATTTTGCGCAGAATTTTGACATAATTTCGCAAATCCGGCGAAGGATAAATATAAGTGGATTCCTCCGCATTTTCATTTTCGATAACGTAGGCGAGGTGATTAACGGCAGATTTGTGGTCGCCGACTTTGTGATAAAGCGCGCCGAGCGTAAAATAAACCAGCGGCGGCGCACCGTTCATCAATTGCAGAATGCGCTCGCCGCGGACGATAACTTCCTGCACTTCAAAACCAAACCAACGGCGTTCATCGTCGCGCAGCAGTTCGTTTGCCGAAAGATAAAACTCGAAAATTTCACGCGCTTCGCCGCGCGAAGGCTGTGAAAAAGTTTTCCACAAGAAATAAGCAAAGATGGCGAAGAAAAATATAACAAACATCGGGAAACCGGCAACCAACAGCATCGTCGCAATCAAACCGAACGCCAACGCATACTGAGTGTTTTCTTTGAGAGAATCGGGAATTTTTTTCTGTAATTTATCGCTCACTGCTTCGTGCGTGAAAATTTATATTTCGCTAAATATCTTATTTTATTTCGGAGTTTTTAAGTTTTCTCGTTCGATTCATCGTCTGTTACGGATGTTTTAGTATTTTCACTATGACCGTTTTCTTCCGCTTTAACATTAGTATTATGTTCGTTCGGGCGAGTCGCTTTCTTGGCATCGTCTTCTATTTTCAAACCGAATTCAGCCATCACATCCATTATTTTCCCGACAATCATCGAAGGTGAATTCAGAACAAACGAAACGGTTTCACTAAAAGCAATCGCTTCAAAATGAAGCAGGTCGGCAATTTTCTTTTCGAGCGGCAATTCTTCAAATCCCTTACGGTAGGCATCATATTTTTCCTCATCCGCCGGTTTCTCCTCTTCTTTTTTCTTGGTCGTCATAATTACAACTTCTCCCTTTTGTTCAAATTTCGCCTGACACGCGAGGCGTTCCCCGTTTTTCCGCCGCTTTGCGGTTAGATGTTCCTTTTCCGCTTTTGTTATTTCCGACAAAAACTCGCCGCCTTCCTTTATTCGCATCGCGCACGAATCGCTTTCGCCGCGCCTTTCGCAATCGACTTCGATGCCCATTCGCCGTGCCGCGTCGAACAAATAACTACCGACAGGGACAACTCCGCTGATATCTTCACGTTCGAATTTTACTTCAACTTCCATATTTTTTTTAATAATGAATTATAAATTACGAATTGTTGAGAATTACGAACTTGGTTTATTCTACGTAATTCGTAATTTGAAATTCGTAATTACCTCAACACTCTTGCAGGCATCACGCGGACACGCGGCTGCGCGCCGGAAGCCGCGGCGCGCGCGTCTATTTTTTGACATTCTTCGCAAAGCCCCAAAATTCTCAACGAATGATGTGTCGGTTTGAAGCCGTATTTTTCCGCCATCGCTATTTGTAGAGCTTCGATTTCGGGCGAAAAAAATTCAACGACCTTACCGCATTCGGTACAAATCATATGGTCGTGATGCTCGTGATTATAATGATGCTCGTAATAAGTTTTGCCGTCGCCGAAACGAACTTCACGCGCGAGTCCCGCTTCGGTTAAAAGTTTTAAAGTGCGATAAACCGTTGTATGTCCGACACTTGCGTCTTCCTTTTGCACGAGCCAATATAAATCTTCACTTGAAAGATGCTCTTCGGTTCGCAAAAAAATCTCCAAAATTAATTCTCTCTGCGCTGTGTGTCGTAAGCCGGAATTTTGAATGTGTTCGGAGAAAACTTGTTTTTCCTTTTGAAACTTTTCCATTTTTCTCGCCATAAAAGTTTAATCGAAAATATTAGATTTATTTTAACATTTGAGATTCTTTTTAGCTAACGCAATTTTTTCAAGAATTTCCGCGAGTTTTTCCGGGTTCGCGCCTTGCCGTTCGGCTAGATGCGCCGAACGTATTCCAAGTTGCAGATATACTTCCAGTGCTTCAGGTGAAACATTTTCGCGTAGAATTTTCAAGTGATTTTCAAATGTTTTGACATCAGCCCGCGCAAAAGTTCCGGTCAAAGCCTCAAATGTTGTTTGTGTTTGCAGATTTTCAACGGTGCTTTTAATAAGCGGTAAAAATATTTCCCGCGCGGCGGCATTTTCCAAACCGCATTTGCTCAACATTTCAATCGCCACGTCAATGAGCGCAACTAAATGCCCGCACGCCGTAACCGCCGAAGCGTGATAAAGCGTTTTGTATTCGGTTGCGACACGAAAGGATTTACCCTTTAAATCCACAACGATTTTTTCGGCAATCTTCACACTTTCCGCATCGCCTTCGATACAAAAATAAACATTCTCAAAACGCTCCGCGCCTAAAACCGCATCGCTGATTGAAACAAGTGGATGAATCGAGCCGATTTTGCAGCCCGCGTTTTTTAAATTTTGCAAAACATCCGACGAAAGCGAGCCGCTGGTGTGAAAAACAAACGGTTTATTTTCGAGTTTTTCCGCAAGCCGGTTTGCCGCGTTTTCGATTTCAAAATCCTGCGTCGTGATTAAAATCGTTTCTGAAGTTATTTTTGAAAGCTCGTTTGCAGATAAAAGCTCAGGTTTCGGACTAATATATTCGGCGACTCTTTGGACATTTTCAACTTTTCGCGCGACCAGATTTTCAATTGTATGCCCGCTTCTCGCCAAAGCTATCGCTAAAGCTCCGCCGAGTCTGCCCGCTCCGATAATTGAGATTTTCATTAAGAAAAATAAATCACAAAGCCGCGTAAAATACAACGCAATAAAAAATCAAAAATGTAAAATTCAAAACTTGAGTAATATTTTTGAATTTTACATTTTTGATTTTTTATTGAATTTGTCGATGTCTTATTAAAAAAACAGTTTTTACAAAAAAATCGGAAAATAACATTTTTCTTTTGTTTCGGGCGGAAAATCTCACAACTATTTCAGAAATATCAGCATCAAAAATTTCGTTGCTTTACAAATTAAGGAAAGTTAAAATAGCAAATATCAATAAAGGGTTTTCTATAGGAGATTTTTATGCGTAGAAGTTCAATTCATAAATTTAGCGCGGGTTTTTTGGTGCTGAGTTTTTGGCTCGGTGCGTTTGCATTTTATCCGATAAGTATTGCGGCACAAACAAACGCCGGGCAGAAACAAACTAAAAAGGAAAAGAAAGAAAAGAAGAAGGAAAAGGAGAATCCCAAAACTCAGATTCCTGCGCAAACCGACGCAAATGCCGCTCTAACGATTAACGAAGACCCTTCTCAAATCGGTAAGCGGAATGTTAACGGCGGTTTTGACAAATTTACCGGCTGGCTCGGCGGCTCGAAAGAGAAAGAGATGGCAATCGGCAGACAGATTGCGATGCAAGTCGAGCAGCAGGCAAAATTGGTTGAAGACCCGCTGGTTACCGAATACGTTAATCGTGTCGGACAAAATGTCGTTCTGCATTCGGACGCGAAAGTTCCCTTTACGATAAAAGTTATTGACAGCGATGAAGTTAATGCTTTCGCGCTGCCGGGCGGTTTCTTTTTCGTCAATCGAGGCTTGATTCTCGCCGCCGATAGCGAAGCCGAACTCGCAGGCGTGATGGCACACGAAATCGCTCACGTCGCCGCGCGTCACGCGATGGAAAATCAAGGTAAAGGAACTTTGATGAATTACGGAATGCTGGCGGGAATTATATTTGGCGGACCGATTGCCAGTACAGTTTTGCAAAACGCAGGCGGAATTTTAGGCGGACTCGCAATGCTTAAATTCTCGCGCGGCGCGGAAGTAGAAGCCGATAATCTCGGCGTTCAATATCTCTACGCCTCAGGTTATGACCCGACGGCGATGTCCACGATGTTTGAAAAGCTCGCTTCCAAAAACAAGAAAAAACCCGGTTCGCTGGCAAAACTTTTCTCGACGCATCCGCAGTCAATCCAACGCCGCGATGAAAGTCTTTCATTGGTTGCGCGTTTTTCAGAAAGAGAAGAATACGTCATCAGCACTTCGGAATTTCAGCGCGTCAAAGCGCATCTTCTGCGTCTTTCCAACGCTAAAGCCGGAGTTACCGGCGACATTGACGAAGGCGAACCCGGCAGACCGACTTTGAAAAAACGTCAGCCGGACGCGGATACAACCTCGCCGAACGACTCAACCAAAGATTCGAGTTCAGACCGCAAAGACGCGCCGAAACTTAAAAAACGCGGCACCGAACCGAGTCCGACACCGCAGAATTAAGGCTATGTTAAAAAGAAAAAAGGGAAATGTGTTGATACTTTATACACACATTTCCCTTTTTTACATTTACTATTCCCGTTTAACTTTTCTGTTTCTTAATCCTTTTAGTCTAAAAGATTACCCTGAATTCCGACCGGCAAGCTAAAGACCGCTTCATTAGTAGCGATTATCATTTCGCCGTTTCTCGTAAAACAAAGACCGACAATATTATAACCAGCCGCGAAAAGTTCCGCATTTTCTCCGGCGGGCGAAATTTTTACGATGCCGTGTCTTCCCTGCAAGCAAGCGGCAACGTATAAATTCCCTTCACGGTCAAACGCCAAGCCCTGCGGTCTGCCGAGTCCGCGATAAAAAATCTTTGCATAGCCGTCTTTGTCTATTTGATGAACGGCATCAAAACTGGAAAGTCCGGGCGCGGTCAGATACAGTTTTTCATCTGTTCCGAAAGCCAGATGATATGCGGAAACCGAAGGTTCAAGCACGGCGTAGGATTCTGAATCTCCGAAATCAGACACGCGGTAAATCGTGCCGCTGCGGTCGCCGATAAACATCACGCCGTCTTTGTCAAAAGCGATTCCGGTGGCAATTCCCAAATCCGAAGCATACGGCATAACTTCGTCATCGTGATTGATGCGGCAAACTTCGCCGTCCGCCCGCGCCGTTACGAATAACTGACCGTTTTGGTCAAACGCAACGCCGGTCGGATTTAAAACGTCGGCGGACATTTCATTCAAAAATCCGTCTTTCTCCAACCTGAAAAGCGTCACGGGAAGCTGTTGCCCGCGTGAGCCTGAGCGCGTCAAAATTAACGAATCGTCTTTCGGGTCAACCGCCGGATTTGCGACCATATGCAAATCGTCTGCGAGTTTTTTTCCGACCATAATACTTTTCGCTTTGCTTCTTTCGCCACCGCTTTCGAGATAAACTTCGACTTCCGCCGTGTCGAAATTGTCGGGAACAATCGCTAAAATTCTGTTCGCGGACGCTCCGACCAGACGCGATGCCTGTCCGCCGAAAAAACAATCGTATTCGCCGATGCCGCCAACTGTAAAATTTTCACACTCGATTAATATTTCTCCGCCCGGAATAGCATACGACGGATTAAAAGATAAAATTTTGCCTGCTTTATTCATTGATTCTCCACATTAGAAACTTTGATTTTACGATGCAATGTCCAAAGTGTCTAACTTGCTCAAAATAACTGTTGACGCATTTGGTTCGGGAAAAGTTAAAATCAAATCTGGACGGTTGGGTATTCAGTTCAAGGTTCAAAATTCAAAGCCGAAAACCGAATTGGCTTTGAATTTTGAATCTTGAACATTAAACTCAAAAAAATACTTCGCCTTTCGCAACGATAATCGAGCTTCCGCCGATTTTAACTTTTTCAACCATCCCTTTTTCGCCTTTAATTTCCGCAAAAATTCTGCTCGGACGTTTCATAAAATCGCCCTGTTCAATCGTGAATCTGACGTTTTTTTCAATTGTTTCAATCGCCTCGTGATGAACTAAATATCCCGACAGCGAACCTGCCGCGCTTCCCGTCGCCGCGTCTTCCGCAATATTGTCGTCGGGAGCGAAAAATCTGGCGTGAACTCGTGAATCTTTTTCAACAATTTCAAAAGTGAAAGCATAACAACCGATTGCGCCGCACGCGAGATAAACTTCGCTTAAAAGGCTCGAATTTATCCGGCAATGGCTCAACGCTTCGAGCGAAACAAGCGGAACGACTAATGCTTTGATTCCGGTTGAAACAACTTGAACAGGCAAATCTTCACGCAAATCGAAATCCGAAACTTTTAGTCCCAAACCTTCCGCTAATTTTTCGATTTCCCTTTCGTCGGAAACAATCTCGCCTGCCTCAAATTTTCCTTGTGTCATTACAACTTGAAATGGCTTTTTATCTCGAAATTCAATTTCGACGGGCAAAACACCTAACTTTAATTCTTGCTCGATTTCGACAAAACCGTTTTCAGTTTGCGGCGTAACACCAAGCTGCGCCAGCAAATTCCACGTTCCGACAACCGGATGACCGGCAAGTGGTAATTCCTGCATCAGCGTAAAAATCCGCAAACGCCGCAGGGCTTTTTCAGACGGCAAAACAAAAACCGTTTCGCTCAAATTCATTTCGCGGGCGATAACTTGCATTTCTATATCCGACAAACCTTCCGCTTCTGGAAAGACCGCCAGAGGATTTCCGCAAAATGTTTTTTGTGTAAAAACATCAAGTTGATAAAAATTGTATTCGCGCATAAAAAAATTATGAACCAGGTTGTAAAAAATGTGAATTTGAAGCGTTTCAATTTGGGAATTTGCAGATTTTTAACCGTGTTTTATGATTTATGTTTCAAGCCGCAATTTATTTTCTTGTTAAAACACTTCATTGTCTTGACATATAAGCATTTGGGCGTGTAAATTTTAGTTTTATCCGGTTACTAAAGCGATTTCGGAAACCAAGCAATGTTTAATGCCTTACTACTCTTTTTTAAATAATTATCTCACAATAATTATCGGCAGAAATCAAATGCTTTTCAACCGCTTCGCTTGAGAATAATCATTGGCTATTGCGCAAAGCTACTTTTTTTGTTTGACCGGATAAAAAACGGAATTGCTTCAATATTTTTGCAGCTACTTTTATAAAAGGAAATTAAGATAAATTTATAATGACAAACGAGGTTATGAGCGAAACTGAAGAATCACCAAAAACTGAATCTCAGGCTTTGCAAGAAACGAACACATCAACTTCCGGCGAAACGGCGACGGATGAACCGACGGTATTAGCAGACCAATCAGCGTCTTTTACCGAACAGATACCTGTCGCGGAAGGACCGGCTTCTTCACCCGAACAGCCAACTTCAAACGACGAAGATGATTTCGGCTCGATTCTCGAAAAATTCGAGCAGGAACAGACGATTTATCATTCCGGCGATTTAGTCGAAGGTAAAGTCGTCGGCATTTCCGACCGCGGAGTTCTTATTGACTTTGGCTACAAATCCGAAGGCATTGCTCCCGTCGAAGAATTCACGACGGCGGAGGGCGAAGTTACCGTGAAGCAGGGCGACGATGTAGAAGTCGTTATTCGCAGCATCAATACTGGCGACGCGCCGCCGGTTCTATCGCGGACTGATGCCGCCGGTCGCGTAGCGTGGGGCGAAATTGAAAAAGCCTATAATCAGGAAATTCCGGTCACAGGTCGTGTTCTGGATAAAACTAAAGGCGGTTTAATCGTTGACATTCTCGGCATCGAAGCGTTTTTGCCCGGCTCGCAGATTGATTCACGCCCGGTCTTCAATCTCGATTCCTACAAAGGTCAGGAAATAGAAGCCAGAGTTATTAAGTTCAGCCGCAAACGCAACAACATCGTTCTGTCGCGTAAAGTTTTGACCGATGAAGTCGTCAACAAACAAAAAGCGGAAACGATGGGTCAAATTGAAGATGGTTACGTCATCGAAGGCACAATCAAAAACTTAACCGAATATGGCGCGTTTGTTGACATCGGCGGAATTGACGGGCTTCTCCACGTGACTGATATGTCTTGGGGCAGACTTCAAAATCCAGGCGACCAATTCAAAGTCAGCGATCATATACAAGTCAAGGTTTTAAAGCTTGACCGTCAAAAAGAGAAAATTTCCTTAGGCTATAAACAACTCATTCCAGACCCTTGGTCAACCGTAATGGAAGTTTATCCGATAAATTCAAAAATCAAAGGAACAGTTTCGAGCGTGACCGACTACGGAGCGTTTATCGAACTTGAACCAGGTGTGGAAGGTTTAGTTCACGTTTCTGAAATGTCCTGGTCGAAACGTTCGCAAAACCCGAAAAGATTTTTGAAGGCGGGTGATGAAGTCGAAGTGCAGGTTTTAGGGATAGATACCAACGACCGCCGCATCAGTCTCGGAATGAAGCAATTGCAGGCGAATCCTTGGGAAACGATTACGCAACGTTATCAGGTTGGCGCAAAAGTTCACGGCAGAGTTCGCAATTTGACCGATTTCGGCGCATTTGTCGAAGTCGAAGAGGGCGTTGACGGTCTCGTTCACGTTTCCGATATAACTTGGTCAAAAAAAGTTAAACATCCGAAAGATGTTTTGAAGAAAGACCAGGAAGTTGATGCGGTTATCACCAGTATTGATACCGTCGGACAACGAATGTCGCTTTCAATAAAAGAGCTTACACCGAGTGCTTGGGAGTCGTTTGTCGCCACACATCGAACGGGCGATATTGTTCGTGGAACAATTTCTCGTTTTGCCGGATTCGGAGTTTTTGTTCAGCTTGGCGATGAACTCGAAGGCTTGTGTCATATTTCTGAGCTTTCCGATGAACGAGTTAACAAACCCGAAGATGTGGTGTCAATCGGTCAGGAGATGGATTTTAAAATTCTGCGAATTGAAAACGACGTGCAGAAAATCGGACTTTCGTCGCGTGCTGTTGGTAAAGAGCCGGAACCGACCGTTGATACAAAAATGTATTCGACCGAAGCAAAAAGCGGAATGGCATCTTTGGGCGAATTGATGAATTTGAAGCGCGGCGCAACAAGCGAAGTAGAAACCGTCGAAGAGCCGAAACTTTCCAAGAAAGAACGCAAAGCCCAAAAAGCTAGAGACCGAACGGACGAAGCAGATTCTGATTCAGAAACGGAAACAGCTTCCGATGATGCCGATTCCCAAACAAATGTAGTTTCAGGTGAAACGAATAATGAATTATCACCAACCACAGAAGCCGCATCTGTTGAAACATTTGCTGATGAAGCCGGCGTGCGAGCAGTTGAAGACAATTCTTCTGAAGTTTCCGCTCAGGAAGTTGCGTCGGAAGTTTCGACCGAATCGGGAGAAGCTGTAGAAGCCGCACAAAACACGCCTGAAACAGTTTCGGAAAGCAATCAAGAAACCGGTTCTGAAACTCAAAACGACACTTCCGATACAGATGACCAAACGACGAATGTGCAAGTTGATGACGCTACGGAAGATTCAACCGCTGTGCCAAAAAACGAAGTAGCTGATGAAAATACTCCCGATGCTGAAACAACTGCTACAATCGGCACGGAAAATGAAGTGATACCAATTGCCGAAGATGCCCCAACAAGCAATTCATCGGTGGAGAGTGCGCTGGACAATAAAGTTGAAGATTCGGAAGCAACCACAGATGCGGAAGAAAAATCAGCCAAGGGATAGTTTTTGAAAATAATTAAATTTTGCCGTTAGCGAGGGGAAAATAAATGACGAAAGCAGATTTAGTTGAAAAGGTTTCCGTTGAAGCGGAAATGACTAAAAAAGATGCCGAACAACTCGTCGAAATCGTGTTCGACAGCATCGTCGGCAGCTTAAACAAAGGCGAAAAAATTGAATTGCGCGGTTTCGGAAGTTTTCGCGTGCGCGAGCGCAACGCGCGAAAGGGACGCAACCCGAAAACCGGCGCGGCGGTCGACATTCCCGCCAAGCGCGTCGCTTATTTCAAACCGGGCAAAGAATTGAAAGAACTTATTAATAAATAGTGAAAAGTGAAGAGTGAAAAGTGAATAATTAAAAAATTTTCACTCTTCACTTTTCATTAATTATGGATATTCTGTGGAGTCCTTGGCGATACAATTACATTAAATCAAGCGAAAATAAAACAACAAAAGGCGGCTGCGTTTTTTTTGCGATATTCTAAAAATTCCGGCGAGCGATGAAGAAAATTTTATCTTACATCGCGCCGGATTTAATTTTGTCATTCTCAATATCTATCCTTATGTCAGCGGGCATTTGATGATTGTCCCCTGCGCGCATCTTACCGACTTAGACCGCGCCGACAAATCTACGACGGACGAAATAATAGACATCTTTCCAAAATAGATTAAGGAGAAGCAAATTTGAGATGACGAGTCGAAAGTTTCAAATTGACAATTGCTGAAACCAGTTTCCAAGTCTTCTCATAGTTTTTATGCTTGCCGCGATATTGT
>JAABUN010002962.1_pt1 | contig 27924 bp, 18 predicted proteins | sample 5559311 | NCBI WGS metagenome assembly JAABUN01 (sample SAMN10711877, study PRJNA513370) | rock metagenome | isolation source: Antarctica rocks | place: Antarctica: Victoria Land, Siegfried Peak sud
CGAAGCCGCGGACGCCGGCGGCGGTCGATGACGCGATTGGGGCGGCACTCGACCGCGTGACGTCGGCCGAGTTGACCGCCTACTATCGCCACTGTGGCTACGCCGTCCCCGGACATGTACCGTGAGACCCGCTCTAGTGGCATCGGCTACGAGCTGGACCTGGTCGAGGGCGGCGCCGCCGATTGCCACTTCGCCATGATCCCGGCTGGCGACGACACCCCGAGCGACGCCCCTTCAGCCAGCTACAAGCCGGCCACGAGCGACAAGCCGGGGGCAAGCGCCACGGCCACGCCGAGTGCCCAGGCCTCGGCTGCCAGCGGCACCGCGGTCTCGCTGCCGAACACCGGCGCCGGCGTCTCCTCCGATGGCGGCGATGCCACGACGACCTTCGCCCTCATTGCCCTGGTCTTCGGATCAGCCCTGCTGCTCCTGATCGCCCTCGGCATCCGGCAGACCTCCGTCCGGTAACGCCTTCCCGTTCGTGTCGATCACCGAAGCATGCATGACAACGACTCCCGGTCCGGTGAGGAACTCCTCACCCGCCGAGAGTCTCGTCTTTTTTCGATTCGGGCAGCGATGCGCCAGCTGTGCGTCGAGAGCTGGGCAAGCGCAGTCGCAGTGGTCACCGAGGCATCGCTGCCAACCGGGAGACGAGTTGCTCGTTGTAGAGCAAGCCGTCCTCGCCGACGTGAGCGCGACGGTGGCAGTTCGGGCAGAGGGCAACGACCGACTCGGGCGCGGCCAACTCCTGGTCAGATCCCAGATCGACCCGGTGCGGTTCCAGATAGGGGCTGCCGTCGATCCGAAGGAAGGGAGCCTCTAGCCCGCAACCCTCGCAGTGGCCCTGCGCTCGCCGCAAGACGAACGTCCGGGTCGCCCGGCTGGTCCCGGAATCCGGCTGATTCAGGATGGCGGGGGATGTTGCCCGGTACGCGGACTCGTTCTCGGCGACGAGTCGGGACTGGTTGAAGGCCGAGATCCGGCGCTCGACTGGGTCGACTGGCGGCAACTGGTCGTCGTACCGCTCTGGCTCCGCGCCAGGTGCATCTGCCTCATTTACTCGACGCAGCTCGAAGACGATCGCGGTTCGCGTCGTCCCGTCGCGGTCGGGGACACCCGCGATCAGTCGATGGTCGGCGTAGGCCATCTGGCTGATGAACGAGACGTGACCTGTGGGCTGCTTCATACGGGAAAAGAGGTAGAGGGCGCGGCCGTGGGTGGCATGGGCACGGATCGCGAGGTTGCCGCGGGTGAAGGTCATGTCGCCGACCTGCCCCTCGCCGGTGTAGCGATAGGTGTCGTCTTCCTGCCAGCCGTCGCGGTAACCGTACTGCTTACCGGACTCGCCAGTGAAGAGGAAGACGACCGGAGCCTGCGTGGAGAAGCTGATTCCGCTCTGGTAGGAGCCGCCATACTCAGCATGGAGAGCACGGCGGCGGTAGAGCTGGCCGGGAACGAATCGCGGCGACGACGACATTCGGCCATCCCTGGTCAGCGACGGATCGGGCAGCGGCGCCAGCGGGTCTGGGCGTTTGCCAGGATACGTTCGACCAGGTTCGCCGCGCTACCCACGCGGTAAGTTCGCTGAACTGCTTCCGAGAGTTGCCGAGAAGAGCACCAGGTACTCACCACCGGGGACCAGCGTGCCGGTTACTCGACAGCGCGAGCCAGCAGCTCGTCGGGCATGGTTATCCAGTCCCAGCGCGCTTCGGCCAGGATGGCAAAGCGCTCGTCATATTCACACCGGAGACGCTGCTGTTCAGCCGGAGTTGTCGGATGTGTCCTGCTCGATCATGTGCGTGTACGTTCGCCTGAGAACTGGTTGCTATCGGGAGTAGTCGGGATTCGGAGCGTCAGCTTCTGCGTACGCGGTCGTCGCTGCTCCAACGCATCCACACTCGTCGACCATCTGCATAGTTTCTCGTTTCTGCTTCTGGTCGGCCACTTCCACTGCTGCGTATAGGCGTCAGGCCAAATGGTTTTCTGTTTATCGTGACTTGGCGATCGACGATGGTTATCTGACGGCTACCCGGCCGCTGCCATCGCGCCGGGCACTCGTAGGGCGGCGACATCCTCGCCCCGCCGGTCTCGTTCCTGAAGGTCGCGCAGGAACTCGACGAATCCGATCTGTGGCCGCCAGCCAAGTGTGCTTGCCGCCTCGGAGAGATCGTGCTGCTCCACCCGCTCCGGCAGGACCAGGGCGTACTTCGTGATCAAGTCCCGCGCACCCGGAACCTGCGCTTCGCACCAGTCCGGACCAAGCCGGTGGAAGTCCGCGACGACGTCGGGCGGCATTCCATGATTGGTATGGACGATCGTACCGAACAGATCGACCGTTCGCTCCACGGTGGCTCTGAGGGCAGCCAGCGTCGCCGTCGCGACATCGGACCGGTCGACGCCGTTCCGCAGCAGGCGCGGACCGAACTCGAGGTAGGGGGCCGGGATGAACTCGTGGTACCGCAGCATCGCGACGGATGCGCCAGTCATCTGCTGGAAGGATCGGCAGAGCTCTTCGCCGACGACTTTCGTGACCGAGTAGACGCTGCCCCAGCCGTACGCCATCGAGGACGCGAAGACGACTGAGTTCACGCCCTGGGCTCGGCAGGCTTCCAGGACGTTGAAGGTGCCGTCGACGTTGACGGCGAAGATGGTCGCGTCGCTGACCGGCGGGCGGTGGGCGCTGTGCCAGGCGGCCAGGTGAATCACTGCGTCCGACCCCTCAACTGCTCGCTGGACGTCGGTCGGCGTTCGGGTATCGCACCGAACGAACTCGCCCAGGGCAAGGACATCGGCTGGCGGGGTAACCATATCAGCCATCCGAATCTCGAATCCCGCCTCAGCTACCATCCGGCTAACGGCCTGACCGGCGTTGCCGCCTGCTCCGGTGATCGTCACGCGCGTTGTCATCTCTAATCCAGCTTTCTTCTGAGTGGTCGGTCAACTGTCGAATCGTCGTCGTACCCGGAACCGGCATCCTCTCACGAGCATCAGCGTGCCGACTACAGGGCTCATCAATTGGGACATCGCATTCAAACCATTTTCGCGCCTACGGCGTGACGCCGACGCCGGTTCGCTCCCAGAAGTGCTGGAGCTGGTCGGCGACGGCCTTGTTGTCGGGTCGTTCGAGGTGCGGGTCTTCGGTCAGGAGCGCTTCGGCGGCGGAGCGGGCGGCGTCGAGCAGGCGGGTGTCGAAGCTGTCGGCCAGCCAGCTCAGTTCCGGCAGCCCGCTCTGGCGGGTGCCGAGGAAGTCGCCGGGGCCGCGCAGGTCCAGGTCGCGCTCGGCCAGGACGAAGCCGTCGTCACTCTCGATCATCGCCTCCAGCCGCGAGTCGCCATCACCGGCATCGTTGTCGGAGAGCAGCAGGCAGTACGAGCGGTGCGCCCCCCGACCGACCCGACCGCGGAACTGGTGCAGCTGGGCCAGCCCGAAGCGCTCCGAGCCCTCGATCATCATGACCGTCGCGTTCGGGATGTCGATCCCGACCTCGATCACCGAGGTCGCCACGAGGACGTCGGCCTGCCGCTCGCGGAAGACCGACATGACAGCGTCCTTCTGCTTCGCCGCCATCTTGCCGTGGAGCAGCTCGACGCGCAGCTCCGGGAAGACCTCGGTCTGGAGGCGCTCGGCTTCGACGGTCGCGGCCTTGGCCTCGATCGTCTCGGACTCCTCGACCAGCGGGCAGATCACGAAGACCTGCCGGCCGTCGGCCACTTCCCGTCGAACGAGGTCGTAGGCCAGCTCCCGCTCGGACGCCCGGTAACGCCGCGTCTCGATCGGGATTCGGCCGGGCGGACGCTCGGCGATCACTGAGACGTCGAGGTCGCCGTGGATGACGAGGTTGAGCGTCCGGGGGATTGGCGTCGCCGTCATGGCGAGGACGTGCGGCGACGAGCCGGTTCCCTTGAGGGCGAGCTCCCCGCGCTGCTTGACCCCGAAGCGGTGCTGCTCGTCGACCACGGCGACAGCCAGCTTGTCGTACTGGACGGTCGGCTGGATGATCGCGTGGGTCCCGACCAGAATCTGGAGGTGGCCAGCCGCCAGCGACTCGAGCAGGCTGCGCCGCTGCCGGGCCTTCGTGCTGCCGGTCAGGAGGCCGACCGTCGGGCGGAGCGCCTCGGGCAGGCCGTCGAAGAGGTGCTGCAGGTTGCGCTCGTGCTGTTCGGCGAGGATCTCGGTTGGCGCCATGATCGCCGCCTGGTAGCCGTTGGCGGTCGCGATCAAGGCGGCGGCGGCGGCGATGACGGTCTTGCCCGAGCCGACATCGCCCTGGAGGAGGCGGGACATTGGAACGTCGGCGGCAAGGTCGCGCTCGATCTCGGCGAGGACCTTCTGCTGGTCTCCGGTCAGGGTGAAGGGCAGCCCGGCGAGGAAAGCGTCGAGGATTGGCCGCTCGACCGTGAGTGGGACGCCGCCACCGGATTGCCGGTCGCGTCGCTGGATCAGGTAGCCGAGCTGGAGGTAGAACAGGTCGTCGAAGGCGAGGCGGCGCTGGCCGGCGTGGAGCTGGTCGCCGGCGGCCGGGTAGTGGATCCGCTCGTAGGCGTCCCAGAGCGGCAGCAGACCGACCTTGCGCCGGATCGGCTCCGGCAGCGGGTCGTAGAGGCGGCCCTGCGTGGCATCGAGGGCGTTGCGGGTCATCGTCCGGAGGCTCTTCTGGGCCAGCCCCTTGGTCAGCGGGTAGACCGGGACGAGGCGCCCGGTCGAGAGACCGGACCGATGGGCGTACTCCCACTCCGGGCTGGTCATGCCGAAGGCGCCGAAGCCGTCCTCGAGGGCGCCGCTGACGACGAGCTCGTCGCCGACGGTCAGTTGCCGACCCATGAACGAGTTGAACCAGGTCACCTTGAGGTTGCCGGTTCCGTCGCTGAGGGTAATCGTGATCCGGGGCGGCTTGGCGAAGCTGTTGTCCTGGATCCTGGTGATCTCGCCGCGGACCGTGACCTCGAACCCTTCGGGCCGGCCGAACTCGCGGTGCATCTCTCGGATGGCCTCACTGATCGTCGTCGTCCGGGAGAAGTCGATGTGGCGGGTCGGCGCGAGGGCGATTACGTCGCCGAGCGTCTCCATCGGGTGCTTGTGGGCGAGCAGCTTCTTCGCGACGGTATCGCCGACGCCGGGCAGCGCGGTGACCGGCGACTCCGGCTTGAGCTGCGGCACGGCGCCGGGAACGCGGGGGGTGGCGGCGCGTGGGGCCGGAGCGGGGGGAGCGGGCTTCGGCTCACGGGCACCGACTCGGGCAACGCCGATCGCGCCATCGAGCAGGCCGACCGGAGTGAGCTCGGGCGCGGCATCCCGGAGATCGTTGGAGATCGACTTGATCTCGGCGGCCAGCGCCTTGAGCTCTGAGGCGCGTGCCGTCTCGTCCAGGAGGCGGTAGGCCTGGAGCCGGTCACTCAGGACGCGGATGCGGCTGCTGGTCTCGGCCGTCGGCGCCCACGACTGCATCGCCTGCACTTTGCTGGCGGCCCGGGCGACTTCGAGGCGGCTCGTGGTCAGACCGTCGCGCCAGAGATCGCGGAGCGATTCCAGGGCGGCATCGACGGTTTGAGCAGGGGAACTGTCTCTGGGAATGGGTCGTGTCGACACGCGGCTGCTCTCTGCGCCGCCGCCCGGGAAGCGGTCGACCGTGACTCAGGGGAGAGGGGAAATCCGGACTCCATTCTACCGCGCCGACGTGGGGCGATGCCGCCTGCGACGGCGTCGTCCCGCGTGAGAGCGAGTTGCAGATGAAGCGCCTGGGTGGCGGAACAGACCTCTCCCTCAGCCCGGGGAGAACCTGCTTCGTTCACTCGCTGAAGAGGCTTCAGCTCCGCAGGTGCCCGGAGAGGAAAGCAGCGCCGCCGGTCACGCACGGGCATTCCCAGATGACGACCATTGGAGGCGGTTCGCCTGGCTGGTGTTAGCCCTGCTCCACGACGATGAAGCCGACCAGGCCGGGGCCGCCGTACGTCGCGACGACCGGCCCAAGTTCACCGAGCGAGACGTGGCCGGACGGGATGACCGGGGCAATCCGATCCGCCAGCCGCTGCCCGTCCGGCACGTTCCCGACGTGCATCACGCCGAGGTGCTCGGCCGGGGCGTGCTCTCCTGCCAGCGTACCGAGGCGGTCCATCGCCTTGCGCCACGTCCGGACGCGTTCGACCGGCTGGACCTGCCCGTCGCGGATTCGGATGATCGGCTTGATGCTCAGCAACGAGCCGACCAACGCTGACGCCCGACCGATCCGGCCCCCCTTGTGAAGGAACTCCAGCGTGTCCAGCGCCGCATAGAGGGATGTCCGGGCGGGCATCGGTTCGACAAGTGCCGTCGCCTCGGTCAGGCCGGCGCCACCCCGGACGGCCCGGGCCGCGGCGATCGCCATGAAACCGCCGGCGAGCGAGACGGACTGGGAATCGATTACGCGGATCCGCTCCGGGTCGACCGCCTCCGCGGCCAGCCGTGCGCTGTTGTACGTGCCGGACAGATCGCTGGCGAGGGTGATGCAGAGGACATCGTGCCCGGATTCCGTCGCGGCCCGGAAGGCCTCCTCGAACCGCGCCGGGGCTGGCTGGGAGGTCTTCGGCAGGTCAGGACTGGAGGTCAGCCGGTGGAGGAACTCCTCCGATGACATCTCGACCTGGTCGAGGAACGACTCGTCGCCGAACTGGACGTTGAGCGGAATGATCTGGATGCCGAGATCGACCGCGACGCCGGCGGGGACGTCGAGTGTCGAATCGACCACGATGACGACAGGGCGGCTGGTCATACGCTAGAGATCTCCGATTCGATGACCGAACCAATCAGGCCCTGACCGGCATGTGTCGCGATGACCAGACCGAGGGGGTCGACGAATGGGTCCGGGTCCACTTCACGATGAGGAGCCTGATTCCGCTTTGGTCTGGTGGAACGGAAACGGGTTGACTGCCGAACATCGACGGTTCTGCAAACGATGACAGCGCCGAAGGATCGATGGACCGGGTTGATGTGATCTTCGACTGGTCCGATTGTTCGGATTACCGTAGCACATAGCTCGCCGGGCATGGTTCCCCGGTGCTACTCAACTTTGGAGAACCTTCTGACATAATGCTCCTGGGTCGAGTCGCTCGGCGAAACGGCGGCTCTGGCAGGCTTGCTCTGGAGTGATCTGGCCCGTGCCTGCCCGGTCGCCAGAAAGACAACCTGGAAGAGGAGCGACAAGGATGGTCAGAACCATGACCAACGCCGAGATTGCCGGGTCCATCGGGCTGCTGGCCGACCTCCTGGAGATTCAGGGCGAGTCGGCCTTCCGCGTCGGTGCCTACCGCCGGGCTGTCGAGGCGATCGAGAACCTCTCCGAGCCTTTGCTGACGATTCGGGAGCGAGGTGAGCTGGAAGCGATCCCCGGCGTGGGCCACGCGATCGCCGCCAAGATCGCCGAGTTGCTGGACACGGGCGCGATGCGGCGCCTCACCGAAGTCGAGGTGGAGATCCCACCGGGCGTTGCCGAGCTCCTCGCCGTGCCGGGGATCGGGCCGAAGCGGGCCCGGCGGCTCCACGCCGAACTCGGGATCGATGGGCTCGACGCGCTCCGGGGGGCACTGGACGACGGTCGGGCCGAGAAGGTCCTCGGGTCGGGTGAGGTGAAACGGATCAAACGGAGCGTCGAAGGGCTGCCCGGTGCTAAAGACGACGACCGGCTACCACTCGGGGAGGCGCGCCGGCTCGGTCTGGATCTCATCGCCCAGTTGCGGGACGCGGTGCCGGGGATCGAGCGGATCGAGCTCGCCGGGAGTGTTCGGCGCGTCCGGGAGACCGTCGGCGATCTGGACCTCGTCGCCGCGGCGGCGGAGCCGGAGGCTATTGTCGCGGCCTTCGTCGCTCTCAAGAATGTGGCGCGCATCGAGTCCCGTGGGCCGACCCGGTGTCGGGTGATCCTGACCAATGGCTTCGCGACCGACCTCTGGGTGCTGCCACCTCAGCACTGGGGAGCGTTGCTGTTCCATGTCACCGGCGACAAGTACCACGACATCCGGATCCGCGACCTGGCGATCTCGCGAGGCGGGCGCCTGAGTGAGTATGGCTACACCGAGAGAGATCACGTCACGGCCTTCGCTACCGAAGAGGAGGTCTACGCGCACTTCGGGATGCAGGTGATTCCGCCGCCGATGCGGTCCGGAGGCGACGAGATCGATCTGGCCCTGAAGGGGAAGCTGCCCCGCGTTCTGACGCTCAAAGACTTGAAGGGCGATCTGCACTGCCACACCGCGTGGTCCGACGGGCACGCCACCGTCCGGGAGATGGCGCTCGCCGCCCGGGAACGCGGCCACGAGTACCTCGCCATTACCGACCACTCACGGGGGCTGGCGATTGCGAACGGTCTGACGCCGGAGCGACTCCGGGAACAGCGGCAGGAGATCGACGCGGTCAATGAAGAGCTGGCGCCGTTCCGGGTGTTGCAGGGGATCGAGCTGGAGGTGAAGGCCGACGGGTCGCTGGATCTGCCGGACGATGTCCTCGCCGAGCTGGACATCGTCGTCGCGGCGCTGCACTCCAGCCTAGGACAGGAACGGGAGCGGCTGGCCGAGCGAGCCCTCATGGCGATCCGTCACCCGCTGGTCGATATCCTGGCGCACCCGACCGGCCGGATCGTCGGTGGCCGGTCCGGCGGCGACTTCGACATGGACCGGCTCTACGCCGAGGCCGCGGCGACTGGCACCATCCTGGAGATCGACGGTGATCCGGGCCGGATGGATCTGCGCGACACCCATGCCCGGTCCGCCATCGCCGCCGGATGTACCCTCTCGGTGGACTCCGACGCCCACGCACCCGAGGGCCTCGACAACCAGCGCTTCGGCGTCGGGATCGCCCAGCGAGCCTGGGTCACACCGGATCGCGTCATCAACTCCCTGCCACTGAACGAGTTGTTGGGTCTGCTCAAGCGGAATCGATAGGAGCGGCTATTGTGGCTGCATCGTGGCGAAGTTGCCATGAACGCCTGGCACTGGCTGGGGCCAGGACGGTCAGAGGACCGCGTCAGCCGGTATCAGGGGCTCGAACAGCAACCGCTGGAGGGTCGGGGCGATGGCGCCGACCAGCAGATCGGGCGTGGCGGTGACGAGCGGCTCCAGCCCGACGATGTGACGGGCCATCACCAACCCAACCATCTGCGTGCCGATCAGGGCAGCACGCAGCGGCGCCTGGTCGACGTCCAGCCGCATGACGACCGTCCCAATCAGTTCGCGGGTCACCAACTCACGGACAAGCCGGGCCGCCTCCGGTTCGGACGCGGCGGCGCGGATGACCCCGACGATTCGTTGCCGGCCCTCATCGCTCGCCAGCACTCCGACCAGCACCCGCGCGAGCCGCAGCCCGACCCCAGCCCGCTCCCCAGCCAGCACCGCTGGCAGTACCTCGGACATGTCGAACGGCAGTTCGGTGACGGTGACGAACAGCTCGGCCTTGCTGCGGTAGAAGTGCGTGACAAGCGTCGGATCCACTGCGGCCTCGATGGCGATGCTACGCAGCGACGTGCGGTCGTATCCCTGCCCGGCGAACTGGCGCCGGGCGGCGGTCAGGATCGCCTCCCGTGTACCACTTTCTCCTGCCCGCCGGCCTGCACGCCGGGCAGCCGGGCCGTTGCCCGGCGTGGCGCTCGCCGCGGTCGTCTCGCCGTTCACCCTGTTCACTGTCCGCTCCATCTGCTTGGCTCTCGTTCCGTTCTCCTGATCTTCCCATCATTCCGCATTGTCTACGCGACGATCCGAAATAGTCGATGGACGAGGGCTTGACGTGACAATTCTACATGCCTAGAATTGCGCTGTCGGTAATTCCATGTGTGCGGAATTAACTCAGGAGGTTACCCCTATGACCGGATCCAGCGTTACGTTCCCTGACCAGCCGTCGGACGGGTCGGCGGCGACCACGCCCCGGCAGCGGCAGGCGATCCTGGCTGTCGTCGCGCTGGCGCTGATGATGGTCGTCTCCGCCGTCAGTGGCCTCAATGTCGCACTGCCCGGCCTGGCCCGCGACACCGGCGCCTCCCAGCGTGACCTGCAATGGATCGTCGACGCCTATACCGTCGTGTTCGCCGGGCTGCTGTTGACGGCCGGCGCGGTTGGCGACCGCTACGGCCGCAAGGGCATCCTGCTAGCCGGGTTGGGCATCTTCGGCGCGGCCGCTGCGGCGGCGATGTTCAGCGACGACCCCGGAACCCTGATTGCCTTGCGAGCGCTTATGGGCGCCGGCGCGGCGGCCGTGATGCCGGTCACGCTGTCCATCATCACGACGTCGTTCCCGCCCGAGGAGCGTGGCCGGGCGGTCGGGCTCTGGGTCGGGGTAGCTGGCGCTGGGGCGGTGGTTGGCCTACTCGGTTCCGGGGTCCTGCTCGAGTTCTTCGACTGGAACAGCTTCTTCGGGCTGAACGTGGCTCTTGCCGTGTTCGCATTCATTGGGACACTGCTCGTCGTCCCGCGCTCCCGCGACGCCAACTCGGCCCCGCTAGACGGGCCCGGTGCTGTGCTATCGCTGGTCGGGGTGGCAAGCATCGTCTTCGCTATCATCGAAGGACCGGAACGGGGCTGGACCGACGGTCTGACGTTGGGCACGTTCGCACTTGGTCTGGCGGCGCTGGCCGGCTTCGTTGGGTGGGAGTTGCGGGTGCCAGCGCCGATATTGGACCCTCGCCTGTTCCGCCTCCGTGGATTCAGCGCCGGCTCGCTGACGCTGACGGTCCAGTTCTTCGCCTCTTTCGGCTTCTTCTTCGTCGTGCTCCAATACCTGCAGTTCATTGTCGGCTTCTCGCCGCTGGAAGCGTCGCTTGCCCTGTTGCCGCTACCTGCCGTGTTGATCCCGTTGGCTCGGCAGGCGCCAGCGATCGCGGATAGATTCGGCATGAACCGCACCACCTCGCTGGGGCTGATGCTGTCGGCGGCTGGACTGGCGATCATCTCGCTGGTCGAGGTCGACCTGTCGTGGTGGGTGTTCCTGCCTGGGCTGCTGCTATTCGCGGCTGGCATGGGATTGGCCGCAACTCCGGCAACGACCGCGATCGTGTCGTCGCTGCCGCCTGAGCGACAGGGTGTGGCCTCGGCCGTCAACGACACCTCGCGGGAGCTGGGCAGCGCTATCGGCATCGCCGTGCTCGGCTCACTGCTCAACGAGCGCTACCGGTCGGCCCTGGGCGATGCCGTCGCGGGACTTCCGGAGCCGGTCGCGGAAGGGGCGCAGGCGTCGATCGCCTTCGTTGGCTCCGACGCCGTGGCGCAGCTCGGCCCTGCCGGCGAGGCCCTCGCTGACGCTGCCAGACTGGCGTTCGTCGATGGGGTCGGTGTGGCCTCGTTGTCGGCCGCAGGGGTGCTGGCGGTTGCGGCCGCGGCAGTCTACCTGTTCGGTCCCCGACACAGCCCAGAAACAGCCCCCACGGCCGGACACGATGCCGGTGGGGCATCCGATCAGGCTGGGGCCATGTCCCCGACGGTAGCGCAACCAGAGCCGGCTCGGGTCCGTGCCAGCGGCTGATGTGGTCCTCAGTGAGCCGTTCTGATCCTGCGTGAGGACTGCTCCTGGGTCAGTCCAGTCAATCCAGAGCGCCTTCTACGCCATCCTCGCCCGGTCACCTACTCCAGCGAGATGATGAAATGGTAGAGGGCCTGGCCGCCATCGTGGATCTCGACGTCGGCGTTGGGCAGGATCTCAGAGACCAGGCTGGTCAGGCCGGCGATCTCCCCTTCGGTGGCGTCCAGGCCGGTGTAGATGGTGATGAGTTCTGTTTCGGCGAACCGGTCGTCGGCCAGGGTCCGGCCGAGCAGCGCCGGGGCGTCGTCGTCGGCTGCGACGAGATCGCCATCGATCATCAGGATCGCCTGCCCGGCCAGGACGACGACGCCGTTGATCGTGGCGTCGCGGGCCGCCGCCGACATCTGGACGGTGTGGATAGCGGCCATCGCCGTGTTCATCGCCACGACGTTGGCGGCAAGATCAGCGTCGGCATTGAAGGCGCTTAGCGCGGCGATCCCCTGCGGGACGGAGCGCGTTGGGACGATCCGGAGCGACCGCTCGGTCAGGTCGCGGACCTGATTCGCCGCCATGATCACGTTCGGATGGTTGGGCAGCAGGATGACCTCGGCGGCGTCGCTGGCCTCGACCACCGCGAGGATCTCCTTGGTGCTCGGGTTCATCGTCGCGCCCCCGTCGATGACGCTCGTGGCTCCCATCGAGCGGAGCGCGTCGGCGAGCCCGTCTCCACCAGCGACGGCCAGGACGACCTGCCGACCGAACGTCGCTGACGGTTGAACCCGGTCGGTTCCCGTCCCGCTGGCCGAGGCAGTCCGGAGGGCCTGGGTCTGCTGCTGCATATTGTCGATCTTGATCTCGGTCAGGCTGCCGAGCGAGAGCGCGTAGTCCAGCACGAGTCCCGGGTTGTCGGCGTGAATGTGGACCTTGAGGGCGGTATCGTCGCCGACGATCACGGCCGAGTCACCCATCGTTGCCAGCCGCACACGCGCCGCGATGACATCGATTCCGGTGCCGACAACGAGGAAGTTCGTGCAGTAGCCGTACTCGTCCTCGCCGTGCTCGTCGATCCAGGTGTCGGTGAGGGCATGGTCTGCCATGGCGACTGGCGGAGCGGCAATGAGCTGGGCTGGAGTGGAGACACCCCGGGCGTAGCGGTCCAGACCCGCGATCATGATGACGACGCCCTGACCACCGGCGTCGACGACTCCGGCCTCCCGCAGGATCACGAGGAGATCCGGTGTCATGGCGAGGGCGGCTTCGGCGGCCGTCAGGGCCGAGGCCAGAACCGTCGAAATCGTCGCATCGACCGTGCTGGCCGCGGCGGCCGCTCCGTCGCTGGCGCCGCGGATCACCGTTAGCATCGTCCCCTCGACCGGCTTCATCACGGCGCTGTAGGCCATCTCGGAGGCGGACGCGAAAGACCGGGCCAGGTCGCGCGGCTCGATCACGGCTTTCCTCGCCATGCCTTGAGCGAGCCCGCGGAAGATCTGGGACAGGATCACCCCGGAGTTGCCCCGAGCTCCGAGTAGCGCCCCGCGGGCCAGCCTCTCCGCGACCTCGAACGTCGGCGCGTCAGGTTGGTCAGCGAGCGAGGCCGCCGCCTCGAGCGCGGCGGTGACGGTAAGGTCCATGTTCGTGCCGGTGTCGCCGTCCGGGACCGGAAAGACGTTGAGGGCGTTGATCGTCTCGCGCTCGGCGTGCAGATCCCCTGCAGCCAGACGCATCGCCGCCAGCAGCGTCTGACCGTCCCATCGATCCGGCGGTGGAACGGTTGCTCCCCCGGAGTCGGTGTCCTTGGGCACCTGGGCCGGGGCGCCGGACGCAGAGGAGAAGGTGGTCGAGGCGGCACTGGGTCGTCTGCAGCCGTCAGCCGTCATGGTGGAAGACTCCTGCATGGGCGTAGCCACGTCGATGTGGCGATCGTCTGGCCAGTTTGATGCTATGCAATCCAGTCGCCACGGCGTTGGACCAGTCGGACGGCGTGCCCACCCAGTCGAGCACCCATGGAGGATGCAGTCCGGCTTTGGCGACCACTCGACTGGTACCTGCTCATCGTCAGCTGGGTTGCGTCATGGCTAAACCCATCGCACCCCTTGACGTAGCGTCAACGGGCTAGGATAGTGGCACTGTAGTGACAACGTCGAACCCGCCCGCGTCTGCCGGTGCGGGGGTGGGCCGTCCCGCCGGGTAGTACCGGCATCCCCTTGTCCCACCATTTGTCCCACCATCCTCAGTCGTCGAGCCGCTGAATCGTGGAGCTGATTGCGGTCGCCCGGTGACCGCTTTGGTCGGTATGCTGTGTCTCCGGCGTCGTTCGGAGTCCGATGTGGGGCCGAGGTCTGGCAACCCGCTGCCGACTCCTGCTCCGCCGCGGTGGAATGAGGTGTCGCTGTGCTCACGTATCTGCTTAACGCCCGCCGACATCGTGTCTCGCCTCCTGCCTTCGGATCAGTGGCTCTGCCGTGGGATTGGCGCGACGCGCCAGGTCGGGCATCGGCAATGTCCGTCATCGGCCGACGGGGTACCGTGGCAACCGTCTAGTTCCTGCCCGTCCGGGCGAACCGGACCGCCCCTGCCGCTAACGTCTGGTCACCTCCCGCACCCGATCTTGACCATGGGTGAACCTGTACGTTCGCCTGGTACGTCCGCCCAACGACCGACCCCAACACCATCAGTGCCCACATCCGCCTGCCATCCGCGACGGTTCTGGGCAGGTGTCGTCCGGCGCGATAAGGGTCTGCTGGTTCCTCCGCATCGCGTCCTAGCACCGTGCTCGCCCGTCCCGTCGCGTCGCGTCGTTCCTGACCGATCCCGAAGGAGGTTCCCGTGTTCCAGTCATCGGTCGACGAAGCGGCGCGTCTGCCTGCCCCACCGCTGCCGACCTTCACCCGTGGTCAGTCGAGCGAGTTCCGGGTCGAGGGGATTCCGGACTACGACTACCGCTCGTCGGTTCGCTGGCTGTGGTCGCACAACCGGCACTCGCCGTGGGTGGGCCTCGTTGCCCTGATCGGGATCGTCCTGACGTCGCTCCGGAACGTCGGCACGCCGCTGCTGATCGGAGCCGCCTTCCTTGAAGTGGATTCGGCCGACGGGTCGTGGGACGGCCTGGTCCGGATCGCGATCGGTCTGATCGTGATCAACCTCGTGGGCAACCTCGCCGACGCGATCGGCCAGTACTCGTTCAGCGTGATCGGGGCGCGGGTCCAGCGGCAGGCCCGTGAGGAACTGACGATCTCGCTGCTCGGCAAGAGCCAGACGTTCCACAACCGTCAGCGGATCGGCGATCTGATGGCCAGGGCGACCAACGACATCCGGTTGCTCTGGGCGATCTACGACCCTGGTTTGTCGATCATCATCGACTGCGCTCTGACGGTCACCGTGGCCACGATCGCGATTGCCTTCCTCGACGTCCAGCTGCTGATCGCTCCGCTCGTCTTCGTGATCGTCGGCGGGATCACGCTGGCCATCTACGCCCGTCAGCTCAACCCGCTCACGATCGAGCAGCGGGAGGCGTTCGGTCGGGCCAACGCGACCCTGAACGAGGCCGTCGCCGGGATCGAGACCGTCAAGGCGTCGGCGCAGGAGTCGCAGGAGGAGCGCAAGTTCGTCCACGGCGCGACAGCGGTCCGCAATCTGGCCGTTCAGGTCGGGCAGCTCCAGGCGCGGTACTACCCGCTGCTGGTGCTGGCGGTCGCATCGGCCTTCGGCGCCGGTCACGCCTTCTGGCTTTACTCCCGGGACGAGATCAACATCGGCGACCTGACCGCGTTCATCCTGCTGATGGCCGCCTACCGTCACCCGGCCCAGATCTCGATCTGGACCCTGAGCCTGGTCCAGCAGGGGCTGGCCGGCGTCCACCGGATCATCGAGCTGATCACGACCGAGACGGAGATGGACGAGCGTCCGGATGGCCACGTCGCCCGCGTCCGGGGCGAGATCGTCTTCGAGGACGTCTCGTTCGGCTACGGCGGCAAGCCCGTCCTCGAAGGACTGTCGTTCCGGATCGAGCCAGGCCAGACGGTCGCGATCGTCGGGCAGACCGGCTCCGGCAAGTCGACCCTGACGCAGCTCGTCAACCGGACCTACGACGTCACCTCGGGCCGGATTCTGGTCGACGGGGTCGATGTCCGCGAGTGGAACATCGACTCGCTCCGGTCCCAGATCGGCGCGATCGAGCAGGACGTCTTCCTGTTCTCCCGCAGCGTCCGGGACAACATCGCCTTCGGGGCGCCGACGGGCACGACCGAGGATGACATCTTCGCGGCCGCGCACGGTGCGCAGGCCGACGGCTTCGTTCAGAACTTCAAGGACGGCTACGGCACCGAGATCGGCGAGCGGGGCGTCTCGCTCTCCGGTGGGCAGCGGCAACGGATCGCGATCGCTCGGGCGCTGCTGACGGACCCGCGCATCCTCGTCCTCGACGACGCGACCAGCGCGATCGACAGCGCGACCGAGGACGAGATCCAGCTGGCGCTCCAGCAGGTCCAGCGCGGCCGGACCACCCTGATGATCACGCATCGCCTGTCCCAGATCCGCTGGGCCGACCAGATCCTCGTCCTCGACAACGGTCGCTTGCTAGACCAGGGGACGCATCAGGACCTGCTGGAGCGCTGCGGGTTGTACGGGCGGATCTTCAACCGGTACGCCGCCGCGGCGTAGTCGGGATGGGCAGCTCGTCGTCGTAGGGTCACGGGCTCTCGCTTCGCTGGCCCCGACCAGCGCCCGCAGGCGCGACGGTGCTCGCGGACGGATCGTTCGCGTCTGAACGGGATTGAACCGGGACCGCTGGTTATCGCCCTGTGGGGCGATGGCCGCTGCGGCGGCCGGTCAGGGCAAGCCCGTGACCCCACGACGGACGGCCTCCGTACCACTGACTCGACATCCGACCGGCGGATCACGCGCCAACACCCGAGAGGAGGTCAGCCACCATGGGATTCTTCATGGACGGACTCGAAGCCGAAGACTACGACCGCAAGTACGACGACAAAGACCTGGTCAGCCGGATCGTGGCCTACTTCCAGCGCCACCGCCGTGTGATGGGGGTCGTCGCCCTGTTCGCATTCGTCGCTTCCGTGATCGACGCACTGATCCCGTTCCTCGTCTCCCGCACGCTGGAGCGGCTGGATGACGAGGCGACCTTTCGCTCGGTCGTGCCGATCGTCGCCGGGATCTTCGCCGGCGGGATCGTCGTCTGGACGCTGAACTTCGTCCGGCAGTGGCTGTCGGCCCGTGTCGTCGGCGATGTCATCCTCGACATCCGGCTCGATGCCTTCCGGGCCGTGATGAAGCGCGACCTGAGCTTCTTCAACCAGTACCCGTCTGGCAAGATCGTCTCCCGCGTGACGAGCGACACCGAGAGCTTCGCCTCGGTCGCGACCCTGACGCTGGACCTGTTGGCGCAGGTGCTGATGGTCCTCGTACTGGCCGGGCTGCTGCTCTGGGTGAACCCGTTCCTGGCGTTGCTCGCCTTCATGATCACGCCGCTGGTCGCGATCGCCGCCCTCGCCTTCCGCAAGATCGCGCGGCGGACGATCCAGCAGGCGCAGCGCTCGACGGCGCGGCTCAACTCGATGGTGCAGGAGTCGATGACCGGCATCAGCGTCGCGAAGAGCTTCCGGCAGGAGCGGGCGCTGTACGACGACTTCACCGTCGCCAACGACCAGTCGTACCGGATCAACCTGCGCGAGGGTTTCATCTTCACGAGCATCTTCCCGATCCTGATCACCATCGCCGGGATCGGGACCGTCGTGATGGTGCTGGTCGGTGGCGACCGGGTGCTGGACGGCCGGATCAGCGCCGGCGAGTGGTACCTGTTCATCCAGGCGATCGCGATCTTCTGGGGGCCGATCACGAGCATCGCGTCGTTCTGGAGCCAGTTCCAGCTCGGGCTCGCCGCCAGTGAGCGCGTCTTCGCCCTGATCGACGCCGAGGCCATCGTCCAGCAGACCGGCGACGAGACCGCGCCGGTCCTGAAGGGCGAGATCGCCTTCCGTGACCTGGTCTTCCGGTACAGCGACCAGGAGTTGGTCTTCAACGGGCTGTCGTTCGACATCCCGGCCGGCCAGACAGTCGCGTTCGTCGGTCACACCGGCGCCGGCAAGTCGAGCATTGGCAAGCTGCTGGCACGGTTCTACGAGTTCCAGGGTGGCCAGATCCTGGTCGATGGCCACGATGTGCGCGGCTTCAATCTGCCGAGCTACCGGGCCCAGCTCGCCGTCGTGACGCAGGTGCCGTTCCTGTTCAGCGGCACGGTCGCCGACAACATCCGCTACTCGCGGCCGGATGCGACCGATGAGCACGTCCTCGATGTCGCCCACCGAATTGCTGGCGGCGACTGGCTGGAGGTGCTGCCGAACGGGCTCCAGACCGACGTCGGTGAGGAGGGTCGGTCGCTGTCGCTCGGGCAGCGGCAGCTCGTCGCGCTGGCCCGGCTGCTGATGCAGGATCCGGCGGTCGTCATTCTTGACGAGGCGACGGCGTCAGTGGACCCGCTGACCGAGGCGCAGATCCAGGAAGCGCTCGACGTGGCGCTGGCCGACCGGACGGCGATCGTGATCGCCCACCGGCTCTCGACGATCCAGGAGGCCGACCGGATCATCGTGCTGGACAAGGGCCGCATCATCGAGGACGGCACCCACAACGGGCTGCTCGCCTCCGGTGGGCACTATTCGCACCTGTTCAACACGTACTTCCGCCACCAGAGCCCGGACTACCGACCGGGTGCGGCGGCCGAGGCCGAGCGAGAACTGGCCGGAGCCGTGTCCCGGTAGGAGTTCGGAAACGGAGAGACAGTGAACGTCACGGATTGCTGCCTGCGATCTGGGACGTTCGCTGTCTCGTCGAGCGCCGCCCGGCTCAACTGACGCTCACCGAACGTTTCGTGACCTGAGCGGACTGGGCACGTGCTGATAGTGTCGGGATTGCGCCAGTCCAGTACCTGCTCTTGGAGACCGATGACGCGCGAACGGTTGAGTCATCCTCAGCCTGCCTCAACGGTTGGGGCGGAAATGGGCCGAGCTAGGGATGGAATCCGAGTCCCTTGGTGATCTTGTCGGCAGCTCTGCGATCGGTCCGGAGGGCAATCCCGACGAATGAGAGATCCTCCACGGCGACGATTCGCACAGCATTCCGGTTCGCGGAGTCGTGTCCGGTGGAGAACAGCTCGTCGGTGAACACGGCACATGGCACCGCTCGAGAACGAGCCCGTGCGCTGGCCCGGGCCAGTTCGTCCGCAGTGGCCGCGTAGACATATACGGGCTCACGGAACATAGGGAGATACCGGTTGCCTGAGGCGTCTTCATATGGCTCGCCGACGGTGCCCGGATCAGTCGCAGCGATTCCGCTCACGAGGAACGCCGTCGCATTGGCTCGCTGCCAGTTGGCAAGGTCGTCTCGCAGGATGACGACAATCCGAGTCTCGAACCGGACCCCTGCTGACGGTGCTGCCAAGGTGATATCTTCCATGTCTGTTTCCTGTCTCCCGAGAAGTAGCTACCTTGGTAGTCACTATAGGACAGGTCGCATCAGGCTGCAATTGCTGCTGGAGCCGGTCTGTGTCTGTGGTAGAACCTGGAGCGGGAAACGAGTGGCAAGAGTTAGGAAGAATGCTCGATATGGTGGCTGACGCAGGAGCGATTGGTGCCTTGCAGGGGTTGGGACTGACCGAATATGAGTCGCGGGTCTACCTGGCGATGCTCGCTGAAGCTCCATTGAGCGGCTACGGCGTTGCCCGAGCGTCGGGTGTGCCTCGATCCAAGGTTTATGAGGTGCTAGAGGGACTGGTCCGTCGCGGGATTGTGCTAACCAGCCATGGCGGATCGACCGTCTATGCCGCGTTGCCGCCGGCTGAGCTGATTGCCCTGCAACGACGTGAGAGCGATGCGTCGCTCGCGGCAGCTGAGGAGCAGCTTCGGACACTGGTGGTCCACGAGCCTGTGCGCGACATGATCTGGGACATAATCGGGCGAAAACCGATCCTGGAACGCCTCCGACAGGTAATCGGTCGCGCGACCCGGCTGCTTCTGCTCGAGATCTGGGCGGAGGACAGCCGGGATTTGCGGCCGGACCTCGAAGCAGCTGCGTCTCGCGGGGTAGATGTGGTGGTCATTGGCTATGACGATCCAGAGTTGCCCTTCGCCACCGTCTACCTGCACCAGCCTGGAGCGGAGCGGATCACGGCAGAGCATGGCGGACGGTGGATCATCCTCAGCGCGGACGCGACGGAAATCGTGGCGGGAAATGTTTCCATGGGGGACCGCAGCCGGGCCGCCTGGACGACGCACCCCGGCTTGGTCATGCCGATTACTCAGCAGATCCAGCACGACGTCTACATCGCCGAACTTTTGGCTGCGCACGGGGCTGTGCTCGAGGCGTCGTTCGGCCCGGGTCTAGAGCGTCTCCGGTCCCGATTCGATCCCACCCGGCTCTAACTGGCTCCCGGGCCGACGCCCCACGGAGAAGGCGCGAAGAGCTTAACTGGTTGATGGTCAGAGATCCCGTGACGGCTTCGCTGGGTCAGGTGACTGGTGAGAAGACTGAGCGGAAGCCTTCGACGTGCTGCGATGGTGTGGCGTGCGGAGCAAGGGGCGACCATGGACCTGGGAGACTGACATCGACGCGCCGCCCGAAGGAGAGGGAGTTCGCCTGCTTCATGGTCAGGGACAGGCGGTGCATCCTGGTCGATAACCGATTGACCGCGCCATCACAGGTGACCGACGGGCAAGGCGAGGTGTTCGACTGGATCGCCGAGTGGAGGATCGACGACGCCCTGTGGTGTGAGATGGCCGCCATAGCAGGACTGGATAAGGTCTTTTGGATCATCTCGGAGTCGATCGCGACGCGCATGACGTCCGGAACAGGGCGGAGGGACTTAACCTCTCCTTGTCGGTCAGTATTTCGCGCAGGGAATTGTCACGGAACACGATCTGAGGCCAGACGCAGCCGGTTCAGTTTGGCCCCGCCTACGCGTTCACCGCGGAACTGAGCCCGGATCAGGGTTGCAAGGACGGTTTCGCGACCAGTGAGATAGGGCGGCCAGCTCAGGATACGAAGACCACATGTGATCGGACGTGCCGAGGCGTCACGTTCGGAGAGCTGTGGATCAGCTTGTTGTCTGACAGTCGCCGGAGTAATGACGACAGGCAAACGGCCCTCCCCAGATTTCTGGAGAGGGCCGTCTGCCTGTCTTGCCGACGGGCAGTGAAGTTACCGACCGCGGGCTGGCAGAATCGCCCGCCAGCCGTCGTGGATGTCCTCGTCGGAGACGCCGTAGAAGACCCGGATCTCGCCACCGCCGCGGAAGGCGAGGTTGTAGCGGCGCTCGCCGCCGCGGGGGCGGTAGCTCTTGACGAAGCCGTAGTCGCCGTCCCAGCGGGTCGCGGCCAGGGAGGCGTCGAGGTCCTCGAACTGCTCGATGGCGTAGCGCCACAGCCGGCGACCGGTGTCGGCCGTCACGTTGCGGATGATCTCCTCGTGGCGGAGGTCATGGAGCGAGAAGAACGGCACGCCATCGACGTCGGCCGCGGCGAGGATCTCGACGCCGCTGGATGGGGCGATCCGGTCGGGAGCGGCCGGGATGTGCTGCTCCTCGCGGCCGTCAGGGCTGATCCCGACCGGGACCGGCGCGAAGGCCGGGTCGGACTCGCGGTCGGCGTAGCGGGTCGCGGTCCGACCGTCGTCGCGGCCGTTGCGACGATTGTCACCCTGGTCGTCCTGCCGTGGGGGCTGGTCGTCGTCCGACCGACCAGCCTTGCGCTCGTTGCGTCGAGCTGCCTCGTCGTACTGCGAGCGGTTGGCACGCGCACGCTCGTCGCGAGCCATCTCGTAGCGGTCCCGGTCGATCGGATCGAAGCGGTCTTGCTCCTGATTGCGATCACCGGCGTCGTACCGTTCACGATCTTCAGTTCCGCGGCCCGACCGGTCGTCCCGACGTGGGCGGTCATCGTAGTTGGACGAGTTCCGGTCGACCGGTTGACCTCGGCTAGTACCTCGGTCTGTTTCGGGGGCGGTCTCAAGTTCGTCGAGTTCCGGCTCACCGTAGGGTGAACGGGATTCATATCGGTCGCGTCGGTCGGGTTCCGCGCTTCGGCGTACCTCTTGGCGCTCGTCGTAGCGAGGGCGGTCGTTGATGCGGCCCCTCGGCTCGCCACGGCCGTTGCCACTGCCCGTACCGTTGCGTTCCGGGCGAGGATCATTCAGGTCGGCCTGCTCGTCGGAACGGGCCTCACTGTCGTTCCTGCGGCGATCGTTGGCCGGACGCTCGTCGCGTCCGTCGGTGCGCTCGTCACGAGTCTCGTACCGCGCGGCCGGACGGTTGGTAGCCCGGCTGTCGTCGCGGTCCCGAGGCTGCTGCCCGTCACTGTCCCGCCGCGGGGCTGGCTGTCGCTCGGGAGCGGCTAGCCGGGCCTGTTCGCGGCTCCGGCGGACGGCAGGTGCCGTCGTTTCCGGGCGGTTGCCCGGAGTGGGAGTTGCCTCCTGTGCGGCCGACGCGGTGGCCTGCCCGGCCGTGGCGCGGACCATCGCGACGATCTGGTCCCGAGAGGCGGCGACGGACTCGGCGCCCTCACGGACCAGGATGTTGCTCGGGGCGAGGGCGTAGGGCTTCTCGGTCCCCGACGCGACCCGCAGGACGAGCAGGTCCTTGCCATCGGCCGAGATCGATTCGATCTCCACTTCCGGCAGCGGGGTCACCAACTCTGCGAGTTCGGCGCGCAACTCGGCGGTCGCCGCCTCGACATCGGGAACACCAATGATCGGACGCTTCTCGAAGGCGCTGGCGCCCACGTAGATCATGCCTCCGTCGCCGTTCGCGAAGGCGACGAGGTCACGGAGGATGTGCGAGACGCCGGTCCGCTTGGTCGACAGGCTCTCATGGAAGGCCTGGTCGACGGTGTTGCCCTGGGCTCGGTCGTCCCGGAACAGCTGGACGGTCTCCGAGAGGCCGACATAGCCCCGGACGCGATCGAAGTGATCGCTCAGGAAGAGGTCCTTCAGCGCCCGGAATGAGACCTCATGCAGCTCGACTTCCGACGGTCGGTCGCCAATCCCGAGGTTGGTCTCCCGGTTCGGGTCACGGGTGAGGCGATGCGCGTCCGACCCCTGGAGGCAGTGCATCCGGCGGGGGTACTCGGCCTTGGTGCCGTTGAAGAAGCGGGCGGTCGATCGGCGACCACCGTCCAGCATCAGGTCCGTGACCTCGAGGCCGTGGAGGTGCTGGTCCTGGGTGTAGGCGATCTTGGTCTGTCCACCGAACCGGAGGCCCTGCATGGCAATCCCATGCGTGGAGTTGACGTGGGCGCCGAGAACCAGTGCACCGTGCTCGTCAAGGATTTCGAAGGCCTTGAGGACGTCGGTGGTCGCGCCGACCTCGCCGCTGCCGAGCTTGTCCTCAGCCACGCCCATCTGCATGAGCAGGTGCTCCATCAGACGGACGGACGTGCTCTCGGGGAAGATGGCGAGGATGTGGAAGCCGAAGGTGGCGGTGAACTCGAAGCCGGGGAGAACCAGAATTCGGCTGAGGAGCCGGCGGTACTCGGTCAGACGGTCGGCCTCGGCGGGCTGGAGTCGCTTGAGGTACTCCAGCAATTCGAGGTCTTCGATCTCGCGCCAGAGGTCGGCGTAGCCGCGGACGGAGTTGTGATCGGTAAAGGCGATGATGTCGAGACCCTTGGCCTCGGCCGCCTGCAGAATCTGGATGGGCGAGACGTCCGGCTCCTGGTAATCAATGGAGGCCGGAGTGTGCAGGTGAAGGTCCATGCGGTGCCAGGACAGCGGTGGAACGGCGTCGGAGCCAGGACGTGGCGTCCGATCGGCAACGTGCCCGGACTCGCGCTCATTGGTGCGCGAGCCGTACGAGGCTGTCCTGGAGGATGTGGTCGCAGTAATAGCGTCCCCCTCTCAGGGAGTATTCGAGTTGTCAATGTCTGACATCCATGCCACCGGACACATCACCGGATCACGCACCGCATACCGACTGGGGCCACCGCGCGGAGAGGTCCGCGACTGGTTTCGGCCACCTGTGCGCCGCATGCCTGGGCGCGTTCGGGAGCAGGTCTGCTTCAGACTCATCCTATTATAGAACATGAGCCGTCGGAACACGAAACTTAAGCTGACGATGACGGGAGGTGCTGCCGATGGTGGGCGCAAGGAGCGATCAAAATCTGGCAATGCGGATATTGCGAGAGCCGGATTTCGCCGCTAGACAGCGCCAGAACGTGATCCGGCTGTGCGAGGCCGCGTTCGCTGAAGACTTCGGTCGACTGTTCACGCGCCGGCCGGGAGCCATGCACCTGCTCGCGTTCCAGGACGAAGTCCTCGTTGGACACGCGTGTTGGGCATCTCGTCGGCTGCGGATGGAAGACAGGACGGATCTTGCGGCGGCGTGGGTGGAAGCCGTTGCGGTCGATCCGCTCCGCCAGCGGCAGGGCATCGGCAGCAAGCTGATGGCGCGGGTAGCGGCGGAGATTCGTGGTGCCACGATCGGTGCGCTGACGGCGACTGACGTTCCGTTCTACGAACGGCTCGGCTGGGAGCGGTGGTCCGGTGATGCGGTGGAGGGTCGGGCCGATGAGCAACTGGTCCCACTGACCGAGCCACTGATGATCTTGCGCCTGCCAAAGTCCCCTGCGTCTCGCCCGTCCGGTCCGGTGATCGTCGGCGTTCGTGAGCCGGTGGTCGTTGATGGCGGCACGCTCGCGAGGTCCGTTCCGCATTTGTTAGAGGAGCCGGCGGGTTGACGAATCGCCAGCGTTCGCTATTACACCAGCCGTAGGGTAAACCTGCTGCAGGTCGTTGGTATGGCATCGGGAGCGATCTACCATCGTTTGGCCAGGGACGACGACGAATATCTGCAATTGGTGCGCTCGAAGATCGACGATCTCTGGCTGTGGAGCGCTGACGGGACACAATGGGGCGCCGAGCTAGGCGGGAGCTTGGCTGGCACGCCACCATTCGGCAGCTATTCACTCGGGGCCACATTGGACCGTCTGTTCGAATCAGGCTTGGAGCAGCCGGGTCGACTCCGGTTTGCCTACGCTACACCGGCAGATGCCGATTCATTGGAACGTCTGGATCGTCCTGTTCCTGCCCTTCTCTATGTAGTGAAGGATGCTTGGTTGGTGAGCCCTGACCAGCAGTCGTGAGCCCCGTCACCGGTGCGTGCTAGACTCCATCGTATCTGTTCTCATCCGTCTCCCCCGTGGGTCAACCGGACCGGCCAACCCGTCTCGCTGGTCGGGTGGGAGACGTATCCCGGCCCGCCGCGAGGGAGCATTCCTGCATGGCCCCTGCCCTGCTCCTGGACCTCCTGATCTTCCTCGTCCCCATCCTGCTGATCCCGCTCGGGCTGTTGCGCGGCGGTGCCCGTGAGGGGCTCGTCGGCGGCGGAATCCTGCTTGGCTGGTCGGTGGCGAGCGAATGGACCGGGGCCTGGGGAGGGGCCCTCGCCTCGCTGTTCGGTGCCACGCCGAACGCAATGGAATTCCTCGTCGCCTGTGTGGTGCTGGTGATCGGAGCCGGAGCCGGTCACGCCGCCGGGATGATCGTCGGCCTGCCTCGGCCTGAGGCGGACGGCCGGATCGCCGGGGCCGTCCTGGCCTGGCTGAACGGGGTCGTGTTCCTGACGCTCGCCCTCGGCACCTACGGCCGGTCGGTCGGTGAGGAGTCGCTGACCCCGATCATCAGCCGCGGCTTCCTGACCGAGGCAGTCATCGTCCACGAGCGCTGGGTGCTGCTCGGAGTCGCCCTGGTCGTGCTCGGGCTGATCGGGACGGTCTTCTGGGTCAACGCCGTCGTCGGGCAGGTCTATGACCCCGGCTACGTGCCTGGGCAGCGAACCGTCTTTACGAGCAACCCGGTCCCGGATATTCCTCCGCGGGCCGCCCGGACGGACCCCCGACTGCCGATCACCGAACCGTACAGCAACTGGCCGTCGGCACCTCGCCAGCGGGCGATCAACGTTCCTCACGCGGCCGATGCCGGCAAGGTCGAGCCGGCCGCGAGCCGATTCCGCTCGGCGCTGTCCCGGATCAACCCCCAGGGCGATGGCGCGCAGGGACGGGCGGCCAGCTTCCGGGAGCTGTTCTCGCAGACGCAGCCGGTCGATGTCCGTGATCGGTCAGGTGCCACGCCCGGTGACCGGCCCCCGAGCCGAACACCCCGTCCCCGCGGCGCCCCGTCTCGTCCGCGTCCCGTAACGGGCCGGACTCCCGGCGAGCCGCCAGTGCGAACAGACTCAGGGACCCGGCCACCGCCGCCGGCGTCGATCAGTGACTGGATCCGGATCTCGGGTCTGAGCAACCCAATGATGGCGCCACCTCCCAAGGTCGGCAGCTCACCACGGTCGGACGACGAGGCCAGCCGGACGACTCCGCCGGTGCCGGACGACACTACTGCGTCGGAGTCGGCGGACGAGGCAAACCTGCCAGACGCCACTCCGGATCGCGACGACCGCTCATCAAGCTCGTCATAAGACGCGGTGGTGGCTGATCGAGCTTGAACCCGAAAGAGCGAACCGAGCGATCTGGCTGGTGTCGTGATGGGTGGTACCATCCCGGAGCCTTGTCTGGCAGTCGCGCCGGGTCCGCGGCGTGATCGTTCGCACTCGTTACGGGAGTACGTTTGGGCATGGTCGATCTCGCCCCCTTTGCCGAGAACATCCCCGCGATGGTGCGGGTCGGCGACTATCTGGCTGACCGGCTCTACGGGCTCGGGGTGCGTCATGTCTTCACCGGGCCCGTCGCTCCGCCGACGCTGGCGGCGGTGATGGACAGCGCCGGGATCGACGTCGTCCGCATGGGCGACGATGCCGAGGCGGGCGCCGCCGCGGACGCCTACGGCCGGATGCGCGGGATTGGCGTTGCGCTGGCGGGGTACGGGGCGAGTGGGCTGGCGTTGATCAACGCCGCCGCGCAAGCGTACGCTGAGCGGTCACCGCTGTTGATCATCTCAGAGGTGCCCGACCCATCGACCTGGCGGTTCCACCCCCTGCTCGGGGCAGCCGCGTTCAACCCGGCGGCCCGGCCACCGCAACTCGATGCCTTCAGTCCGGTCGTCGCTGCCGCCATCTCGCTCGACGCGCCGGATATCGCCTGCCGAGAGATCGAGCAGGGACTGATGACGATGACGGCCCGCAAGCAGCCGGTCTATCTGGAGATCGCGGTTGGCACCCTGTCGGTCACCACCACTCCGATGCCGGCTCCACTGGCGAACCGGGCGATGTCCGACGCGGCCGCGCTGACGGCGGCGGTTGCCGACGCGCGGGCGATGATCGTCGCTGCGGAGCGGCCCATGATCCTGATCGGGGTCGAGATCCAGCGCTTCAACCTCCAGAACATCGTGTTGCAATTCATGGCGTCGACCGGTATCCCGGCCGCTGTGACGCTCCTCGGCAAGTCGGTCATCGGCGAGAACGTTCCGGGTTTCCTTGGGATGTACGCGCCCGATGACGCGCACGCCGGGATTCGCCGCGCGGTCGAAGAGAGCGACGGACTGATCCTGCTCGGGGCGCGGGGGATGGATCTCGCCCCCGGTGGCGACCCGCCTGCGATCGATCCCGGCCACCGGATCGTCGCGACGGCGGAGCGGATCCAGATCGGCCACCGGCGCTACGACGGCATCACCCTGGCCGATTTCGTCGGTGGGCTGGCGGCGGCCGCGATCCCGGAACGCGAACTGGCAACGCAGCCGGCGGCAACCGTCCCGGTGGCGATCCCGCTGGGAAGTGACCAGCCACTGACCCGCAAGGGCGTTTACACGGTGCTGGCCGAGGCGTTGACGGACGAGATGGTCGTCATCGCCGACGCCGGGGCGGCACTGCTGACGGTCGCCGATCTGCCGGTCCAGCTCTGCAGCGAATTCATGTCGCCAGCGTCGTACGGCGGTCGAGGGTTCGCGATCCCGGCCAGCATTGGGGTGGGGCTGGCGGAACCGGAGTTGCGGACGGTCGTTCTCGTCGAGATCGATGCGCTCGCCCGAAACGGCTGGGAGCTCGCGACCGCCCGGCTGCTCGGTCTGGCGCCAGTAGTGATCGTCCTCGGCGACGACGCTGCCGCGCCCGGCGGCTGGGACCCGCGCCGCCTGCCCGATGTCATCGGCGGCGGCTGGGCGGTGCGGTGCCGGACGGTCGGGGAATTTGCCAACGCCGTCGCGGCCGCGATGACCCGCCGGAACGAGGTCGCGCTGATCGACGCCAGGCTCGTCTCGGGCTGACTCAACGTCCCTGGACTCTCTGCCCAGTTGACCTAAACGCCCAAGACGTTTCGACGACCACTCCCCGTCTGTGGATGGAGAGTGGCTCTTGCTGATCGGGTCAATGCCTCGGTACCTTTCGTGAACGACGGTGCCAATTGTCCTAGAGCGGTTCTCACAGGGGTTGACAGGGTGGCAGAGACTGGTGGTATGCCCGCCGCGTACTCCCGCGATCTCCGTGAACGGCTGCTTCGCGCCCATGACGC
>JAABUN010002963.1_pt1 | contig 27923 bp, 31 predicted proteins | sample 5559311 | NCBI WGS metagenome assembly JAABUN01 (sample SAMN10711877, study PRJNA513370) | rock metagenome | isolation source: Antarctica rocks | place: Antarctica: Victoria Land, Siegfried Peak sud
TTCGGGTGAACGCCCAAGACAGCCCAGACGTGGGGGTGCTGCTCGGCGAGAGCGAGGGTCTTGCGGCAACTCGCCAGGTCGGTGCCGACGCTGACGATGGCGCTCAGACCGGCGCTAGAATCGCTATCTACCGCTGCCGAGTCATCACACGTATCAAGATGACAATGTGCATCAATCACAGCAATTTACTCATATGTATCATTTGGTGTATAATACTCATAGGGTGTCTCCTTATAGGCCAGCATAACGCGCTCACGTTTCTCTGACAGAGCCGCCGTAGACTCACCGCAAGTACGCCGCAAGGAGCGGTTTTTAAGCTGTGACCATGATCTCGTCTCACTCCCTCTCTAAGCGCCGTGCTACCCGTACCCACCAACCGCACGTTCGTCACCCATACGCAGGCCGGTTACGGAGACCTCTTAAGCTGCGCTTAAGGTTGGGCAGAGACGATAGGGCGCAAGGAGCTGGAAACTGCGCCGCCGCGCAACAGGTGACCCCATCATGATCTACCGTTCTCGCTACCTCAACCGACTGATGTTCTCGCCACTGGGCTACCGCGAGCGCCCTGAAGCGCGTATCCAGCAGAGATCGGGAGCGCGTAGCGGCTCGCCGTGGATTGGCGAAACGATTAAGCAGGGTGGGCTCGGCGACCGGGCGGCGTACCTCTCGAGCCGCGAACTGCGCGACATCGTCGGGTGTTGTGAACAGGCCATCACCGCCGGACGCGCCCAGATCGAAGAGTACGAGGCGTTCGTCATCTGTCAGCAAGAACTGACCAGCCGCACCTGACCCGAATCCATGTCTTCGCCTAGCTTTACGCCCTGCTCGAGCCTTCTAATCCTGTTTTGCTTGCTGCTGAGCGCCTGCGCGCCCGGCTTCAGCCGCGTTCCGAACGCCGCCGAGGGCGTCGCGTCGTGGTACGGCCCCGGTTTCGACGGTAAGCAGACTGCCAACGGCGAAGTGTTCGACACCACAAAGCTCACAGCAGCGCATCAAACCCTGCCGTTCGACACCCTTTTGCGCGTTACCAACCTCGAGAACGATCTAGCCGTCGTGGTCCGAATCAACGACCGTGGGCCGTTCGTCGGTGGGCGCATTATCGACCTCTCACGCGCAGCAGCCGAACGCCTCGATATGGTCGGCAGCGGTACGGCGCGTGTAAGGCTCGAGCCCCTGTCCGAGATGCCCGCTGCAAGCTGGCGGGTGCAGGAGTCGCCGGACGTTAGGGGTTACGACGCGCTCTCGAGGCTTCACCGCCCCGGTGAGCTGCTGCTACTAAAAGGTGGCGGCGAGACGCTCCTTTTGCGTGTCGTCGGCGGGGTACCCGACGAGCAGGAGACCGACTTGCTGTTGTCGCGCGGCGTCCTTGACACCCTCGGTTCGGGGGCGCTCGAGGTGGAGTCGGTGTCGGTGTATTAGCGGTCCGGGGACGTTGTAGTACGTTTCCTAGAGGCAAGGGAATAGGGATGCAGAAATCAGAATTCAGGAGTTAAGAAGTCAGAATGCAGGGTTTGAGATTCAGGTGCTGTTGAGAGCGAAGAGTTGGTCAGACGACTACGCACTTTGAGTGGCATTTGAGAAAATAGATCATTTGTCGGATGTAAAAAGCCGCTCTGAAGTCGATGCAGAGCGGCTTTTGGATTTAAGCAGTTTGGGTTTTGCGGCACGCCGAGACGATCTCTGCGGCTAGTTTTTGTACGTCCCGACCCTCGGCGATAGTATTTATCAGAGCCGACCCGACCACCACTCCGTCGGCAACCGCTGCCACGGGTCGCGCGGTCTCGGCGCTGGCTACGCCGAAACCCACAGCGACCGGTAGGTCACTGACTGCCCGGACACGCCGCACCAAATCCGGTACGTCTTGCGGCAGGGCGGTGCGTGCACCTGTTACGCCGGTCACGGATACCGCATAGACGAAGCCTCGACAGGCTTGCGTTACCCGTTCCAGCCGCGCTGTGGTCGAGGTGGGCGCGACCAGAAACACGGTGTCCAAGTCGATTTCTCTGGCTGCCGGAATCAGCGTATCGGCCTCTTCGGGGGGCAGGTCGGGCAAGATGACGCCGTCGGCACCTGCCGCCTTGAGGTCGCGCAAAAAGCCCGCTTCGCCGCTCCGGTAGCAGTAGATAGGGTTGTAGTAGGTCATCAAGATGATGGCCTTGCCGCTCTCCCGCCGTAGTTCGGCGATGAGTTCAAAGGTTTTTTTCGTCGTCATCCCATTTTTCAGGACGTGTTCGGACGAACGCTGAATGGTCGGGCCGTCGCCGAGTGGGTCGGAATAGGGGAGGCCGACCTCGAGCACGTCCGCTACTTCTAAAAGCCCCCGGGCATGGTCCAAAAATGCCGCTTCATCCGGAAATCCGGCGGTCAGGTACGGAACGAACGCCGCCCGCCCTTCGCCTTTCGCCTGCCTGAACGCCTGGTCAATTCTGCCCACGGTTCTCCTCCTGCATCTTCAGCACGCGCATTGCTTCGGTTACGTCTTTGTCGCCGCGGCCTGACAAATTGACGACGATGAGCTGCTCGGGCGTCATCTCGGCGGCGAGGGTCATCGCGTACGAAATGGCGTGAGCGGTCTCGAGGGCCGGAATAATCCCCTCGGTGCGGCTCAGCAGGCCGAACGCCTCGAGGGCCTGTGAATCGTCCACACCGACGTATTCGGCGACCCCGGCGTCGGCATAGTACGAGTGCTCCGGCCCCACACCCGGATAATCCAAACCCGCCGAAACCGAGTGCGCGGGGCTGATCTGCCCGTCGTCGTCCGACATCAGGTACATCAGCGCGCCGTGCAGCACGCCCTTTTTGCCTGCGGTGATGCTGGCGGCGTGTGCGCCCGTGTCCATCCCGTGCCCCGCTGCCTCGACGCCGATCATCCGGGGCCGCTCGTGTTCGGGCAGATACGCGTAGGGTGCAAACAGGCCGATGGCGTTCGAGCCGCCGCCGACGCACGCGACGAGCGCGTCGGGAACGCGGCGACCCTCGAGCGCCGTCAACTGCTCCATCGTCTCGAAACCGATCACGCTCTGAAAATCGCGTACCATCATCGGATACGGGTGCGGCCCGACCACCGAACCGATGATATAAAAGGTGTCCCGGACGTTCGTCACCCAGTCGCGTATAGCCTCGTTGGTGGCGTCTTTGAGGGTCCGGGTCCCACTCGTCACCTCACGCACCTCCGCGCCCAGCAGCTTCATCCGGAAAACGTTGAGCGCCTGCCGCCGCACGTCCTCTGCGCCCATGTAGACGACGCATTCCAGACCGAAAAGGGCGGCGGCGGTAGCCGTAGCGACGCCGTGCTGTCCCGCGCCGGTTTCGGCGATGACGCGCGCCTTACCCATGCGTTTGGCGAGCAGCGCCTGCCCGATGGTGTTGTTGACCTTGTGCGCGCCGGTGTGGTTGAGGTCTTCACGCTTAAGGTAAATTTTCGCGCCGCCGCAGCGTTCGGTCAGGTTTTGAGCCAGATAGAGCGTGCTTGGGCGGCCTACGAAGGTCTCCAAGTAAAACTCGAAAGTCTTTTTGAACTCAGGGTCGTTCATCGCCTCGGTATAGGCGGCGGTAAGGTCGTCGAGGGCCGGAATCAGCGTTTCAGGAACGAAGCGCCCACCGTATTCGCCGTAGCGCCCACGGGCGTCGGGTTGAGGAAAAAGGGTCATAGCTCTCCTTGGGTGTGTAGTTCTAATTGAGCGTGTAGTTCTGAAAGGTGGCGAGGCCGAACCGTCACGCCTCGACCGGACGCCGGGTGTTGGGCGCGACGACGAGCGCGACGCCGAGCACCGCTATGAGCATTCCGCTGTAGGCCGCGCCGCCCAGACGTTCACCGAAAAGGAAAAACGCCTCGAGCGCCGTCACGACCGGAACGAGGTAAAAAAGGCTGCTGACGCTTAGGGCCGCGCTTCGCCCTAACAACCACAGCAGGAGCAGCACCGCGCCGAACGACAACACCAGCACGAGCCAGGCGAGCGCGAAGATAAAAGCCGGGGTCCAACTGAATGTACGGGTCTCGAGGGTAAAGGCTAGCACCGCCAGCACGGAGCCGCTCGCCGCGTACTGTACCAGCGTCCCGCTTAGCAGCGGCGTCTCGCTTCCGAAACGCTTCTGGTAAACGGTCCCGAGTGTAATCCCGGTAAGGGCCACCAAAGTTGAAAAAAGGGCGGGCAAGCTGACGTCGCCGATACCTGTTTGCATCCGGCTGCCGACTACAAGCATGACGCCGCCGAGACCCAACGCCAGCCCCACCCACCGCCGTACGCCGACCTCTTCGCCGAGTACGGCCCGGGCGAGAACTGCTGTACCGATAGGTTGTAAGCCGACGATAAGCGCCGCTACCGCTGCGGGCATTCCGGCTTTGATGGCCCAAAACACACCGCCCAGATACGACGCGTGAAGGAGCACGCCCGCCACCGCCGCATGACGAATTTGCGGGCGTGTAGGCCAGGGTTTTTTGAAAAATACGATAGCTGGAGCCAGAAGCGCGCAGGCGATAAGCAGCCGCAACGCCAGAAAACTAAACGGCTCGGCGTAGGGCAAACCGTACTTTGCGCCGATAAAGCCCGTGCTCCACAACAAAACAAACAGTGTGGGTGCCCATAAGGACATACAAACTCCTAAAAACCTGGTTGATGGGTAGACTGAAAAGCTGGAGGTTTTAGCGCGTCACCAGCGCTGGTGGTGCCATTTGAAGCTGCGCGGCGTGCGGCTACGTCTCGGTAGCGTGCTGACGCGGATGCGCGGAAAGGGCTTCATAAGGAGAGTTTAAGCAATATTAGGTTGAAATTGCTACCCTAATTGACATACTTGAGTGGATTTTGTGATGAGCTGGAAAAGTACGCCGTGACGTTTTTCTCGAGATACTTGGCGCGCACGGCTTGTTCAGCTATCTGTCCAGTAAACTCCCACCGTCCGGGGTTTGTGACCTCCCCAATTGGACGCGTAAAGTATGGGGTACTAGCGGCGGGAGACCAGCCATCTATACGGTAAACTTCACGCACGACGCCGTGAAAAACAGCCAAGGCGTACTGAACTTCCTCACGTCGTTTGCCGATCTTCCAGACGCCACGGGTCGCTTCGTACAGTTCTTGCGGGGTGATTCCGTAGCGGTATAGCTGATTGATCCGGATAAGGAGAACGGCGTCGTCTATTTGAGCTGGAACCGCGTCGTAGAGTGCTGTAAGTTCTTGCAGGCTCGAGCGCCCTACAAGCTGGCTTCCCCAGCCACGTACCCGGTTGGTCAGCGCGCTTTTGCCGAGAAGGTCTATTACAGCGGCCTCGATACGGAAAGCGTCTGATTCATTGTCTAAACCATGAACGAGAATTTCCAGTTGCGGCTCGAGACCCTGAAGCCGCAATTCGCGGATAACGCTGACTTTCTCGGACTCTTCTAGGTCGTAAAGGTGGTCGAGTATTCTGCTTCCCTTGCCCTTACCAACGTAGAAAACGCGGTCGTGACGAGGGTCGATATACAGATAAACGTAGTATTTTAACCGCTCTGCTACTTTGGCTGATATAGCTTTGGTCATAGGAAAATCTATCAGAAAAGTTCTGCCGACAGTGACTATTCGGGGGCGACATCCTCCCCCTCGAGCCTTTGCAACACGCCGCCGGACAGCTCGAGCACCGTCATCAGTTACGTACGTGACGGAGAGAGTCTAGGCAACCTTGACGATAAGCTTGCCGAAGTTGCCGCCCTCGAGCAGCTTGATAAACGCCCCGGGCGCGTTTTCTAAACCCTCGACGATATCTTCTTTGTATTTGACCTGACCGCTGCTGATCCACCCGCTCATATCGCGGGCAAAGTCCGGCAACCGGTCGGTATGGTCACCGATAATAAAACCTTGCAGCAAAATGCGTTTGGTCAGCAGCAGGGACATCAATTTGGGTACCTGATCGGGGCCTTCCGGTGCTGAAGTCTGATTGTAGTGAGCGATAAGGCCGCACACCGGTACCCGCGCGCCGACGTTGAGAAGCGGCAACACCGCCCTGAAAACCGCTCCGCCGACGTTTTCAAAGTAGACGTCGACACCTTCCGGGCAGGCTCCGGCAAGGTCGTCTGCAAAGGTATCGGCCTTGTAGTTCAGGCTCTCATCGAACCCCAGGGTTTCTTTTAGATAGGTGTTCTTTTCGTTGGTACCCGCCACACCGACTACGCGGCAGCCTCTGAGTTTGGCAATTTGACCGACGACCGAGCCGACTGCGCCCGCCGCCGAAGACACCACCACCGTCTCGCCCGCTGCGGGTTTGCCGATATCGAGGAGGCCGACGTAGGCGGTGAGACCCGTCATACCGAGCACGCTCAGGGCGCTCGAGACCGGCCCCTCGGCGGGGTCGAGCTTGCGTAAATCCTGACCCCCGGAGAGGGCGAAACGCTGCCAACCGCTGTTCGCCAGCACCACGTCCCCTGCGGCGTAACCGAGATGGTGTGAACGGACGACGCGGCTTACGGTGCTGCCCACTATGACCTGACCTAACTCGACCGGGGCAGCGTAAGATTTACCGGCGTTCATCCGGCCCCGCATGTAGGGGTCGAGCGAAAGATAGAGGGTCTCGAGCAATATTTCGCCGTCACTCGGTTCGGGTACGGGAGCCTGCGCGAGGCTAAAGTGTGCTTCGCGGGGCGCACCCACCGGGCGAGCTGCGAGGACGATCTGCTGATTGACACTGGTCATAGGTATACTCCTGAAAAGCTCTAGCTGGGCCGAGTTCGGGTCTGCTGGTCGGGCTTGCTGGTCTTGCCTGCAAAACGAACGCGCAACGAACGCGTTACGAAAAAAGCTGTAACGGCAGGTAAAACGATACCACCCAGTTTGGCAAGTCGACGATCTCGCTGATCCGCAGGTCGCACGCGACGCTGCACAGCAGATAGGCGTCCTCCGGGGTGAGGTCGTAGCTTTTGCCGAGATGTTCGATCATCGCCGCTACCGCGTCTTTTGCCGCCGTCAGTAGGTCCGGGCCGACGCTGGTCGTGACGTACTACCCTCCGCCGTCGAGGTGGCGGGCAACGGGCGACGGTGTTTCAAACTGCGGCGCGCGCAGATCTGCACCCTTGACGAGTCCCAACCGCGCCGTCATCCCCATCGGTGATTCGGTAGCGGTTCCGCACACCTCGCCGTCGCCCTGCGCCGCGTGGGTGTCGCCGACGGAAAAGAGCGCGCCTGCAACCTGTACCGGCAGATAGAGGGTGTTTCCGGCGCTCAGGTCACGAATGTCCAGGTTGCCGCCGCAAGCGCGTGGGGGTACGACGCTGTGAAAGCCGTTTTTGGCGGGCGCGACGCCGATGGTACCGAGAAACGCCTTTAGCGGCACCTCGATACCGTCGGCGAAAGTCGCCGTTTTACCCTCGCCGAAGGTCCAGGTTTTGAGGTGTGTGTCGGGGAAATCTTCGTTCAACAGGCCGAAACCGGGGATGTTGGCGGTCCAGCCCCACCCGCTCGGTCTAAATTCCAACAGCTCGACCTGAAGCGCGTCGTCCGGTTCGGCTCCGAGAACCCGTACCGGGCCGGTGACGGGGTTGACCCGGCTGAAGTCGAGCACCTGCACGTCTTCGGCGCTCGAGAACGCGCTCAGCTGTCCGCCGGACGCGTCGATAGTCTCGAGGGTGAGGGTTTCACCGGGGGAAATCTCGAGCACAGGTTCCGGCGCGTTGTCCCAGCTGTAGTGACGCTGGCGGGCGTGGACGGTATGGTTACGTCTAAGCACCTTTGGAGCCGCCAAGCTTGCAGTCGTCTCCCGGGCTACCTGAACGCGCGTTGTAGGTGGTGGGGGACGTGCCGTCTGTACCCACGCCCAAAGATAGCACCGACTGCTGCTTGGCTGCGCGTCGGCTCAGGTCGGTGTCTGTTTACGCTCTGCATACATTGCGACCTAAGACAGTAGGGTTATCTACGAAAAAGCTCCCCACAGACCCGGCGAGAGCTACTCTTGCGAGACGAAAATGTGGGGCGAAAAGCTACGCATAAGCCAGGCATTGCCTTTCTATAAGCAAGACCGTCGGGTCACTTGCAGCCTCCGGACGGGGTGATATACTCACGTCTACAACACAACCAACCCGAAAGGAGTGATAAAGCGGCCTTTGTTTTCATAACGTTTCTATGTCAATTTGGGGACGGTGCAAACCAACAGCCGGACAAACTAGAAAGTGCAGCTGATGACCGAAGTACGTCTGAGAGGTAGGCCCAAATTGTCAAGCGTCATACCTACACACCCTATCTATGCACTACAGGAAGGACATCACATATGAGATGGTTTTCACTCTTACTAACAGCACTTCTACTTGGTAGCGCGGGGTTGGCCCAAGAGGCTCAAGCCGACCTAGCCACCATGCTAGAAGATGACAATCAGTGGGTGACGCCCGCTGGCGACTACGCGAGCACCCGGCACAGCACCTTGTCGCAGATCACGCCGGAAAACGCAGGCGAGCTCGAGGTCGCGTGGAGTATGTCGACCGGCGTGCTCCGGGGTCATGAAGGTCAGCCGCTGGTTATCGGCGAGATGATGTACTTTACGACGGCGTTCCCGAACATCGTCTACGCGGTCGACCTTAATAAACCCAACGAGATCGCCTGGAAGTTCACGCCCGAGAACGAAACTCAGGCCATTGGCGTCGCCTGTTGCGACGTGGTTAACCGCGGCGTCGCTTACGGTGACGGCAAGGTGATCCTCAACACACTCGATGGTCACGTGCAGGCGCTCGACGGGAAAACGGGCGAACTGGTCTGGCGCGTACAAAACGCCGACTCGACCAAAGGTGAAACGATGACCAACGCCCCGCTGGTGGTGGGCGATAAAGTAATCGTTGGCATGTCTGGTGGTGAGTTCGGTGTGCGTGGTTACATCACGGCGTACAACCTCGCCGACGGCAAGCAGGCGTGGCGCTGGTACAACACCGGTGCGGACAAAGACGTCGGTATCACCGACAGCTTCAAACCGTTCTACGACAACCTCAAAGGCGAAGACCTGGGCATCTCGACCTGGCCCAAAGACCAGTGGAAGATCGGCGGTTCGTCGGTCTGGGGCTGGTTCTCATACGATCCCGAACTGAACTTGGTTTACTACGGCACCTCAAACCCCGGTACCTGGAACGCTAGCGTTCGGCGTAATGGTCAGAAAACTATCGGTGACGATCAGCTTAAGTTCGCCAACAAGTGGAGCGCGAGCATCATGGCCCGCGATCTCGACACCGGTGAACTCAAGTGGGCGTATCAGCTGACCCCGCACGACGAGTGGGACTACGACGGCATCAACGAGATGGTTTTAGCCGACCTCGAGATCGGCGGCGAGATGCGTAAAACGCTTGCGCACTTCGACCGCAACGGTTACGCCTACATTGTTGACCGCGTTACCGGTGAGGTAATCTCCGCCACGCAGTTCGGTGAAGGCGTGAACTGGGCCAGCAAGATCGACCTGAAAACGGGCCTTCCTGTCCGCAACGCTGCAAAAGGTACGAAGATGGGGGTCAATACCACCGACATCTGCCCCTCGGCGATGGGTTACAAAGACCAGCAGCCTATCTCGTTCTCGCCCGATACCGGCCTCTTCTACGTACCGTCGAACAACCTCTGTATGGACTACGAAGGCACCGAAGCGACCTATATCGCCGGTGTCCCGTACGTTGGTGCGTCGGTCAAAACCTATAACGGCCCCGGTGGGCACGGCGGTTCGGTCTTCGCCTGGGATCCCGTCAAAGGTGAAAAAGTTTGGGAAAACAAAGAGCAGTTCGCAGCTTGGGCTGGAACGCTTAACACCTCATCAGGTCTCGTTTTTCACGGTACCCTGGACGGCTTTTTCAAAGTTCTGAACGCCGAAAGCGGCGAGGTGCTTTATCAGTTCAAGGCGGGTTCAGGCATTATCGGCAACCCGATCACCTACATCGGTCCGGATGGTCGTCAGTACGTCGCCATCTTGAGCGGTGTCGGCGGTTGGTCCGGCCTGACGGTCGCAGGTGACCTATCGCTCGACGACCCGACGGCCGCGCTCGGCGCGGTCAACGCGTTCGCCGATCTGGGCCGTTACACCCAAAAGGGTGGCCAACTCTACGTCTTCGCGCTGCCTGAAGGTGCGCAACAAGCTAACCGCTAAACCAAGTTGGTTTGAAAGGGCAGGAGTATTGTGCTCCTGCCCTTCGCGCGCGCCCTCGAGCCGCGCCTACTTGGGTGACAGTCAAAAGTAAACGATCTCAGTGGTTGCTTGAAAACAACCTAAGCCGAATCCTTCAAGAGGTGCTACAAAGCGGTTTGGTTGGTTTGGGCCAAAACACTTGGAACGATCCTAAAGGTATGGGGAAGTGGTTTTAGAATGTCTAACATATCCAAACATTTAGTGGTGGCTACGGCTGGACTCATACTCACCCTCTGCCTCGTCGTTTTCGCGCAGACCGAAAGTGGTGGGGCCGCCGGAGGAGCGGGGGCGGGAGCAAGTGAGAGCCCGGTTCCGCTAGACGGTCCGGCGACAATCGAAGCGGGAAAAGCCCTTTTTACCGGCAAACTCGGCTGTTACGGGTGTCACGGGCAGGCAGGCGGCGGCGGCATCGGGCCGAGTTTGGCTGACGATACCTGGATTTACGGTGGCGACGCTGCTACAATTCACGAAACGTTAGTCAATGGTCGTCCGAACGGGATGCCTAAATTCGGCGACGCCGCCACCGATGAAGAACTCTGGCAAGCTGTCGCGTTTGTGCAGACCCTGTCTTCAACTCCTTAAGGCTGCTCTTCACGGTTCGCACTATTTTTCTGTGGGTGCCGCCCGGTGCCCACGCTCCTTTGAAAGGTTACCATGACGCTGAGCCGCACTACAAAACGCATCAAGGGCGCGGCCCTGCTCACAGTCTTGTGGGTGGCAGCTTGGGGAAACGCACAGAACACACCGGGTTGGGAGCTGCGCGTCTGCTCCGACCCGAATAACCTGCCCTACTCCAACCGGCAAGAGGCGGGGTTTGAAAACAAGATCGCTGAAATCTTAGCCGACGAACTCGGCGCTAACCTATCTTATGTGTGGTATCCGCAACGCAATCTGCAAGTACGCGAGGTTTTTCGTGAGGGCGACTGCGACCTCATCATGGGTACGGGCGACGGCAATCCGCTGATGCTCACTACCTTGCCTTACTATCAGAGCACCTATGTTTTTGTCTACCGGGAAGACGCAGGTTTCGAGATCGATTCGCTCGACGACGCCGACTTGCAACGTCTAAAGATCGGGGTGCAAGTTCCGGGGGGCGAGAGCGCGTCGGTACCGCCCGCCCAGGCGCTCGCCAACCGGGGTTTGAGTCAAAACTTCGTTGGCTACTCTATCTTTGGCGATTACAGTCAGCCGGAACCGCTACGGCCTATTATCGACTCGGTGGTGGCAGGCGAGATCGATGTGGCGGTGGTGTGGGGGCCGGTCGCCGGATACTTTGCCAAATCCGCGCCCGTGCCACTTAAGCTCGTCCCCGTTACGCCCCAGATCGAACCACCTTTTTTGCCGATGGTGTTTTCGATCTCTGCGGGGGTTCGTCAAGGAGACGAGGATTTTGCCGACCTCTTGGACCGCGCGTTCGTGGCGCGTTGGAACGAGATTCAGGCGGTGCTTGCTAAGTATGGCGTTCCTATTCTGCCGGTACCGAAACCGACGCTGGGGGGTGGCGGGTGAACTGGAGGCGCAAGCTGTCGCGCCGTCAGCTGCTGGCGCTCGGCGGCGCGGCGGCGGCTACGAGCTGGCTCGAGCGTGCCTGGGCACAACCGGCTTCAAAACCGGTCTTTCGTATCGGGATGGTGCTGCCCACGCAGACGGGCGTAACGCCGGTACGGGCGGCGGCCTATCAAGTCGCTGCCGACGCCGCGCGTGCGGGGGCGGTGATGGCTGAAGAAGAACTCGGGTTCAACGCCGAGCTGTTAGGACAACGCCTCGAGGTCGTCTTAGCCACCGCCCCCGATACCGAGTCGGCGGTGCGCGCCACCGAGCGAATGACCGCGCTCGAGGAGGTTTACGCTTTTGCCGGGGGTTACGGTGACGAGACCGCGCTGGCGCTGAGCGCGGTGGCTCGTGACCGGCAGCTTCCCTTTTTTAACATTGGTTCGGCAGCTGACGCGCTGCGCGGCTCTGCGTGCGACCGCTACACCTTTCACGTCGAGGCGAGCGCCGCGATGTACCTCGACGCGCTGACCGACTGGTACGTCCGCGCCGAGTTCCGGCGCTGGTTTTATCTCTACCCGGATACCGACGCCGGACGTGCGCTCTACGCGCGGGCGCAGCGGTCACTTAAAGACCGCCACTTCGGCGCGGAAGAGGTTGGTAGCGCCGCCGTAGCGCCGGACAGTCTGGACTTCACCGAGGCGATTCGCACGGTGCAGGGCTCTGAAGCCGACGTTGTGCTGCTCCTGACCGATCCGGTCGCGCAGCTCAGCTTTTTAGGTGAATACGACAACGCCGGAGCGGGCGCTGAAGTAACGGGCTTTCCCGATCCGACCACGCAGACGCGCACCTTTTTAGCTGCCTCGAGAAACGGTGCGCCGACCGCCGGTAGCGGCTACCGAGCGTCGCTGTGGGAAGCGACGATTGATTCGTACGGCGCGCGCGAGATCAACCAGCGGTTTCGGGAACGGTGGGGAATGCCGATGGACGGCCCTGCGTGGGCGGCTTATCAAGCGGTCAAAATGCTCTACGAAGCGGCGGCCTTCGGCGGCGCTACCGACGCCGACACCGTGATCGGCTATCTGGAAAACCCCACCACAAATTTCGATATCTGGAAAGGCATCGGTGCGTCGTTTCGGCCCTGGGACCATCAGCTCCGACAACCGCTGTACCTGGTCAAGATCAGCGCCGAGGCCGAGAACGCGTTCGAGCTGGCCTCTTTGGTCGGCGAACTGCCCGCTTTGTATCTGCCCGGAACCGATCCCTTAGAACGCCTCGACCAGTTGGGTGATTTGGAACGGGCGTCCGAATGCAGCTTTTGACCGGATATTAACCGGATAGCTTTTGACTCGCAGCGCTTAGCAGCCCAGCCGGACATCGGGGCGAAGCTCGAGGTCCAGCAACCCGCGAGAGAGGAAAAGATGGCTTATCTTTTACAAAAACTCCACTATCCGTGCTTGGTAACGAGTTTCGTGATCACGAGCCTTTTTACCGTAGCTGCCGCGCAAGATGAGGCGTACCGCGTCTACATCGCTAACGAATACGGCGGTAATATCAGCGTCATTGATCCCGAAACTGAACAGGTGATCCAAACGATTCCGGTTACGTCGGAGGGGCGCGTGGGCGAGGTGCGTCCACGTGGGATGGCGGTCAGCCCTGACGGGGGCACGATCTACGTCGCGGTCAGCGATTTCAACCCTGGCGTCGAATCGGACGAGGACAAAATCGTCGCTATCGAGGTGGCGACGAACGAAATTGTCGCCGAGTACTACGTCGGTACCGACCCCGAACGCCTGGCCCTCAGTCCGGAAGGGACGCAGCTCTGGGCGGCCAACGAGGACGTGGCGCAGGTGACGGGTTTCGACCTGAGTACGGGTGAGCAGTTAGGGACGTTCCCGACCGGTATCGAACCGGAGGGTGTGGCGGTAAGTCCGGACGGGAGCCTCGCGTATGTTACCGGTGAGAGTAGTCATACGCTCAGCATCATCGATACGCAGGGGCTCGAGGTGCTTACGCATATCCTGGTCAGCCAGCGCCCGCGAGACGTGGTTTTTTCAAAAGACGGGAGCCGTGCCTACGTTTCCGGTGAGATCGGAGGCGGGGTGTCAATTATCGATACCGATACCCAGCAGGTCGTCGGTACTACCGACCTGGGGCTCGACGCGCGTCCGGTTGAGATCGTACTGTCAAAAGACGACGCGCGTCTGTTCGTCGCCGGGGGCGGGACCAGCACCGTCTATGTGATCGACACCCAAAGCGCCGAGGTGACAGCTACGGTAAGCGAGCAGATGGGCCGTCGCCCTTGGGGAATCGACATCAGCCCCGACGGGAGCCTGCTCTACACCGCCAACGGACTTTCAGACAGCGTTTCGGTAATCGATACGGAGACGCTCGAGGTGGTCGCCAATATCGGCGTCGGGCGCGGGGCGCACTCGGTCGCTATCGGTATCCTTGCGGGGGAATAAGGGCCGATGCACCGCGTTTTCGCTATCCTGCTCAGTTTGACCGCTGGGTCGTTCGGCTGGGTTGAGGCTACGGCGCAGCCCGTTACGCCGCTACTCGAGCACCCCACCGAACTCCGGCACGCCTACGCGCTCGACCTGCTCGGTTTGCAGCTCGATAGCACCGAACTGCTCGAGCTGAAAGAAAACTCGGACGAAACAGAGATGGGTGAGGAGGGCGAGAAAGGGTTACTCGAGACCGCGCTGCCGCTGCTCGCCGGAAGTCTGGCGGCGGCGGACGCCGACCTTTTGAGCGACCTCGAGACCACCCTCAGCCAAACTGACGAGGACGCGGACGCCGAGGCCCGAGACCTGCTAAGGCGGGCCGAACGCGTCCTTATTCCCAAAACGCTGCTGGGCGACCCGGTGTTCAGAGCGGCGCGGCTCGCGCTCCTGGCGTCGTCGGAACCCGGCGTCGGTGAGGGTTACGAAGAGGCGGCGGGGGGCGAAACCGACGCTTACGTGGTCGGTTACACCGGCTTGCAACGCATCACGGCGTTATGGCGTGAGCTGAAGGCCGACCTGACGAGCGCTGAGAGCAGCGTTGCGGAGGTCGACCGCGCGTTCGGGGTACTCGGGGAATTGATGCCTTCAGCCACCCCACCCGAACGCTTTCGCAATCCTGAAGACGCCGAGGTCGCTGTCAACGACGTCGTGTTCGGCCTCGAGTCGCTGACCGGGGCAGTCCTTATCCCCCGCGACTTCGGCGCGCTGCTCGGCGCTGTGGGCGCGCACGTGGACAGCGGGTGCGGCGCGGCTGAGGTGGGGAACCCGAGACTAGCGCTCGAGTGGTTGACGGCGGCAACCTTTTTCTACGACGCTTATCTGGGCCGGACGCTGGCGACCCTCGCCCCGAAAGCGCACGCGCAGATCGGCGAAGATTTGGGCGCGTTAACCCAATTGGACGCAGCACCGGACACGGAACTGGACGCCGAACTAGACTCCGGGGGGACGCGCGAGCGTTGCTCGAGCCTGAAAGCCGCCCTGACCGAAGCGGGCCGGACCTTTGGCGGTTAGTGCCCGAACCGGACGGGTATGATGTCCGGGAGATGTTGAGCGCGCGCGCCACGTCAAGGTAAGCGAATTCGGAGGCAGATGTGGAGCCGGTGATAATGTGCAGCGACCTATCGTACAGCTTCGGCAACGTGACGGCGGTCGACGGCGTGAGCCTCGAGGTGCAGCCGGGAGAACGGTTTGCGCTGCTCGGCCCCAACGGGGCGGGGAAGACGACGACCTTGCAGATGCTGATCACGATGTTGCGCCCGGTATCGGGGCAGGCGCGGGTGATGGGTTACGACGTTGCGGGCGAAGCTGCGGTGGTGCGCGCGCTGATCGGGGTCGTGTTTCAAGAACCGGCCTTGGACGACCGGCTGAGCGCCCGCGAAAACCTCGAGATTCACGCCGCCTTATACAATCTGCCCCGGCATGGGCGCAAAAAAGCCGTCGCCGAGGCGCTCGCTTGGGCTTCGCTTACAGATTCTGCCAAACGCTCGGTGCGTACCTTTTCAGGGGGGATGAAGCGGCGGCTCGAGCTCGCCCGCGCGCTTATGCACCGCCCCAAAGTTCTGTTTATGGACGAACCGACCCAGGGGCTCGACCCGCAGGGGCGGCAAAACCTCTGGGACCGCATCGCCGCGCTTAAAGGTGAGGGGTTGACGACGTTTATGACCACGCACTACCTGCAAGAAGCGGAGACGTGCGACCGGGTAGGGGTGATCGACCACGGCAAACTGATCGCGCTGGGTACACCCGACGCGCTAAAACGTGAGACGCTCGGTTCGGCGGCGGGAAGCCTCGAGGAGGTTTTTCTCGAGCTGACCGGGCGTGACCTCCGCGACGAGGCGGCCTCCCCGCGGGCGCGCACCCTCAGCTTTGCCCGTAAAGGTGGGGAGCACACCCGGTGAGCTATAAACAAAATGCTATGAACAAAACGCCATGAGTAAAATCTTGTCAGCGCCAGTCCGCACGTCTGAGCCGTTCCCCAAAAGGCGGGCGCTCGAGTGGGGCGTCGTCCGGGCGTTGTGGCGGCGCGAATTTTTGCGTTACAGCCGCGACCGCTCGCAGCTTTTTGGCGGCCTTTCGCGCACGGTGTTGTGGCTCGTGATCTTGGGTTTCGGTATCGGCGCGTCATTGCGCGAGATCGAAGGGTACACCTACGCCGAGTACATCTTCCCCGGCGTCATCGTCTTAAACGTCCTTTTCGCCTCGATGCAGTCGGCGATTGCGCTCGTCTGGGACCGTCAGGTCGGGCTTTTACGCGAGGTCTTGGTTTCGCCCGCCCCGATGTTCTCGGTGGCGCTCGGCAAAGTCTTGGGAGGCGCGTCTGTCGCTACTATTCAGGGGCTTATTCCCTTTATCTTTGCGCCCTTTATCGGTATGGAGCTGACCGTAACCGAGGTGCTGCTGGCGCTGCTGATCATGTTTGCGATGGCGGTACTTCTAACCGCGTTCGGGGTGGTCATCGCCTCACGGATGAAGACCTTTGAGGGGTTCGGCAGCATCTCGAACGGCATCATCCAACCGCTCTACTTTTTGTCCGGTTCGATCTTTCCGCTGCGCGGCATTATCGGTGGTGTAGGTTTTACCCAGATTCCCGACACCCTGCGCGCAGAACTCAACCGTATCGGTGTGCGGACCATCGGCGGCGGCTGGGTCGTGCAGCTGCCCGAATGGTTGCGGCTCCTCGTCGTATGCAACCCCGTCAGCTATTTTCTCGACCTGCTGCGTTATGTGACGCTAGGATACGCGCAGCTCCCGCTGGTCCGCAGTCTGGTCATCGTAACGGTGTTGCCAATTCTCTTCGTGGGATTTGCCGCCTACGCCATGCAGCGGATGCGGCGGAGTTAGAACCCAGCCCCGCCGTATCTCTTCTTGGGTTACAAAGCATGTTCTGCTATGCTCCCAAAGCTTCAGGCGGCTTTTGCTGTTCGATAAGTGAGGACCACCACGCCGGTACGCGTTGTTTTTGTGTCTACGAGTTCCAGGTTCGCCTTGCTATTGTCGGCAAAAAGCCGCTGACCGCTCCCGAGAGCAATTGGACAGACCATCAGCCGGTACTCGTCGATGAGGTTGTGCGGCATAAGTGACCGGACAAGCTTACCGCTACCGTAAATCAGGCGGTCTTGACCGGATTGTTGCTTCAGCTGTGCGACTTCTTCGACAACGTCACCCTCGATCAGGGTAGCATTCCATTCGGTTTCTTGAAGGGTTGTCGACGCCACGAACTTGGGCATGTTGTTGATCTGCTCGGCACCCTCGTCTTTCGACGTAGGCCAAACCTGGGCGAAGGCTTGATAGGTTACTCGTCCCAAGAGCAGCGCGTCGCTGGCATCTAGCAAGTCACCTTGAAGCTGTGCCAATTCGTCATTCCAGTAAGGCATGGTCCAAGCGGGTTCTTCCATCACGCCGTCGAGTGTCAGGTATTCTGCGGCTACTACTTTTCTCATTTTCATTCCCCTTTCGCCGGTGTCGACCAGCTCATCTATCATGGCGCAGCGTAAGGGAAACGGTCTTGAACGAAAACGACAACTATCCAGACCCGCTCGCACGCGCGAGCTGGGCTGGTGTTTGCCCTACGAGACGTTTGAGCGCCCGAGTTAGATGCGGCTGGTCGGCGTAGCCCGCTAGGTAGACCGTATCGGCGATAGCGACGCCCTGCTCGAGCAGCGTCTTTGCCTGCTCCGCACGTTCGATCTGACGAACGGTTCCCTGAGTCAAACCGGTAGCGTGCAAGAAGCGGCGCTGAACGGAGCGTGACGACAATTCGGCCCGGCCTGATAGGGCAGCCTCTACAACCGGATCGTGGACGACCAGACCGGCGCGTTCAAGCCAGTTTACGAACGTAGCTGCGTCGTCGTAATCGGGAATTTGCCAAGCAGAACCGTCCAACCAGACGGATCGACCCGTCGCTTCGGGCAAGACCAGTACCCCGTTTGCGAGCTTGCTCAGGGGCAATTTGGGTATAAATGTACCGAGCTTAAACCGGACGCCGAAAAACTCGGCGTCCGCAGGACCGTGGGCAAGCGTAGCTTTCGTCTCCGGCCCTCGTATCACCAGGTTTGTTTTGCCTTGATGTGTCGTGACGACCATTTCCCAGTGGCTTACGGCGACAGAGGTAAAAGAGCTGGCGTGCTCGCTCTGTGTGCGCCAGAGCATCTCGACCAAGGGTGAGTCCGAGCGTCGCTGCTCAAAATCAAAGCTCATCTCGGTTCAACCACCCGCAAATTGGACGCTTGGACTGCTCAAACCCTCTTTTCTGCGGTCGTCGGGTCGATCATCGTCCGAACTTCGGAGACGCGGTTGGCGGGAAAGCCGCCCTGCTGGGCGTGGTCACGGACCGTCTGCTCGTTCGGGGCGATGTAAACGCAGTAGATCTTGTCGTCGGTAACGTAGCTCTCCAGCCACTGAATCTGCGGCCCCATGTCGCCCAAAACCTTGCACGAGGTTTGTGAGATGCCCTGAAGCTCCTCGCCGGACAGCTTTCCGGCTCCAGCGATGTCGCGTTCGATCACATATTTAGGCATGGTGATTCCTTTCTTGGTCTGCTCGGAAAGTTTCCCACCCGGCAGCTTTTGATGAGACGCGTCAGCGTATCACCCGGTACGCTTTGGTTGCAATCGGCAGCGTGAGGGCGTCTTCACGCGCCGTTTCGATGAGGTGATGGTCGGGTGATAGGTAACAGACCGGATCTGTTACGGTTTCGTCGCCGGTCAGCAAAAACGCCTGACAACGGCAACCGCCGAAGTCTTCAGTTTGTTTGGGGCAGCTGCGGCACGGCTCGGGTAGCCACTCGAGCCCCCGAAAACGGTTAAACGCCGGTGATTCGTACCAAACCCACTCCAAGCTGTGATCTCTGACTGAGGGCGAATACATTTCCGGCAGCACGTACGCGCCGGGGCAGGGGAGCGCCAGACCGCTCGGGCTGACGGTAAGCTGCACTGCGCCCCAACCGCCCATACACGGTTTCGGGGTTTCAGCGTAGTAGTCGGGGATGACCCAGATAATCTCCATCTCCGGATAGCGTTCCCGGCGTTCGGTGACGATCTCTTCGGCGCGGACGAGCTGCTCGCGGCTTGGGATGAGCTGTGAGCGGTTGAGCAGCCCCCAACCGTAATACTGGGTGTTGGCGAGCTCCAAGCGGGTCGCGCCGACCGAACGTGCCAAGTCGATCAGGTCGCCGACTTGATGCAGGTTCTGACGGTGCAACACGACGTTGACGGAAAAAGGAATCCCGGACTCCCGAACTTTTTCGGCGACCTCGAGCTTTTTCTTAAGAAAGTCGCCACCTGCTACGTCTCTAGCGGTCTGCGCGTCGGCACCCTGAAAGCTCAGCTGAAACGACCCGACCTCGGCGTCTACGAGTGCCTGCAAACGTGCGTCGGTCAGTCCAATACCGCTGGTGATGAGGTTGCTGAAGAGTTCCAAACGAGACGCTTCTTGAATCAGCTCCAAGAGGTCGGGGCGCAAGAGCGGTTCGCCGCCGGAAAAATGCACCTGTAACACGCCGATGTCGGCAGCTTCGCGGAGCACCCTTTTCCAGGTCTCGGTGTCCAACTCCTGTTCGCGCTTGGTCAGTTCCAAGGGGTTGTAGCAGTACAGGCAGCTGAGCGGGCAGCGGTGCGTGACCTCGGCTAGGAGTGCTAGCGGCGGCGCAATTTCGTGGCGCGCGGTGCGTTCTTCTATAACTTGCGTCACGCGAGCCACCGCTGGCTTTTGGCGTCGTCCAAAAACTCGAGCACGTCATCCCGCAGGTCAGCGCCGGGGTAACGGGTACTGAGTTCGGCGACGAGTTCGTCTACCGAACGCTCGCCGTCGCAAAGCCCCAAAATTTCCGCTGAAGTGTCGCTCAGCATCACGGCGGTTTCGGGCAGCATCAGCACGTGGCTACCACGTACCTTGTCGAAACGCAGGCGCGCGCCGCGCGTGAGCTTGGGCCCGTGGGTGAGTTCGGTAGGGTTGAGCGTCATTCGTACCCCAACATCACCGCGTCGAGCAGACACCAGAGTACGTCGGTTTTGAATTTGAGTGCGTCAATGACCGCTTGTTGCGCCGCGACGGTGCGGGCGTGTTCAAAAACTAGGCCGAGGGCGTGGTCGGCCTCTTTGGGGGCTTGACCGACGCGGGCGCGAAAATAGGCCAGACCTTCGGCCTCGAGCCACGGATAGTGCGTCTCAAAGGCGACCGTCCGGCCCTTCATGATGCGCGGCGCGAACATCTCGGTGAGTGACGACGCCACCCCCTCGAGCCAAGGTCTGTCGCGGCACCAGTTGACGTACGCGTCTACGGCGAACCGCACACCGGGGAGCAAGTGGCGGTGGTCGGTGAGTTCGGTGCGGGGAACCTGCGCCGCCTCACCCAGCCGCAACCACGCTTCGATCCCGCCTTCACCTTCGGCTAAACCGTCGTGGGTAACGATACGCGTCAGCCACTCACGGCGAGAACGGGCGGGCAGTTTGGCAAGCAAGTAAGCGTCTTTGACCGGAATATTTTCCTGATAGTAAAAACGGTTGGCGATCCAGCCGCGAATCTGCGTTTTAGAGAGCGTCCCCTCGTGCATCTGCACATTAAAGGGGTGCAGGTGGTGATAGTTGGCCTCTAAAACGCTCACCAGCGCCTCGACCAACGCATCATTGGACAGCACCTCGGTCAGCTGCGGCGCGTAGCCTTTGGGCCGGGGGCTCGTCGGGCTTAAAGGTTCCATAACCCGGTCGGTGTTCATAACTCGGTCTCCCACATTTCATCTGCGAGCTCGAGACCCCGTGCCCGCAGGTCGGCGCGCGCCGCCGACGTTTCGTCGAGGGCCGGGTTGGTGTTGTTGAGGTGGACGTAACGTTTAACGCGTGCGGGCAACTCGGCGAGCCAGACGGCGCTGCCTTCCAGGCCACCTATTGGGACGTGACCCATCGCTGCCGCCGTTGCCTGACCGACGCCCAGGGTTTGCAGTTCATCGTCCGTATAGAGGGTGCCGTCGAACAAGATAACCTCCGCCTTTTCAAACGCCCTGAAAAGCTCCTGGGTCAACCGACTCACACCGGGCGCGTAGACGAGTTGCAGCCCGGCAGCGGTCTCGAACAGAAGCGCGACCACGGCTCCGGCACGCTCTCCACCCCCGGCGTAACGGGGCAAGTCTGTTCCCGTTTCGATCACGCGCACCGTGACCTGCGCTGTGCCCTCGCCGAACACGCGCGGGCTCGAGAAGGACAACGTCTCGACCGTAGCGTCGGCGACGTAGCGGCCCAGAATGTCCAGCGCGGGAAACGCCTCACGCAAAAGCGACGCGGTGCTCTCGGTGGCAAAAACGTTCCAACCTGCGCCCTCGCGCAGGTGCAAAAGCCCTAATACATGGTCGAGTTCGCCGTCGGTCAAGATCACTCCGGCGAGGGGTGTTTCGCGGCGCTGCCGGGGGTGCAGGGCGGGCGTCCGGAGCAGCTGCGCGCCCAGATCGGGCGTGGCGTTGACCAGGTACCACGCCCGACCGTCCGGTGAAAACGCCGCCGCCGCTTGCAAGCGGGGCTCGAGCGTCCCCGCCCGAACCGCCGCGCAGTTCGGACACGCACAGTTCCACTGCGGCAGGCCCCCACCGGCAGCTGTACCTAAAATACGAAAAAAAATAATCTTCCCCTCGAGAGCTGTAGTTCAAATGGTCGTGCGTACCGGGCCGGGCGTGACCGAACAGCGTCAAGCGAAGTGAGACTCAGTAGGTGCGACATCCAAGCCCGCCCTAAAAAAGCCAGGGGGCAAAACGCTCCCTGGCCTCCAAACTTTACTTGGTGTAGGCGTACGCCGTTACTTCAGCACACACCGCGATGACTTTATAGCTGGGTTTGGTCCACATATGGTTTACCTCCCTCGTCTGGTTTTAGAGCTGACCTTAGACTAGCAGACCGAACGCGCTTCGTGCAGACGCCGACCGACGCATAACTCCTTTCATAAGGAACAGCTACATCCCGCGCCTCGAAAGAATTATGCAATTGTCGGGGCGTCAGCGCCCGCAAAGCCCTTTTGGGACGAAAAAAGGCGTGATTTCTCGAGCCCTCGGCCCTTTCGCCGACCGACCCTTCAGATAAGAGGTGTGTATGGTTCGGTGCGGTGAGCTTATAGGTTACACGGGCGCTGGGGGCCGTAACGTAGACTGTCGGTACGCAAGCTTATCTGGGATGTAGCAAGGATGAGAGGGGATTTTATGATTCGCACGGTGACGGTGTGGGCACTTTTGCTGGGGTGTGTGGGGTTGGCGGCGGCGCAGGAGACGAAGACGGTTCGTGTCGGTCTGCAAGCGTCGGGGACGTTTTCATGGGTCATTCACGCCGCAGAATATTTCGGTATTGCTGAGGAGATGGGTCTGGTCATCGAGGCCGAAACCTACGCGACCAAACAGGCGACCGAAATCGCGCTTCGTAGCGGCGACGTTGATATCGTCGTCGACGATTTTGTCGGGGTCGTGCAGATGCGTTCAAGGGACGTTCCGGTACGCGGCGTCTATCCCTACAGCCGCGCGACAGGCGGGGTGGTGGTCGGCGACGAGGTGCAGACGATTGCCGACTTAGCCGGTAAAACCATCGGCGCGGCGAGCCTAGACGACAAAAGCTTGCTTATCTTGCGCGCGCTGAGCGTGTCGCAGTACGGTTTCGACCCGCAAACGGATAGTAGCGTCATCGCCGCGTCACCACCCCTGATGGAGGAGTTGCTGCTCCAGGGAGAACTCGAGGTCGCTATCCCTTACTGGCACTTCGTCCCGCGGATGACCGCCACCGGCGAGTACCGTGACCTGATGAACGTCAGCGAGATGCTCGGTGAGTTGGGCCTCAGTCCCGACCTGCCGCTGCTGGTCATCGCCGCCCGTGACGAGATGGACCCGGCGGCGCTGAGGACGTTTTTGCGCGTTTTCAAAGCTACCCTGACGCGGATGCAAAACGACGACGGGGTGTGGACCTCAATTTTAGACAACGAACTCTATAGCCTTCCCGATCCGTCGGTTTTTCCGAGTGTACGCAGCCGCTGGGAGGCCGGACTGCCCCAAACGTGGACTCAGGAGACGATCACCGGACTTGTGGAGCTGACCGAGGCGCTCGTCGAGGTCGCCGGCGCTGAGGTCGTAGGCGTCGAGGCTATCGACCCGGCTGCGTTTACGACCGAATTCGTACCGGAGGGCTGACCGGACCGATGACCGAGAAGAGGGGCGCGCCGCCTGACGCGTCCCCGAGTCCGCGCGCGTCGTTTCCGGGGGGGCTGCACGTCCTGTCGGTTGCGTCACTTGTCGGCGCGTGGGTGCTCGCTTCGGCGCTGCTTTCGCCCACGGTGTTGCCGGGGCCGCTCGAGACTCTCGCTTTCGGCTGGCGTGAGCTAAAAAGTGGCGAACTACTCTTTCACCTCGCCGTGACGATGCGGCGGGTGCTCTTGGCGTTCGGATTTTCTCTCGTTTTTGGGACGCTTCTAGGCGCGCTCATGGGCGCGTCCAAAAGCGTCGACCGGCTGCTGAGCGCGTGGCTGATCTTCGGTCTGACGGTGCCCCGCATCGTGCTCTTCGTGATCGCTTACCTGACGCTGGGCTTAAACGACCGGGCGGCGGTCGGGGCGCTCGTGGTGGCGGTGTTGCCGAGCGTCGCCGCGCAACTCCGTGAGGGTACGCGCGCGCTCGACCCCAAACTGCTCGAGCTGGCCCGCGCCTACCGCCGTCCGCCCCTGCTCGTGTGGCGACAAGTTATTTTTCCGCAACTGCTTCCCTTTATCGTCGGGACGGCGCGTGTGGCCCTCTCCCTCGCTTGGAAGATGGTCGTGCTCGCCGAGCTTTTGGGCCGTACCTCCGGCGTCGGCTACCAGATATCGTTTTATTTTCAGATGTTTAATATGACGGGTATTCTCGCCTACGGCGTAGCGGTGATGCTGGTACTGGCGCTTATCGACGTAAGCTTTTCGGCGCTGACCCGGTGGGTGTTTCGGTGGCGGCGACCGCTACGGTTTTAGTAGGCTTGTCAGGTTCGTTGTGAGCGTTATCGTCGCGCGTGGGCTCAGCAAACGCTACGCGCTGGGTAAAACCACCAAACTCGCCCTCGGCAGCGTCGATCTGACCATTCAGGGCGGCGAATTCGTGTGTTTGCTGGGGCCTTCGGGGTGCGGCAAAACGACGCTGCTCAATATTATGGGTGGCCTCGAGCCTGACTTTGAAGGGTCGGTTCGCTTCTCCGAAGGCGACCCGGCGCGCGGTTATATGTTTCAGGAGCCGCGCCTGCTGCCCTGGCTAAGCGTCCGTGACAACCTTCGTTTCGTCTTGTCCAAACGTGTAGACGAGGCTGTGATCGAAAGCTGGTTGGCGCGCGTCGGTTTAGGCGGTTACGCCGACTATTTCCCAGCGCAGCTCTCAGCCGGGATGCAGCAGCGGGTGGCGGTGGCGCGCGCACTTATCACCTACCCCGACGTCCTCTTTATGGACGAACCGTTTAGCGCGCTCGATGAACTTACGGCGATGCGGGTGCGCCGCGAACTTCTGGACCTCTGGTTTGAAAGACGCTGCACGGTGGTTTTCGTTACGCACAATCCGCTCGAGGCCGTCTACCTCGCCGACCGGGTGCTGGTGATGTCAGCGAGCCCGGGCCGAATCACCCGCGACATCCGGGTGAGCGAGCATTTCGGGCGTCCCCGCGACCCGGAGGACGCCGCACTCTGGAGGCTCTCGCGTGAGGTGGTGCGGTCGCTGGACGCGCCTGTCTAGGTTTTGTTGACGTTTCGTATGACTCAAGGTGGTTTTTGCCCTGCTGAACGCAGGGAGTGAGAAGTAGGGAAGTTTCGGAACGTTGATATTTATCTTTCCCGTCACGGACCTAGGTGTGTTTCTCAAAAGGCAAACGTACGTCGATACAACCTAAGTGCCTAATTTCACGGAATACGTTTTGCTTAGCTGTAAAAGAATCGGGAATAGAAGATACGGGAGTAGGTATCGTCGGTTTTGTACACGCTCGAGGTGGCCTGTCTAACGGGTTTGGAAGTCGCGGAGGCAGTACTCATAAGGTTCCGTCGACAATCGCCGTTTGGAAAACGCGCTCGAGTTCTCCCCAAACACGCAACATGCCCACGTTTTCCAATCTTCTTAATTCTTACTTCTTTCTCTCTACTTCTTTTCGCTCTTCCTGCTTCTTAACTTCTTTTCGTCCAGCGCGCCACAAAGAACGGAGCCGAGAAGAACTGAGCCGGGAAGAACGAAGTACAGAGAAGTGAGCAACGAGCGACAAGGGGTTGAACCTCATCACTCGTTGCCCAAAACTCATTGCTTCTTTATCAACCTGCTCCAAAGGTGTCACACGCGCTCGGGTCGCCGGTCTCGAAACCCCGGCTAAACCAGTTGACGCGCTGCTCCGACGAGCCGTGGGTAAACGCTTCGGGATTGACGCGTCCCGTCGCGCGCTCCTGCAAGGCGTCGTCGCCGATAGCCGCCGCCGCCGTGATGCCCTCTTCAAAGTCGGCTTGAGAAATCGACGCTACCCGCGTACTCGACTGCTCCGAACTCGCCTGTGTCTGCTCGCCCCCCCAGATTCCGGCGTAACAATCGGCCTGAAGCTCTAGGGCTACCGACAGCTGATTCGCCATCCGGGGTTGTGACTGCTGCTGTTGCCGCACCTCGGCGGCGGTTCCCAACAGGTGCTGAATATGATGACCGACCTCGTGAGCGATCACGTACGCCTGGGCAAAGTCACCGGACGCCCCGTAACGGTTTTGCAGGGTGTCGTAAAAGGCAAAGTTTAGGTAGATAGTCTCGTCCAGCGGGCAGTAAAACGGCCCCGCCGCCTCCGGTACGTTGCCACAAGCCGAGGGTACATTGCCGCTCTCGAGCGACATTTTCACCTCTTTGTAAGCGACGTTGTTGTCCTCGAAAATACCCGCCCACATCGCCTGTGAGTCGTCGAGCACTGCCGATACGAAGCCGACCATCTCATCTTCGCTGGCGTTCGCACCCGGTGTGGTGATTCCCGGCGAGGTTCCGGCGGTACCGCCGCTCAGCGGCGAGTTCATCCCCAGCAAACCAAATAAGTCGACGCCGAACACCATGCTAAGCACCAGCACGATCAAAAACCCACCGATACCGAGCGACCCTACCCCTGCCCCGATACTTCTGCCACCGCCCCTGCGCCCCCGATTGTCGGTGACGTTGCGGCTCTGCCCTCTATTCTCCCACTTCATCTGCTACCCCCAAATTTCTGTTTAAGATGATGCTGTTTGTAGTGCCCGTTGCTGAGTTCAGGATGTCGACGCTGCGCCAGGTTTGGCAAGCGTGAATCCGAAGGTCAGTTGCCGAAGTATAGCAAACCGGCCCCACAGCCCAAGTGGATAATTTTCATCATTTGGACCATTTTGTGTTTCAGTAAGAAATATTTACTCATCTTGCGCTGTAAGAGCAATGAGTAAAAAGCAATGAGCAACGAGACAGGCGTTATTTCGTCACCTATCGCTCGGCCCTTACCCAGTAGAGCAAAAAGAGGCGTGCGTAAGGTGAGATAGCAGGTGCCTTTGACAACTGCCGTTTGGAGAATAAACCTTAGTTTCTGCTGGACACGCAACATGCAGGCACGTTCTATTCCTACTTCTTACTCATTGCTTCTTTCCGGCACATTGCAACACTCAGCCTAGGCCGTCGACAGAACCTAGGGAGTCTCGCGTGCCTGAAGCACTCGCACCGTGACCAGCAGCTGTCCGACGTGCCGCTGGGTGTGCTCGGCGGCGTGAACCAGCAAACCCATGACGGTCGAGGGGAGCTGCGCCCGTCCGACGTCCCGGGGCTCGAGCAGCATCTTTTCATCGGTCTCCCGAAGAACGCCGAGCGTCACCTCGACCTGCGCCCCGAACGCCGCCACGAGTTCACGGACGTTTTCGTCCCCATGCTCTTCTCGAGCCAGTGTCGCCCGCTGCTGCTCACTCAGCGGTTCGCCCTCGGCGTAGGTCAGCAGCCGGTCGAGCACGCCTGTCAGGTGGTGCAGATGAAATCCTACCGACGCTACCCCGCCCGGACGCTTCCAGAGCAGCGCGTCGGGAAACCCCCCCAGCAGCGCCGTCACCTCTTCGTCGGCCTGCGTCAGTGCGTGGGCTACAGGTTGAAGCAGCGGTGGGACGCCCGGCAGTGGACCACGTAACCAAACTTCTTCCATCTCTACCTCCGTTCCGGCGACCGCCACGCCGAGTGTAGCAGCTGACGCCCGCTTGACACAAAAGAAAGGAGAGCGTTATGATGACCTTTGCTGCGCCGCGGGGTGGAGCAGTCTGGTAGCTCGTCGGGCTCATAACCCGAAGGTCATTGGTTCAAATCCAGTCCCCGCAACCAAAAGAAAAAGCGTCAATGACGCGAGTAGAGAGCCCCAGTTAAGCTTGGGGCTTTTTGCTTGTAGAAGCGTTTACTGCTTAACTACTGCTACAGCGTCGGGTATAAACGGCATTACCGCCTCTTCACGCTTGACCGCTACACGCACCTGTTCAAGCTTCAGTGGGCTAATAGCGCCGTAAACCTCACTGGTTGGGTTGGCTGAATTAAGAACGTTACGAGCTTAACTAGCCAGAGCAAGAGGAGGGCTTTTGGTGTATCAAAACGATAGGGCGGCGCAAGGATGACGCACACGAGTCTAAACAAGCTTTTTCCTCATGATTTATCAGCATTCTATGGCAGCGCCGTTGCATATGTGAGCGTCATGACTCCGAACGGTGATGCCGCAATAGGGTTGACCCGCCCCCGTGAGGAGGTCCAGCTTGAATGTTAGCGCATTAGGACGTCGGGGGTTCCAAGGGGTGTAGGTAGCACTCCAGGGAAGAGGGTTGCTTCGGGTGCAGGAGGCCGATAGCCCAGGG
>JAABUN010002964.1_pt1 | contig 27912 bp, 33 predicted proteins | sample 5559311 | NCBI WGS metagenome assembly JAABUN01 (sample SAMN10711877, study PRJNA513370) | rock metagenome | isolation source: Antarctica rocks | place: Antarctica: Victoria Land, Siegfried Peak sud
GCTTATCAATTTCGGCTTCGCTGAGATTGAGCAAAAGAGCGGGCATATTTTTGTGATTTAGCTTTTACAAAATTGCCCCTCTTTTTGTATATTTTAAACTCATTATTTTACCCCTTGCAAAGTATAAGTATGTTTTTGATCATCATGATATCAATCCGGAGCTATACATAGCCAAATATGGTAAGAAAGGAATTTTCTATAAGTTCTTATTACTTGCGGAGCGCCTCACTTTGGCTGTAGCAAATTATAGTATAGCTACAAACGATTCTTATAAGGAAATTGCTATTAAACGAGGTAAAATGCCTGCAGATAAAGTACAGGTGGTAAGAAGCGGACCAAAATTAGACCGGTTGAAATTGAACGGCGGCAATGTTAAGTATTTGAAAGGGCGAAAATATTTAATTGGTTATGTAGGTGTTATTGGTGAACAGGAAGGATTAGATCTGTTATTAGAGTCGGCTAAACATATTGTTGCTGAACGAAATGATGTTCAGTTTGCAATTGTTGGAGGCGGATCAGAACTTGAAAAGATAAAAGATTTAACTTCTGAAATGGGTTTGGAAGATTACCTGGATTATTATATTCAAAACCGATATTATAAGGTGGATCTGAAATGATCTTCCGAAATGGGTTTGGAAGATTACCTGGATTATTATGGAAGGGTTGATGATGAAACCATGGTTGACATTTTAAATACTGCCCATGTTTGTGTAAACCCCGATAAGCCTACTGAAATGAATAATCTTTCTACCATGAACAAAATCATGGAGTATATGGCGTTAAAAAAACCTATTGTACAATATGATCTAAAGGAAGGAAGAATTTCAGCTCAGAAAGCATCCTTATATGCTATTAATACTTCTCCTGAAGATTTCGCTGAAAAAATTATTTCATTGTTGGATCATCCGGAAACAAGATGTGAAATGGGGGAATTTGGGTATAAAAGAGTTATAGATGAATTGTCGTGGGAATATGAAAGCAGGAAATTAGTTACTTTTTACGATAAAATATTGAAGTAACCGTTGATTTAAACCACTTGTAAACGTAGCAGTATTTCAACCTTAGTTAGGGATATTATTAAATAGAGCAGAGAAAAACTCTCTCATTTTAGAAATTACCTGAAAAAATAACTGAAATTTTTGAGATATTTTATTCTCTTAAAAAATTATCAATTGTTTCAAAGCTTCCTTCTTCTTTTAAATCAGCAATCAGCCTTTTTAAGCGTATTGCCAGTTCATTTCCTGAGTGTTTTTTTGTGTACCAGGGCACTTTAAATTTGCTTATATCAACAAACTCCCACGGATGAAAATAAAGACATACATATCCATCTTTATGTAAAGTTTTCTTTACCCAATGCAGGTATAAATTGTAAGGAACATTTTTAAAGGTGAGCCAAAATAATGGTATGCGTAAAAGAGGCGTAACCGAAGCAGGCAAACGCACAATGTCCTTTTCTTTATACATTGTACGTGGAAGATGGAGGTTATTATAACGGCCAGGCAAAAAGGTAGGATTAATGGATGAGTCGTACTTGTAACCCGCAGCTTTTACGTCTTCCATATCTACACGCCGCATTCGCGGCATGCGTAAGCCCGTAACGGGTTTGCTGCAAATATCTTCCAAAGCTGTACGCGAATTAAGCAGGTCCTCAGTTTTAAAAGATGAATGATAAAAAGTGTGCGAAGCAATTTCGTGGTGCTGCTTTAGCGCCTGCATATATTTTGGATATTGTGTCGCAAAATTTGCAGTGGTAAAAAACGTTGCGGCAACGTTTGCAGTATCTACAATATCCATAACTACTTCAAAGCCTTCAAACCCGGTTTTTAGTTGTTGCTCCATACTAATTTGCCGGCCATATTCCAAAGGCATATCAAATTCTTCAACATCAAAACTTAGCAACACCTTGCATTTATCTTTCATGCAAATTTGTTTCTTTAATAATGTACTGTGGCCTTCTTTTAGACTGCATAAATAGCTTGCCGAGGTAAATTCCAATCACCCCCAATATTGTTAACTGCAGACCACCAAAAAAAGCAATGGTTACAATTACAGAAGCCCAGCCGCTTACTGCATAACCGAAATAATAACTGTATAAAACATAAGGAATATATAAAAGTGAAAGGAAGGAAATACTAAAACCTAAGTAAGCAGCTACATACAAAGGGCGGATACTAAATGCAGTAATGCCCTGCAAAGCAAAAGCTGCCATTTTTTTAAATGTGTATTTTGAAGCCCCCGATAACCTGCTATGCTGGTTGTACTCAATAGCAATTTGTTTAAAGCCCATCCATTTTACCAGCCCACGTAAAAATATCTGGTACTCATTAAATTTTTTTAAAACACTAAGAACAGGTTTGCTTAATAAGCGAAAGTCAGGCGTTCCTTTTTCAAAGTCTATGTTCGAGAGGTAGTTTAATATTTGGTAGAAGATGTGAGAAGTTTTCTTCTTTAGATAGCTAAGATCAGTTGTGTCTTTACGGATAGTATATACTACATCAAAGCCTTCTTCCCACTTTTGTAACATCAGCGGAATAAGATCGGGAGGGTGTTGCAGGTCTGCATCAAGGCTGATAGCACAGTCACCTTCTGCCATATCAAGCCCGGCTTTTAAAGCATTCTGGTGACCAAAGTTTCTGCTGAAAGAAATGAACTTTACCCTTTCGTCCTTTAGTGCAAATTGGCGGATTATTTCGAGCGAGTTATCCTTACTTCCATCATCCACTAAAATCAAATTATAAGTGTAGGGGAGCGGCTGAAAAACGGCATGTATTGTTTCTATAAGAATCTTAACGTTCCCTTCTTCATTGTGTACGGGTATTACTAAAACAACGTGTTTCATTGCTGCTGGTTAGTTGAAGTTTTGAGAGTGAAATTTTTTACAGCTACCTCAGCAATTAACCAAACCCAAACAATAAAACACGGAAGCGCTTTTAGGGAGTAAGCCCGTATAATATGGTCTTTAATATAAGCTGGACAAAGATCTGTTGGTGATAATATTGACAGTATAAACAGAAGTATTAAAACCAGGGTTGTTAATACCTGTGGCTTTTTATAATGTAAAATATACCATATAACTACACCCGGTACAGCAATTACATAAGTAGAAGACTCAGCCGAAGAGCTGAAAATAACAACCGATATTAAAACAATAGCAAGATAGGAGAGCCTGAAGTTTTTACTTGCATATTGTTTAAACCGAAGCAGCGGGACTGTAATTAATAAAGCTGCCGGAATTAAGAAATAACTGTTATAAAGGTTGGGGTGGTGCGTTATCCTTCGTGCCATACCCATTACCGAAATATCCTGGTAGCCGCTTTTTGAATATCCGCCAATATTCTCGTTGTTCTTTTCTACCAGACTTTCGTACCAGTGTTTGTACGATTCAATAATGTAAGAAGGCGAAGAATAAAGCATAGGTATGCAAACTAAAACGATCATCCAGAAAATAAAAGAGCCTGTAAAAACCATTTTATGTTTCGAAAACACGAAGAACAATAGCGCTCCTATACCGTATAGCTTAACCAGAAAACCGGCGGCAATAAATAAAGTTGCCCAAAAATCTTTTTCTTCTTCAACCAATACAAAAGCAAGAATGATCCATGCTGCGCTCATTGGGTTAAACTGCAGATTGTGAATGGCCGTCATCATTTCAATTGCAGTGATAGCAAGAATGATCAGTTTTTTATCGGGAGAAATATGCAATCGTTCAATCGCATAAAATAACATATATGCATTTACAAGGCACCATAACAGGCATCCTAACCAATTGGGCAAAACTGCAAAAGGGGCAATGATGAAACTGAAAAAAGGGCCATAATGATTGGTGTCGGCATATTCATTAGGGTAGGCTGTGTACAAATTTTTTTGATATATTGAATGCCAGAAAACATATTTAAAAATGAGGTAGTTGTTTATAGTAGAACGCAGCACTTCGCTTAAAGCTGCAATTAATGCCATAGCAAACCATATAATAACAACGAGAGGAACTTTTTTTTTGAAAATAGTAACCTCTTTAAATATCAATTTCATTGACAGCGATTGGTTAAAACAGAACTAAAAGTCTCAGATTTTTTAAATCAAAAAGCAAATTAGTATTTTAACTATTAAGTTATATTGAAACAAGAAAATATAGAACCGGTAACAATACTCATCACTTCTGCATGAAATTTGTATCTATCTTACAAATAAATTTCTTTATGAAAAAAGTATTAATGTTTTCATTGCTAACCAACCTGTTATTAACAAGTACAGGCATATTTGCGCAACAAGACAAATCAAAACGCCCAAGTCCGCCTGCAAAAGTTTCTGATACCACTTCAACCGGGCTTGTCATTACTATAGACTACAGCCAGCCATCTGTTAAAGGACGAACCATCGGAAAAGACATTGCACCTTTAGGCAAAGTTTGGAGAACCGGGGCCAACGAAGCCACCATATTTGAAATAAGCCAGGATGCAAAAGTGGAAGGTCAGCCACTTAAGGCGGGAAAATATAGCTTATACAGTATTCCCGGGCAAGATGAAGTTACCCTTATTTTTAATAAAAGCTGGAACCAGTGGGGTTTAGTTTACAAAGAGGTGGATGATGCATTACGTGTAAAAGTTAAACCAACTAAGGCTCCTGCTTTTACAGAACAGATGACTTTTACAATAGACAAATCAGGAAAGGTGTCGCTTCTGTGGGGAGATTGGGAGGTTGATTTTATGGTGGAGTAAAACGAATTATTAATAAAAACAGGAGCCGTTGCAATATTGATTATGCAACGGCTTTTTTGCATTTATTATTTCAAAAAGAGTTAAATCAGAAGAAACTTTTAGATGAGAAAAACGCGCAAAACCTTCTGAAAACGTAAAAGAGCAATATAGCGGCTATTACTTAATATCTATTTTTTTAAAGCTTCAGCCATTGTTTTACCAATATCTGCAGGGCTCTCTGCTACATGCACACCGCATTCTTTCAATATCTTCATTTTAGCAGCAGCAGTATCATCTGCTCCGCCAATTATAGCACCTGCATGCCCCATACGCCGTCCGGCAGGAGCAGTTTGCCCGGCAATGAAACCTACAACGGGTTTGCTTCCTTTTTCCTTTATCCAAAGGGCGGCTTCTGCTTCCATGCCGCCGCCAATTTCGCCAATCATTATTATACCTTCGGTTTCAGCATCATTCATCAGCAGTTCTACGGCTTCTTTGGTTGTTGTTCCTATTATCGGGTCGCCACCAATGCCAATCGCGGTACTAATACCTAAACCTGCTTTTACAGTTTGGTCGGCCGCTTCGTAAGTTAGCGTGCCTGATTTTGACACGATACCAATTTTTCCGGGTTTGAAAATAAAGCCGGGCATAATGCCCACTTTTGCTTCATCCGCCGTAATTACACCAGGGCAATTCGGACCAATCAAACGGGTTGTTTTTCCCTGAAGATAATTTTTTACCTTAACCATATCCTGAACAGGAATACCTTCGGTAATACAAACTACCAGTGCAACACCTGCCTCTGCAGCTTCCATAATTGCATCGGCAGCAAATGCCGGCGGAACGAAAATAATGCTAACATTGGCGCCGGTATTTTTTACAGCATCTGCCACGGTATTAAAAACAGGCTTATCGAGGTGAGTGCTTCCGCCTTTACCAGGAGTAACGCCACCAACTACATCGGTACCGTACTCTATCATTTGGGTAGCGTGAAAAGTTCCTTCTGTACCGGTAAAGCCCTGTACAATGATCTTAGAATTTTTGTTTACTAATACGCTCATGGCAATAGTTATTGTCTTTTTAAAAAGTTGGGCAAAAATAAGGGTAAAAAAAGCAATTGAGATAGCTGAATTGTAAAATAGAGAAGTGTTGGCGGCAATTCTACGGCAACAGTGTAAATATTGAAATAACTGAAGATTTGGGATATTTGTGCCATGACAGATAACATTAACTTTTTGAGGAAACATAAGGCAACAATAATTTACAGCATCAGCCTGGCTTTTCTGCTGTTTCTTCTTAAATGGTTAGAACTTCGTTATATAATATTTAACCATTCATTTGAAATCTACATCGGTTTTATTGCAGTCATTTTTACTGCGTTAGGTATATGGCTTGCCTTAAAACTTTCGAAACCAAAAATTGAAACCGTAGTGGTAGAAAAAGAAGTGTATGTAAACAGAAATGAAAATTTTGTTCTTGATACATCACTTGTCTCCCAACTTGAACTAAGCAAGCGAGAGCTGGAAATATTAAGTTTATTGTCACAAGGCCACAGCAATCAGGAAATTGCCGCAAAACTTTTCGTTTCGTTAAGCACCGTCAAAACACACAATCAAAATCTTTTTGAAAAGTTAGATGTGAAAAGACGAACACAGGCAGTTGAAAAGGCAAAAAGGTTAAACCTCATCCCTTAAAACCTCATACTTTGGTATGAAAATAAGCCCGACAGCAGAAAAATAGCAGAAAGTATGACCGGAAAAACCTGTGCATTAGCCACATTTGCACCTACAAAGAATATAAAAAATGAAATGCCCACAATTCCAAAATCATAAACAGGAATGAATATCATGAGCATTCCCTTTTGGGCAATTAAAAAACAAATTATATACACATGAAAAAGAATATTTTCATCTACGGGCTTATTGCAGGCATTGTTGTTTCTATTTTAATGCTGTTTAGTGTAAACAGCATAGGCCATAGTGAAGGCAACTTTGATTATAACAGAAGTCTGCTCATCGGGTATGCTTCTATGCTCATCGCCTTTTCACTTGTGTATGTTGGCATTCGCAATTACAGAGATAAATATAATGAAGGAGTTATCAGTTTTGGCAAAGCATTTAAAATTGGGATTATGATTGTTTTAATCGCTTCCACCATTTATGTTGTTGCCTGGCTTATTGACTATTTTTTTTTCATACCCGATTTTATGGAAAAATATTCAGCACACACACTTAACAAACTGAAAGCAAGCGGAGCAAGCCAAATAGAAATAGATAAGCAAACAAAAGAAATGGCAGACTTTGCTAAGATGTATAAAAATCCATTCTATAATGCGATGATGACTTACGTCGAAATTTTACCTGTCGGTTTAGTTGTTACGTTGATAAGCTCATTTATTCTGAAAAGAAAATCAGCTAAAAATTAAAATATATCAAATGAGAAAAGTAGTGGAATTAATGATAAACAATAAATAAAAAAAAATGAAAAAAGTAACAGGTATTGGCGGTATTTTCTTTAAATGCAAAGACCCTAACCAAATGAAAGAGTGGTACAAAACTCATCTTGGTTTAGACACTAACGACTATGGAGCAACTTTTGAATGGCGAGAAGATGCGGACCCCACAAAGAAAGGTTCTACAACATGGGGTCCATTTGCTGAAACAACAAAATATTTTGAACCTTCTACCAAGGACTTTATGATAAATTACCGGGTTGAGAATTTAGAAGCACTCGTTGATGAATTGAAAAAAGAAGGTGTGACTGTTGTAGATACGATAGAGGCTTATGAATATGGTAAATTTGTTCACATACTTGATATTGAAGGTAACAAAATTCAATTGTGGGAACCCAATAATTGAGTACGACAAAATAGTTGGTGGACGAACAAAATGATGAGCTGCAAAAAAGAACTGCCGCCAAAAAGGTATTTGTAAAAGCAGCGCTGAACTGCCTGTAAAACTGCTTTGTCGAAGTTAAAATATGCTTACCTTACCTTAACAACATTATTAGCAATAACAACATTATTAGCAATCGCTTTATTTTTGCAGAGTTGTAATTATAGCATAACAAAGATGACATCAACAGAAGCAGATTTTTTTGAAGCCTGCCGCAGAGGCAACACCGAACAAATGGAGAAATTGTATGAAGCCTATCCTGGTATCATCCATGCAGAAGATGTGAAAGGTTTTACTCCGCTGATAATAGCAGTGTATAATAATCAACAGCAAGCAACAGATTTTCTTTTACAGAAAGGAGCCAAAGCTGATGTGCAGGATGCTTCGGGCAACACTGCCTTAATGGGTGTTTGCTTCAGAGGGTATAAAGAGCTTGCATCAAGACTTATTGATGCGGGAGCAGATGTTAATCAACGAAATTTTCAAGGGGCAAATGCACTAACATTTGCAGCTACTTTCGGTCATCTTGAAATTGCTGAAATGTTGCTTAAGAAAGGGGCAGATATACATGCAAGAGATGTTCGTGGTAAAAGCCCTTTAGATCATGCAGTAATGCAGGAGAATTATGAAATGGTGGTATTGATTGAAAAATATTTACAGCCACCAGTTAATGAAGGCAACAGTAATTAGAGTTTATTGATTTCTCTCTATAGCCTCCGCAGTTCCCTCTGCTGAAATATCATAGAGCGACTCGTTGTAAGTGCATCGGCCATCCTTTATCAATAACAATTGTGGAGATTCGTGTTTGACATTAAATTCCTCAGCAATAGCATCAGACAAGTCACGATGAGCAAGCAGATCGAGGAAGTAAACAGAATTTACTTCGGCAAGCGTATCAGCCTCCTGCTCAAACTGGCTGCGCACACCCTTACTGATTGGGCATGTTGTATTATGTTTAAAGATAACATTGTAACCTTTTGCGCTTTTTATTTCACTTATTTGTTCTTCACTTTCTAATGCTATAAAATCCATGTTTCTGATAGTTTAGTTTGAGGTATTAGTACCAATACCATTCCAGAGGTTTTAAACGATATAATAGTTCTTCTTTAGGTTTGCCTTTGCCGATATTTTTTTCCTTTGCCAGTGTTATCACCGTCAAATAATAACATGACCTTTAGTCTTACCCCGCCCAACCTTCTCTATCCAAACTCCTGTATTGTATCGCTTCAGCTAAATGTTCAACTTTAATATCTTCGCTTGCAGCAAGGTCGGCAATGGTTCGTGATACTTTAAGAATACGGTCGTAAGCACGTGCAGATAAGTTCAGCTTTTCCATTGCCCGTTTCAGCAATGCTTCGCCGGCCTGGCCTATTATACAAATTTGTCTCAACTGCTTGCTGCTCATTTGGGCGTTTCCATATACGCCGGGTGTTTCTTTATATCGTTCAGCCTGTATTTGCCTTGCCTTTATTACTCTTTCTCTTATGGCAGTGGAGGGTTCGCCTTTGGTTTGATTACTCAATTCTGAGAACGATACAGGAGTTACTTCAACATGAAGATCTATCCTATCAAGCAGTGGTCCTGATATTTTATTCAGATACTTCTGCACTGCTCCCGGTGGACAGGTACATTCTTTTTCTGGGTGATTATAAAAACCGCAGGGGCAGGGATTCATACTGGCGATCAACATAAAGTTTGCAGGAAAATCAAGTGCCACCTTCGCTCTTGAAATAGTTACCCTTCTTTCTTCCATTGGTTGCCTCATCACTTCAAGAACGGTGCGTTTAAACTCAGGTAGTTCATCTAAAAACAATACACCATTATGCGCCAGCGAAATCTCTCCGGGTTGTGGTATGCCTCCGCCACCAACAAGAGCAACATCGCTGATGGTATGATGCGGACTTCTGAAAGGTCGCTTGTTTATCAGTGATGCATTTTCGGGCAGTTTACCTGCTACGCTATGAATTTTGGTAGTTTCCAAAGCTTCCTGCAAACTTAACGGAGGTAGTACCGTGGGTAACCGTTTTGCAAGCATTGTTTTGCCAGCACCAGGCGGACCAATCAGTATAGCATTATGACCGCCTGCGGCGGCAATCTCTAATGCACGTTTAATGTTTTCCTGGCCTTTAACATCGCTAAAGTCAACATCAAATTCTGCCTGGGAATTGTAAAACTCTTCTCTCGTATTTACATCTACAGGCTCTAACGAATTTTGGTTGGCAAAAAAATCAATCACTTCCTGCAGATGGGTTACTCCATACACTTTAAGGTTGTTTACCATGCCCGCTTCCCGTGCATTAGCCTTTGGAATGATCAGTCCTTTAAAACCTTCTTTACGGGCTTGTATGGCAATGGGCAAAGCGCCTTTAATCGGTTGTATAGCGCCATCCAAGCTAAGCTCGCCCATCACTACATAATCTTTTATAAGATCAACATTTTCGAGCTGTTCACTTGCACCTAAAATACCAATAGCTATGGGAAGATCGAATGCAGAGCCGCTCTTTTTTATATCCGCGGGGGCCATGTTTACCACAATTTTAATTCGCGGCATCCGAAGTCCATTGGATTTAATAGCACTGTCTATCCGTTGCTGACTTTCCTTTATAGCACCATCGGGTAAACCAACCAAAAAATAACCCTGCCCTTCGCTTACATTTACTTCGATGGTTATGTTTATTGCTTCAACACCATACACTGCACTGCCAAAAGTTTTTACAAGCATGAACGAAAATTGAAAATATAAAATCGAAGAATGAAAGTAATGAAAACAGTGCAAAGAAATGGGGGATAATATTTGAACCACTTCTAATAGCAAAGGCACGAATACATATAGTTGCACAAAGATTGGAACCGTTGGGTATTTGCCCACCTGACCACTTACTCAATGACTTAATGACCTATTGACTTTTTTCTAATCCCACTAATCCCAAAAAATCCCGGTTCAGACATTCCGGTTCTGACCAATCATTGCTGCCACTCTTTCACCATCCATTGCTGCGCTAACAATGCCTCCTGCATACCCTGCACCTTCGCCGCAGGGATACAGATTTTTGATTTGGGGATGTTGCAACCTTACACTATCTCTTGGGATGCGAACCGGTGATGATGTTCTGCTTTCTGTTGCTAATACAACTGCTTCGTTTGTAAAATAACCTTTCATTTTTTTGCCAAATGCTTTAAAGCCTTCCTGCAAACTTTGATAGATAAAAGGCGGAAGCGTTGTTTTAAGATCAGCGCTTTTTATGCCAGGCAAATAACTGCAACCAGGCAAATCAGAAGATAATTTATTGTTACAAAAATCAGCCATGCGTTGTGCAGGCGCTACAAATTTTCCGCCTCCGGCGGCATAAGCGTTTCTTTCAACCATCTCCTGAAAATACATCATGTTCAATGGCGAATTCATCTCTATCGTCTTATCCTCCATATATTTCCTGAAATCCTTACAATCCCACAAATCCTGCTTCTGAACACTTACCACCATACCGCTGTTTGCATAGGGATTATTGCGCTTGCTGGGGCTCCATCCATTCACCACCAACTCTCCGGGATTAGTTGATGCAGGTGCAATAATTCCTCCGGGGCACATGCAAAAACTAAAAACACCTTTGCCTTCAACCTGCTCTACTAAACTATAAGATGCGGGAGGCAAATATTCGCTTCTTACTAAGCCTCCTCCCCCACCGGCGGAGGCCGGTCCAAAAGGACTCCTGTGGAGGAGGGGGCCATATTGAATGTTATCAATAACACTCTGCGGATGTTCTACACGAACACCTAAAGCAAATGGCTTTGCTTCTATTAAAATTTTTTTGGTATGCAGTAATGTAAAAATATCTCTTGCCGAATGCCCGGTTGCAAGAATAAAAGCATCAGCTTTAAACCTATCACCCTCGGCTGTTTTAATTCCTTCAATGCTGTTGTTGATACAAATAAAATCAACTACTTTTTTCTCAAACAAGAATAAGCCTCCGTAAGCCGTAATAGCTTCTCTCATTGCCGTTATGATCTGCGGCAATTTGTTAGTGCCAATGTGCGGATGAGCTTCGTATAATATTTGATCTTCGGCTCCAAACTGAACAAACAGGTTAAGTATGCGGTTAATATCTCCACGTTTGTTGCTGCGGGTATATAGTTTACCATCGCTGTAGGTACCTGCGCCGCCTTCGCCAAAACAATAGTTGCTGTCAGGGTTTATAACACCTTCTTTATTTAATGCAGCTAAGTCTCTTCTGCGTGCTCTTACATCTTTACCACGTTCTAAAATAACTGGCTTTATTCCTTGCTCTATAAGCTTTAATGCAGCAAATAATCCTGCTGGTCCGGCGCCAATTATAATTACTTTTTTTTGGGCATAAGTTACATCTTTAAAAACAACTTTGTTGATCTCTCGTGTATGAAATGGTTCGCTAATAAAAGCCTTCAGCGTAAGGTTGATCCATGCTTGTTTGCCCCTTGAATCAACAGACTTTTTAAGCAGGTGAAAGCCTGTTATGTCGCTTTCTTTTTTACCTGCAATGTTAGCAATGTACCTTTTAATTATGCTTTCGTTGGCTGCTTCTGAGGGAAGCAGCTTTAGTGTAAGTTGTTGTTGCATGCCCCCGGCCCCTAAAGGGGAGTAATGAAGTTTTATACTCTTTTCTTATCCTGTAATCTGTGTTATAATCTTCAATCGTAATTGTTAATCTGTGTAATCCAAATTGCAATCCGTGCAATCTGCGATTGTAATCCCTATAATCGGTGATCACATAATCCTTTAATCTGCGATAATATCCGTGCAATCTGCGATCAGAAGGGCAGATCATTAACCACATTAGCAGGTGGAATATCATTATAATTAACCTCGTTTCCATTGTTTTGTGCAAGCTTTAAACTTTCCATCCGCCATGCATCAAGGTTAGTGATATAATTGGTTCTGCCGTCTTTTTCCCACCGGGTTCCTTTTATATTAAACTGCACTTTTACTTCATCGCCAATACTAAATCTGTCGGGCATTGCCGTCTTATCCTGCACACATTGAAACTTTATAAAATTGGTGAACGACCTTCCGTTAACATCTTCCGTTTTTTCAATAACAAATTCTCTTGTCTTAAAATTTTCGTTACGTTGTACTATATCAAATTTTGCAATTAATTTACCTGTTATCTCGTATGACATTTTAGAAATGATTATTTAAACAAAAGTATTGTTTAAATAATTCCTAATAACATAAAAGCTTCTCAATTGAGCATTTATTTTTGTGCCTTTCAATTACTTGAATATATGAATAAATGTGAAATTTTTTATTTTATATCATAGCAGCGCTTGTTGCAATCGTGCTAATAACAACCATACTTTTAAATACCTGTTAGGCATAGAAGTGTGCTTGTATAAAGAAATTTTAAGTTGATCGCATAAGATAAAAACAGCATGTTTGAGGCTGCTTAAATTACGCTTTTTTTTACTGGAAAATTTTTTTATTTATGAAACTCAATACTGTAGCAGAAAGGGAAAAATCAAGTGTAAAAAAAATTTATTTTTAGATAATAAAGTTTGATATTCGCTCCCCCTCCAAATTTTTTTGTACACCATGTGTGAAGAAAAATTTACAGGAAGTTGATGAACATACTGATATTCTTAACTCACTATAAAAAACTTTAATGATTAACATGGCCATAACTGCTGACATAGTTTGGAGTAATTGTTTAAAAATTATTAAAGACATAGTAGAATGGCAACATTACAAAACCTGGTTTGAACCCATTAAACCGGTTGAATTAAAAGGTAATGTTTTGCTTATACAAGTGCCCAGTCAATTTTTTTATGAATACCTCGAAGAACATTACGTAAACCTTTTAGCCAAAACGCTTAAGAGAGAATTAGGTAAAGATGCACGCTTAGAATACAGGATAATGGTTGATAGCGGTAACAACAACAATAAACCTTTAACCATGGATGTTCCTGCAAATAATTTGAAGACATATAGCAACAACGAAATGGATTTTCCGCTGGTTATAAATAACCCGGTTAAAAACCCTTTTGTTATACCCGGCCTTAAAAAAATGCAGATAGACCCGCAGTTAAATCCCATCTATACTTTCGACTCTTATATTGAAGGTGATTGTAACCGTGTTGCCCGTCGTGCCGGTAAAACCGTTGCCGAAAAACCAGGCGCAAATTCTTTTAATCCTTTGGTTGTTTATGGCGGGGTTGGCTTAGGTAAAACGCATCTTGCACAAGCAATAGGTAACGAGGTAAAACGGTTGCATCCAAACAAAGTTGTATTGTATGTAAGCTCCGAAAAATTCATCAACCAGTTTCAGGACCACAGCCGTAATAATGCCATTAACGACTTCATACATTTTTATCAACTGATTGATGTATTAATTATAGATGATGTTCAATTTTTTAATAGGGCAGAAAAAAGCCAGGATGCTTTCTTTGCCATCTTCAATCACCTGCATCAGTCGGGTAAACAATTGGTGTTATCATCCGATAAACCGCCAAAAGATTTAGATGGTTTGCAGGAAAGATTGTTGAGCCGTTTTCGCTGGGGCTTAAGCGCCGATCTTCAAATGCCAGATTACGATACACGTATCGAAATACTTGATCGCAAGATGAAGAACGATGGCTTAGATATGCCGAAGGAAGTGGTAAAATATGTTTCTTACAACATCAACAGTAACATCCGAGAACTGGAAGGCGCTTTAATCTCTTTACTTGCCCAATCATCTTTAAACAGAAGAGAAATAGATCTTGAACTGGCAAAGAAAGTTTTAAGAAACTTTGTAAAAACGAGCAGCAAAGAAATTACTATTGAGACTATCCAGAAAATGGTATGCGAATACTTTGATGTTCCTTATGATAAACTGTTGCAAAAAACCAGGAAGCGGGAAATTGTTCAGGCGCGGCAGATTACGATGTTCCTGGCAAAAGCCTTCACCAAAAACTCCCTTAAAACAATTGGCGAACACTTTGGCGGAAGAGATCATACCACTGTTATACACAGTTGTCAAACAGTAAAAGACCTTATGGATACCGACAGCCTTTTTAAAGAAAATGTAATGGAACTGCAGCAAAAAGTACAATTAGCTGCCATGTAAATAAAACCTGACGAAAGCAAAATATTTTTCCCGAACTCTTAAAAGAGTTCGGGATTTTAAGGCACGACTGTTTATAAAATCATGCTTAACCAACTAACAGATAACGTATAGAATTTTCACAACAACTTTTTCGTTTATATAATTTTGCCGCAGGTACACAAATCCATTTGGAAGGTAATAGTAAATACGCTTATTTTTGCAACCCTTGAAAAAAGGAAGTTTAGGTGAGGTGCCTGAGTGGCCGAAAGGAACGGTTTGCTAAACCGTCGTACGGGTTAAACTGTACCGAGGGTTCGAATCCCTCCCTCACCGCTTCACCGGAATTAGTTTAAGTTCGGGGCGTAGCGTAGCCCGGTTATCGCGCCTGGTTTGGGACCAGGAGGTCGCAAGTTCGAATCTTGCCGCCCCGACACGGATAGTTTCTTTTTAAAAGAAAAGCTTGTAAAACTCAATGCTTACGGGCTTTTTCCATTTATAGCCCTTACCAGACCTGATGATCCACGATAGCTTATCAAATTATCTTCTCCTTTGTTACGCTATTTTACATAGCTGTGAACAGGCTTTAAGTTAAAAGGGAAGATTGGCCTGGCGCTTAATGGAGGAGAAGGATGCCCTGCCGATTGTTTTAAATCCCGGTTTTATAGCCTATCAATTCTTATCAAATTTTTTAAAAAAAAGTTGCGAGAGATTGGTTACAAGTAAGGGCATCTTAATTTCATGTATCCTAATTTTAATAACAATATTGCCGGACTGAGTCCTGCTATTAGTTATGATTTAACTTGTCCTGCAAAAGACTTAAAGCAGCGGAGGGAATAACCATGACATGCGATCAATTCAGGGAACTTGCTCTTTCATTTCCACACACCATAGATTCACCGCACTTTGATAGAACTGCATTTAAAGTAGTTGGGAGAAGAATATTTGCAACACTGCACCAAGAAAGTGAAACTGCCAATATAAAATTTTCACCTGCCGATCAATCAGTCTATTGCCTTATTGATAAAGGAGCTATTTATCCTGTTAATAATAAATGGGGTTTGCAGGGCTGGACAACTTTTCAACTCGCCTTGGTTGATAACCAACTTATGCTTGATGCGCTAAATACTGCCTATAATGACGTGTTGAAAAGTAAGAAAAAATAGCAGGGAAAAGAGCGGTTATAGTTGCAAGACAAATAAACCCAAGCCTTCACCTGCTATTCAATTTCAACTACATCGTCACCTATTTAAAAATGGAGGATCTAAAAAATCATCTTTTTAATATTTCATCAAGGTTACCATGAGCCGCGGTAAAGCCTTCCTCAAAGCCCATTTCAATTATTTTTTCCATATCAGCTTCACTTGCGAATGTGATCTCAACGTCCACCTTTGTTCCTGTTTCCGTTGCGCTGAACTCAGTCTTCCAATGCATACCAGGAATATCGTGGGTTATATTTCCGTTCTCATCACAAAACGCGTCTTCGGCAGTATAACTTTTGTTTTCAACAATCGTTTTAAAATCTGCACGACAATATGACTCACTGCCATCAGGTCCTACCATGCTATAGAGCCAAACACCACCTTCGCGAAAATCCATCGTTTTTGTTTTTGCCCTCCATGGCTTTGGTGCCCACCACTTATCCAGTATATCCTTATCAGTCCACGCTTTCCATACTTCCCCGAGGGGAGCATCAAATTCACGTACTACAAGAAGTTTTTTGTTGGCTGCATCTTTAGAGATTGTTGTCTGTTTGTTGCTCATGATTTTTTGGTTTTTATTTTTTTTAATACAGTATCCAATTGGTTAAACCGGTCTTCCCACTTTGCCCGGAAAGGCTCAAGCCATTTATCTACTTCTTTCATTTTTTGAGGATTGAAATAATAATATATTTCTCTTCCGGATTGTTTTTGTTTTACAAGTTCGCACTCGGCCAAAATTTTAATGTGCTTTGATACGGCCTGCCTGGTGCTGACAAAATGCTCAGCAATGGCATTTGGTGTCATTGCCTGCAGAGCTAACAAACTGAGGATTGCTCTGCGGGTAGGATCTGCAATTGCCTGGAATACATCTCGTCTCATTTTTACAAAGGTTTATGAGCAACTAATCAGTTGCAAATATAATAAGAAAACAATTGGTTGCAAATTTTTATTTTTAAATATGATTAATGAATTAAAAAATGCCGGGAAGAGTTAACCAGCAAACAAATGAAATAAGAAATAGTAATTGTATGTATGAGCTAAAGTGTTATGTTTTGAATATAGTGGTCTTACTCGCAGCAAGAATTGAGTTATAGCATTAATGATCTTCCTTCAACTCTTTTTTTAGTAATTAATCTTCCCGTTACCCAATCAGTAATGTTCTTTCAGGTGTCTTTAAGTTTTTTTTATCGAGGTACTTATCCATCCAGTTTTTTTATTTGCTAAAAATTCAAAAAATCACCCATTTGTGTGATTGCAACGGTAAATATTGTCACGATCTTGTTATCGTATTGGGGGATACAAAGTAGAGGCTCGCAGTTTATTGCTGCGGGCTTTTTATTTTTTGCACTCCTTCCTTTTAATCTAACATATACTAACCTTTGTGTTATACAATGAAACAGTAAATGACGGTAGATTATATAATAATTGGCCAGGGCTTATCAGGAACATTTTTGAGCTGGAACCTGGTAAAGGCAGGCAAGAAAATATTGGTAATAGATGAAAGCAAGCCGTGTACTGCAAGCAAAATTGCCAGCGGAGTTATCAATCCCGTAACAGGAAGAAGGGTAGTAAGAACCTGGCGAATTGAAGAACTGTTACCTTTTGCATTGCAAGCTTATACAACATTAGGAAAAGAGTTGAACGCTGAACTTGTGCAACAAAGCAGCATCTTAGACTTTCATCCAAGCCTGCAAATGAAGGAAGCTTTTGAAAAGCGTTTACATGAGGAGGAGGAATATTTATATATCCCTCAAAAAGGGGATGACTGGAAGCAATACTTTAATTACAATTATGGAGTTGGCGGCATAAACCCTTGCCTGTTAATTGATCTGAATAGTATGCTAAGCAATTGGCGGAAAAAACTGAAAGACGATAATAGTTTACTTGAAGAATATTTTAACCGGAGTGAGTGTAAAGTGTTGCCGGAATATGTTGAATATAAAAATATAACTGCGCAGAAATTGATATGCTGCGAAGGAGTTGCAGGGTTTGAGAATAACTACTTTAAAAATCTGCCTTATGCTAAAATAAAAGGTGAAGCACTTATTGCAAGTATCCCCGATCTGCCCTCTGACTACATATATAAACAGGGAATAAACATCGTTCCCTGGAAGCAGGATTTGTTTTGGATAGGTTCGAGTTATGAGTGGAGCTATAATGATGTATTGCCAACTGCAGGCTTTAGAAAAAAGGTTGAAGAACACTTGAAATACTGGCTCAGGATATCTTTTAAGATTGTTGACCACTTTGCTTCAGAAAGACCTGCTACTATTGAACGAAGACCCTTTGTTGGATTACATCCTCATTATTCAAGCGTAGGTATTTTTAATGGAATGGGCACCAAAGGTTGTTCGCTTGCGCCCTTTTTTTCAAAGCAACTAACCGAACATCTTCTGCATCAAAAGCCACTGCCTGCCGAAGTGGATGTTCAAAGGTTTAAGAAAATACTTTCAGCCCCGTAATAATGTTTCAATTGCTATTTTTGAAGACCTATAAAAACAGTTATCCATGCCACAGCAAGAAGAAATGTATGCCATCCCCAGTCGTTTCCGCAAAACTGAAAATCTTCACATCGTATTTTGGTTACTTAAAGATTTAAGCTGGGCTATGCTTTGGAAACCTTTGGGACTATTAATGATTGTTCCTACTATTGGCGCTGCTCTTTTAATAACCTGGCAAACACGGCATATAAAAAGCGAATTCCTTCATAACCTTGCTGTAGTTTTTTGGATAATTGCCAACGCTTATTGGATGATCACCGAGTTTTATTCTCACAACGATAGTCTCCGGTATTATACAATTATTCCTTTTTCAATTGGCATCGTTATAATCAGCTATTATTATGCTATAGTTAAGCCTAAAGAAAAAAAGGTACTGCAAGTGACAACGGGATAATTGTGTGTAGTTTTGTCCGCAAATAAAATTATTGTCAACCCATTTCTCATTCAAGCCGTTGCATATTTGGTGGCTGATAGCTTTGCTTGTTTTTATGTTATTATTCAGGTTGGGGGCAAGTCCTATTTATATTTTAGACGAAGCAAAAAATGCACAATGTGCCCGCGAAATGCTGCAACGCAACGATTGGATAATTCCAACCTTCAACGGAGAATTAAGGACTGATAAACCTGTGCTTCATTATTATTTTATGATGATTGCTTATAAGGTTTTTGGTGTAAATGAATTTTCAGCACGCTTTTTTTCAGCTATACTGGGGATACTAACAGTTATCATTACGTACCATTTCACTAAACGTTTCACTAATGCCCTAACTGCTTTTTGCAGTGCTTTGGTATTAGTTGCTTCAACGCATTTCCTGTTCGAATTCAGGCTTTCCGTTCCCGATCCTTACCTTATATTTTTTATAACCGCAGGTTTACTTACAGCTTACACATACCTGCAACAAAACAAATTTATTTACCTGTTATTAGCAGCTGTTTCTTTTGCCCTCGCAACTTTAGCTAAAGGTCCGGTTGCTTTGGCGCTGCCCGGATTATGTTTATTAATCTGGATCATTCTTAAAAGGAAATGGCAATTAGTTTTTACCTGGAAACTCATTCCAGCTTTAATACTGCTTGCCGCTATAACATTGCCGTGGTACCTTGCTGTTGATAAGGCAACCAACCATGCATGGACAAGAGGTTTTTTTGTAGAACACAACCTCAACCGCTTCTCCAATACTTCTGAAGGGCATGGAGGATTTTTTTTGATAACGATTATTTTTGTGCTGATTGGGTTGTTACCCTTTAGTTCATTTTTAGCGGAAGTGGTGAAAAAAAGAAAACACATTTTTACCCAAGACCTTGTTAAGTTTAGCGGAATAGTTGTGCTGGCATTTGTAGTTTTCTTTTCTGTTTCAAGCACAAAGCTTCCTAATTATCCAATGCCTTGTTATCCTTTTGCTGCCATTATTTTAGGGCATTATTTAGCAGCTTCCATAAATGGTGAAACTGCACTTAAAAAATATCCCGTTCACCTTCTGTTGGTGCTGGGTTTACTTATTCCCATAGCAGGTTATTTTGCTATTGCGCAGGAAAGAGAAGCGGCTTCTTTAAATACATTAGCCTTACTTCTGCTTGTTGCACCAATTGCCCTTATGGTTATAATTTTACGATGGAAAAAAGTTTCGGCATGGCAAAAGATAATGTATGTTGCTGTTGCTTATACGCTTTTTAATATCGTAATACTTCACATTGTTTATCCGGCTATTTATAAACAAAACCCCGTAGCAAAAACTTTATCAATTGTACAAACACAGCCCGTTGTTTATTCGTATAAACCTGCTTCAAAACAGCCTTATATTAAATACAAGAGCGAACGTTATGTAATAACAGAAGACGAAGGTGAGTTTTATAATCCCGGTTATAACTTCTACCTTAATGCAGCGGTGATAAAATTTACCAATGCTGATAGCCTGCAAGCTGGTTTAATAAAAAATCTTTCAGCAATTATAATCAGCCGGAAAGATAATGATGCAGACCTGCAGAAACTAAATCTTACCAAAGTGGCAGAACACCACGACTTATTTGAAACACCTACTACAGTTTTATATGCCGTACCCAATAAACCTTAACTATAAAAACTTTAGGATTGCCATTGCAATCAGTCTTGTATTGGCAGCGTTCATTTTAGGCCTTACATTTTACCTCGGCAAAATCGAATCCTTTCTATTGCTTAATAACGATTACGGAAAAGCTCCAGATTTTTTTTTTGAATATTTCACCAACCTTGGTGATGGATTATTATGGATAGTATGGCTTGCAGGAATATTCATAACCAAACGAAAACAACTGCTCCCTTTAATTGTATCTGCATTTATATTAACCACTATCTTAACCCAGTTTTTTAAATACGTTATTCTTCCAGATGAAGCACGACCTTCGAAAGCTATCTCAGATATTTCGCAGGTACATTTTGTTGAAGGGGTGGAGCTTCATTCTATCAACAGCTTTCCCTCCGGACATACAGCAACTGCCTTTACTTTTGTTTTATTAATTGCTTTAACGGTTAAAAGAAAAGACATTATGTTTCTTGCCGTAATTGTTGCTGTGCTGGTTGGTTACTCTCGCATTTATTTGGGTCAACATTTTCCTTTAGATGTTGGTGCGGGCATTATTATAGCTGCTTGCTCGGTTAGCTTGTCTGTGCTGGTGCATAAGTATTTTGATAAGGGTACCTATTTGTAATCCAGGCTATAAATAACAAGATTAAAACCTTTCCTATCTTTCGCAAACTGATGCGAAAATTTTTGCAAAAAATATTTAGGGAACCGGTAAGAAGGATTGCGGATAAATATACTTCGCGACCAGATAAGCAACGTGTGCACCAGGCATTGGATGAACTCTATATTAAAATTAACGATACAGGCAAAAGAGGTCTTACCATACCTTTCGAAGCCGACCGGCGAAAGTTTATTATTTTATCCGACCAGCATAAAGGCGCAAAAAACGGCGCTGATGATTTTGCCCTTGCCGAAAAAAATTACCTCGAAGCTTTACAGTATTACAATAACAACGGGTACTTCTACATTGCACTGGGAGATTGTGAAGAGTTTTGGGAAAATACAATAGCTGCTGTAAAAAAATATAATGTTCCTTCCTTCGATAAAGAGAAACTTTTTTTGAAGCGCAAAGCGTTTATAAAAATTTTCGGCAATCACGATCTCGATTGGGACAACAGCCCATTTGCAGCACTTGAGCTTGAAGAAATTTATGGCCAATCAGTCACGATATACGAAGGAGTAATTTTAAAGACGGTAATAAATAATCAGCCCCTGAATATCTATTTAACGCACGGTCACCAGGGCGATGCTGTAAGCGATGGCAACTGGTTTAGCAAGTGGTTTATTGCAAATGTCTGGGCTCCGCTTCAGGCTTATTTAAACCTCAATCCCAATACTCCGGCTTATGAAGATCATTTAAAAACAGATCATAACCGTTTTATGTACGAATGGATAGCCGGTAAGAAAAACATGTTACTCATCACCGGACATACGCACCAGCCGGTGTTTGAATCGCTAACGCACATAGAAGCTCTGTATAGAAAATTATCTATAGCTAAAGAAGCGAAAGATACTGCCACAATAGAAACAATTGAAGCAGAAATACACAAAAAGAAACTTGAAGGACAAACCATTCCTGATTTTACCGCTTATAAGTCGAGCTATTTTAACAGTGGCTGCTGTTGTTTTGATGACGGCGACATTACCGGAATTGAAATAGCTGACGGCAAAATAAGATTAATAAAATGGAAATATGCAACCGATGAACTGTCTACACGAATAGTGCTTGAAGAAACAGAACTTTTAAACCTGCTTGAGAAATAGTTACAGGAATTAGAATAGCTGTAATTCCTAATTCATACCTTTTTGAACCTTGTAATCTCTCCCAATTAAAGTTCTATTTCCATACCATCATTGTTTACATAAACCGTTTTTCTATCAGCGGTTTTAATTTCATAAACCTCCGGCTTTCCCTGTATCTGCAGCTTCGAAATGAAAACAATGCGAACAGTAGAAGGTTGCTTTGCCAAATAAATACTTACCGCCCGTGGCGCCTGCACCAAAGGAATTTCAAAACGAGTCTCCAATCTATCACCAGCCGAATTATATCTTGAAGTAACCCAGCTTTCTCCGGATTTGTAGCGGACAGAATATATAGAAGTATCCGTATTATTCCTGCTCCATGTTGCGCTGTTAGCTGTGGGAAATTCTTTGTTGAAAGAAGAAGTGATGGGAGGAGGAATTGTCCATTGGCTTTCACCTACTGTATTGCGTGTATCTCTTCCCCAGTTGGTTTGGCCAAACTGAGACTGTCCTGATCTGTCAACTGCACCTGAGTTTGTGTTAACACTGTTCTGGCTGGTTGTATTTGCATTAAATGTAGTATCGTTTCCGCCTACCGCTACCCCGCTTTGGTTGCTACGGTTTATGTTGTTAGAATTGGCAGCAACAGTATCAAACGAACCGGAAGCATTTTGTGCAGGATGAACGCCATTTGCAAAAGTACTTTCGTTGGTAGTCGTTTTTCCTGACGAGGTGTTTGCATCTGTTTCTGCAGATCCGTTTAAACGCTTGCCTGTTATTGTTTGCCTTGCCTGTACGGCAGGTGTATTAGCTGGTGCCGGTTGCTTGCCTGTTTTATCAGAAGTAGTTTTATTAGGAGTATTTGCACGCGTAACTTTAGCTGCAGATGTTTTTGTTCGGGTTGTAGTTTTGCGGGTAACCTGGCTGTTTACCTGCAGGCAAATAAACACTGCTGTTATGCTAATCAATAAAGTTTTCATGTTTGAGATTTTACTAAAATAATACTGGCAAAAACCGTACAAATTAATAGGTGAAACAACATTATAATGAGGAGTTATCCTGACACAGCTAATTAAAAGAGGCTGTATCAATACTAAATGAAGGGTTGAGAATCGCTTAAACGACTTATAGTCTCCATCAGGGGATACGAATAAAAAGAGGCCGCCTCTTACTTTTGAGACAGCCTCACGATCTCTGATGGTAAAGAGTTAGAACACTAACTCAAAGACTGCAATTTAGAAGCCTTTAACCTTACTGAAGAAAACTACCTGTTTACTAATTTAAAAAAACGGCTCTCTTTTCCTCCGGCAGTTTCTTCCTGGTATAAAAAAGCAAGCTTGCGATCTTCGAAAGTTTTATACCAATCGTCCCACGAAATTTCTTCCAAAGTATCTTCGCCCGAATAGCCGGGGAAATCAATCCGCAAAACTCCGCCACCTTTTTTGTCGGCTGTTGATTTTACTCTTGATGGCTTGCCATCTCTTTCTTCGGCCCACTTTTGAATGGTCTTTAAATCGGTAGTGGTTTTAGATGAACTTTCTGACATAGTAGTATATTTTAATGTTAAGCAATACCTTCCTCAACACTAAAATTATGCAAGGTTCTTCTTTTGTATTTATTTTTCTAAATTTTTCATCAAATATTAATCCTTAATAACTACCTCAACCATTTACTCGTTAGGAAGTTTGGAATTGAGGTTACTGATTTCAACCTCTCCGTTTTGATCAACAAGGTATAGTTTAAAAGAAAGATTGTTTGAGGTAAAGTAATCAGCTACCTTTTCAATAATAGTTTTGTAGCGATCAACATTCGGAAGCGCCATCGCAACAACGGCACTTTCATCTGAATAATATTTGCCAAAGTTTACCAGTGAGTTAAACAGCGTCTCGGAGAACCAGTTCTTCGCCTGTTGCGACCACGAATTTTTATCGGCCACTTTTAAAAGGGCATTTCTGTTATGGTCTGTTAAAAGTCCTTTTACTCCAATTATTTCCTTTGTAAAATACTTGGAGGCAGTTATAACTTTTTCATTTCTGTCGCTGGCATTGCTTAAGCTCTCTTTGTGAATTTTATACCCGTTTGCCTTTAAATAATTTTCGATGCTGCTGCCGATAAACGCTTCTGTGTACCAACTGGCGTTTTCATCCTGTTTTAGTGCTGACTGTTCGTTATCTTTTTCCATAAATTGTTACTCCTGGTTGCGTATTCAAACTCTAAACTAACAGTAATTAACAGGCGCGGTTTAATTATCTTTTCCACATAATGTCTTTTTTTGTTGATATATATTATAATAACAAACGCATCAATAACATGGTACTTCATTCTCTTATTTCAACCTAATATTGCCGATGGAGCTTTTAATTAAAGATGCGATGCAGAATAAAACGCGGAAGGAAAAATGGCACATTAACCAAACATACGCCTAATGAGCACAATCATCAGCATGAGCATGGTCATGAATTCTGCAAAAGCGATAATTGATAAGATGAGCTGTAATAATTCCGGTTACCGCAGGGATGAGCAACCAGTTTTCGTACTCCACAAAAAACAACTTTAAAACAAGAAAGATAAAACCGGCAGTAAAAACAGTTATCGGCAAAACGTTGTGATGGTGTTTCTTATAACCGTGATACAAGGAATATATTCCTATTGCAAAGGCAAGAACAACCATACAAATTTCGAAAGAGAAATTTTCGATCACATTAATTCCAAAAACAGGCAGGCTGGTAAAAATTAACGGAAGCAGCGCACAATGTATAGCGCAGGCAAGAGAAGTGGTAATTCCTAAAGCGTCCCAATTAATTTTAAAGTTCATTTTGCAGGAAGGGAACAAAGGTAAGCAATTGCAACAAAGTTGCATAATTTTAAGCTAAAATTTTAAATATAATAGCATTAACATGGCCGGTTGTAAATTTGCTATTTAATAAAGTGTGGATGTCGAAAAAAATTATTGGTTATACTATCTTCTTTATCCTGGTTACCGCAGCGTTTTTTTATTTTGTTTTTGCCGGGACAGATAACTGGAAAGCAAAGCTGCCAACGGTAAGTTATGTAAAGCCATTCGCGTTTTTAAACCAGGATGGCAAAATAGTTACAGAAGGGGATCTAAAAGGAAAAGTAACGGTGGTTGAATATTTTTTTACCACCTGCAAAGGCATTTGCCCCAAAATGAATACGAGCCTTAAAAAGATTTACGAGCAGTATAAAGACGAACCTGATTTTTTAGTTCTTGCCCATACCGTACAGCCCGAAAAGGATAGTGTTGCACGTTTAAAATTTTATGCTGACAGTATGAAAATTGATACTAAAAAGTGGATGTTGCTTACCGGCAGAAAAGATAGTTTGTACAAAGCTGCAAGGGCAAGTTATTTATTAGACGATCCCCAAAACAATGTTGAGAAGATAGAAGACCAGTTTATTCACACCCAGTTTTTAGCGCTGGTAGATAAAAGTGGCAATGTTAGAGGCGGCGTATATGATGCTTTGAAAAAAGATGAAATGAAGAAACTTAGCAACGACATTAAAGGTCTTTTGAAAGAAAAGACAGGGCCTAACGGTTTTGCAAATAGTGCTTTTACAAATTCTCCTCAATAAAATTTGTAATTTTACAGGTATGGAAAGCGCAGCCATCAACGATATTTTAAAACGAAACCAGTTAAGCGTAACCGGCAGCAGGAAAAAGATTTTAGATATTTTTCTAACCAATAACGGTGCCCTTGCGCATCATGATATTGAGGAAAAAACAGGCGAGAAATTTGACAGGGTTACCATCTACCGCACCCTCCAAACCTTTGTAGAAAAAGGGATTATCCATACCATACCCACAGCAGATAATTCGGTTTTATATGCGCTTTGCAAAGATGAATGCACTACCGGTTATCACCACGATAACCATGTGCATTTTGTATGCGATAACTGCAATGTAACTTACTGTCTTGACGATGTGGTAACGCCGGAGGTTAAGCTGCCTAAAACTTTTAAGCCCAAAGTTATTGAAGTGTTAGTGAGCGGTGTATGTGGAAACTGCGGATAGGGATTAAGATGGAATACGCTTAATATTCCTACCTCTTTTCTTTTAAAGCTTCTGAAAAACTAAATCATTTCTATCGCCTTCTGCACACCATGTTTCTCAATATTCCTCAAATGCTTTGTAACAGTTTCGTTCAGGCCTTCCACTTCATTCAAATCTTTTTTCCAGTTCTTTTGATAGCCTAAAACTTCTGTTACCACATTCTTTATTGAAGCATCGCTCCCATCGTTCTTCGACCATGCATTTTTAAGCAGTTCCAATGCGGCTGCATCATCGTTTAAAGCAATGTCTTCGTTGCCGCGCTTACCTTTATAAAATGCAATAGTTGCAGCTAATGAAAAAGCAAGGCGCTGAGGAATTTTACCAAACCTGTTTTTATATTCTAAAATAGATGGCAGCACCCGTGTTTCAAATTTACTCCATGAGTTAAGTGCAATGCTCATTAACTGATGCTTAATATATGGATTTCGAAAACGGTCAATCACTTGGTTTGAGAATTGTTCCAGTTCTTCTTTTGGAAGGTCGAGTGTGGGAACAATTTCGTCAAGAATTTCATCTCTTAAAAACTTACCCACTACAGGATGTTCAACAGCTTCTCTTACCGTATCAATTCCATATAAGTAAGCAACAGGAACCAGGGCAGTATGTGCACCGTTTAAAATTCGTACTTTACGTGTGCGGTAAGGGGTAAGGTCTTTTACATATTTAACATTCAAACCAATTGAAGGAAAAGGCAATTCTTTTTGAAGTGCTTCCGGCGCTTCAATTAACCAAAGGTGAAAGTGTTCGCCCTCAACTACCTGCTTGTCTTCGTAACCTAATTCCTGTGTTATTTCTGCCATGCGCTCTCTTGGATAACCGGGAACAATTCTGTCAACCAATGTATTGCTAAAGGTGCAAGCTGTGTTTAACCAGTTAATAAAACCTTCTTCGAGGTTCCATTTTTGGGCTAACTGAAGGATAATTTTTTTCAGGTTATCTGCATTCTTTTCTATCAATTCGCAGGGAATAATATGAACACCTTTTGAAGCATCATCTTTAAAAGTTTTATACCTGTGATGCAACCAAACAGCAAGTTTTGCAGGAAATGAATTTGGAGGTGTATCAGTTGCCTTATCATTTCCATCAAAAGTAATTCCGGCTTCAGTTGTGTTTGATATTACATAGCGCATATCAGGATTTTCAGCAGTTTGCAAGTAAGCCTGAAAATCTTCGTAAGGGTTGATGCCGCGACTGATAACATCTATTGTTTCGTGGGTGCTTCCTGGCTTACCATTTTTAAGTCCGCTAAGGTACAATGTGTAAAGACCTTCCTGTTCGTTAAGCATGTTTATCATGCCTTTATCAATCGGCTGAACAACCACTACCGATCCGTTGAAATTGGCTTTCTTATTAAGCTCATAAAACATCCAGTCAACAAAAGCGCGAAGGAAGTTGCCTTCACCAAATTGCAAAACTTTTTCGGGATATTTATTAGCACCTGTAAAAGTGCTTCTGTTTAGTTGCATAATTGTATGATTAGGGTGTAAGGTTTAAGGCGTAGGGTTTAGGATGTACGGTGTGAAGTAAGATATTAGAAACGGTTTTAAATTTTATATACTTTACCACATAGTCGCCGAGTAGGCAAGCGGGAGTTTCACCCGCAAGCCTCTCACAGAACCGTGCTTGAAAGTCTCCCTTCACACGGCTCGTGTCATTCTTTGATAATCCTAACAGTACTTGCTCTGCCAATGATAGAA
>JAABUN010002965.1_pt1 | contig 27910 bp, 25 predicted proteins | sample 5559311 | NCBI WGS metagenome assembly JAABUN01 (sample SAMN10711877, study PRJNA513370) | rock metagenome | isolation source: Antarctica rocks | place: Antarctica: Victoria Land, Siegfried Peak sud
GTTGAAACTCTCCTTTTCTTAAATTCGCAAAATTCAACAAAAGTAGATTTCAACTCAATGTCTTTCTTTTTTCAAATATCTTTTACTTTTTGTCCTGTATTCAGATTAAAATTATAGAATTTTATAACGAAACAAAATCAAATCTTTTCAAAATTCGCCGTGTATGCCCGGTTTCTTCCGAATCGTCGGCTGAACTTAAAGCCGTATTTCATTTTGATTCATCAAAATCTCCCGCTTATCCATTAATTCGGTTCGACAATCAATTTGCCGCGCAGCATATTCATTCCGCAGACAAAGTTAAACTCGCCCGCTTTATCCGGGGTAAATTCAATCGGCGTGGTTTTAAAGGCGGGTAAATCTTTGGCAATCCCAAAGTCGCCGAAAACGACTTGCTCACTGCAAGAGGAAGTTTCGTCGCGATAAAAATTGAGGCGCACGGGAACATTCTGTTTGACGACAATTATATCAGGTGAGTAACCGCCCTTGACCGTCACCTTGATTTCCTGTGCTCCACCAGAGCCGACCGTTGCGGCGACTTTTTCGCGATCGCCGAAGAAATACCATAAAACGAATAAAATTAATGCAGCGCCGCCGAGAATGACAATTATTTCCGTTGTATCCATTACTGATTCTCCTTACTCACTAACATTCGGCGATTTGAAAGAACGAAGCCGCAGACTGTTTGCCACAACCGAAACGCTCGACAAACTCATCGCCGCGCTCGCTAAAACGGGCGAAAGCAGAATGCCGAATAACGGATACAAAACGCCCGCCGCAATCGGAATCCCGATGACGTTATAAACAAACGCCCAGAAAAGATTTTGTTTGACCGAGCGAATGGTTGCTTTAGATAATGCAATCGCAGTTACGACGCCGCGCAAATCGCCTTTGATTAAGGTTATGTCGCTGGCTTCAATCGCCACGTCCGTTCCCGTGCCGATGGCAATTCCGACATCGGCTTGCGCCAGCGCTGGCGCGTCGTTAATTCCGTCGCCGACCATTCCGACAATTTTCTTTTCGGCTTGCAGACGCTTTATTTCGCCTGATTTTCCTTCGGGCAGAACTTCCGCCAGAACTCTTTTGATACCGACTTGATTGGCGACTGCTTCCGCCGTCCGCCGGTTGTCGCCGGTCATCATTACGACTTCGAGACCTAAATTTTGAAGAGCGCGAATCGCGTCTTTCGATTCGGGTTTTATCGTGTCGGCGACGGCGACAATTCCGGCAAACTTTCCGTCAATCGCCGCAAACATCGGCGTTTTGCCCTCGCTCGATAATTTTTCCACCGTGCCTTCCGCCCCGTTCAGCACAATTTTTCGCTCCGTCATTAAACGTAAATTTCCGAGCAGTAAGTTCTTGCCCAAAACTTTCGCTTCAATGCCCCGACCTTCGAGCGCGTTGAAATTCTCTACTTTTTCAAACGTCAAATTCTGCGCTTCCGCGCCGCGCACGATTGCCGCCGCGAGTGGATGTTCGCTCGATTTTTCAGCCGAGGCGACGATTTGCAGAAAATCGTTTTCGTTAAAATCGTCTGCCGTTACAATATCGGTCAATGCCGGTTCGCCGCGCGTTATCGTTCCGGTTTTATCCAGAACAATCGTGTCGAGCTTATGCGCGGTCTCTAAACTCGCGCCGCCTTTGATTAAAATGCCGTTCTCCGCGCCTTTGCCCGTTCCGACCATAATCGCCGTCGGTGTTGCGAGTCCCAGAGCGCACGGGCAAGCGATAATAAGGACGGACACGAAACTGATAAGTGCAAAGATAAACCGCGTCTCAACCGGCGCGGCGACGAACCAAATGACAAACGCCAGAATTGCAAAGCAAATGACAATCGGCGTAAAAATGCCGCTTATTGTGTCGGCGAGTTTGGCAATCGGCGGTTTCGACCCCTGAGCGTCCTGCACTAATTTAACAATTTGCTGCAACGCCGTATCTTTACCGACTTTTGTGGCTCTAAATTGAAACGCGCCTGTTTTATTTATCGTAGCGCCGAAAATTTCGTCGCCTGCTTTCTTTTCGACCGGCAGACTTTCGCCGGTCAGCATCGATTCGTCAATCGCCGAACTTCCTTCGATTACCAAGCCATCTACTGGAATTTTCTCGCCCGGACGCACCAGCACAATATCTCCGGGAACAACTTCTTCGGTTTCGATTTCCATTTCACGTCCGTCGCGGATAACACGCGCCGTTTTCGCTTGCAGTCCGACCAGTTTGCGAATCGCCGCGCCTGTCTGACCCTTGGCACGAGATTCGAGCATTCTGCCCAACAGAATAAGCGCGATGATAACGCTTGCCGCCTCGAAATAAACCGGCACATTCGTCATATTTTCCATTCCGGGCATCGCCGTTTGTCCGGCGACGTTTGCAAAAAACGAAGGAAAAACAGTTGCCGCAATCGAATAAACGAATGCCGCACCAGTGCCGACGGCAATCAAAGTATTCATATCGGCGGCGCGATGTCTGAACGCCGCCCACGCACCGCGATAAAATTGCGCGCCGCAGTAGAAAACGACGGGAATCGTTAAAACCAATTGCAGCCAGTTCACACCCGCAAAATTAAAAAGCGCGATGCGCCCGTGCGACATCGCAATTATCAAAACGGGCAAAGATAAAACGGCGGCAATCCAGAATTTTGTTTTCAGTTCCACATATTCGGCATTGTGCGCCGCTTCGATTGAATCTTCCGCCGACTCGCCGCTGCCGGAAACTTCGCGGACTTTATAGCCGAAATCCTCGATTGCCGCTCGAATCACTTTGACATTCGCCGCCTCCGGCAGATATTCGACATTGATTGCCATTGTCGCCAGATTGAAATCCGCTTTGACAATGCCGCGCAGTTGAGAGATGTGTTTTTCAATCGGAACACTCGAACCCGACGGGCGCAGCGAATCGTCAACGATAAATTCGACTTTCTGCGTTCCGGCAGTGTCGTAGCCCACATCTTTGACGGTGTTTATCAAATCGGCAACATTTGTCTGTTCGGGATTATAATTGATTGTCGCTTTGGCAGTGGCGAAGTTGACCGAAGCCGACTGCACTCCGGTTTGTTTATTGAGCTTTTTCTCGATGCGATTGGCGCACGCCGCGCAGGTCATTCCCGTAATCGGCAAATCAACTCGCTCGCCCGCCCCGTTCGGCGTCGAATGGTCGTTGCGCCGCCCGGCTCTGACATCCGCGTCCGTTACACCTTTGTTTGCCGTCTGACTCTCACCGTTTGTCGGCAATTGATTTTCGCTCGCTTCTCTTAAATATTGCGCCGGATTAGAGTCAAACTTTTCCTTGCAGGCGGATGAGCAAAAATAAAAATTTTCACCTTTATATTCACTCGTTCCCGCCGCTGTTTTCTCTGATATAGTCATCCCGCAAACCGGATCTTTGACTTGAGTTTCAGTTGTCATTGTTTTCATAAATAACCCCTTGATTTTATCCGGCTAACCGATTTTTCATTCAACGGGAAAGCCGATGTCGTCGAGTTTCGCTTCAATCTGCTCGCGCGAGATTTGTGTGCCGTGTTCGATTGAAACCATTTTTGTATCGACATCGACTTCAACATTCTTGATGCCTTCCATTTTACCGAGAGCGTTTTTAATGCTGCCCGCGCATCCGCCGCAAGTTATATCCGGCGTTTTTACCGTTATTGTTTTTGTCGTGTTTTGTGTTTCCATAATTTTTACCTCAATTTTTATTTATCTTTCTACGTCTTAAAGCAGGTTCGGCAGCAACTGACTCGGCTTCCATTTTCGAGTTTTCAATCAAACCGCAAATGTCGCCGTCCGCCGCGCCTTTTCCGTCCCATTCTTCAAGCGTCGCCGCGAGTTCCTTGCGGTAGCGGCGCAAATCCCGCAAATGTTTGTCGATTTCCGTTAAGCGTCGGCGGACAATCTCGCGCACTTCCGCGCACGGACTTTCCCCGGCGTTACTCTCATTAATGATGCGCCGGATTTCGTCGAGCGAAAATCCGAGCGTCTGCGCTTTTTTAATAAACGCCAGACGGTCAAGCACATTCGGGTCATAAACCCGATAACCGCTCGCCGTCCGCGCTGGTCGTCCCAAAATCCCGCTCCGTTCGTAAAACCGCAATGCCTCGATGCCGATGCCCGAAGAGAGCGAAACCTCGCCGATTTTCAAGCCGGAACGCGGCATAATCTCTGCGTCAAATTTAATTTGTCTTCTCGCTGTTTTTATCATTTCTTCGATTATCCAAAAATGGACGCGGCAATATATTTCAACCGCCGCGCCCGCCGATGTTTTAGCTTGATGCTTTTTCCATCGTCTTACCGCAGCAGCAGCGCGGTTGTTCCTGACCTTTGCAGCCTTCTCGCGCGCCTTTCGTAACCGTGATTTCACAGCCGCAGTTTGCGTCCGGGCAGCGATAAACTTCACCTTCTTGTAATGCCATTTTTTTGTCCTCCATTTTCGAGCCGAAGCTTTGATATACGCCGGTCATATTTACCGACAATAAGATGATAAACCCTCTAGTCGAATACAGAGTCAAGCGCCGTCGAGCGATTTCTTAAAAACTGTAAATTCTTCGGTTCTACGGCTTCTTCGCGGGTGTCGGATTTGGCGGTGCCGCCCGGCGCGGCGCGCTCGAATGCCAGTGAACGATTTTCCAGCCGCCGTTCATCTTTTCCAAAACCGCCGTCGCCAATCCCGCGCCGTCAACGTGCCGCTTGTCGATGTCGCCGAAAATCGTGTATTTCATCGTCGCATACGCCATATTTCCCGAAACTTTCGTCTTTATGTCGGAATACTCGTATTTTGTATTTTTCATCTCCTTCATTTCGGGCGCGAGATGATTGTCGCGGTAATCCGTCCAGCCGTAATTGGCGTGTCCGCCTTCAAAAACCGTGACGGATTCATCATTTGCCCAAATTTTCTGAAGTGTCGCCATATCATTACGAGCGAAAGCGTCGGCATTTTTACGCAAAACTTCGGCAACGGCTTTTTCATCGCCTGTTTGCGCCGCAACCGTCGAATCAAATAATAGAACCGCACATCCGGCAGCGAAAAAAAGCAATAATCCAAAAATCAAATTCAATTTTCTACGCATTTTTCTACAACTCCCTTTCATTTTTTGACTTTTAATTCTGTATTATGGGAAGCGAACAAATTTGTATTTAATTCATCTGCTAATCCTTTAGTCGAATTTCAAAAGCGGTTCGCAGTCGCTTTATTTTTACGAATCCGAACCACAAACCGCTTCGATTTTAATTCACATCGGCATTGACGAAGCCATTTTCCGGCAGCTTTCCGCGCACTTGCGGCAAGCGTCGGCGCATCGCTGCATAAAATCCGCTCCGTCGCCCGTCGCCATTTTTTCGCATTCGTCAGCACAAGCGTCGCAAACGTCGGCGCACACGCCGCAGGTCTGCGCGTGGAAATCCGACATTCTAATCATAAAATCCGCGCTCGTCTGACAAATCTGCACGCAGTCCTGAAGCAATTTAATATGCTTGGCGGAAGCGTGTTCGCCGCCCATTTCCAAGCAATGCGCGATTGTTTCCAAACAAACCGCGTGGCAGTTTTGACAGTTATCAATGCAATTTTGCATTTCCTGATTTCTTTCGTGTGACATAATTTTTACCTTCCCTTTTTATTGATTTTCCGATTCGTTTGTTATAAACCGCGTCGGATTCGCGTCAAATTGCTGTTTGCACGAAGACGAACAAAAATAGTAGGTTCGCCCATTGTAATCGGATTGCCCGGCGGCATCCGTCGTTTCGATTTGCATTTCGCAAACCGGATCAGTTTGTTTTTCCATTTGAAAAATCCTTTTTTCAAAAACAGTTTATCAGCCCGCAAAATTGTTAAATCAGAAGCAAGAGCTAAAGTTTTTTTATTTGACCGATTAGTTTTCCGCGCGCCGATAAGCTGCTATACCCTTGCAGGGTATATTCTATATTATCTTTCAGGCGACTCCAACTATCAAGACGCTAATAATTTCTTATGTCGGCTGTGCCTGCAAAAGTTGAATTTAAAGTGGCGAAGACGGCAAAGATTAAAAAATCTTCGCCGTCTTTTGACTTTAGTCTGTGGTAGATAACACAAGGGGTTCAGATGAGTTTTACAAAATTTTCGCGCTGACTGTTTCCGTGTTTTAACACACGAATAAATATTTTGGGAGCGGCAAAATTTTAATGAATGTTATAGACGGCAATCAGATAATCGCCGTCTATAAAAAATTCGCCTTCGATGTTTGCTTAATTCTGCCGGATTAATTGACAACATTGAAAACACGCGCCATACCAACGGGCGAGCCGCCCGGACCGCTCATCGTTTCATTGGTCGTGTGATGCGGAACGTGGCAGTGGAAAAGCCATTTGCCCGGTTTGCTCGCTACAAACGTAACTTCAAAGAAATTGCCGGGTCCGATGTCGAATGTCGTGATTTCATAAGGAGCGGGGTTTTTGTGTCCGTTTTGCGATTCAACCGTTAAATCAAATCCGTGTTCGTGCATCGAGTGATAAAGATTGCTGCCGTTGTAAAGCCGAAGACGAACTTTATCGCCGACTCTGATGGTCGGCTCAGTGGCGGCATCGCGCGTTTTCCCGTTCATTGTGTGGACGTTAAATTCCTTGTTTATAGTGCCGGGAAAAACGACAATCGGGCTGCCGTTCGATTTCCAAAACCACGATTGAACCGTGAACACGAAATCGCGGTCAACGTGGTCTTTTTGCTTTTCGTAATACGGCAGAACGACGATCATTCCTTCCAGACCTTTCAAGTCTTGTTCGGCGGTTTTATAATGCGAATGATAGGCAAAACTTCCGGGATGTTCGGGGTCGAGATTATATGTGTAAGTTTCGCCCGGCTTAATCGGATTTAATTGACTGACACCGGCAACGCCGTCATTTTCATTGTTTTGGTGAAGCCCGTGAAAATGCACCGTCGTCGGTTCGGGCAAATTGTTGGTCACGATAAAACGTAGTTTTTCGCCTTCGTAGGCGATAGCCGTCGGACCGGGAATCGAACCGTTATAGCCCCAAACTTCAGCGGACTGTTTTGGAAAGGTTTCGAGCTGATGTTGAAAAACCGATGCGGTCAGCCGAAACGTCCGCACTCCGTCAACCAATTCGGATGGTAAATCCGGCACATCCGGCGTCACCGGAATCGTCGAACGAACGATTCCGCTGCGAGCTTCGATAATCTGTTTATCGTCTTTCCTCGTTTTGGTTTGAGCCGTCAAATTTATAACCGAAACCAAGCCGAGAAACATCAAAATCGAGAGCGTTTTTAGTGATATTTTTATTATGGATGTTGAACAATTTAATTTTCTTAACATTATTTTTTAACTCCTTAAATTTCTATTTATCAATAGGACAATCCGTCGTCTGATAAGCGACAATTAAATTGTAGTCAGACAAACGGCGTAAGTTCTCGAAAATTAAAATGCCGTGCTTAATCTGCGCCGATCAGCAGAGACAAAATTTTTTGGCGCATCCTATTTTCATGCTATAAGGTTCGCTTGCTCGGAAATTTCGGATTCAATTAAATCGAATTTTTTTCAAAAATATTTTTGAAATTGTCATTTTAACTAATAAAAACAAGGGCGATTTATTACATAGGATACCTTTGTAAGGTATATACTTTTAGACGGCAAAAATCAAATCATTCGCATCTGAATTTATTGTTTGTCTTTACAAATGACGAACTTCACGCGAAGATGCTAAATAAGGCGGCGATTCAGCGAACCGCGCCGCCGCCTTTTGTTGACGGAGTTTTAGCGACTAACTAAACACACCGTCGGTTCCCGCCAAAACCTTAATTGGGTAAGGAGTCAGCGAAATTGAAAAAAAACAGTAAAAATTCAAACAGCGCCGCGCACGGCGGCATCGAAGTCAATCACGAACGACAACTGCCGCGTCTGAGCCGCATCGAAGGACAAGCCCGCGGCTTGCAGAAAATGATTGACAACAAGCGCGATTGTCTGGAAATAATTCATCAAATCTCGGCGATCATCAACGCTCTGCGGCGCGTCCAAAAAGATATGCTCGGCGACCATCTCGCCGCGCTCGGCGAAGCAATTATTGCCGACAACATCACGCCGCAAAAAAGACGCGCGATGGCGGACGAACTCGCCGCGCTTTTGAAACAGCTTTCCTAAATTTTCAATCGCCTAAAACCGGCTTTGACACACCGGGCGAAAACGGCGGCACGTCCCGTTCGCGTTCTTCTTCCGCGACAATTTCCGCTTCGCCCCATTCGCTTTCGCGTCCTGTTTTTTTCGCGTCGCGCTCACGGATAATTTTTTCAGCCGCGTGTTTCCCGAATTTGAAAAATACGGCTGGTGTGACGATTTGGTCGAGCAGAGTCGAAGTCAGAATTCCGCCCAGAACGACGACGGCGAGCGGATGCAGAATCTCTTTGCCCGGCTCTCCGGCGGCAATCGCCAGCGGCACGAGCGACAAACCCGCCGTCAGAGCGGTCATTAAAACCGGCACTAACCTTTCTAGCGAGCCGCGAATGACCATTTCTTCATTGAAATCTTCGCCTTCTTCGCGGATTAAATGAAGGTAATGCGAAATCATCATAATCCCGTTGCGCGTCGTGATACCGACGAGCGAGATAAAACCGACTAAAGTCGCAATTGAAAACACTCCGCCGGTTAAAAGCAACGCGGCAATCGCACCGATTAAAGCGAGGGGGATATTTATCATTACCTGCAGCGCCGAATGCCAGTCGCCCAATGCTTTGAGCAGAATAAAGAAAATAGCGACGAGCGAGAAAGCGGTCAGATACGACAAGGTTTTCGTTGCCGCCTGCTGCGCTTCAAATTGTCCGCCGTATTCGACGAAGTAGCCTTCCGGTAATTTCACCTGCGCCGCGATTCGCTCGCGCATATCGCCGACGACCGAGCCCAAATCGCGCCCCGCTGTGTTCGACTGCACGACAATTCTTCGTTTCGTATTTTCCCTGAGAACCTGATTCGGTCCCGGCAAATTTTCGATTGTTGCGACGGCGGAAACCGGAATCTGCGTTCCCTGCGGCGTGTCAACCGTCACATTTTTGAGCGCGTCGAGATTGTTGCGGGCTTCGTCGGCAAAACGGACGACGACATCGAAACGGCGCTGACCTTCGACGGCTTCGGAAACCTTTTTGCCGTTCAAAGCCGTTTCCAGAGTTTCGGTTATTTCTCCGGCATTTAAACCGTATTGCGCGGCGCGGGCGCGGTCAACATTAAAACGAATCTGCGGAATCAAAACCTGTTTTTCAATCAAAACATCGGTCGCGCCTTCGACGCCCGCCACTACGTTGCGGATTTCTTCGGCTTTCGAGCGCAAAATGCTCAAATCGTCGCCGAAAAGTTTTATGGCAATCTGCGCCCGCACGCCCGATTGCAGATGGTCGATACGGTGCGAAATCGGCTGCCCGACGTTGGTCGTTACGCCCGGAATGACTGAAAGTTTTTCCCGAATGTCATTAAGAATTTCTTCGCGTTCGCGCGCGCCGTCTTTTTTCAAATCAACGTCAATCTCGGTGTAGTGAACGCCTTCGGCGTGTTCGTCGAGTTCAGCGCGTCCGGTTCTGCGCCCGGTCGAGACGACTTCGGGAACTTGCAGCAGAAGTTTTTCGGCGATTTCCCCGATGCGGTTCGATTCGGTCAGAGACGTTCCGGGCTGCGCCTGCACGTTTATCGTCAACGTTCCTTCGTTAAATTCGGGCAAAAAGGAAGTTCCGACAAACGGCAAAGTCGAAATCGCAATTAAAAACAAAAGAGTTGCTCCGCCGATAACCAGCCACGGGTGATGCAAGGTTCGATGAAGAAGTTTTTCGTCCCATTTTTTCAGGAAACGGACTAAAAATCCGTCTTTCTCTTCGTGCATTGCCTTCATTTTCGGCAAAAGGTATGACGCAAGCACCGGGGTGACCGTCAACGAAACGAAAAGCGAAGCGACGAGCGCGGTAATATACGCCAATCCGAGCGGCGCGAGCAGTCTGCCTTCTACGCCGGAAAGGGCGAATAGCGGAATGAAAACGAGCGCGACGATGACGGTTGCAAAAACGATTGACGAGCGGATTTCGAGCGATGCGTGATAAATGACTTCGAGGCTGGCGCGCGGAGTTTCCGCTTTTCTATTTTCGCGCAGTCTTCTAAAAATGTTTTCGATGTCCACAATCGCGTCGTCGACAAGTTCGCCGATTGCAACCGCCATTCCGCCCAAAGTCATCGTGTTGATTGAAATATCAAACGCTTTGAAAATCAGAAACGTAACGACGAACGATAACGGAATTGCCGTCAAAGTGATGAACGTCGTGCGGAAATTCAAAAGGAACAAAAACAAAACGATGACGACCAGAATTCCGCCGTCGCGCAAGGCGTCCACGACATTACCGATTGAGCTTTCGATAAAATTCGCCTGACGGAAAAGTCGGGCGTTAATCACCACGTCTTCGGGCAAGCTCGCCTGCAATTCTTTAAGCGCGTCGTCAACTTTGTTTGTCAGTTCGAGCGTCGAAGCACCCGGTTGTTTCTGAATCGACATAATCACGGCGGGCGTTCCATCCGAACCGGCGTCGCCGCGTTTAATTCGCGCACCGAACTCGACATTCGCCACGTCGCCGACTTTGACCGCCGTATTGTTGCGGTAAACGACGACCGTATTTTTCAGTTCATCAACCGAATAAAATCTGCCCAGATTTCTAACCAGATATTCCTGCGACTGCGCGTCCACAAATCCGCCGGTCGAATTGCTGTTCGTCTTTTCCAAAGCGGTGGTTACTTCCTCGATTGTGACGCCGAACTGCTTCAATTTTTCGGGAGTAACCAGAACCTGATACTGTTTGACACCGCCGCCGATGTTGATGACTTGCGCCACTCCCGCAATCGTCAAAAGTCGCGGTCGAATCGTCCAATCGGCTAACGTGCGAACATCCAAAGGACTTGTTTTTCCCGTTTTCGATTTGACCGAGACCAGCATAATCTCGCCCATAATCGAAGAAATCGGCGCGAGCGTCGGCGAAACTCCGGGAGGCAGGCTTTCCCCGGCTTGCGCGAGTTTTTCGGTAACAAGCTGTCGGTTGCGGTAAACGTCCGTTCCCCACTCGAACTCGACGTAAATGACCGACAGTCCGATGCCGCTTTGCGAACGGACGCGCTCGACGCCGGGAACGCCGTTCATCGCCGTTTCAATCGGGAAAGAGACGAGCGTTTCGACTTCTTCGGGCGCGAGTCCGTTCGCTTCGGTCAAAATCGTAATCGTCGGTTTGTTAAGGTCGGGCAAAACGTCAACCGGCAGATTCAGCGCGACGTAACTTCCCCAGACGAGCAGCAGAGCGGCAAACGCCACGATGATGAGCCGGTTTTTGAGAGACCATTTGATGATTGCGTTCAGCATTTATAAACTTATTTTTTTAACCATCCCGCTTCGGGTTTTCACAGATACACACAGATAAAAGCGAGATGACAATAAATTCTTTGACCTTTCTTTTATCATTCTTAAATCCGTGTTCATCTGTGTAAATGCGAAGCAGGACGGTTTCATTTCCTAAAAAACACTTTTCAACTATTTCGACCACTTCGCTTTCCAATCAGCCATCTGTTTTATCTCAGCATCCTGAGCTTTGATAATCTGATTCGCCAGCGTCTTGATTTCCGGGTGTTCAGCTTTGGTCAATGCTTCCTTCGACATCACGACCGCGCCCATGTGATGCGGAGTCATCATATCGAGAAACATCAAATCAAACGCTTTGCCCGTCGCGTCTTCCATCTTTTTCATCTCGCCGCCCATCATCATTTTCATCGAATCCATCATTCCCGACATTTCCATATTTTTGGCGGCTGGCTTTCCGGCATACCATTTTTCGCGCCAGTCTTTCATCTGCGCGATTTCCTTACTCTGGTCGGCGATAATACTCGCGGCAAACTTTTTCAATTCCGCGTTGTCCGTTTTTCCGTCAACCATTTTCGCCATATCAACCGCGCTCTGGTGATGCGCCGACATCGTGTCGATAAACTGCAAATCATACGGCGCGCTCGCGGCGTTCGCATCGCTTTTCATCTGACCCATCATTTCCGACATTCCGTGATTCGGGTCTGCCGACGACATCGCGTGATTCGAGTTCATCGCCATCGAATTTTGATTCATCATCGAATTGCCGTTCATCGTCATCGCGTTTGCGTTCATCCTATTTTGATTCATTGATGAATTCGTGCTGACGTTTGCCGTTTGAGTGCAAGCCGCGCCCAAAACTGCAAACGCGACGACTAAAACCAGACTTGATAAAATTCCTCTTTTCATTTTTCCAATTCTCCTGTTTTTTAATTTTACGAACTATTTAGTGCGCTACTATCGTGCCTTTCATCATTCCCATTCCGCAGGCAAAAGCTATCTCGCCCGCTTGGTCAGGCGTAATGACGACGGTTACATCTTTTTTGAGCGGCAGTTTTTTGCGAATGTTCAGCGAAGAAAATACGACTTCCTTGCCGCAGCCTTTATTGTCGGCGCGATTAAAAATCAAAGTCAGCGGATAGCCTTTTTCGACTCTGATTGATGAAGGACTGAAACCGTCTTTCGTCACCGAGATACGAACGGTTTTCGGGTGCTTGGCGGCTGTAACACTCGATTTTTTACTGCCGTTTTTGCCGGTTGGATTGGCAAAAGCGCTTCCGCCGCTCGAACCAATCATTATTGCCACAACCACTGCGGCTAACATTTTCATCAATTTGTTTTTCATTTTATTTTTCTCCTGATTTTCAGTTTTGCTTTTTATTTTCAATTAACAACTACTTTGCCTTTCAGCATATTCATCCCGCAGGCAAATGAAATTTCGCCCGAATCGGTCGGCGTAAATTCGATTAAAACGGTTTCGCCGACCGGCAGTTTTTTTGTGATATTCAAATTGGAAAAAACCACTTCGCTCGCGCAGTTCTCCGCGTCCGCGCGGTAAAACGCCAGTTTTGCGGGTTTGCCTTTTTCAAGTTTTATTTCCGCAGGCTCAAAACCGTTTTTGCTGACCGTAACTTTGACTGCATCGGTCGGAGCCGCGGAATTATTTTCCGCCAGCTTCGGCTGGTCGCCTTCCGGCACGCGGACAATAAACGGCACATTGATAACTTTGCCGCCGCGCCTGAACTGCGCCCAGAGTTTGTAAAGACCGCTTCGCGGAAACGCCGTGTGCGCCGAGACTTCCGATGCGCTCGGTTTTGTCGTCGCGCCTTCCACGCCGGAATGCTGATGACCGTCGGCTGAATGTTCGGCGGATTTATCCTCACCGTCCATTTTCATTTCGTTCATATCGCCCGTTTCGTTATGTTCGCCTTTCGACATCGGGTGCGCGTGAACGAAATCCTTCATATCCTCGCTGATGATGACAAAGTGAGCGAGTTCCCCTAAGTAATTCTGCAAATCGGTCGCGGGTTTGTTCGTCTTGGCGTCAAACGCTTGAAAATCGAGCATCAATTCCTGACCGGACTTTATTTTTTGACTCGGCTTCATCGCAACCTTTAACCCGTCAACGGTTTTTTCGAGAGTCTCATCTGGAATGAGCGCAACGGGCGCGCGTTCCGCACCGCCGACTTTGACATCAATTCGCTCGACAACCTGCGTGGATTCTTTCGGCGTAAAATCGGCGTAAAGTTTATAATCGCCGCCGTTCGGAAATGTGTGCGAAACCAGGAATGAACCGTCCGCCTGCTGTTCGGGGTGAATGTGATAAAACTCCGCCAAATCCTTTGAGACAACGAGCAGGTGCATCGGCTTTTCGTGGACGACCAGTAAATCTTTGACGACTGCGCCTTGTTTATCTTTCACAGTGAATAAAAGCCTAGCAGGCGTTTTGGCTGTAATGGTGTTCGGCTCGCTTTTGAAATCAACCGTAAATGCTTTCGCTGAATCGGTTGTAACTGGCGGGTTGCCGTCGGACGCCGCTACTTTATTTGCGGCAACGGTGACGTTTGTGTTTTCGACGGTTTCGGTTGTTGCCGCGTTACCGCAAGCCGCTAAAAAAACGGCGGAAATCAAAAAAAATCCAATAATGCCTGAAATAAATATTTTTTTCATATTCCAACTTGCTGTTTAAGCTGTCGGCTGCGTTGTGCGAAGCTGATAAACGCCTGTCGTAACAATACGGTCGCCTTCTTTCAAACCCGTTTTGACTTCATAAAAATCCGCGCCTTCCGCGCCCAACACGACGGGACGTTTCTCGAAATTTTCGCCGCCCGTAAAAACGAAGACAAATGTTTGTCCCTGTTCATTGACGACCGCTCCTTTAGGCACGGCGATAACCTGAGCATTCCCGCTCGTGTCAATAGTGATTTCAACAAAATTTCCTTCCCGAAGTCTTCCCAAAGGATTTTTTACTTCGTAAATAACGGGAACGGTGCGCGTCTGCGGGTCAACCGTCTGACCGATTGAGACGAGTCTGCCGTCTCCGTCTCGAGTGCCAATGTTATAAACCTCGCCTGACAAAGCGGACGCGGTAAAACTTGCTCTGGTCGATTCGCGCACGACGGGTAAATCCTTCTCGAAAACCTGCGCTTCGATTAGCACGGTTGTCAGATTGCTGATTGTCAAAATCTGCGTCGCCGTCTCGACTTGCTGACCGCTCGTCGCCTTGATTTCGTTAACGATGCCCGTTACCGGCGCGGTCAAAGGAAAGACACGCGTCGGTTGATTAACTTTCGGTGCGCGGAAAACGGCTTGCCCGGCTTGCGCCGCTTTAATTTGTGTATCTAGAAGTGCGACCTGCTTGTCGGCTGCGGCAACTTCCTGTTCGGCGACTTTGACCGCCGTCAGTGCTTCTTCAACCCGTTTTTTCGGAACTGCGCCGACTTCGACCAGATTTTCCGAACGCCGCAGTTCACGCTGCGCCTGCGCTAATCTGGTGCGTGATTGACTGGCGGCGGCTCGCTGCTGCGCCTGCTGACCTTGCAGAGCGAGCGCGGTGTTTCTCAGTTCCAATCGTTTGGCTTCGACATCGCGCTGCTGCGATTCGACTTCGAGTCGCTGCCCTTCCAGCCCGACTTGACCCGCCACGTCCAAAATTTGTTCGACGATTCCGATTTGCTCGCCGCGACCGACTGTCGAACCGATTGTAATTCCCGCCCGAAGAACGATTTTCCCAGCTACCGGCGGCACGACGACGGCGTGCGCGTCGGGACGCGCACGGACGATGCCGGACGTTTTCAGCCCGCTCGTAATCTGCCGCACGGAAACCGGCTCGGTCTTGATGCCGAATAAAACCTGCGATTCTTTCGGAACGGTCAAAGCCGTTTGCAGAGCGCTCGCTGTTTCCGGCTCAATAACTTCGGTGCTTGTGCCGAGCGGCGGCATTTCGGCAAGATGGCGAGTCTGGCGCGGCGGCGCGAACATAGCAAGCGCGAATGTTCCTAAAGCCAGAAGGACAAGAGCGGCAGCGGCGACGGGCGCAACTCTTCGCACTCTCTGCCGGTTGCTGACGCTTACTTCCGCTAATTCAACTTTGCGCGTTTTAATAAAAACGGCGGCGATTGTGCCGAACGTCAACAAACTCAAAAATGCCAGACCAAGCCAAAAAGTCCAATTAACCGGCGCTTTGACGACGCTCACCGGAAAATCAACGCTGAAACCGCGATTATCGGCGGTCGCCGCGTTGAAAACGATTTTGAAGTTTCCGGCGTTGGAAAAAGAGTAAGAACCGCGATAGAATCCGCCCTCGAATTTCATCGGCAGATTGCTTGCCACCGTCTGTCCGCCGTCGGCGTTCGTGATGTTCGCCGTAACCGTCGCGTTTTCAATCGCGATGGGTTCGCCCGCGCCGAAACCGCCCTCAACTTTCTCCGCCAGACGCACGGCAAACTGCGATGTCTCGCCGGTGCGAACGTCCGCCGGAGCGCGTTCGAGCCGGACGTTAAATTGCCCCGCATCTGTTTGAATGTTGCGCTCCGCCCGCGCGACGGTAATCGTGCCAGCTGTTGTTCCGGTCCTGGTTTGCGCCGTCGTCTTTGCTTTTTCATCACCGTGGTCTTCGCCGCCGTGCGCCAAAATAGTGATCGGCAGGCAGTAAGCAGTAAGCAGCATCGTGAACAGAAAAAATCCGATTACCGACCACCAACCGCCGACCGCCGACCGCCGACCACTGACCGCCGACTTTGAACCTTGAACTCTGAACTTTGAACTTTTCATTAGTGTTTATCCGGCGCGCCGTAGAGCGTCTGCATCGTCATCGCATCCACGCGCACGGCTTCAGCAATCGCTTTGGCTAATCCGTCATCCACACCGTTGGCTTTTATGTCGCCGCCGATTTGAAACTTGTCGTCGTGATTTTTTCCGGCAAACTGCGCCAAAAACGCGGCGGGAACTCCGTCGGTTCTAACTTCTTTAACAAACGGTCGTCCTTCTTTGTTGTCATAAACGATGACGACATCTTTGCCGTTCACTTTTACAACCGTTGCCGCGCCGACTTGTTTTCTGCCTCCGCCCGCCGTCGAAAAAGCTAAATATGAATGATGGTCGGTGTCCGGCGTTTTCGCGCCCGTTTCCTTTTCGATTGAAGCAATTTGCGCAGGCGTAATGTCTTTATGCTGTTTGGTGAACGATTGCGCGTCGGGAAACGCCGCTTTGACCGCAGCCGGAGTTTCCTCGCCCGGCTTTTCGGCGGTTGTCGCAGAATTAGTCGCGGCGCTGTTGCTAACGACTGCGGTATTGGCTGCCGGACGATTGGCAGTCGTTGTGTTAGTAGTAGTTGCTGTATTTGTCCCTGCGCCCGAACACGCCGCTCCGAAAGCGGCAAGGGAGCCGATACCGATAAGTGTCAAAATTTTTAGGTTTTTCATTTTCTTTTTTCCTCTTGTTTTAGTTTGATTTCTGCATTCTCGCCGCCGTTTGGACGGGATTCTTTTTCTCCGTCGCAATCGGAGTTTGAAGCGATTTTAAAAAATTCTCTTTGGTAATTTGCGGAACAACCTTCTCGTCCGGCAATACGGAACTAGACTCCGGCGCAAAACCCGAAGCCGGCAGCGTCGTTCCCAATGCGGTTTCAAGTTCGGTCAGCGCGTTGTAATAATCGCGCAGAGATTGATTATAGCCGGTTACGTTTTCGGTCAGGCGTCGCTGCTCGCCGACGACTTCAAAAACGGAAAATTCGCCCAACCCGTAAGCGGCGCGGACCGATTGCAAATTCGCTTCGGCGCGCGGCAAAATCTGCGTCGAATATAAAACGAGCGATTCCGCCGCCGCGCGGTATTTCCGGTAAGCGACGGCGACACCGCCCCGGATAGTCGTTTCCAAAAACTCTCTCGTGCGTGTCGCCTGTAATCTCTCTCCGGTCGCCGAGGCGATTTCGCCTTGATTGCGGTTAAATACAGGAATATCCACCGACACGCCGAACTTCAGGGAATTATCAGTATTCGGAAAATTTCCGCCGCCGAGCCTTTCAGGGAAATCAATCAAACTTTTATTGCGCGAAAACCGAACGGATGCCGCGACGTTCGGAACGGCTTGTGCGCGCGCTAAATCGATTCGCGCCGAGCCGAGCCGCTCGCCGATGCGAGCCGCCTGCAAATCGCCGCGCTCGCGGAAAGCAATGTCGGTCAATTCCGTTAAACCCAAATCAAGACGCGGCGGTTTATCGGCTTGCGGCGCGAGCTTGATGCTTTCGGCAACGTCCGCGCCGGTTAAAGTTCTCAAATTTAAAAGCTGTGTTTCAAGCTCGCTTTTCGCACCAATCGCCTGAACTTTCAGCCGGTCGCTTTCGACTCTCACCAAATTGTTGTCGAGCGGTGCGACATCGCCTTCTTTGAGCCGCGCTTCGGTTACTCGCACGAGTTCTTCGTCCGCCGCGATGAGTTTTTCTAAAATGTCTAATTGGCGCGCGGCGGCAATGGCGTTGGTATAACTCTGGCGAATTTCAGCGGCTAACTGTCGCTCCAGTCTTAAAACTTCGGCGCGAATTTGACTGAGTTCAAGCTCGGCGACTGCTACTCTTTTAGAACGCTTGCCGCCGGTTTCAAAAATTTGCGTCGCGCCGACCGACAAATCCGATTCCGCTTCGCCGCCTAAAAAACGGGGCGAGCCGTATTCGGCATCGAGCGTCGGATTCGGTCTCAGGCGCGCTTGACGAAGCCGTCCCTCGGCAATCGCCAGACGCTGCCGCGCGGCGAACAAATCGGCGCGACGACTTCCGCCCAGCTGGACTAGGTTTTCAACCGTCAAGCCGTCCTGCCCGATAAACTGCGCGGAGGTCAGCTGTACGGATGTTTGATTCGGAGTTAAAATCGGCTGCACCTGCGCCGAAACAGAGATTGCGAAAGCCAGCATTAGCGCAGGCAAAAACAATCTGCCCGAAAATATTGTTTGCCGCTTAAAGAGATTTTTTTTAGTCGTTCCCGTCTTGCTCGTTAAGATTTTTATCATTGTCAATATCATTCTCGCTTAAGCCGAGACAGCTTCTTGACCGCCCGCTTGTTCGCTACGGGCGAAACGGAAGGCGTAAAACATCAATCCGCCGAACAAACCCAGAACGACAGCCGCCGTCAAAAACATCAGGACGGTTCGCAGCCATAAACCTGAACCGGTCAAAGATTTAGCCTCCGCGTGTTCGACGCTGACGCTCTGAAAAGTCGCGGTGTCAGCTTTTCCCGCCGCGTTCAACTTGGCTAAAATTGTATAAGTGCCTTCGGGAAGCGGCGGAAGTTTAAAGCTGAAACTGCCTGAAGCGTCCGCTTTGACTTCCGACGCTTCAAAGGTTTTACCGTCTTTTGCCGTAATCTCGACGGTCGGTTTGGCATCGGGGAAAGGCTCGTTGGTCGCAAAGCGCGTAATAAAAAGTTTAGCCGCTGTTTCCGTATCCGGCTCAAGCGGCGAGTGTTTCAGTAATATCTCAAAATCGCCCGCGCGGGCGGTGCGCGCAATCATTCCCTTTTGATTCGAGACGACCGCCGGTTTTGTGTCGCCGTGATCTTCGCCGCCATGCGCGAATAAGGTCGGCGCGGCGAAAAAGACGGACAAAATCAGCGCCGCCATCAAATTTAACGTGAAAAAAATTGTTCGGCGTTTTGTATCGCTCATTTTGTTTACCCTTAATTATAATTGATTCCCTATTCTGTTATTGTTTGTGCAAGGGACGTGCCAATCATAAACCCTTGTATTCATTGGCTAAAATCAAACAAGCCCGAGAAAATTCGTTTGCTTTCAGACAGCCGCCGTCCGTTTTCAGACAGCTTAAGTATTCGAGACATCTTTAATTTAATCAGTAAAGGTGGGCGAAAGAGGACAGATACTTGCTGCTCCCGCCGCCGGAATCAACAGTTAATGCGCGCAATCTGCTTTGTGAGTCGCTCAAGCTTGTTGTATAACCGCAAAAGCCGTCGAAGAAAATAGTAGAATACAGACGCAGATAAAAGAGGGTAATAATATACTTGACTCAGTAGAGTCAATAAATGATAATAATAAACCATATAACTTTATTGAGCATTTATCGGAAACTATTTTTCCGTATAATGCCAAAGAAAGAATTATGGTAATGCTAAGTGCTTATTTTGATGAAAGCTATAATCAGCGAACATTAAAAGAGCCGAATCTTCCGTTAGTTTATACGGTTGCCGGTTATCTTTCTAGTGTTCAGCAATGGAAAGCGTTTCAAAAAGAGTGGGATAAAGCGTTAAAGAGTGCCGGTATTCCGTCGCATTTTCATATGACAGACTTTGAAAGCCGATTCGGTGTTTATGAAGATTGGACAAATGAAAAAAGAATTGATTTTCTCCAAACACTTCATAGTATTATTCATAAATACGTATTGAAAGGTTTTGCAACAAGTATAGTAATCGAAGATTACAATAAACTTACAGAAAAACAAAAAAATGAAGTGTTTGGAGAGCCTCATATGTGCGCTCTTTTTTCTTGCTTGAAGCATATTCACACTCTTTTTAACGAGCTTGAATTATCAGAACCGATTGCTTATGTGTTTGAGAGTAATAAAAAATACGATGGACTAATAGCCAGAGCCTTTAGCGATATGCCCGACGAAGCCAAAAAGGGTTATAGGATTGGCTCATTGTCGTTTGCTAAAAAAGATTGTATGCCGACCCAAGCGGCAGATATTCTTGCCTACGAAATTACAAAAGAATTAGCAAACCAATTGGATAACAACAGTAATCGTAAAACAAGACTATCTATGAAGAACCTTGCCGTTTCTCGAATTGATGAATGGTTCTATATGAGGACAGAGAATTTTTTAGAATCTCTCGATTTTATGAAACGGAACGGGATTTATGAAGACTAATTTTGAATAATGAAAAGCAAAATAGAAACAAAACAAGACGGAAAGGAATTTGCGCGATTTGATGAGTTTTTAACCAAACTTGTAAATGTGCCAAAAGACGAAATCAATAAACGCGAGCAAGCCGAAAAGAAAGATAAAGCAGAAAGAAAGGCTAAACAGTCTTAACCTTTCCGTTTCTTTCCGCGTCTAGCAACTCGTTTGATAGCCGTGCAGTTCGTCCATAGGTCAAACGTTTACCGCTAACAGCTTTTAATACTCCGATAAATCGTTCTTTGTCATTTAGTTTGCGCTCATTAAACCGAAACATTTGTTCGTCCAAATAGCGCGAAAGGTGAAAAGGCTCGACTGAAACGTAAGTTCCTTTCAAAAGTTCTTTTCAGGCAAGACCAAAAGTTTTCAATGCCGTTGGTGTGAACATTGCCTTTAACGTATTCTATACCGTGATTGATAACTTCGTGAATGTAGCTTTCGTCTAATCCGCGATATGAAAGCCATTCGTCAGTAAAGAGTTTTGAGCCTGTTTCGACTTTCTCTTTAACTTCCGAGTGAAGTGTTTCGCGGTTTGTGCTTTCGATAACTTTTGCCAGAACGCGACCTTTACATTCCAACGCGCCAAAGACGGCAGTTTTACCGACAGAGCCGCGACCTTGAATAACTTTATCGCGCTTTGATTTGTGCATATTACGCGCTTTGCCGCCGATGAAAGTTTCATCTGCTTCGACTTCGCCGGAAAGTTTTTCAAAGCTACCGTTCTGCATAGCAAGACGGATGCGATGAAGCATAAACCAAGCGGTTTTCTGAGTAACACCGATTGCGCGATGTATTTCATAACTTGAAATACCGTTCTTTGCATTGGTAATCAACCAAACGGCAGTAAGCCACTTGTCTAAACCAATTGGTGAGTCTTCAAAGATTGTGCCGACTTTGACCGAGAATTGCTTTTTACAGGCTTTGTTTTTGCATTGCCAGACTTTGCGCGATTCCATAAACGTATTGTTTTTGGATTCGCATTTTGGGCAAATAGCAACGCCGTCTTGCCAACGGCGCGAAGCAATAAGACGGATGCAAGTTAAATCATCTGAAAAGAATTTGATTGCTTGTTGCAGGGTTTTCGGTAAGTCCTTGTCGTTAATCATATTAAAAGATTAACACGGAAATTTTACTGAGTCAAGTATATTATTAGCATTTTATTTCTCCTCTTCGTAAATTACTGTGACCGGAGACGTATTATGCTCGTCACACTCTAATGCCCGCTCTCCGGCGTCTCCGATAAGCTGCGGATTCAACACCTGGGTATCCAAACGCACCGTCACTCTCAAGGGTCTAGATTCTTTGTCAAAACCAACTTCTTTTACTCCGCTCAGGGCTTTAAGCGCGTCAACTACGCGCGTTGCGCACGAAGCTCATGTAAATCTGGTTGAACGGATTTTGACCGTGCTTTTGTCCGCTCCGGAGACAATTGTTAATTGACCGCCGGATTTTTTGTTCTGATCACTTTTATTCTCGCGTCCGGCGGCGGGATTACTGTCGTTACCAATAGAATTTTTGGCTGAATTAACCGACATCCGGTTTAAATCAGAACTGCCGCATGCGCCGAGCAAAACAGCAAACGCGCTTATCATCGCCCCTATAAACAATTTTTTAAGCAGACTCTGATTTTCTCTAATTTATTCGACAAAAAAATTGTCTTGTTTATAAAATCAACGCAATCGGCAATCTTGTACTGTGGTAACCGTTTGCGGTGTTTCTCCCCACTACTCTTCGGATAGACGCTTGACCGCTTTGTTGACGGCAGACACCGGCGGGATTACGCACTTCGCAGGCGCACATTCCGGTTTTAGTCAACTGCGTGATCTTCTTCGGAATCGTCGTCTGCCCTGTTGCTTTCAATTCGTCCGCAATCATGCCTTCGGTGTAGCCGAAGCAGTAACAAACCCTGGCTGCCGGGTCGCCCTGCATTTTCAGACCGACTTTTTCCCGCAAATCGTCCGCCGTAAATTCGACGGCGCCGTCAGTGGAATAATAAATGACCGGACAGGACCGCTCCTGACAAAAATTAAACTCCAGATTTGCGAGTCGCTCAAGGCGATCCGGTTTGAGCATTTGAAGTATCGTCCGGTGTTCGACCGCCCGACCGCCGCCGCCGTCCCGGCAACTCGGACATGCTGCCGAATAGAAAGATGCGGCAGATTGTATGAATTTAGTATTTGCGGCGGTCGTCACCGCGCAGCAATCAGACGTGTTTGTTTTACCTCGAATAAATATTTATTAATATGACACTGATACTTCGCCTAAAAGCATTCATCCGGTTTTTACAGAGTCGCTTTGTAATCGGTGTTTTCGTTAACGGATTGGGCAAGCTGCTCGGGCGTTACCTTTGCAGAATCGTATTTAACGACGGCTTCGCCGCGGTCGAAGCTGACTATCGCTGAGTTAACGCCCGGCGTTTTTTCAAGCACAAACCGTATCGTTATTTCGCAGCTCGCGCAGGTCATTCCCTTGATTTTTAAGGTTGTCGTCGCTTCTTCGCCTGCAAGCGGGGCAGAATTTTGAACCTGGGCTGCCGGAACTTTCGGCTGATCGGCGGTAACTTTAGGCTTACTGATGCCCGTAGCAAGCGCGCCGGCGTAATAAGGTGAAAACGCGAAAGCCAGCACGGCTACCGAAGCCAGCCATAAAAACATCCGGTTAAAGCGATTAACGGGCTTAGTCGCGCAACCTTCGTCGGGCGCGCACGATTCTTGACTAAAGTAAGATCGATAGAAGCCGAAAGCCAATGCCAGAACCGCGAAAGCGAGCAAATATGGTCTGCTCGCTTCAAAGACACTCACCGCGCCAAACGCCCCAAATCCTAAAACAACAAACAAAAGCGGTCCGATACAGCAGAGACTTGCCGCTATTGCCGCCGCGATGGCTCCGCCGGTTAATATTTTTTCTTCTTTCATTTCTTTTAACTACTTAACTTTTACTATCTTTTTTTCTCGTTTCCTGATTCGGCTGGCTTTATCTCGATTAATACCGGACAGGAAGCCTCTTTTCCCTTAGACTCCAATTCGACTTTGCACTTTGAAAAATGCTCCGCCAAAATTTTTCGGAAAGCTCGCATGTTCCTGATTTTCTGATCTACTTCAATGAGCTTTGCCCCAAGCAATTCGCTGACGCGACGGCATTCTTCAGCGCCTCCGGCTGCAAGCAGCCCGCTGATTTCATCAAGGGAAAATCCCAATTCCTGACCTTGCTTGATGAACTCAACCCGGGCAACGGTATCAGACGAAAAAAGGCGATAGCCTCCCGCTGATCGCGCCGCCGTGGGAAGAAGTTTCCGCCGTTCGTAATACCGCACGGTGTCGATGCTGACGTTTGCCAGACGTGCCAGCTCGCCGATTTGAAGAAATGATTCAGGCATTATTTCTCACACTTTTAAAAGTATAAACCCTTGCCCCAAGTCCAGAGTCAAGCGAGAGAATGGATTCAATAAAAAATGTATGGTTTAATGTTTATGAGGTTCATTGTTCTTCCTGCCGATTAACAAAGTAGAAAATGTAATCAGCAAACAAACCGCGCCGGCGAGCGTAAAGGTGGCGGGCGTTCCGAAATAAGCGGCGCCGTAACCGATAGCCGGATAGGTGATGAGCCAACAGGCGTGCGTGAGCGCGAAATGCGCGGCGTAAGCTCTCCCGCGCTCCCGTTCGTCCGTGTGTTCGGCAAGCAGGGTTGAAGACGAAATGCCGATCAAGCCTTGTCCCGCGCCGTTCAAAAACCACATTACGGCAAAAATAATAATTGACGGTTTGAAAATTCCGGGCAGCAGCAGTAATCCCAAAATTAAACCGCCCAGCATAAGCGCGTATCTGGTCCAAACGTGCCTTTGCCCATGAAGAGTTTCTCGGGCGGACAATTCTTTTTCGTAACGTTCCGTAGCTCGCCCCAGCACAATCGCCGCAAGAGTCGAACCCAAACCGAGTCCCGCCATCACGAGCGTAAATGCCGTATCGCCGTAACCTAAAACGTCGTGAACGTAAACGACCGTAGCGACAATTGCCGCCGCGCCCGCGAGCGCTTCGGCGAAACTCAAAACGATTGCCTGCCGCAGCGACGGCTCACGCAGGATAATCCGCGTCCCCGTGGTCAACTCCGTTAAGAAAACGGACGCGGAAAGCGGCGCGAAAGCCTTTTTAACAAACAGCATTGCAACGGGCAAAACAAGCAGCGCGGATGCGAGATAAGTAAAAGCGTCAAACCAGAAAACCCATCGCACGCCGAGCCAGACGATGAGCAGTCCGGCGACGGCGGGCGCGGCGACGGCTTCGATGTCAACGGCGACGCGCGAATACGAAAGTGCCTTGACGTAATGTTCATCGCCGACGACTTCCGGGATGCTCGCCTCAAACGTAGGGGTAAAAAATGCTGTCACGGCGTTAATAAGAAAAATCAGCAGGTAGATTTGCCAGATTTCGGTGATAAACGGAAACAGCGTGAGTAGCCCGAAGCGCAAAACGTCCGCAGCAATCAGAATGTATTTCCGGTTGAAACGGTCGGCGAGTACTCCGGCGGGCTGCGAGAAAAGCAGAAACGCTAAGATTCGCAAAAAAAGCGCGCTGCCGATCACGGCGGTCGCCGATTCGCCACCCGTCAGTTGATACGCGAAAAGCGCGAGTCCCACGGTCGTCACCCCGCTTCCGAGCAGCGAAATAATTTGCGCCGCGAACAGCAGAATGTAATTGCGGTTACTCCAGAGATTTTCGTTCATTTTATTCGCGCGAGTTCAAAACCCGCAGTCCGTTGATAATGACCAGCAAAGATGCGCCCATATCCGATGCGACAGCCATCCACAAAGTCGCGTAGCCGAAAAGCGCGAGAACGAGAAAAACCGCTTTGACGGCGATTGCGAACCAGATGTTCTGTTTGATAATCGTGAGCGTTTTGCGCGAAAGCCGAATAGCGAATCCGAGCCGCGTCAGGTCATCGCTTATCAAAGCGATGTCGGCGGTCTCGAGCGCGACATCGGTTCCGGCTGCCCCCATCGCCAGCCCGACGGTGGCGGTCGCCAGTGCCGGAGCGTCATTTACGCCGTCGCCGACGAAGGCAACGATCTCGCCCTTTTCTTCAAGTTCGCGCACGACGCGCACTTTATCGTCGGGCAGCAGTTCCGCGTAATATTCGTCAACTCCGAGCTGTTCGGCAACAGCCCGCGCCGTTCCCTTATTATCGCCGGTCAACATTAATACTTTTCGCACGCCGCTTGCTCTCAGCGATTCAATCGCTTGTCGCGCCTCGGGGCGCACTTCGTCTGCGATGGCAATCGCTCCGAGCGGCTCCGTTTCGGTCATTACCAAAACTCCGGTTTTGCCCATCCGCTCAAAACGCCCGAGTAATTCTTCGCTCTCCTGCGTGCAGTTATTTTGTTCGCGGCAAAGTCTTTCATTGCCGATAAAAATCGTTTGCCCTTCGACTACGGCGCGTGCGCCGCGACCGATGAGTGCCGCAAATTCGCTTGCGACGGGCAATTTAATTTTTTGCTCATTCGCTTTGGCAAGAATCGCCCGCGCTAAAGGATGCTCGGAGCCTTGTTCGACTGCGGCGGCAAGTCGCAACAGTTCGATTTCGCCGAGTCCATCGAGCGAAACGACATCTGTCACGCTGGGTTTTCCTTTTGTCAGCGTTCCGGTTTTGTCAAAGGCTACAACCGTCACCGCTCCGGCGTTTTCGAGATGCGCACCGCCTTTTATCAGAACTCCGCCGCGCGCCGCTCCAGCCAATCCGCTGACTATGGAAACCGGCGTGGAAATCACGAGCGCGCACGGGCAGGCAATCACGAGCATCGCCAGAGCGCGGCAAAACCATTCGCCCCACGTTCCCAAACCGAGCAGCGGCGGGATGACGATAACCAGAAGTGCCATCGCCACGACCGCCGGCGTGTAGATGCGCGAGAATTTATCAACGAATGTTTGCGACGGAGCGCGCGAGCTTTGCGCTTCTTCGACGGCGTGGATAATGCGCGCCAAGGTTGTATCTTCGACGAGTTTTGTTACCCGGACTTCCAGCACGCCCTGCTCGTTGATCGAACCGGCGAAAACTTCCGCGCCAGGCTCTTTGTCAACCGGAATTGATTCGCCGGTAATGGGTGCTTGATTAACGGCGGAGTTTCCGATTAAAACAACGCCGTCAAGCGGAATTTTCTGACCCGGACGGATGACGATAATTTCGTCAACGGCGACTTCCGATACCGGCACAATTTCTTCGCGCCCGCGTCTCCTAACGCTCGCTTCGATCGGCGACAAATACATCAATGCTTTGATAGCGTTGCGTGCTCTATCCATTGAATAGGTTTCGAGAAGCTGCGCGACGGCAAACAGGAACATCGCCGACGCGCCTTCGCCCCATTCGCCGATTGCCGCCGCGCCGATTGCCGCGACGGTCATCAGAAAGTTCATATCGAGCGCGAGATTTCGCGCCGCTCTGAATCCGCGCGGGACAATAAACCAGCCGCCGGCGATTATGGAAATTGCTAAAAGCGGCACGCTTGAGTATTCGCTCGCGCCCGCCCATTCGAGCGCGACACCGAGGGCGAGAAAAATGCCGGAAATAATTGTTACGATTTGCCGCCCGCGCCGTTCCCAGAATGAAAGCTCGCGCCGCTCTTCGCCTTCGGGCAACGCGGTCATTCCGATTTCTTTGATTGCGCGTTGAATTTCCGGCGAAGTAATCTCGCCTTCGACTTTGAGACGGCGGTTCATCAAATCGAAGGCGAGATTCGTCACGCCCGGCAATCGTCCGAGTTTATCTTCGATTTGGCGAACTTCGTCGGGGCAGCACATTCCTTCGACGATAAAACTCGCCTGTTTTGCTTCGCCGTCTTCGACCTTGTAACCGACGCGCCGAATCGCGCCGGCTAAATCGCCGCGCGCCAATTTTCCGTGGGCGTAAGCGACGCGCACTTTGCCGCCGACCACATCAACGCGAACGTCCTCAATGCCTTCCAGTTTGCCGAGAGAGCGTTTGATGTCGTCGGCGCAGCTCGGGCAATCCATTCCGCCGACTTCAAAATCGCATACTGCGCCACCGGTTGCTGCTTCTGCTGCTTCTTCCGGCGCGTTTGATGTCATCGGAAACGATTCGTTTTGCTGCGCGTCGCTACCGCCGCCGCTGCCGCAGCACGAATCATTAACGGCTTGTCCGCTCAGGGAAACAGCTTTGGCTTCGGTTTTTTCTTTCATTTTTTGCGTCTTCTCGTTTGGCAGATATCGTCTCAAACGGAAACTGTATTTTATCAGGTTTTTTCTTGACTTCCTTTTGGGTGCGTTTTTTAGATTTGTGAAAATACAAAAGCAAACCGATAAACGAACGATAAAACCGCTTCGAGCGTTTCTTTGGAAACCTGTTGTAAAATCGTTACTCCGATACCCGACCCGATGAAAATCAAACTCGACAAACCCGCCGTAATCAAAATGATTTTCAGGCGCGACATTTTAGCCTGCGTCATCGTCGAAGCCAGCGCCAAGCCGAGCGACAGCAATTTGACGGCGAGCGCGAGCAGTTTTCCTTCTTTCGCTCCAGCTGAAAAAACGATACCGATTAAAATGAGACGGTCAAGTTTTTGGGTCTTCCGCAAATTTGGTGCAAGTGTTGAGAAAGTTATAAATTTGTGGAATGCAAGTTTCAACTTTGTCGGCTGATCCGGAAGCAATTCGGATTGACTCATTTGTTT
>JAABUN010002966.1_pt1 | contig 27885 bp, 27 predicted proteins | sample 5559311 | NCBI WGS metagenome assembly JAABUN01 (sample SAMN10711877, study PRJNA513370) | rock metagenome | isolation source: Antarctica rocks | place: Antarctica: Victoria Land, Siegfried Peak sud
TGACACGCTCGCCAGCCTGGTCCCGGTCAGCCACTACACCCACCCCCTGCGTCCCTCGGCGAAAGACACTGTCCGAGGGTCGATTTCAGCATGCCACTTGACAAGACCACCCTCCATATCAGCTAGTGTTCGTCCCGTCCAAGACCGGCGCCGCAAGGCGCCGGCGACAGCGGGAGGCAGCGATGGCAGGCAGTGGCAGCGGCGGCCAGGAGCGGGTGAACAAGCGCTCCGAGCAGAACGAGCACGACGAGGTCGAGTCCTCCACCGAGACGTCCACCGAGGCCTCGGCCGAGACGCAAGACCGCGTCGGCAAGCTCACCGACGACGTCGACGCGCTGCTCGACGACATCGACGAGGCGCTCGAGGCCAACGCCGAGGAGTTCGTGCGCGGCTACGTGCAGAAGGGCGGCCAGTGAGGAGCGACGCCGCGCCGGCCGGTCGGCTGCCGGCGGCGTTCACGACGGCCGGCAGCGCCTCGTTCAGCGACTTCCTCACCGCGCACGCCCCCGATCTGCATCCCTCCCGATACGTGGCCACCGGCGCAACGACGATCGAGGCGCCGCACGGCACCACCATCGTCGCCGTCGTGCACGCCGGCGGCGTCGTCATGGCCGGCGACCGGCGGGCCACGATGGGCAACGTCATCGCCCAGCGCGACATCGAGAAGGTCTTCCCCGCAGACGAGTACAGCGCCGTCGGCATCGCCGGCACGGCCGGCCTCGCCATCGAGATGGTCCGGCTGTTCCAGGTCGAGCTCGAGCACTACGAGAAGCTCGAGGGCCACGTCCTGAGCCTGGACGGCAAGGCCAACCGGCTGTCGGCGATGATCCGCGGCAACCTCGGGATGGCCATGCAGGGCCTCGCGGTCGTCCCGCTGTTCGCCGGCTTCGACCTCGAGGCCGGCGGCGGGCGCATCTTCTCCTACGACGTCACCGGCGGTCGCTACGAGGAGAACTCCTACTACGCCGTCGGTTCGGGCAGCGTGTTCGCCCGCAGCGCGCTCAAGAAGCTCTATCGCGACGACATCGACGCAGCGACGGCGGTGAACCTGGTCGTCAACGCCCTGTACGACGCGGCCGACGACGACTCCGCGACGGGCGGTCCGGACCTCACCCGGCGCATCTGGCCGATCGTCATGGACGTCACCGAGGAAGGCCTGCGGCGCCTTGCCGAGCAGGAGGTCGGCGAGGTCGTCCAGCAGGTCGTCGCCGAGCGGATGGTGCACCCCGGCGGCTGAGGCCAACCCCCGGCCCATGCCCGCAGCGCCCCCCCACCACCGCCCGCAAGCACCGCCCGCAAGCACCGAGAAGGAGCCGTCCGCCCCGTGAGCATGCCGTCGTACTACGTCTCGCCCGAGCAGCTCATGAAGGACAAGAGCGACTACGCCCGCAAGGGCATCGCGCGGGGCCGCTCGGTGCTGACGCTGGCTTACGCCGACGGCATCTTGTTCGTGGGGCAGAACCCGAGCAACGCCTTGCACAAGATCAGCGAGATCTACGACCGCATCGCCTTCGCGGCGGTCGGCAAGTACAACGAGTTCGAGAACCTGCGCCTGGCAGGAGTGCGCTACGCCGACCTGCGCGGCTACCAGTACGACCGGCGCGACGTCACGAGCCGCGGCCTGGCCAACGCCTACGCGCAGACCCTCGGCAGCATCTTCACCGAGCAGGGCAAGCCCTACGAGGTCGAGCTCGTCGTGGCCGAGGTTGGTCAGCGGGCCGCCGACGACCAGCTCTACCGCCTCACCTACGACGGCTCGGTGGCCGAGGAGCACGGCATGGTCGCGATGGGCGGCAACAGCGAGCCGCTGGCCGCCTACGTCCGTGAGCGCCACGACCTGACGGCCCCGCTCGAACAGGTGCTGCAGCTCGGGGTGGAGGCGCTGACGAGCGCCGTGGACACCGCCAACGTCGGCGCCGCCGCCACCCCGCCCACCCCGCGCACCCTGGTCGCCGACGACCTGGAGGCGGCCGTGCTCGACCGCAACCGCCCGCGCCGGGCCTTTGTGCGCCTGCTCGGTCCCCGCCTGACCCGCCTGCTCGGCCAGACCGAGCCGGCCCAGATCGAGCCGGCCCAGACCGAGCCGGCCCAGCCCGAACCGGCGTGAGAGCCGCCACGACGCGGCGGCGACTCGGCGCGCTCGGGCTCGCCCTGATGCTCGGGGCGGGCCTGGCCGGCTGCGGCGGCGAGGGCGACACCGTCGCCGAGGCGTCCCCGTCCTGCAGCGCCGACGGCCAAGGCGCCAGCACGACCGCCGACCTGACGACCAAGCCGACCATCACCGTGTCGCCCTGCCAACCACCGACGACCCTGCAGGTGCAAGACGTCGTCGAGGGTGAGGGGGAGGCGGTGCGCGCCGGTGACGTGGTGAACGTCAAGTACGTCGGGGTCACCTACGCCGACGGCAAGCAGTTCGACGCCTCCTGGGATCGCGGGGACGACTTCTCGTTCCCGATCGGCGCCTCACAGGTGATCCCGGGCTGGGACCAGGGGCTGCTCGGCATGAAGGTCGGCGGCCGGCGGCTGCTGGTGATCCCGCCCGACCTCGGCTACGGCGCCCAGGGGGCGGGCAGCGACATCCCGCCGGGCGCGACGCTCGTGTTCGTCGTCGACCTGGTGTCGATCGGCCCGCCGGCCTCCTGAGCCGCGATTGACCACGTACCGCCCGGGAAGCCTGTTGCCATGGCGGACCTGACCCGGCGTGACGGTGAGCCGAAGACCGATGAGCTGCCCTCGACGCTGCAGCGCTCACCGGCCAAGGCGCAGCGCACCTTCGCCAAGGTGCACGACTCCGCGCAGGAGAGCTACGGCGAGGGCGAGCGGGCGAATCGCACCGCCTACGCCGCCGTCAAGCACTCCTTCGAGAAGGTCGGCGACCACTGGGAGCCCAAGGACGAGAAAGGGCCCAGCGACGAACAGGCCGAGCGCGACACGGGCAGCGGCTCGGCCAAGGCGCGGCCCACCGCCGGTGGCGTCGATGCCAACGCGAGCAAGAAGCACCTCTACGAGCTCGCCCAGCGGCTCGACGTACCGGGGCGCTCGAGCATGAGCAAGCCCGAGCTGGTCGAGGCGATCGGCAAGGCGAACGACCGCGCGACGGCGCAGGCGCGCAGGAACTGATCCGGACGTCCCGTCACTGAGCGTGAGTGTGGGAGCACGGTGAATCGGGACACATCGGCGCGGATCGCCGGACGCCGTCACTCATCCGTGATTACCTGAAGGTCAACCGCGCTGCTGCGCCGACCTGCCCCCTCGTGCTGGGAGTCTTTCGTGTCCCACCGCTGTGCCCGCTTCCGCCTGCCCGAGGCGCGGAGCGCCCGCCTGTGATCGCCGTCCTGCTGGCCCTGTGCGGCTTGACGCTCACCGGTGTCGCGACCGCCACGCTGTGGTGGCAGACGCACGCCTGGCGCACCCCCGGCAGCTTCGAGGGCACCGGCTTCTCCGGTGCCCGCAGTCGTCGGGTGCTCGTCGCGTCCCGGCGCGAGGAACGGCGGCTGTCGGACCGCCGCCGGGCCCGCGACTTCGCCGGTCGACGGCGCCGGCGGGACGACCCGGCTCTCAGCTTCTCGCTCATCGTGCCGTGCCGTGAGGAGACCCGGCAGGTCATGACGGCGACGGTGCTGCGGCTGCTCGCGCAGGAGCACCACGAGTTCGAGATCGTGCTGTCGGTCGGCGACGACGACGTCGCGCCCACCAGCGACGGGCAGAGCACCGTCGAGATCGCGCACGACCTGGCCGCCAGGTGGCCGGGCCGGGTGCGGGTCTCGGTCAACCGCGACCCGGTCAAGAACAAGCCGCGCCAGCTCAACACGAGCCTTCTCGACTGCACCAAGGACGTCGTCGGCGTGATCGACGCCGAGTCGCTCACCTCGCCCGGCTTGCTGCGGCACGTCGATGCGACCTTCCGGGAGACCGGCGGCGACGTCGTGCAGGGCTCGGTGCAGCTGATGAACTACCGCGACTCGTGGTTCAGCCTGCGCAACTGCCTGGAGTACCGCATCTGGTTCCGCTCCCGGCTGCACGGGCACGCGCTCGCGGGCTTCATCCCGCTCGGCGGCAACACCGTGTTCGTCCGGCGCGCGCTGCTGCTCGAGGTCGGGGGCTGGGACGGCGACTGCCTCGCCGAGGACTGTGAGCTCGGCGTGCGCCTGTCGTGCCTCGGCAAGAAGGTCGTCGTCGCCTACGACCCCGAACTCACCACGCAGGAGGAGACGCCCGAGCGGATCGGCCAGCTCGTCAAGCAGCGCACCCGCTGGGCGCTCGGTTTCATGCAGGTGCTGGCCAAGGGCGACTGGAAGCAGCTGCCGACGCGCAGCCAGCGCCTGCACGCCTGGTGGACCCTCGTGCAGCAGCACGCCGTCGCCTTTGCCGGCCTGGTGATGCCGGTGGCGCTCGTGACGGCGCTGCTGGTCAGCGTGCCGCCGCTCGTCGTCCTGATCACCTTCCTGCCGCTCGTGCCGACCCTGACGATGGCCATGTTCGAGCTGCTGATCCTGCGCGAGTGGGGCCGCGACATGCACTTGCAGGTGCGTCGGCGCGACTACGTGCGCCTGCTCGTGAGCCTGCCCTTCTACCAGCTGCTGCTCGGCGTCGCCGTGCTGCGCGCGCTCTACAAGTACGTGACCAAGGACTTCGCCTGGGAGAAGACCGCGCACGCCGGTGCGCACCTGCCGGCGGCCACCTCCGTGCAGCTGGTGCGCGAGGAGACGGCGGCATGACGGTCCTCGAGCTCGTCCGCGTCGAGCCGCCGGCACCGGCGCCGTCGCGGCGAAGGAACGGGCGGGCAGGGCGCGGGACGCGGCGTCAGCGCCTGACCGTCACCCTCGTGCTGGCCGCCCTCGCGGTGCTGCACGCGGTCAACCTGGCCGGCTGGCCGCGCTGGTTCGACGACGAGGGCACCTACTACTCGCAGGCCTGGGCGGTGCAGCACCTCGGCGCGCTCGCGCCCTACACCTACTGGTACGACCACCCGCCGGCCGGCTGGCTCCAGCTGGCGGCCCTCACCTGGCTGCCCGACCTGCTGATCCCCGGCGAGTCGTCCCTGCTGTCCGGGCGGATCGTGATGGTCGGCTACCTGCTCGCCAGCGCCGGCCTGCTCTACGTGCTCGCCCGCCGGCTCGGCATGCGGCACGGCTTCGCGCTCGGGGCGATGGTGCTGTGGGCCGCGAACCCGCTCGTGCTGTTCGAGGGACGCCAGATCTTCCTCGACAACGTGGCGCTGCCGTGGCTGCTCCTCGCGTTCGTGCTGGCGTTGAACCGGCGCCGTCACCTCGGGCTGCACATGGCTGCCGGCGGCGCGTTTGCCGTCGCGGTGCTCACCAAGGAGACGACCGCGGTGTTCGCCGTGCCGCTGCTCGTCGCGCTCTGGCAGGGCGCCTACCGGCCGACGCGAGCCTTCACCCTCGTCGGCTTCGGAGCGGTGCTCTCGATGACCGGGGCGCTGTACCTGCTGTTCGCGCTCATCCGAGGCGAGCTGCTGCCCGGTCCGGGTCACGTGTCGCTGTGGGACGCCCTGTCGTTCCAGTTCGCCGATCGTGCCCCGTCCGGCTCGATCTTCGACCCGAACGGTCCGGCGGGCGGTGCCTACGTCACGTTCCACTCCTGGCTCGCCCACGACGGCTTCCTGCTGCTCGGCGGGGTGGCCGCCGGCGTCGTCGCGCTGCTCGTGCGCCGGCTGCGCCCGGCCGGGGTGGCCGTCGTGGTGTGCGCGCTCGTCGGCCTGCGCCCGAGCGGCTACCTGCCGCAGATGTACGTCGTCGCGCTGCTGCCGTTCTGCGCGCTGTGCCTGGTGGGGCTGTTCGACCACCTCTGGCGGCGCGTGCGCTCGGCGCCGCGCGGGCGGCTCGTCGCCGCAGCCGCGCTCGTCGCGCTCACCGGCTTGGCCGTCTCGTTCGTGCCCGTCGGCGGGTGGCAGCGGGCCTACGCGCAGGCGCTGACCGAGGACGCCAACGACCCTCAGTACGCGATGGCCGACCAGCTGGCCGCCCTGCCGCCGGGAGCCACCATCGCGGTCGACAACACCTATTGGAACGACCTGGTCGAGGCCGGCCGGTCGCGCGAGGACGTCGTGTGGTTCTTCAAGGTCGACCACGACGCCGCCGTGCCGCGCGCGCTGGGCGACACCTACGAGGGGCTGGACTACCTCGTGTGGACGCAGTACATGGCCGACAACGCCGGCCCGATCGTCGAGCAGGCCTACGCCAGCAGCGTCCTGGTCGCCACCACCGGTGAGTACGGCCGCAAGGTCGAGCTGCGGCGCGTGCTGGACGTGCGGGAGGTGACGGCTCGCCGCGAGGCAGCCGCCGCCGCCGTTGCCCGGCAGGTGGCCGAGGCCCGCGCTGACTTTGACGCCTACCTCGCCCGGCCGAGCCCCGCGCTGCCGCAGCTGACGAACGGCCAGGTGGAGGCCATTCGCACCGACGCCCGGCAGCTGGGTCTGGCCGCGGTCGCCCGCAAGTACGGCATCTCGCGCGCGACCATCGAGGCGGCGCTGCGGATCGAGCCGGCCCCCGACCGCGCCGACGCGCTCGACGCCCGATGACCTGGCCATGGCGTGCATCATGGGGACATGCGACGGGCGACGGTGAGCATGGTTGCGGTGCTCGTGCTGTGCGCGGCCTGCAGCAGCGACGAGCAGGCGGCGCCCTCGGCGCTGCCGAGCGTCGGTGCGCCGGCCAGCCCCTCCGCTGTCTCACCGAGCCCGCCTGCGGCGCCGTCGATGACCCCCAATGCCACGCCCGAGCCCGCGTCTCCCAGCCCCTCGCCCGAGCCGGTCGAGGGCGGCGAGGGCCAGGGCGGGGTGGTGCTCGGCGGCACGAAGCTGGGGGTCACGGCCCTCGGCACCGACTTCAGCACAGCAGTCCAGCGCATCAGCGCCGTGCTGGGCGAGCCGAGCGAGAACCCGAAGACGAGCGTCAGCTGCATCAACGCCATCGGCGAGGTCGCGTGGGGCGAGTTCACCGTCGCGAACAAGGACGGCAAGCTCGCCGGCTGGATCTCCCGCTCCCGGACCTTGCAGACGCCGGCCGGGGTCACCGTGGGCACCGACGTGGCCACCCTCAAGCAGGTCTACGGCAACGGCTTCCGGCTCACCGAGGCGAACCCGGACAACCCGCCCGGCTTCGCCGTGCAGGGGGTCGACGTGCGGGGCAGCCTGACCTCGCTGGACGACAGCGGCACGGTGCAGGCGCTGTTCACCAGCGCCTGCTCCGGTCCCTAGCCGCAGTTCTCGCGAAGCGACCCCATGGACGGCCGTGGGGTGCTTCATTAGTTGCAGACGTCCTGTCCGCCGGTGGCGGCAGGGCATGCCGGACAGCCTGGAGAGCCATGAACGTGCGTCGAACGAGCCTGCCCGCGCCCACCGCGGGAGCAGCGGCATGACCGGCACCACCGTCGTCGTGCCCACGCGCAACGAGGGCGGCAACGTGCGTGAGCTCGTGCGGCGGCTCGAGGCGGCCTTTGCCGAGCAGGACGCCGAGGTGCTGTTCGTCGACGACTCGAGCGACGACACGCCCGCGGTCATCGAGCAGGTCAGCCGTGAGCAGGCCGGCCGTTCGCTCGCGGTGCGTCTGCTGCACCGGCCCGAGGGCGCCCGGCTCGGCGGGCTCGCCGGCGCCGTAACGGCCGGCATCGCGGCCTCCACCGCGTCGTGCATCGTCGTCATGGACGGCGACCTGCAGCACCCGCCCGAGCTGGCCCCGGTGCTGTGCGCGGGTCTTGCCGACGCCGAGCTGGTCGTGGCCAGCCGGTACTGCGGCGAGGGCGACGCCTCCGGCCTGTCCAGCTCGTGGCGGCGGGCCGTGTCCGGCAGCAGCACGGCCCTGGCCAAGGCCTGCTTCCCCAAGCGGGTCGGCAAGGTCTGCACCGACCCGATGACGGGCTTTTTCGCCTTCCGCCGCGAGGCGGTGCAGCTGGACCGGTTGCGTCCGCGCGGCTTCAAGATCCTGCTGGAGATCCTCACCCGGCACGACGTCGACGTGGCCGAGGTGCCGTTCGTGTTCGGCGAGCGCTACGACGGCCAGTCAAAGGCGTCGTGGCGCAACGGCATGCACTTCCTGCACCAGATGGCCTCGCTGCGGATGGGGCGGATGGTCCGCTTCGCCGCCGTCGGGGCCATCGGCACGGTGCTGAACCTCGCCGTGCTGGCCGTCCTCGTGCACGGCCCGATCGCGATGGCCTACGTGCCGGCGGCGATCCTCGCGGCCGAGGTGTCGATCTTGCACAACTTCTTCATGCAGGAGCGCTTCGTCTTCCGCGATCTGCAGCGGGGACGCTGGTCGCGCCGGTTCCTGCAGTTCGTCGGGTTCAACAACATCGAGGCCGCGCTGCGCGTGCCCGCGCTCGTGCTGCTCGTCGAGGTGCTGCACCTCGGGGCGGTCCCGGGGCAGGCGCTGCTGCTCGCGGTGGCCTTCCTCGGCCGCTTCCTGTTCACGAGCCGGGTCGTCTACCGGCCGGCCGCCGTCGCCGTGCTGCCGGTGCACCCGGAGGCCGTCGAGGGGCTCCATCCGGCGGCGAGCCCCTCGCCCTGAGGGCGCCCGGGCGACGCCCGCGTGCGAGGGTGGTCGGGTGGAGCGTCGCATCATGGGCATCGAGAACGAGTACGGCGTCACCTGCACGTTCCGGGGACAGCGGCGGCTCTCGCCCGACGAGGTGGCCCGCTATCTGTTCCGCCGGGTGGTGTCGTGGGGCCGCAGCTCGAACGTGTTCCTGCGCAACGGCGCCCGGCTCTACCTCGACGTCGGCTCGCACCCGGAGTACGCCACCCCCGAGTGCGACAGCGCGGTCGACCTCGTCACCCACGACAAGGCGGGGGAGCGGCTGCTCGAGGGGCTGCTGGTCGACGCCGAGCGGCGCCTGCGCGAGGAGGGCATCGCCGGCGACATCTACCTATTCAAGAACAACACCGACTCGGCGGGCAACTCCTACGGCTGCCACGAGAACTACCTCGTCGGGCGGCAGGGGGAGTTCTCGCGCCTGTCCGAGGTGCTGATCCCGTTCCTCGTCAGCCGGCAGCTGCTCGTCGGTGCCGGGAAGGTGCTGCAGACTCCGCGCGGCGCCGTCTACTGCCTGAGCCAGCGGGCCGAGCACATCTGGGAGGGCGTCTCGAGCGCCACCACGCGCAGCCGTCCGATCATCAACACCCGCGACGAGCCGCACGCCGACGCCGAGCGCTTCCGCCGCCTGCACGTCATCGTCGGCGACAGCAACATGAGCGAGACGACCACGCTACTCAAGATCGGTACGACGGACCTCGTGCTGCGCATGATCGAGGCAGGCGTCGTCATGCGCGACCTGGCGCTCGAGAACCCGATCCGGGCCATCCGCGAGATCAGCCACGACCTGACCGGCCAGCGCAAGGTCAAGCTCGCCAACGGCAAGGAGGCGAGCGCCCTCGAGCTGCAGCGTGAGTACTACGGCAAGGCCGTCGACTTCATCGACCGCCGGGGCGGTGACGCCACCGTCAAGCGGGTGCTCGACCTGTGGGGGCGCACACTGCGGGCCGTCGAGACGGGCGACCTCGGCCTGGTCGAGCGCGAGATCGACTGGGTGATCAAGCACCAGCTCATCGAGCGGTACCGCGCCAAGCACGACCTGGCGCTGTCGAGCCCGCGGGTGGCACAGCTAGACCTGACCTACCACGACGTGAACCGCCGACGCGGCCTGTACTACCTGCTTGAGCGCAACGGGGCGGTCGCCCGCGCCACCCGCGACCTCGCGATCTTCGAGGCCAAGTCGGTGCCGCCGCAGACCACCCGGGCCAAGCTGCGAGGAGAGTTCATCAAGCAGGCCCAGGACAAGCGGCGCGACTTCACCGTCGACTGGGTGCACCTCAAGCTCAACGACCAGGCGCAGCGCACCGTGCTGTGCAAGGACCCGTTCCGGTCCGTCGACGACCGGGTCGACAAGCTCATCGCCAGCATGTGAGCGCCTTTGTCGACCAGCGCGTCGCCAGGTGCCCCGGTCGTGATCTTCTCATCCGCGGCTCGGCAGGCGACACGCCGGCGTGTCGCCTGCCAACGTTCCGGGCAGGTGATCGTCTCGGCCGGCGTCCCGATGCGCGGCACTGTGGTGGAGTGGCCGCATGAGCGACTCGACCCTGACCAGCGGTGAGCCCGGCGACAAGCCGACGGTGCGGATCCCCGAGGGCGACCCGCCGAGCGAGCTGCAGATCGAGGACGTGGTGCACGGCGACGGTGCTGAGGCCGCGTCGGGGACGAGCTGCACGATGCACTACGTGGGCGTGTCGTGGTCGAGCGGTCGCCAGTTCGACGCCTCGTGGGACCGCGGCCAGCCGTTCTCCTTCGACCTCGGCGCCGGCATGGTCATCCGCGGCTGGGACGAGGGAGTCGCCGGCATGAAGGTCGGCGGGCGGCGGCGCCTGACGATCCCACCGGACCTCGGTTACGGCTCACGCGGCGCCGGCGGCGTCATCGGACCCAACGAGACGCTCGTTTTCGTCGTCGACCTTCTGGGCGTGGGCTGAGCGAGGCCCCGCTCGGTGCGCGCCGCGCCGTCCCTGCGGCGCTGCGCTGTCTTTCCGGCGCCGCGCTGTTTGCCCGGTGCCGCGCTGTTTTCCCGGCGCCGCGCTGTGCGACAGCCGATCGTGTACGGAGCCGGCTGCCTCTGGTGATCGTCAGAAGGATTCGTCGCTCTCGAGCCTGCGATGCGCACGGATCCTTCTGACGATCATGCAGGTGGCGGTTCGCGCAGCACCATCCATCCTCCTGCACCGCCGATCTCGCGAGACCGAGGCCCGTCGATCAGCTGTGCGGAGCGGGCGCCGTGAGCGGGCCGTCGCTCCGCACAGCCGATCGTGCGCGAGGTCAGCCGAACGCCAGGCCGGCGGAAGCAGCGCCCGTGTCGTGGCCCCGGCGCACGAGGCCCGCGCACTAGCGTCATCCTCGTGTCGGCCAAGAAGACCGAGCGGCTGCTCAACCTCGTGATCTGCCTGCTCGCGACGCGCCGTTTCCTGGGCGTGCACGAGATCCGGGCGGCGGTGCCGGGCTACGAAGGCACCGACGAGGCGTTCCGGCGCATGTTCGAGCGCGACAAGGAAGAGCTGCGCGAGCTCGGCATCCCGCTGGAGACCGGCACGAACAGCGCGGTGCACGACGACGAGCTCGGCTACCGCATCGCCCGGCGCGACTACGAGCTGCCCGACATCGCGCTCGAGCCCGACGAGGCCGCCGCGCTCGGCCTGGCCGCCCGGCTGTGGCAGTCGGCGCCGCTCGCCGCCGCGACGGGCAGCGCCCTGCGCAAGCTGCGGGCCGCCGGCATCGAGGCCCCCACCGCCCCCGCGGCGCTCGAGCCCCGCGTCGCCGCCAGCGAACCCGCCTTCGAGAGCGCCTTTGCGGCGGTGCGCGACGGCCGGGCCGTCCGCTTCGGCTACCGCACGGGGACGGCCGCGCCGCAGCAGCGCAGCGTCGAGCCCTGGGGCGTGGTGTCCTGGCACGGGCGCTGGTACCTGGTCGGCCACGACACCGAGCGAGCCGCCCCTCGCGTGTTCCGGCTCTCGCGCGTCGTGGGCCAGGTCGAGCCCGTCGGCGAGCCGGGCGCGGTCGCGGTCCCGGACGGTGTCGACCTGCGGGCGATGGTCGCCCGGATGGCCGTCGAAGCGCCGCGCGCCAGCGCACTGGTCAGCCTGCGCCCGGACACCGGTTGGGAGCTGCGACGGGCGGGCGGCGACCCCGACCCGGACCGGTCCGGCTGGACCGTCGTCACCGTCGGCTACAGCGATCCTGAGCGGCTGGCCGACCGGGTTGCCGGGTACGGCGCCGACGCCGTCGTGCTGACGCCGCTCGAGGCCCGCGACGCGGTGGTGCGCCGGCTGACCGGGCTCGTGCCGTGAGCAGCCAGTCGCCGGACCAGACCGGCGGACAGCCGGGCGACGACGTGGCCGACGACGCCGGCAGCCCGCCGGCTGCCGGGTCCGCCAGCCCGCCGGGCACCGGTTCGCTCAGCCCGGGGGGCACCGGATCGCTCGGCCCGCCGGGCGCCGGGTCTAGCGGCCAGCTCGCCCGGCTGCTCGTGCTCGTGCCCTACCTGCTCGCCCGGCCCGGGGTGCCGCTCGCCGAGGTCGCCGCCGCTTTCGAGATCACCGAGGCGCGGTTGCGCAAGGACCTCAACCTGCTGTGGGTGTGCGGGCTGCCGGGCCACGGCCCGGGCGACCTCATCGACGTCGAGTTCGAGGGCGACACGGTGACAGTGCTCGAACCGGCCGGGGTCACCCGGCCGCTGCGACTGACCGTCGACGAGGCGCTGGCCTTGATCGTCGCGCTGCGGGCGCTGGCCGCGACCCCCGGGCTGTCCGAGCGCGACGCGGTCGACCGGGCGCTGGTGAAGGTCGAGCAGGCGGCGGGCGCCGAAGCCGGACCGGCCGGGCGGGTGCAGGTGTCGGTCGAAGGGGAGGACCGGGTGCTGCCGCTGGTGCGCGAGGCCGTCGCCGCCGGCCGCCGGCTGCACCTGGACTACCTCGTCCCCGGACGCGACGAACGCACCGCCCGTGACGTCGACCCCCTTCGCCTGCTGCTCGTCGAGGGACGCAGCTACCTGGAGGCCTGGTGCTACCGCGCCGAGGCGGTGCGCACCTTCCGGCTCGACCGCATCGAGCAGGCCGAGGTGCTCGACCAAGGCGTCGAGCAGCACCCGGAGGCGAGCGTCCGCGACCTGGACCAGGGCCTGTTCCAGCCGGCGCCGGACGACCAGCTGGTCACGCTGGCGCTGACGCCGGCCGCCGCCTGGGTCGCCGACTACTACCCCTGCGAGAGCGTGACGGAGAGCCCGGATGGCGGGCTCGTCGTCACGCTGCGGGCCCGCGACACCGACTTCGTGCGCCGGCTGGCCCTGACCCTCGGCGCGCACGGCCGGGTGCTCGCGCCGCCCGGGCTGGCCCAGCGCGTGCGGGCCGACGCCGCCGAGGCGCTGGCCGCCTACGACAGCCCGACGGGCGCCTGAGTGATGCCACCCGATCGGGGTCTTCAAGCATCCGGCTCGTCCTGCCGAAGCGGAGGTGCACGCAACAACCCGAAGGCATCATGGAGGAGTCCGGGTCATGACGACCATCAAGGCCTCGTGCCCCAGCTGCGGAGAGGTCGTGCTCACGCCCGGCGACCTGACGCTGATGGTGTGCAGCCACGCCCAGCTGTCCTACTACTGCTTCACCTGCCCCGACTGCACCGAGACGGTGCGCAAGCCGGCCGACGACCACGTCGTGTCGCTGCTGATGTCGGGCGGCGTCCCGGCCACCGCCTGGGACATCCCGGGCGAGGCGCTGGAGGTCAAGGAGGGTCCCGAACTGACCTACGACGACCTGCTCGACTTCGCCCTGTACCTCGGCACGACCGACCTGCTCGTCTCGCTCGTCCCGCTCACGGTGCCGAGCGCCGCCAGCTAGTGCCTCAGGCGCGCCTGACCGCCGGCACCCGGGTGAGCCCGCAGTAACGTGGCGGGGTGCTCTGGATCCTGCTCGACGTCGGCATCGCCTTGCTCGCGCTGGTCGTGCTCGCGGTGGTGCTGCTCGCGCTGTACCGCAAGCTCAAGGGCCTGACCCGCGCGCTGGCCGCCGCCGGCGAGCAGGCCGCCACGGCGAGCGACGCGCTGGCCCGGCTGCAGCAGACCAGGGAGCAGGCCGCACACGCGCAGGACCCGGCCGCCCAGCGGCTGGAACAGGAAGATGTCGGATCACGGGCGTAGCCTGAGGTCCCCGAGCAACAGGAGCGCACTGTGAACATCCCCAGTGGTTGGGAGCTCGTCCTCATCCTGCTCGTCGTCGTGGTGGTCTTCGGGTCCAAGCGGCTGCCCGAGGCCTCCCGCTCGCTCGGCCGCTCGATGCGCATCCTCAAGGCCGAGACCAAGGGCCTGCGCGACGACGACGACGAGACCGGCCGCGCACAGTACGACAGCCGCGCGCACGACCGCGCCTCCTACGACCGCGTCATGGGTGAGCCCGACCGGCGCGCCGAGCCGAGCGCCCGCGACGACCGGCCGAGCCCCGTCCCCGCGCCGCAGCCGCTGCCCGCCGCGCCGACGGTCCCCGGGGTCCCCCCGGCGCCCGGCTCGGTGCCGCCGGCCAGCTCTGAGCGGCGCTCGGCCTAGCGGCTGCGCCAGCCCACCCACTCAACCTGCGTCGAGCGAGGAGCGCACGCGTGGCCGTCCCCACCTCGCGGCGCAAGCGAGCCCCTAGGCCGTCGGACGGCCGGATGGCGCTCATGGAGCACCTGCGCGAGCTGCGCAACCGCCTCGGTATCTCGCTGGCCGCGATCGCCGTCATGGTCGTCGTCGCGGTCATCTTCCGCCACCAGGTTTTCGACTTCCTGAGCCGCCCCTACTGCGAGACCGACGTCGCCAAGCAGGCCGCCAATGCGGCCGGCACCGGTCAGTGCCGGCTCTACGCCTTTGGCGCTTTCGAGCAGTTCACCGTCGTGCTGCGGGTGTCCTTCATCGCCGGCATCGTGTGCGCCGCACCGGTGTGGCTCTACCAGCTCGGCGCCTTCATCACCCCCGCGCTGCACCGCAAGGAGCGCCGCTACGCCGCACTGTTCCTCGGCGCCTCGCTCGTGCTCTTCCTCACTGGCACCGTGTTCGCCTACCTCACCATCTCCCGCGGCCTGCAGTTCCTGCTCTCTGTCGGTGGCGACGGCATCGTCACGCTGCCCTCGATCCAGAGTTATCTGTCGTTCGTCACCCTGACGCTGCTGGCCTTCGGGGTCGCGTTCCTGTTCCCCGTCATCGTGCTGTTCCTCAACTTCGTCGGGCTGTTCCCGGCCGCCCGCATGCGTTCGTGGCGCCGGGCGATGATCGTCTCGATCGCCGTCGCGGCGGCGGTGCTCACCCCGTCGCAGGACCCGTTCACCTTCATGGCGATGGCCGTGCCGCTGTACGTGCTGTACGAGGGCTGCATCCTCATCGCCCGGCTGCGCGAGCGGGCGGCCCGCCGGCGCCGGCTGGCCGAGCCGGGGGCGCAGGAGCTCGAGCAGCTCGGCGACGACGAGACCAGCCCGCTCGACACCCGCCCCTGGCAGCGGTAGCTCGCGCGCGGTCGGCCACGCCGACGTAGCCTTGCCCGGTGAGCCGCGAGCCGCTCGACACCTCCGGCTCGGACGCCCCGACCCCTGATCCCGCCGGTGCGGCGGCGTCCGCGCGCATCCGTCGCCGACGCGCCGGACGACCCGTCACGGCGGCGCACGAGCCTTCGCCGGCCGAACGGTACGCGGCGTTCCGGCGCCAGCAGAGCGGCCCCGAGCTGGCCGCCTTCGGGGCGCTGTACTCCTTCGGTCTCGATGCGTTCCAGCGCACCGCCTGCGCGGCGCTCGAGTCCGGCCGGTCCGTGCTGGTCGCCGCCCCCACCGGCGCCGGCAAGACCGTGGTGGGCGAGTTCGCGGTGCACCTCGCGCTCGCCAGCGGTGGCAAGTGCTTCTACACCACCCCGATCAAGGCGCTGTCGAACCAGAAGTACAGCGACCTGGTCACCCGCTACGGACCGGAGCGGGTCGGGCTGCTCACCGGCGACAACGCCGTGAACGGCGACGCGAGCGTCGTCGTCATGACCACCGAGGTGCTGCGCAACATGCTCTACGCCAGCCGGCGCGACGGCGGCGGCGATCGCCTGGCGGGCCTGGCCCACGTCGTCATGGACGAGGTGCACTACCTGGCCGACCGCGAGCGCGGCGCGGTATGGGAAGAGGTGATCATCCACCTGCCCGAGCACGTGCAGGTCAGCGCACTGTCGGCGACGGTGAGCAACGCCGAGGAGTTCGGCGACTGGATCGGCACGGTCCGCGGCGACACCGAGGTCGTCGTCGAGGAGCACCGACCAGTGCCGCTGTGGCAGCACGTGCTCGTCGGCACCCGGCTCTACGACCTGTTCGCCGGCGAGGGCGGCCAGCCGGTCATCGACCGGATCAACCCCCAGCTCGAACGTCTCGCCCGCGACGAGGGACGGTTGCCCGTGCGCGGACGGGCCGGACGCGCAGGCCGCGGCGGCCACGACCGGCGCCGCCCGCCCGTCAGCCGGCCCGACGTGCTCAGCCGCCTCGACAGCCAGGGCCTGCTGCCGGCCATCACCTTCCTGTTCAGCCGGGCGGGCTGCGCGGCCGCCGTCGAGCAGTGCCAGCGCGCCGGGCTGCGGCTCAACACCGCCGAGGAGGCCGAGGCGGTGCGGCGCCTCGTCGAGCGGCGCACCGCCACCCTGCCGCGCGAGGACCTGCGGGTGCTCGGCTACTGGGAGTGGCTCGAAGGCCTGCAGCGCGGCGTCGCGGCGCACCACGCCGGGATGCTGCCGACGTTCAAGGAGGTCGTCGAAGAGCTGTTCTCCGCGGGCCTGGTCAAAGCGGTGTTCGCCACCGAGACCCTCGCGCTCGGCATCAACATGCCCGCCCGCACCGTGGTGCTCGAGAAGCTCGTGAAATGGAACGGCGAGACGCACGCCGACGTGACGCCGGGTGAGTACACCCAGCTGACCGGGCGGGCGGGACGGCGCGGCATCGACGTCGAGGGGCATGCGGTGGTGCTGCGGCAGCCCGGGATGGATCCAGGGCACGTGGCGGGCCTGGCGAGCAAGCGCACCTATCCGCTGCGGTCGAGCTTTCGCCCCTCGTACAACATGGCCGTCAACCTCGTCGACAGCCTGGGCCGTGAGCAGGCCCGCAGCCTGCTCGAGAGCTCGTTCGCGCAGTTCCAGGCCGACGCCTCGGTGGTCGGCATCGCCCGGCAGGTGACGCGCAACCTCGAGGCGCTCGCGGGCTACGCCGAGTCGATGACCTGCCACCTCGGCGACGTGCGGGAGTACGCCCGGCTGCGCGCCGAGCTCAAGGCGCGCGAGTCGCAGCTGGCCCGCAGCGGCGTCGCCGACCGCCGGGCCGCGGCCGCCTCCTCGCTCGACAAGCTGCGGGTCGGCGACATCGTGCGGGTGCCCACGGGCCGCCGCTCCGGGCTCGCGGTGGTTCTCGACGCGGGGCGGGGCGCCGGCGTCGAGGCGCACCCGCTGCTGCTGACCGAGGACCGGTGGGCGGGCCGGCTGTCCTCGGCCGACTTCCCGGACGCCGTCGAGCCGGTCGGCCGACTGCGGGTGCCGCGCGCGTTCGAGCACCGCTCGGCGCAGGCCCGGCGCGACCTCGCCTCAGCGCTGAGGGCGGCGCCCGTCGAGCAGGTGGTGCGGGGCCGCCGCCGGCGCGCCGCCGCCGACGACGAGCAGCTCGCCGCGCTGCGGGTCTCCCTGCGCCGCCATCGGGTGCACGGCTGCGAGCACCGCGAGGCGCACCTGCGCTGGCTGGAGCGCTGGCAGCGCCTGCGCTCTGAGATCGACCAGCTCGAGCGCAAGGCCGCCGGGCGCACCAGCACCATCGCCCGCACCTTCGACCGGGTGTGCGTCGTGCTCGACCGGCTCGGCTACCTCGACGGTGACGCGGTGACCGGCCTCGGCCAGGCGCTGTCGCAGGTCTACAGCGAGTCCGACCTGCTGGCGGTGCAGAGTGTGCGCTCCGGTGCGTGGGACGGCCTCGGGCCGGCCGAGCTGGCGGCCGTCGCCTCGACGCTCGTGTACGCGAGCCGGCGCCCTGACGAGTCGAACCCGGTCGTGCCCGGCGGCGCGGTGCAGCAGGCCCTCGCCACCCTGGACCAGACGTGGAGCGCGCTCTCGGAGGTCGAGCACGACGCCGGCGTGCGCTTCCTCAAGCGGCCCGACCCCGGCTTCGCCTGGGCCACCTGGCGGTGGGCCGGCGGCGCCGAGCTCGAGCAGGTGCTCAGCGACGACGCCGACCTGACGGCCGGCGACTTCGTCCGGTGGTGCAAGCAGCTGATCGACCTGCTGGGGCAGCTCGCGCTCGTCGTCGACGAGCTGTCGCCGGACGGTGCGGCGCTGCGGCGCACGGTGCGGCAGGCGATCCAGCAGGTGCGCCGGGGGGTCGTCGCCTACAGCAGCGTCACCGGAACGCCCGTCAGCTGAACACCGGTCGCCTGGGCGCTCGTCACCTGAGTGCCCCGGTACCGTTGGCCCACGTGACCCGACGCCGCCTCGTGCTCGCCAGCGCGTCGCCGGCCCGGCTCGCCTTGCTGCGCGCGGCCGGCCTGCACCCCGAGGTCGAGGTCAGCGGCGTCGACGAGTCGCTGCCCGACGTCAGCGACCCGCACGAGGCCGTCGCCCTGCTGGCGCGGCGCAAGGCCGACGCGGTCGCGGCCCGGGCGAGCGGCGCGCTGGTCATCGGCTGTGACTCCCTGCTGCTGCTCGACGGCGCGCTGCTCGGCAAGCCGGCCGACGCCGCCGAGGCGACGGCCCGCTGGCATACCATGCGCGGACGCAGCGGCTGCCTGCTCACCGGCCACGCGTTGCTCGACACCGCCAGCGGACGCAGCGCGACGGGCACCGGCGCGACGCTCGTGCGCTTTGGCACCCCCGACGACGAGGAGATCGCCGCCTACGTCGCCACCGGTGAGCCGCTCGCGGTCGCCGGCGCCTTCACCCTCGACGGCCGGTCGGCCCCGTTCGTCGAGGGCATCGACGGCGACGCGGGCAACCTCCTCGGCCTGTCGCTGCCGCTGCTGCGCGGGCTGCTCGCCGAGCTCGACGTGCGCATCACCGACCTGTGGGAGGCGCCGTGACGGCCGTGATCGAGCGGGCCCCGACGTGCGTGCCGCTGTCGATCGGCCCGCTGCACCTCGACGTGCCCGTGGTGCTCGCGCCGATGGCGGGCGTGACCAACGCGGCCTACCGGTCGCTGTGCCGGTCCTACGGCGCGGGCCTGTACGTCAGCGAGATGGTGTCGGCGCGGGCGCTGCTCGAGGTCAACGAGACGACCCGCCGCCGGGCGAGCTTCGGGGCCGACGAGACCACCCGCAGCATCCAGCTGTACGCCACCAACCCGCACGTCGTCGGCGCAGCAGTGCGTCAGCTGGTCGAGCACGACGGCGTCGACCACGTCGACCTCAACGTCGGCTGCCCGTCGCCGAAGGTCACCCGCCGGGGCGGTGGCGCGGCGCTGCCCGCGCACCCGGTGCTGTTCGGCGCGCTCGTGCGCGCCGCGGTGCGTGCCGCCGGTGCGGTGCCGGTGACGGTGAAGATGCGCAAGGGCGTCGACGACGCGCACCTGACCTACCTCGAGGCCGGCCGGCGGGCCCAGGACGAGGGGGCCGCCGCGGTCGCCCTGCACGCCCGCACCGCCGAGCAGTTCTACAGCGGCACCGCCGACTGGCCGGCGATCGCCCGGCTCAAGCAGGAGCTGACAAGCGTGCCGGTGCTCGGCAACGGCGACATCTGGGCGGCCACGGACGCGCTGCGGATGATGGACCAGACCGGCTGCGACGGCGTCGTCGTCGGCCGCGGCTGCCTCGGCAAGCCGTGGCTGTTCCGCGACCTGGCCGACGCCTTTGCCGGCCGGCCGGTACAGAGCCCCCCGCGCATCGGCGCGGTCGTCGAGGTGATGAAGCGGCACGCCCGGCTGCTGGTGGAGGCGCGCGGCGACGAGGGCTTCGCGGTGCGCGACTTCCGCCGCCACACCGGCTGGTACATGACCGGCTACCCGGTCGGCGGCACCGCCCGCAAGCGCCTCGCGATGGCCGGCTCGCTCGCCGAGCTCGACGACCTGCTCGACGCACTCGACGCCGACCTGGCCCTGCCGCCCGGCGCCGAGCTGCTGCCGCGCGGGCACGTGCAGGGACCTCGGCACGTCGTGCTGCCCGAGCACTGGCTGCGCGACCGCGACGACCCCACCCCGCCCGACGACGCGGGGGCCTTCCACTCCGGCGGCTGAGCCGGTGCTCGCCGAGCCGGGGAGGTACTGAGGCATGGACGTCGCGATGGCGACCAGCGCGGGCCATCCCGGCCGCCCCAACGAGGACTTCGTCGGCGCGGTGCCGGGCGCGGTCGTGCTCCTCGATGGCGCCGGCATCCCCGGCAGCGCGTCGCTCTGCCGCCACGGCACCGCCTGGTACACGCACCGTCTCGGCGGCAGCCTGCTCGGCTGGTTGTCCCGCGACGACGGACGCGCGCTGTCCGGCATCCTGGCCGACGCGATCGACCACGTGGCCCGCGAGCACCGCGACACCTGCGATCTCGGCCACCCGAACAGCCCGCAGGCGACCGTCGCCCTGTTCCGCGCCGGCGGCGACCGTGCCGACTACCTCATGCTCGCCGACTCCCACCTGCTTCTCGGTGCGCCCGGGGACGCCCCCGTCGTCATCACCGACGAGCGCGAGACCACCGTCCGGCAATCATGCCTGCAGCGGCTCGACGGACTGCTGCCCGGGACCAAGGCGTACGAGGCCGAGCGTGCGTCAGTCGGTGCGGAGATGCGGACCCGTCGCAACCACCCAGGTGGCTACTGGATCGCCAAGGACGATCCGCTGGCGGCTGGGCACGCCGTGACCGGCGTCGTGCCCGTCGCCGCCGACACCCACGTCGCCCTGCTCAGCAACGGCGTGACGCGCCTCGTCGATGCCTACCGGGTCGAAACGTGGGCGAGTCTGCTGGAGCGGTGTCGTACCGACGGGGCCGTGGAAGTCCTGCGGGTGCTACGAGAACATGAAGCTGGCGGATCCGCGGTGGACGGAAGTGTTCTGCCGACGGACGACGCGACCGTCGCCTCCTGCTCCCTCTCGCGCCGTTCGCGCCGAGGTCGCTCGTAAGGGGGAGCGCAGCGCAGACCCGGTGCTGCTGAACGGCTCTCCGGGGGCCTTTGCGCACGAGCCTCCGAAGCCGCGGGCCGGTCTTGTGCGAACCTGCCAAAGTGGAGCTAGACATGCACTTTCGGCTACATGGCTCGCCGGGTCGTGTACACGTCGATCTTCAGCCGGCGGCGGGCGCGGCCAGCTCCGGGCGCCGCGCGCTCAGATCCGGCTGTCTGACTGGAGCCTGTGCGGGGTGGAGGCGCTGGTGCGCTGGCAGCAACCCGAGCACGGGCTACTGCCACCGGATGCGTTCCTGCCCGCCGCCGAGCACACCGGCCTGATCGGCCCGCTCACCAGCTACGTCCTGGATGCTGCGCTCGCCCAAGCCCGCCGCTGGATGGACCAGGGCCAGCCGGTGTCGGTCAGCGTGAACCTGTCCGCTCGCAACCTGCTGCAGGCCGACCTGCCCGCCGAGGTCGCCCACCTGCTCGCCACCCACGGCGTACCTGCCGACCTGCTGCAGCTCGAGCTGACCGAAAGCGCGATCATGGTCGAGCCGGCCCCAGGCCCGCCGGCAACTCGAGCAGCTCGCCAGCCTGGGGGTGCACCTGGCGATCGACGACTTCGGTGCCGGCTACACGAGCCTCAGCCAGCTCAAGGACCTGCCCGTCAGCCAACTCAAGATCGACCGGTCCTTCATCGCCGCGCTCGGCCGCGACCCCCGCAGCTCCCACATCGTGCGCAGCATCATCGACCTCGGCCGGCACCTGGGGCTCACCACCGTCGCCGAGGGCGTCGAGACCGCCGATGACCTCACCGCCCTGCACAGCTACGGCTGCGTCGCCGCCCAGGGCTACTACCTGTCCCGCCCGGTCACCGCCCACGCGCTCGACCAGTGGCGCACCAGCTCAGCTCCCGCCAACCGCGATCTTCCACAGGCGCACTGAACCGTACGGCTGGTCCGTTCCTGTTGAGAGACGGCTGCGCCGGCCTTGGCATGGGTGTCACCGCCGCAGCCGGCGGGGGGAGCGGTCAGCGGGACGCCTTCGCGCCATCGACGGAGAAGGAGAGATCTGCGGCGGTGAGCCGCGTAGGGGCGAGGCGAACCAGGCGCGCGGCCTGATCTGGCTCGCTGAGATGTCGGACGTTGAAGCGGGGGTCCCAGTCGTCCTCATGCGGGCCGAGATAGCGGACGAGCTTGCGGCGGGCTCGCTCGGGGTCGAAGGGGACCACCGACGCATCGCCGCCTGCAGTGACCTGTCGTACCTCCCCGGTGCCGAGGTCGCAGGAGTCGACCACGATCGCGACGCGCGCATCAGAGAACAGAATCTTGGGCAGCCCGGCGTAGGAACCAGTGATCCACCAGAAGGCACCGTCCTCCCAGAGGAACCACACCGGGCGCACGGACGGACCGGCGGCTGCGACGCGCGCCAGCAGGGGTCGCGCGAGGAACGCGTCGATGTCGAAGGGGTGGTCCGCCGTCATCTCCGGCATGTCAAGCGCGGTGGCTCGCGCCGGCGTCGCGCGCTTCGGGCGTCTTGTGCCCGGAGCGGAGCGCCGACAGCATGCAGGTGTGACAGTGCCTGAGCGTACGAACGCACTATTCCGGTCTCGTGGTAACGCACTCCTCGGCTCTCGCAGAAAGCCCGCACGAGCGGCTGAGCGGCAGGCAGATTGTGCCGAGGCATGCTCGGGAACAGGTGGTGCTCGATCTGATAATTCAGCCCGCCGAGCGCGGCATCCACGACCCGACCGGGGCGCACGTTGCGCGCTGTGAGGACCTGAGCCCGCAAGTGGTCGTGCGAGTCGGCCTCGGTGAGCAGCGGCATGCCTTTGTGGTTGGGCGCGAACGACAGGCCGAGGTAGAGGCCGAAGACGGCCTGATGCACCGCGATGAACGCGAGCGCCTGGCCCCAGGGAAGCAACCACGTGACCGCCCCGACGTAGAGCGTCACGTGGACGACGAGCAGCGACAGCTCGGTCCAGCGCACCTTGCCGTTGCGGCTGCGGACCGCCCGCAGGCTCGACAGGTGCAGGCTCAGCCCTTCCAGCAGCAGCATCGGCAGGAACAGCACGGCCTGCCACTTCGTGACGAACCGGCTGAGCCCCCGGCGATGCCGGGCCTGGCCCTGCTCGAACACGAGGGCACCGGGTGCCACGTCGGGATCGAGCTCCTGGTGGTTCGGATGTGCGTGGTGCGCGTCGTGCTTGTCGTTCCACCAGCCGTGTCCCAGCCCGATGGCCAGGTTGCCGACCAGCAGGCCGATGATCGTGCTGCCGCGGCTGCCGCGCAGCACCTGCTGGTGGCCCGCGTCGTGGCCGAGGAAGCCGAGCTGGGTGAAGACCAGACCCAGGACGGCGGCGACGACGAGCTGCCACCAGCTGTCGCCCAGCAGAGCGAAGGCGACCCAGGCTCCGACGAGGGCGCTCACCACCAAGCCGGCGGTCCGGAAGTAGGCGCCGTGGCGCGGCTCCAGCAGCCCGGCACGCTTGATGATCTTACGCAGGTCCGCGAAGTCGTTCACGCGATCGCTCTGGACAGCCAGTGGCGTGCTCACGCCGGAGAAAGGTGGTCGTCGACGGCAACGAACCGTCGCTCTGAGGCGATGCGTGGATCTGCCCGGCCGCTCGAGAGCCGATGCTCCAGCAGAGTCATGCAGGGAGCCTACGACCGCACCGTGCAGCAACACCATGCAGCAACAGAGCCGCGCTGCGGTTGCGCTGCTGGCCAGCGCCGACACGACCGGTGTCAGGTCGGCGCGGTCGAGGATCGCTGCGTCCGTCCCGATCATGCGCGAGAGGGCGTCGCAACCCTGCTGGCCGCCGCTGTCGCTGCTCCAGCGGGTGGAGATTCGCGCCAGCCGGTCCTGCTACCGCTGCTCGAAAGCTCGGTTTCGTCCTACGCCTTGTTGCCTGCGGTCGCGGCCTGCGGTGCGGGGAACCCGCCGACCGCCTGCTCGAAGTGCTGTGCGACCCGCAGCACCGTCGCGTCGTCGTAGTGCCGACCGACGATCATCATGCCGGTGGGCAGGCCGTTGACCAGCCCCGCGGGCACGTTGCAGGCCGGGTGCCCGGTGACGTCCAGGGTCGCGGTGTTGGCCAGCATCTCCAGTGCCCGGCCGAGGACCTCCTCGCGGGGGGCGTCGGGGGCCGGAATGACCGACGCCTGGATCGGCGTCGTCGGCATGACCAGCACGTCGAAGCGCGAGAGCGCCTCGTCGTAGGCCGCCCGCAGCTGCGGGACGAGGTTGCGGGCCATCGCGTAGTGCTTGCCCTGGTACCGGTCGATCGCGTAGCGGCCGGCGAGCAGCACGAGCTGCACGGTCTGCGAGAACTGGGTGGGGTCCGACCGCCACCGCTTGCCGTAGTACTCGATCACCTCCGGGTCGTACAAGCCCTGCCAGTTCATCCCGTAGCCGTTGGCGTCCACCATCTGCGCGGTGGCGCCCTCGGTGGCGATCACATCCCAGATCCGCGCGCCGTGCAGGTGCCAGGGCACCGAGACGTCCTCGACGACCAGCCCGGCGTCGCGCAGGCTGTCGGCGGCGGCGCGAACAGCCTCGTCCACGGCCGGGTCGGAGTTGAGGTGGCCGAAGCCCTCGGTGAGCATCCCGACCCTCATCCCCTTGGCGCCCTGGCGGATCGTGGCGAGGTAGTCCTGCGGCACCAGGCCGGCGGGCTGACGCGGGTCGTGGCCGTCCGGGCCGGCGATGACCGACAGCATCAGCGCGGCGTCGGCGACGGTGCGGGTCATCGGCCCGACGTGGTCGATGGTCTGCTCGATGGGGAAGGCGCCGGTGTAGGGCACCAGGCCGTGGGTGGGCTTGTGCCCGACGATGCCGCTGTAGGACGCCGGCATGCGGATCGACCCGCCCTGGTCGCCGCCGGTGGCCATGTCGACGAGACCGCCGGCGACGAGCGCGGCGCTGCCACACGACGAGCCGCCCGCCGAGCGGGTCTCGTCCCAGGGGTTGCGGATCGGCCCGGTGCTCGCCGTGTGCGAGCCACCGGAGAAGCACAGGTCCTCGCACACCGCCTTGCCGGTGATCGTCGCGCCGGCCGCCAGCAGCCGGGTGACGATCGTCGCGTCCCGGGTGGGGACGAAGCCCTCCACGGTCTTCGACCCGTTCGTCATCGGGACGCCGGCGACCGTCGTGTTGTCCTTGATCGCCACCGTCCGGCCGGCCAGGGCCCCGTCACCCCCCTCAGTGATCTCGGTCTGCACGTACCAGGCGTTGTAGGGGTTGTCCGCGGCCTGCGGGCGGGTCCACCCCCGCTGCGGCGCGGCCGGCGCCGTCTGGCCGTAGAGCTCCTCCACGACGTCCCAGGACGTCAGCAGGCCCTCCACGACCGGGCCGAAGGACGCCACGTCGGCGCCCGACAGGCGTAGGCCGTAATGCTCGGCGACCTTGGCGATGGCTGCGGCGTCCGGAGGTTCGACGGGCATGGGCTGGCCTCTCCTCGAGCCGCCGTCACCGGTGCGCAGGCGGCGGCACGTCGACGACATGTCAAGACTCGCGCCGCTGTCAAGCCCCGCGCCGACGGGTCCCGTGGGGACGCGGACGGTGCGCCGGCGAGGGTCGACGACCCGCCTGGGACCTTGTAGGTTGCTACGAGCGACCAGGCGGACCGAACAGGCGCAGGAGGAACGATGACGATCTTGCCGGGCGGTGGGGCGTACTGGTTCGAGGGCAACGACGTCGGCTGCCTGCTGGTGCACGGCTTCACCGGAACCCCCCAGAACGTGCGGCCGCTCGCCGACTACCTGGCCCGCCGCGGCCTGGCGGTGTCCGCGCCCCGGATGCCCGGGCACGGCACCACCGTCGCCGACCTCGACAAGACCGGGCCGAAGGACTGGCTGGGGGCCGCGGAGCGAGCGCTCGGCGACCTGCAGGAGCGGTGCTCGACGGTGTTCGTGGCCGGCATTTCCATGGGCGGGACGATCACCCTGGAGCTCGCCCGGCGGCACCCGGAGCTCGCCGGTGTCGTGGTGATGGCTGCGCCGGTGCAGGCGATGGCGGCGCTCGAACCCCTCGTGAACGACCCCGACCGTCCCGCGACCGTCCCCGCGCCGTGGGCGACCGTCGGTGTGCTGACCGAGGACGTCGGCGTCGGGGGCATCGCTTACCTGGAGATGCCACTGGGGGCGCTCGAGCGCGGCATGGGGCTGATGACGCAGGTCCGGGAGGGCCTGGCTGACGTCACGGTCCCCACCCTGCTCATCTACGGCGACGCCGACCAGGTGGTGGACAAGGCCAACGGTCCCTTCGTCCTCGACGGCATCACGGCCACCGACAAGCGCCTGCTCGCGCTCCCCGACTCCTCGCACGAGGTCACGCTGGACGTGGACCGCGAGCGCGTCATGGTCGAGGTCTTCGACTTCATCCGCGCCCGGAGCTGACCGGGCACCGCTGTCCGGGGTCACCGACCGTCCCGGGTCACCAGCCAGGTACTTCAGCGCGGCTCGGGCGGCGTCGGAAGCGGAGTCCTCGGTCGGGATGTGCGGCCTCGCGACCTTGACGCGGTCGCTGCCGGGCACCGTCTGCACGTCGTGCCGGGCGTACTCGCGCTGTGCGAACGCTGGCAGTCCCGGCTCCCGGAACATGCCCGGCAGCAGGAGAAGCGCGGGCACGGCCGGGTCGCCCGCGGTCAGGCGGACCGCGCGGCGGCGTCGACCTAGCGTTCCGGCCGGACGACCTCGACGCCGTCGGGGCCGCTCACGCCGACAGCAGTGCGGCCAGCTCGGGCAGCGCCCGGACCGTGTGCGTCGGGTGCCGGAAGTGGGCGGGGAAGTCCGTGCCGGAGCGCGACACCCACGCCGTGGACAGCCCGGCCCGCGAGGCACCGTCGATGTCCCACGGGTGCACGGCGACCAGCAGCATCTCGGCGGCCTCGACGCGGCAGATGCGCGCGGCGTAGGCATACGACGCGGGGTCGGGCTTCCACGCACCGGCGTCCTCGACCGACAGCAGCGTCTCGAACGCGTCGCGCAAGCCGGCCCGGGTGAGCAGCTGGTCCCCGACCGCGGTCGAACCGTTCGTGAGCGTGATCAGGCGCAGGCCCAGCTCGCGCAGCGCCCGGACCCCGTCCGGCACGTCCGGATGCACCGGCAGAGCGGTGAACCCGTTCATGACGTGCTGCACGGCCTCGTCGAGGTCACGGTCGAGCCGCTCGGGCGCCAGCAGGGTCCGCAGCACGCTCTCCCCAACCACGGAGAACCTTTCCGACGCTCCTGCAGCGGTCAGCGCGAAGCCGTCGCGCAGCAGCGCCGCGAACCACTGCGTCGCCATCGAGCCGGGCAAGCCCAGATCGGCGAAGCGGTCGGCCAGCGGGGACAGGTCGGACAGGGTCTCGTTGACGTCGAAGACGACGACGGACGGGCGCTGCGGCATGGGGGCTCCTTGGGTGGGTCAGGGTAGGCGCTCGGTGTCGGTCAGGCCCTAGCTGACGTACGGCCCCGGGCCGACATGGTGGCCTCGTCCATGCCGCAAGCCAGCCGCAGGTCGCTGATCCCCACTCGCCGACGGACCGTTCGGCCCGCTCCTGGCCGTTGCCGCTGACCGAGGCGACCTCGTCCAGGCCACCTCGCGTCGCACGCCGAGCCAGCGGTCGAGCTCGGACAGCTGCTTCTTGCCTTGCGGGCAGTGCATGCCGCGGTCGGCCACGACGAGCAAGACTTGGTCGGGGGTGGCAGCGGCCCAGTCGAAGCGGGCGCCGCCGACGAGCGGCAGGTCGAGCGCGGGGCGAGCATGAGCTCTCCTTTGACGGCCGGACTCGACCTACCCGGTCTCGCCATACGACAGCGGGTGAAACGCCGGCTGGTCTAGCCCGCGTGGACCGTCCGGTCTGGCCGGGCGGAACAGCGTGCTGACGCTGCACGTGGCGGCGCACCCAAGACCGAAGGGCTGGCCGTCGCCCAGGAAGCCGTCGAGCTGCGGCGGGAGCTGGTCAGGATCAACCGCGACGCCTACCTCCCGGCCCTGGCCACGTCGGTGACGAACCTCGCGAACCGGCTGGCTGAGGCCGGGCGGCGCGCGGACGGGCTGGCCGCCGCCCAGGAAGCCGTCGAGGCCTACCGGGAGCTGGCCGAGGTCAACCGGGACGCCTTCCTCCCCGACCTGGCCACGTCGGTGAGCAACCTCGCGATCCGGTTGGGCGAGGCCGGGCGGCGCGCGGACGGGCTGGTTGCCGCCCAGGAAGCCGTCGAGGCGTTCCGGGAGCTGGCCGAGGTCAACCGGGACGCCTTCCTCCCCGACCTGGCCATGTCGGTGAGCAACCTTGCTAATC
>JAABUN010002967.1_pt1 | contig 27882 bp, 2 predicted proteins | sample 5559311 | NCBI WGS metagenome assembly JAABUN01 (sample SAMN10711877, study PRJNA513370) | rock metagenome | isolation source: Antarctica rocks | place: Antarctica: Victoria Land, Siegfried Peak sud
ACTTAGAGTACTCCTAAACTAATTATATTAAAGAGCTATACTAGAAGTACCTTAGAACGAGTTATTAGGCTAAGATAGCTACTTTACCTCGAGAGGTATAGTAGTAAGTATATACGAGAACTTACCTCGTTAATAACTTCGGCGATACTAGGCCGATTTTAGTAACTTTTAAATGATAAAAAAGGCCTTAATCTTAGCTTTAAAACTAAGTCCTATTTATAAGATAACGTGGAGGTTTATCCTAAGGGTAAAGGTTCGCGTTTTAGCGCCGGAAAGGCCTTTAAGGTTTTAAATATCAAGGATCCCCGGTTTTAAAGAACTAATAGCTTTACTATACTAGGCCCGATTAGGAAGCTAGTAAGCGCATTTTTAAGCGCTAAGCGCGTACTTTTCAACGATATTAAAATTATAAAAATCGGTTAAGGTTTATAACGCATCCGATTTAACTTTATAATTCTAAATTAGACTTAACTAAAACTTAGTACGCCGTAAATTAGATGCAGGCGTATCCGATTTATCTTTATAAGTTAGGATTTTCCTATTCGTAAGACTCCTTATAGTACTTTAAAATACCTCGAGTAGATCTAGCTATATAGGGGTAGTCTTAGTACGCTAACCCGTCTAAGTAGAGAGCTAGATTATAAAAGAAAAAAGGAAAAGAGCTAGGAATTTCGGAGTCTTTAATACCGGAGGCTTCCTAAATAAGACTAGGGTATTTTCTAGCCTCGGAAAGAATCTCCTCTCGGATATTAGTAGAAAGACTATACGGGGTACGACGAAAGTAATAGTTAAGACTCGAGGGAAGAATAGAGTATTTATACTCTCGGCAAGCTAGAAAGCCGCTATCTCCGAGAATCGCGATATAGTCCATCTTATTAGAAAGAGACGAGTTGATTTCCTAAATAGGTTTCAGCCCTAGATAGAAAGGTTGATTTTCTAATAGATAATCTAGGAAGGAGGAAGGAAGGAGGTTAAGAGATATTAGAAGTAGGCGGTTCAGGCGGTTATATTAAGGTTCTCGCGGCTAACTAACCCTCCCGCGCGAGTAGAAGGCTAGCTAAGATATTCCTACGTCTAGCTCTTACCTTAATCTTATAGTCCTAATATAATTTTTTCTTATAGAAATTCTATAGATATTTTAGCTCTAGGATATATTTAAGTCTTCGGAGAATCTAACTATATATATATATATAGCTATATTTAACGTAGATATCCTACTTATCCTACGTCTAAGGATAGTATACTAAGGAAGTACTAGAAGAATCTCTACTAGATAGTATTTACTTAATAACTTTCTTATATATTACCCGATATAGCTACTTCTTTTTTCTAATTTTTTCTAATTTTTTTCTCTATCTAATCTATATATAGTATCTAACTTAAATCTAGTAATCTTATATAGTATCTCTAGTAATTTAGATAATTATTAGTTTTTATTATAGAGATCTAAGCTAACTCTATCCGTTCTAGCTAAAAATTAGCTTACTAGATAGCCTAAGCTTAGCTCTATATCTCTATATACTTTTTATATATTTCACTTCTATATATAACTAAAGGAACGAGCGAGAGAAAATAAGCTCGTACTAGTAGTAGATTACCCGTCAAGGCCGGAATATTAAGAAAATCCTAGTATTCCGAAAATTATATAAAGTCGAGACTAAGCCTAATAAGGTAGGTAAGTAGGTTAGTTTATAAGGCTAAGTAAGGGCTTTTTAACGGTGTACTTTTCCTAGAAATTAGTTAGGGTTCAAGCCGCATTTCATTTAGAAATAGAAAATTAAATGAAATACGATTAAATTTTTAGTACTATTTAAATAAAATGCGGTTACAGTTCATTTATCCCTATAAGATAGCTTTTACTATAACTATTAATAAATTATAAGATTAATTAATAAAGTATATAAGTATTAACTTATAAACTAGGTCTACTTTTAATTATAATTAATTATATATTACTCTATTATAAGTAATAAGATAGAGAAACTTTTATATTATTAGACTTAAAACTTCTAAATATATATCTAGTTAAATAATAAGAAATATTATATATAATTAGATACTATTAAATAATAGATAGACTACTTCTAATATATTAATTATAACTTATTATTAATACCTAGATTCTATTAATAGCTACTTAGTAGCTTATAAGAATATTAATTATAATATTAAAAGTATAGAAATAGCTTAATATTATACTTAGTTATATAGTTATATCTTTATATTAGATTATAATATTAGACTTTCTAATAATAAAAATAAGTTATTCTACTATTTAATTTATTAAATACTACTAGTTAAACTTTAAAGAGCTAGATAAATACTAGATTATATAAACTCTTATATTTAATAGATTCCTTTATATTAATATAATAAATCTAGTATAACTATTAATAGTTATTATAAGAGTATAAAAGATATATTATAATAGAAGGGGTATAATAATTTAAGAATTATATTAAATAGTTTAATAGTATAGAAGTTATTAATAGAATAGAATATTACTATACTAGATATCTTATAATTAATTAGATACTTAATAGATAGTATTAGTTTTTAAATACTTCTATTTTAATAATAATAATATCTTTTTCTAATAATAACTAATATAATAAGTTATTTAATAATAGTATACTTAGTTATACTTTATTAGTTTTAAATAGTAATACTATAATAGAGTTATAATATAAGTAAATCTAATAACTATTTATTAATACCCTAGTACTAAGTAACTATTATAAATAATTCCTTAAATTAAAAATTAATATTTTTAATAATATTTATCTTATATCTCTTATAATACTTAAAGGGAGCCTTAGTATTTATAAGAGTTTATATAAATATCTATTATATTTAAACTTAAATTTACTTTATAACTATTATTACTTATTAATAAATAAATAAATTATACTTTTAAGTATACTTTTTCTAAGTAAAAATCTTAAATTTTTATAAGTATTTTCTAGTATCTTATAATACTTTAAGATATCTATTAGATATATTAAAGGTAGTATTACTATTATAAAGTATATTATAATTATAATTATAATTATAACTAACTACTTTAATCTTATAAACGCGTAGAGAAAAGATCTTATATTTACTTCTCCTTTATAAACTTAGATTACTACTACTTACTACTTCTTTTAACTAGTACTTCTACTTAGAATAGAAGATAAGAAGGAATACTAGATTACTATTATAAAAGTATATTAAAATAGTTATAAGCTTATATTAAAAACTATTTATAAGTTTATCTAACTCTTATATTAGTAAATTAGAGAGCTTATAAAATATAAAAGTAGGTATATTTTATATATATAATAGGCGCGCTTATATACTAACTTTAAAGCTTAATATAATACTATAAGTTACTAAATATATATTTAATAACTTTTAGAAATACTAAGTAATAGAATTAATAGAAAATAAGTTCTATTAATTAGTTATAATATAACTATATAAGGCTAGTACTAACTAGGTAATTCTAATATAATACTAAGTCTTATTAATTAGTTAATAGTACTAGTACTTAGTAAGAGAATTAATAGTAGATATAATATAGATATAGAATCTAGAGCTAGGCTAGAAGGAAGTACTTTATATATATATAAATTATATAAATTATTAACTCTTAAAATCTATATTATACTAGTATTAATAATATAACTATTATAATTCTAGTAAGCTTCCTATTTCTTTCTAGTACTAGAGGAAAATTATAGATTTAAGACCTTAAATCTAGATTTTCTAGATTTAAGACTTTTAAGCTAGAATAAAAAAAACCTAAGATTTTCCTATTTATTACTAGTATTTTACTTAAAAAAAGTACTTTTAATAGATTTAATAGTTTAAATTTTCTATATAAGTTTCTAGTTTACTAATATAAAGTAGTTAGAATAGAAGTTATTACTTAACTTAAGTTAAGGAATATCTATCTACTAATAAAAAGTTAGAAGGTAGTAGAAACCCTAAAATTTATTAAGGAAAATAGAGATTAGGTAATATATTTTAAGAAAGAAGCTTTTATTCTAATATCTACTTTTAAGATAGTAATTTATAATATTTTAACTAGAGCCTATTAATTTCTAAGAGATACTACTATCCTTATTATAGTAATACTTATTTAGAAGGTATTATAATAAAGCCTAGTAATTAAAGTACTATAATAGAATTCTTCTTTAAAGACTTAAAGTAAGAAGTAATAATCTACTAGATAATTATCTAGCCTCTCTATTATATAATTTAAATTACTAATTATATTATCTAGATATTAGATTTAAAGGTAGTAAGTATTAATAATTTAGAGCTTAGAAAGTAGAAGGAAGTAGATATTATAATTAAAGTTAAAGTTAAATATATCTTTTAAATAGATATATTAGAAGTTAAAAGGACTACCTTTATTATAAGAGAAGGTAATTTCTTCTCTTATATTAATATAATAGATTATATAAATAGTTTTACTCTTTATATTATTATTCTAACTATTATAAGTATTTAAAAGATAGTTATAATTAATAAGATAAATAGTAGAATAGATACTACTAATTATAAAGTTAGAATTATAAAGTAGATTAAAATAATATCTATAATAAATTTTATAAGGAGTATTAAAATATCTTATTTTAAAGTCTTAATCTTTATATTAAAAGTAAAGATATTAGTTAAAAGCCTTCTAAGAGATAAACTCTTAAGAGTTATTTAATATATATATTAAATTATAATAGAAGTAGCTAGTAGAAGGTATTTTATAACTAACTTCTTAGATTCTAGACTAGTCTCTTATATAGAGTTTAAGATAAGTAGAAGTCTACTTAAATAAGTTTTATAACTTTATAATATTTTATCTATTATAATTAAAGTTATAAGAGATATATACTACCTTATAACTTAGTTATAAATAGTATTAAGTATAGTATTCTATAATTCTAATATTTTAACTTTATTTATAAAGTAAAATAAATTAACTAGAAGAAGGCTTATATTAATAAGCTCTTTAAAATTACTTAATTTCTAAGAATATAGCTATTTCTTAAATACTATAAACTCTTTTATACTATCTTCTTCTAGATATATACTTCTAGTAGTTACTTCTTTAAAAGATATATTAAATACCTTTTTAAAGAATAAAGAGTACTAGTATAAATAGCCCTTATAAGAGTAGAATAGATATTACTTTAAGTTAATATATACTATTATAATAAAGTAGTAAAGATTACTATAATTTATTAGCCTTTTATAAAGTCCCTTTAAGATATTTAATAAACTAGAGAGACTATTCTTTATAAGTTATACTTAATTAAAAGGCTTCCTTTAATAGTCTCTTTATAAGTATTAACTTAGATAAAATAGATAGGCCTCTTATACTAGAATCTCTTATATATTATATTACTTCTAATATAACTAACTTATATTAATATATTATTCTTTCTCTAGTAGTAAAAGATTACCTTCTATATAAGGTAGTAAGGAGATACCTTATAAAGGTTATAAAGTATAAGATTCTTAAAGAGCTTTCTTATAATATTTAAAGGCCTACTTAAGTTAATAAAGAATATAAAGTAGAGTAAAAAAGGACTAGGTATAGTTATAAGTTATATAAAGTATATATATATAAGGATAGAAGTTATTAGAAGGAGTATATTAAGGTAATAAATTAATTTAACTATTATTTTCAAGTTTTTTTTTAAGTAGAGATAAGTTATTTAATTATACTACTAAACCCTTTATAATAATATATATAAGTTATAAATACCTTTCTAAATATAATAGTAAATTACCTTTATTACTACCTCTACTACTACTAATATACTATTATCTAATATAGATATAAGAAATTATAAGTATTAGATTATTATTATCTATCTACTTATTCTTACTATTATTATACTAGAACTTACTTAGAAGAAGTATAGAAAGTAGTTATTATACTATTAACTTTTAATATTATATTTATATAGTAATTTTAATTTCTATAAATAGAATAATAAATACTTCTAATACTCTTTTTACTTTAATAAAGCTTAGATATTATACTTAGTATAAGTCTTTAAGATTTATACTATACTATAATACTATAAAATTTAACTAGATTTAAAGACTACTTTATACCTTATCTTATATTAACTTTCTTAGCCTTATAAGTACTTTAAACTTACTTAGATCTTTTATAAAAGTCTTATATAACTTTCTACTATCTTTAATAATATTTATATATACTTATAATAAGAATAGTATAAGCTAGTTATATAATATCTAATACTTAATAATTATAGAAGATTATATAAATATATAAAATTAATTATAAGAGTATTAGATAATAATAGACTTCTTACCTTTTAAGACTTTATAAATAGTATATTTTAATCTATCTATTAACCTTAAAATAAATAATATATATACTATTTAAATTATAAAAAAGCTTATAGTATTAAATACTAGGGAATTATTACTTCTAATAGAATTTTAACTTTATAAGGATCTTTTAAAGGTAAAATTAATAATTAGACTATATATTAAAAGTTAGGAATTAAAGTATATATTTAAAATCTATATTATCTTATATTTTTAGTATTTTAAGGCTTTTATTAATCTTTATTATTTATTATCCTCTAGATCTATTAAAAGAAGTCTATCTTATATCTTTATAGTAATCTTATATATAAAGTAATATATAAAGTTATTAGATTATAAAGGATAACTATTATACTTAAGCTAGAGTAGAAAGCCTTTAATATTATAATATTAAGAGTTTAAATTAGTATTAAATAAGGCTTTAGAATAATATAGAAATAATAGGCTTATATTAGATTTAAACTTATTATAAAGGCTAGCTATTAACTTATAATTATATACTACTTTACTAGTATTCTCTTTACTAACTATCTTACTTATATAAATAGTAATTAAGTTAGTAATTAGTTTAATATTACTCTACTTATATTAAGGTAGTATTTATAAGTTAAAGAGCCTTATATAAAGTTAAATAAACTTTAAAAAAGAGAGATATATATATATATATATATTATATAACTTTCTTATTTACTTTTTAAAGGATTCTACTCCTATATTTCCTATCTTTTATAATTAGATTACTTCTATTAACTCTTAAAACTTTAAATTAATTATACCTTTTATCTTATTTTATAACTTACTTCCTAGTTTATTAAACCTTATAATAATAATTAGATTACTATTACTTAGAAGTTAATAATTAATAGAATTTAATAAGTTAATAAGAGCTATTCTAGTATCTAGAAAATTATCTATTCTCCTATCTTAAGCCTTATCTTATAAACGCGCTCTTTTACCTTTTATAATTACTTTCTAAACCTATATACTTTAACTACTCGCTCTACTTATTACTCTATTTATTACTCTTAAAGTACTATTAATACTAGAGCTTCTAGCTTCTAAGACTTAGAGCTATATAATTTATAATTATAATACTTTATTATCTACCCCTTTTAAAATATAAGAGGTAAAATTAAACTCGCTATTACTCTTACTTAAAGTAGAAGAGTTATTCTTATTAACTCGTAGCCTCTTTAATAATACTTCTATTATTTAATTACACCTTACTTCTATATTTTTATCCTCCTATTTATACTCTTCTTTTAACTTTTTCTTAGCTTATATATTTATATTATATATATTAAGGAATATAATCTAATAATCTAATATCTTATTTAATATACTTTTATTATCCTCTCTACTAGTATCTAATAAAGTAAGAAAGTCTTTCCTCTTTTATATAAGATTTTCTACTTTATATTATATATTAGTAATCTTTTTTCCTTCTCTTAAGAAGCTATTAAATTATATTTTAACTAATTACTACTATTCTATTATTATTTTAAGTAGTTTATAAATAGTATAATTAGATAAGTAGAATTATATAAGTATCTCTTATTTATATTAATTTAAAGAGATACTTTTTATACCTTTTACTTTCTTTAAATAATTAAGGGCCTTACTATTATTAAATAGCTTAATAGAAGGTATAAGATTTAAAGAGAATTTATAAAAGTAACTTTATAAAGCTAGAGTACTTTATATAGTACTTATATATTATAAAGTAGTCTTTAAAGTACTTTTTAAAGCTAGTATAAGTATCTTTAACTATATCTCTAATTTAAATAGTATTATTAAATAATAAAGGCGTTTAAAGAGGATACTAATAGTATTAGTATATTATTCTATAATACTAGTAATAGTAGGATTATATATATTAAATATATATTTATATCTTACTATTATAAAGTAATATTATAAGAAGTAGATTAAAGTAGACTTTATAACTAATCTATATCTTTCTAAGCTTAAAGATAGAATAAAAATAATTATTATCTATTAAAAATTATTTTTAAATTAATTAATAGCTTTAATATAAATAAGATAAAGCTCTTAAAGCTATACTACTTTTAAGGATAAAAAAAACTTGAAAATAATAGCTAACTTAGTCTACTACTATAATTTAAGGGTAGATTTAAGACGAGCTACTAATTTACTAGATTATAGGATATATTATACCTTAACTAAAATATAATAGCTACTAATTAGGGTTACTAGTATAATTAGTAAAAAATAGTTATAATAGACTATTTATAATAGTAATTTACTATAAGCTTTTATATAAGCCCTTTATTATTTTAAATTATATATCTTAGGTATAGTTAAAAGTATATATATAAGTATCTATATTAATATAATATAGTTTAAGGGTACTAGATCTATAGTAGTAGAACTATTAATAGTACTCTACTAGACTTCAAGCCCTCTAAAAAAATTATTAGGCTTTATATCTCGTAGCCTTAAAGAATAAGTATTTAAGACTATTAATAATAGAAAGTTAGGTAAGGTAGAGGGATATATATAGGATAGGATACTTCGAAGGTATATAGTAGGTACGAGTTACAGATTAAGACTATCTAAAGACCCCGCTCCGCTATCACCGCTTGTTTATTCCTAAAGACGGGTTCCGAAGTATAACGTGATTTCAATTCACTCCCTCGTGACATCTTGATCCATCGTGTCCTGAAACCTCAAGGACGCGCGTTGGGGTTGGCTGCAGAATGATCTAAAACTACCGGTGTTTCATGTGTCCGGTTTTCAAAACGCCCACGTGGTAATATTACCGTCACTATTGCATCATTAAATCACAGAGCTTCCTCCGAACTCTTGCGAATCAACCCTCATCTCATCTTGATCCCGAAATAACCATTAACACCTCCAACTCACCCATCAGCATCAGAATGTCTTCTAACTCAAAAGAACAATTCTCTGCCAAAGACATACCCGATCTTGATGGCTTCATTGCCATCGTCACTGGAGGTACAAAATCTCAAAAAACGATGGTCAGGTGATCTCTAACACTTTCTCTCGAGCGCAGGCAACAGTGGCATCGGCTACGAGGCCAGCCTCCAGCTAGCCCTCCACGGAGCACGAGTCTACATCATGTCTCGGTCCCCGGAAAAAGCAACAGAAGCAATCTCAACCATGAAGAAATCAACGCCTGACAAAAAGCTCGACTTGCATTTCGTGGAAGCGGACCTTCAAAGTCTAGCCAGTGTCAAAGAAGCAGCTCAGAAGTTCAAAGCAGCGGAGTCCCGACTTGACATCATGGTCAACAACGCCGGTGTGAGTCGTCATCTTTACCAAAGCACATTTTCATCAGTCTTCGTGGGACGTAAAAGCTAAGATCTTACTTTCGTGGGCTCTAGATCCAGGCAGCACCCTGGGCACTAACTAAAGACGGCTTCGAGACCCAATGGCAAACCAACTACCTCTCCCCTTTCTTCCTCACCAAGTTGCTCCTCCCAACTCTTACTCAGACGGCCGCAAAGTCCAGCTCTCAAGGCCATGTCAGAATCGTAAATGTATCAAACGAAGTCATATTCCTTGGCAAAACGCCCGACTTTGACTTTGAGAACCCAAACCTCGAGAACGTAACGGGTATAACGGCAAACTGGTACGTCTTTCGACTCTATCCCCTCCGCTGAGCAATTTGGTTGTCATCACGCCGCCAGACCATGATCCATCAACCCCTGCCCAATCAATGCTTGGAAATTCGAACGCTAAAATTTGACATCTAGGAAACGATACAGCTACTCGAAATCTGCCCTCTTGCTCCTGACGCAGCATCTCGACACCCTTTCCAAAACGCAGAACCTCGGCATAAAAACCTACGCCCTCCACCCAGGCGTGATCGAAACGAACCAACAAACCTCCGATTCAACCATGCTCGGTGCGGCTTTAAGGGCTTCTGTCAGTTGGGGCATAGCTCCTGGCAGTATGGGAAAGGAGGATGGAGCACGGACGACGCTCGCTTGTGCTACTAGTAGGGACAAGTGAGTTCATCTGCACTATTGTCTTTGGCCGAGGGAGAACTGCTAATGGATCATTTCAGGGAGATTGTAGATGGCAGTGGAGCTTTCTTTGGGCCGTTTGGGAAACGGGACAAGAGGGGCGATGAGCTTCTAAAGGAGTGGGAGGGGGAGAAGCTGGAGGAGAAGCTGTGGGAGGCGAGCGAGAGGATGGTGAGGGAGAAGGGATTCGAAATCTAGAGGTATGCTGAGATAGTTCGTAAGTTGGTTCAACCCAAGGACTTCAGCGATTGAGGCTGGTTACAAGGTGGGGTCGGAATGCAAGTAGCTGATTGCTTGATTGCTTAGTTGCTTGGTTGCTCTTGCTGAAGAGAGCGGCTATATCAATTAACGAGACATAAAATGAATCACGATAGCTAAAAGTGAAATTCATGCTTGAAACAGTAAGAGCAACGTCCACTCCCTTAACACAAGATCCGAGCAAGCGAAAACACCCAGACACTCTAGGCAAAATTTCACTGACACTCCAGATCCCTTCTCGCGCCTAGTCTATCCCCGCACCATCCACTTTCCCAACCCCCCCTCTACGCCATCCCATCAACCTCCGTCGTCATCCTCTCAGCACCCAGACCCCTAAGTATCTGCAAACTCCTCTCACTCCGGCCCTCCATATGCGCAGGCTTAAAGCTCTTCAGACTGTACTGCGCGCTCGTATCCGTATCCGAAGTTTTGTTCGAATGAGAAGTACGGTCCTTAGCCGTGTCGTCGCTTTGCTTGATGAAACCACGACTAGAACTCTTGGATCTGGAAGTGCGGCTGTCGAGGATGCGGGAGAGGAGGCCGCGGTTGGAGGTACCGGAGGAGCTGACTTTGCTGCCGCCGTCGAAGAAGCGGAAGAGGGTGCGCAGGGTGGGGATGCAGGAGGCCATGATTGCGAAGCCGAGTTCGAGGCTGCGTGGGGGTTAGATTGGAGAGGGGTAGGAACGGAGGCTGGGGGTTGTACTTACTTGCCCCAGATTGTGAAAGGGATTGCGGAGTCTTAGGTTCGTGTCAATTTGGGTAATCATCTGGGATTACTCTGTGGGGGGGTGTTTACAAGAAAAATTCCAGACTTGCGGTATAGCCTAGTAGTAGTACTAAGCGGACTATAGAGTAACACCCATCCCTATAAAGCTATTAGCTATAGTACTCTATATAATTACTATCTATACTCCTTACAAGACTCTAAGACTTATAAGCGAGTAGATTATAATCTTTATATATTAATTTAACTGTAAAAATTCTAAAGAATAATACGGGTAGGAAAGAAAGAATAAAAATAATAGATACTAAATAAGTTATCTTCCTTTAATAAGTATTCTCGATTTTATAGATATATAATAGTACGAATCTTCTTAAAAGTATATAGAATTAAAGCTACTTAATAAACTCTTATATATACCTAGAAGCTTTATATTCTAGCTCTTTTCAAGGGGTTTATATATAGTAATATTACTAACTATATTAATTATAATATTAATACTTATAAAGATATTTAGATTATAGAAGAAGTATCTCTAAATATTACCTGTAGTATTACCTAGGAGGTAGAGGAGTAGGAGGCTAATCGAGATCTTAGAGAGAGTACTACTAACTAAGATTAGAAATTTATTAATAGTTAGATTAAAGTAGAACTATTTAACTATTAAGGTTAGTTCTTAACTATAATATAATAGGCGGATTTAAAGGATTTAAAGTTAACTACTTAAGCTATTATATACTATAACCTTACCTTGTAATAGAGTAGGCTAACTCTATTATAGAATTCTTTAACTACTATTAACCTCTTTATTAGATTTATACTACTTCTAATATATTTCTATATTAACTAGTAGTAGTTAGATAAGTATATTATACTCTTAAAGTAACTCTTAAAACTCTAATATATCTATTACAATATAACCTACTTCTTTACTATTATAAGGACTTATTTCCTTATATTATATTTCCTTTTAATATACTTTTAAGTTATTAATATTATATCTTTAATTTAAAGTAGAGTATAAAACCTACTCTTAATTATTATTATTACTATTATAACTATTAGCTCTAGAATAGAGATTATTATAATAGGCCGCTTATTACTATTTATAATAGTAGCTAGAGTTCTTTCTTCTATTAAAGTTAGACTACTTTTTACTCTTACTATTTAAACTAACTATTAAGTTAGATTTTAGTACTATAAATTAGTACTAACCTAAATACTTAGTACTACCTCCTAGTACTAACCTAAAAAGCCCTTAGTACCTTAGCGAGTTAGGTTAAACTAACTTAAATTACTAAGGTATCGCTAAGACGCTAAGCCCCTAATAAAATAGTAGGAGATACTAGATTTTTTCTAGAATTACCCTTATACTAAAAATAGAATTTTTTTCAATTAGAATTTTAATACCCCCTTTAATTCCCTAGGGATATATATTACTATTTTATATTACCTTAAAGAATTACCTAGGTTAGGCTAGGTAATAATAATAATAATACTTAGTAATATAGTAGTAAGTTATATATATAATAGTAAAACCTACTATAAATAGAAAATGTTAGTAATATTATAGTTATTATCTCTATAGGAATAGCTAATTAGCTATTACCTTTTTATATTACCTTATTTACTATTAAGAATTACCTAGTTAGTAATAATTATAATACTTAGTAATCTATTAGTAAGTTATATATATAGTATAAAATACTATTATAAATAAAAAATATTCCTAGTATAATAGTCTTAGTAAAATAATATAAGTAGAACTAATATCTTAGTAAGTTAGGTTAATACTTTAGTACTAATACTTAGTACTACCTTATAGTATTAACTTAAATACTTAGTACTAACTATTAGTACTAACTTAAATACTTAGGCTAGGAATTTAGTATTAACTTACTAAGAGTTAAGTTAAGTTTTTAACTTAAGTTTAAAGTATTAACTTAATATAATTAGTCTACCTAGGATCTAATATACCTTATATATTAATACCTTAATTTAAAGAGTATTAATTCTTTATTAGGCTTAGTCTTAACCCTTATTATATTCTACCTAGTAATCTACTAGTAGTTTATTATAAATCTAGTAAGGCCTTATCTACTTCTACTTATAATTAAGCTACTCTTTTTTAAATACCTTAAAGCTTTCTTTCTTTTATTAACTACTCTTTTTTAACTTTAATAGTAGTAATAAGTTTATTAAGTATAATAGTACTAGTAAGGGTTTTATTAGAAATTTTATTACTAGATATATTATTTATTACTTTAATATCTCTTATATTAGACTCTAGTATTATATTAATTTTATTATAATAGACTTCTAATATATTTTTATCTTATTTAGTATTAGATATCCTTATATCCTTATATTATTATAATCTAGACTATCTCCCTTTAAAGATAGAGAGATTAAAACTATTAAGAATTAAATTAAAAGGCTAGTTTCTAAGGGCTAGAATAGATAGTATAAACTACTAGTAAGTAGGTAGTATTATAATAGTAGACTTAATACTCTAGTAACTTTATAGTTATAAAAGAATAAATCTCTACCTTTTAAAGAGGTAGAGGAAGGACTATTTAAATACCTTTTAAAGAAGCTATCTAGAATCTTAAATATCTAGATAAAAGGATATCTATTAGAATAATAAGAAGCTAAACTAGTACTACTAGGATATTACTAGTAAGTTATAGTTATACTAGCTAGATATATTAAGATATCTTAATAGATATTAAGAATACCCTTAAAGATATTAGTAATATAACTAGTAATAATAGAATCTACTCTAACTAAGATAGTAGTAATAAAAGAAGTAGAGGTATAATAGAAGTAGTAGTAGTATTAATAAATAAGTATATTAAATATTTATTAAAACCTAGTAAGTTAAAAAAGATTAGAACTAACTTTAAAAGTAGTTATAATATTAGAAGCTTATAAGAGGTATAAATAGAAGTAGTAAGTAGAAGTAGAAATCTTCTATTTATATTTTATCTTAAAGTTCTTATAATAGTTATATTATATTAAGTTAGAAGAGGTATATATATAAAGTATACTATTAAAAAGGTAAGTAAAGCTTTAATTAAAAATATTAGACTTATAACTCTTTACTTTAATATATAGTACTAGAAAATACTTATAAAAATTTAAGATTTTTACTTAAGAAAAGTATACTTAAAAGTATAATTCTTTTATTTATTAGTAAGTATTAATAATTATAAGATAGATTTAAGTTTAAATATAATAGATATTTATATAAACTTTTATAGATACTAAGACCCCCCTTAAGTATTATAAGAGATATAAGGTAAATATTACTAAAAATATTAATTTTAAATCTAAGGGATTATTTATAATAGTTACTTAGTACTAAAGTATTAATAAATAGTTATTAAGTCTACTTATATTATAATTCTATTATAATATTACTATTTAAAACTAATAAGATATAACTAAGTATATTAAATTAAATAACTTATTATATTAGTTATTATTAGAAAAAGATATTATTATTATTAAGTTAGAAGTATTAAAAGACTAATACTATCTACTAAGTATCTAACTAATTATAAGATATCTAGTATAGTAATATTTTATATAACTAATAACTTTTATACTACTAGACTATTTAATATAATTCTTAAATTATTATATCTCTTATATTATAATATATCTTTTATACTCTTATAATAACTATTAATAGTTATACTAGATTTATTATATTAATATAAAGGAATCTATTAGATATAAGAGTTTATATAACCTAGTATTTATCTAGCTCTTTAAAGTTTAACTAGTAGTATTTAATAAATTAAATAGTAGAATAGCTTATTTTTATTATTAGAAAGTCTAATATTATAATCTAATATAAAGATATAATTATATAACTAAGTATAGTATTAAGCTATTTTTATACTTCTAATATTATAATTAGTATTCTTATAAGCTATTAAGTAGCTATTAATAAGATCTAAGTATTAATAATAAGTTATAACTAATATATTAGAGGTAGTCTATCTACTATCTAATAGTACTTACTTATATATAATATTTCTTATTATTTAACTAGATATATATTTAAGAGTTTTAAGCCTAATAATAAAGAGGTTTCTCTATCTTATTACTTATAATAGAGTTATATATAACTAATTATAATTAAAAGTAAGCCTAGTATATAAGTTAATACTTATATACTTTATTAATTAGCCTTATAATTTATTAATAGTTATAATAACTACTAGTTAGATAGAGTACTACTTATAAATAAAAGGGGTAGGAATCTATCTATTATTTTCTTTAAATTATAATAGTATCTTAAATAGTATTACCTTCTTACTATTATAAGTACTACTTATAATCTCCTCTTTAAAGATATACTTATTATATCTTATTACTTATAATTAAGTCCTATTATATAGATATAATAGATTAAGATTTCTTAGTAGTATAACTAGTACGCCTAGCTTAATATATAGCTTATAAGATAGTAGGAAGGATTTATAAAACTTATAAAAGTACTTAAAAGGAAAGAGTTTATTATCTTCTTCTAATATAATATATTTAATACTCTAGTATAGTATTATATTACTAGAGATATATAATATTATCTTAATATTAATACTAGTAATATCTTTATTAATAATAGTAAGAATAGCTTATTTTAATAAATAAACTCTTTAAGAGATATTTATCCTAATATTAATATAAATATTCTTAACTAAATTATTAATAGTATTTCTAGGGGTATAACTATATTTCTAATATAATATATCTTTATTAATAGTAGAGCTTTTCTAGATATTAATACTATTACTAATAGTAAGGAGATTACTTATAAATAGTTCTATTTTATAATATATAATATCTATTAAATTAGAATTATTAAGTTACTTATTAATAGTAAGAATTAAATATATAATCTTATTCTAGAAATAAGTCTTTTAAAGATATACTTTAATAATCTAGCTACTAGATTCTTCTAGAATAACTAGAAGTATTTATTAGAAGTTACTATAAAAGTAGACTACCTTACTCTTAAAATAAGCCTAGTTATTATTATAAATATCTTAAAGGCTATAACTAATAACTTCTATATTATATTAACTTTATATAAGAGACTTATTTTAAAAGATAATATAAGCTTACTTAATTAGCTTAATAAGATTAATCTCCTTCTTAATCTTATATAAGGAGGTAGTATTAGAGTTTAAGAGTATCTTAAATTATAAGTAAGTAGTTTAACCTCCTTATAATAGTATTAATATAATACTAGAAGATACTATTATTAAAGTAATCTTTTACTAGAAATATAGCCTTTTTATAATAGTATTTTATACTATTATCTTACTAGTCCCCCTAGTACTATTAAGGAAGAATAGTATACTTAAAGTACTAAATTTATTATTAGTATCCGTATTAATAGTAGTAATAATCTAATTAATAGTATAGTATTAATTAGTATTTAACCTATTTTATAAGACCTTAGCTTTATTAAAGGTAATTTAATAAGATATTTCTTCTTATAAAAGTCTATTTAAAATATTATTAAAACTATTAGATAGAATAGCTAGAATAGATAGATTATATTAGACTAGATCCTTAGTATATTTAAGAATTAATTAATATTCTAATTAGCTATTAATTAGATAAAGGGTATACTATTTAATAAATAAATATTACTTATAATAATTATCTAGGATTTAAAGTATTAAAAAATCCTATTATAAGAGATATAAATAGTTATTTAAGATATACTCCTTATACTTATTTTATAAGATAAGGGTATTAATAGATTAGAGTTTAACTAATACTAATATAAAAAGACTTCTTAACTTATAACCTCCTTAAAATTCCTTTTCTTTATTAAGGATCTTATTAGTATATCTATTATTTTTAGTTAATTTAAGCTTTATATAAGCCTCCTTTTATTCTATTAACTAGCTATCTACTATCTAGAAGTTATTAAATAATATAACTCTATTAATATAATAGAGGAGTAGTTAGTAATAAAAAAGATCCTTTATTTTTAAACTAATAAAATTAATATATCTAAGAGTCTTCTCCTTTTTATAGATTTTCTATTATTTATTTCTTTTATTCTATATAAAGAACTTAGAAAAATCTATATATAAATAGTTAAGTAGATCTCTTATAATAGCTAGATATTTTCTATTCTATTTTATAAAAGATAATAGTTAACTATTATTATAAGCTTCCTTAATAAGATAGTTTATATTAAAAAACTCTATTAATATAGTTTAATAAAGCTTATTACTATCTATTAACTTTTATTTAATAGCTTTATTAGTAGCCTAGTTATTAACTAGCTTAAAAAGAGTATACTATTAGTTTAAAAGGTAGATTTATAAATACTTTATATAATATTAGTAATCTAGGGGAGTAGAATACTATAGAAAAATACGCTTTTAGTAGATTATATAAGCTTTTAATAGAAATAGTACCTCTATTTAATTAATAGTACTAGCCCTAGTAGGGCTACGCTAGTAGGAGTTTAATACGCTAGTATTTAGTATATAAGCTAGTAGATTTTAAAGTTTAAGCTAAAATGGACTAGTACTAGCCCCGCTTTTAATTATTAAAGTTCTAATCCTATCTTATTTTACTAATAATTAATAATAGGGCTAGTACTAGTCTATCTTAGCTTAAACTCTAGAGCCTACTAGCTTATATACTAAATACTAGCGTATTAAATTCCTACTAGCGTAGCCCTACTAGGGCTAGTACTATTAATTAAATAGAGGTACTATTTCTATTAAAAACTTATATAATCTACTAAAAGCGCATTTTTCTATACTATTCTATTCTCTAGATTACTAATAAAGACTTTATAATACTTATATTAAATAAGAGTATCTTCTAGATAGCTTTAATAGATCTAATCTAGTAAGTAGATTAGAACTCTATAATCTTATCTACTAACTCCCCTTACTATTATAACTAGCTATTAGGAGTAGGATTATTATTATTATATATATAATTCCTAGTAAAGGAGATATTAATCTAATTAGATCCCTTATAAATATATTTATATAAATAGAAAATAGACCTAATAAAGTTATAAATCTTAATATTAATATAAGTATTATATTTCTTTAATAGATATAAGTTATAAGAGATAACCTACCTATTATTAATAAAGGAATTAGGTTTAAAGAAGTTAACTAGATACTTATAAAGAGGATAACTCCTATTAGATATAAAAGATATCTCTTAGTAAAAATCCTTTAGAAAAGCCTTATTATAATAATTCTTCTTCTAATTAAAATATCTATTACTAGGAATACTAGTATAGTAATTATAAACTATATATTATAAGACTAACTCTTATAATATATTACTATCCTATTAAAGGGGGATAAATACTTAAATAAGGCTATTAATATTACTAACTATCTAGATCTAATACTCTTCTTATATAATAAAGAGAATATAAGTATATAAGAGACCTTACTTCTAAAACTTAATAATATAATAGTAGGCTATATAAATATTAAGGATATATTACTTAAAGAGATTCTTTATTAGCTTCTAGAACTTCTAATTAAAGATATAAGTAATTAGATTATAATAGTACTTTAATATCTAATTAGATTCTAGTAAGCTTTAAATATTAAGCTACTTAGAATTATATATAAAAGTAATAAAAAATTTAAGTTTACCCCTTTTTAAACTCTTATTATAGTATCTTATATTCTCGCTTTTATAGTATATAAGCTTCCTAGTATTATTAATAGAAGGATAGTTATCTTACTACTAATATCTTTAAGTAAGATATCTAGATTAGTACTAAGCCTATCTATTAAGCTAGAGTAGTAGTTAGCTTAAATAGTCTATTAATTCTAATAGTACTAATTTAAGTTATTAAACTCTATTAATATCTAGATATTAATAGCTTAATAGTTAAATAGATATCTACTATTAATAGTATAATTAAAGAAATTAAGCTAGATCTAGATATTAATTAATTAATTATTTAAATTATATTAACTATCTTCTAACTAATATCTAAATTATTTAGAACTATTTATAATTAAGTAGATTTAAGTCTAGAAAATAACTAGGGAAATATATTAAATAGTCTTACTTATATCTATTTTATATAAAATTATTATCTTATTACTTACTAAGACTTATTATAACTTTAAGGTATATACTTACTAGTAATATACTAGTCTAGTTCCTACTTAAAGTTATTACCCTCTTTCTACTCTAGTTTATTATTACTATTAATTAAGGTATACTAGATAAGTATACTAGTAATATAGTTCTATTATAATATATATAGTAGATAGTTACCTAGAAGCTAATAGCTAGCTAATAGAAGGTAGTTATATTATAACTATTTATTAAATAGAAATAGGAGTAAATATTAGAAGGTTATATAAGAAGGATACTAATTAGGAATTAATATAAGGCCCCCCTTAATAGTTTTAATATAGGTATCCTATTTAATCTAGCTTCTTATAATATTATTAGAAGTTATTATAATATAAGTAACTTCTATAAAGATAGAGTAATTATAAGTACCCTTATTCTATTATTTAAGATTTAGCTATTAGATATAAATACTTATAATATTAATAGAATATTATAATTTATTCTCTTTAAGATAGTTATAATAGGATTTAAACCTCTAGATATATAAGTTAATAGACTAGAAGATATACTAAGTAGAAGTAAAGGTATTTTAATTTAAATTATTAAAATATTAATAGTAAATATTTAGTTACTCCTATATACTATCTAGTATATAAATCTAAGTGAATTTTAACTTAAAGCTATTATTAGTAATAAGAGGACTTATTAGATAATAAATAGACCCCTAGATCTAGAAGGTAGTTTAATTAATATAAGTATTAGTATTAGTTATACCCTTACTAGTAAAGGAGAGATAATTATTATAATTAATAATATTATCTAAAAATTATTTATTATATATAATCCTCCTTCTTATAAACTATCTATTAATAATAATATTAATTATATTACTAAGTAATTTATTTATATAATCCTCCTTCTTATAAACTATCTATTAATAATAATATTAATTATATTACTAAGTAATTTATTAATAAATTATACCTTAAGTTCTACCTCCTTTTAAAGCCCTTTAAGTAATAAGTTAATATTAGCTAGCTTATATAACTAGTTAGAAGATAGCTAATTATTCTTCTTACTATTATAATATAACTATTAACTATCCTTTAAATTACTATATTTATTTTTCTAGAATAGTATATTATAATAGGAGTATATATTACTAGTAATATTAAATAAATTATTAACTTAATAAGGCTTTATATATCTTATTATATAGAGATCCTTATATACTTAATATATCTAGCCTAGTATCTACCCCTAATATATATTATTTTAATACTAGTATAAGCCTTATTAAATAAGGGTTAGTACTTAATATTATTATCTTTATTAACCTATTAGTAGGTATATTAATAATATATAAGAGGATAGTATTTTAGAAGTAATTAAGGAGTAATTTCTTAGGAGGCTTCTAGAAATATTAGGAGAGTAAGTTATTTAAGGTTTCTAGAAGGAATAACTACTTAAATAGTTATATTAATAAGGGTTATATACTACTAGGAAGTAATACCTTTATTAGAGTTATTATAAAAGTAAGTACCTAATAGTATTTCTTTAAGGCGAGGTTCTATTAATATAATATCTCTAAGGTTTACTAGTAGATTCCTAGATCTAATCTAGGTTCTTAAATTAGTCTTCTTTAAGCGTTTAATATACCTTATACTATTACTCTTATAAGATTTAACCCTTTTATTAATAGTATTAAGGTATAACTTAGAAAGAGCTACGCGCTTAAAAGGTATTAGTAGAGAGCTAGAGGAGTTATATTTAATATAAGAAGGATAATAATATATACTTTAAAGATAATTAGTATAACTTATAAGGTATAGATTATAAGGGGGAGGAATAATATTTATAATAAGATATTAAATAATAAAAATAAGGTAGAAAGAAAAAATTAGTTAGTTAGTAGGAATATACTAAGATATTAGATAGTTAGATTAATATTAATAGATAAATCTATTTATTCTAATATATCTTTTAAACTACTATATTAATTCTTATTATTTTTAAAGTATTAGATAGTTAAAAGTAAGTTATATAACTTTATTTAAATAGAAAATATTATAAAGTATTAGTATATAAGTAAGTAGATTATAAAGAAATATTAGACTTATAATATTCGCGCTAGTCTAGGAAAGGAATCTAGGGGACTTATTAACTAACTAATAAGTTATAATAAGCTTAAAGTTCTAATATTCCTATATTCTATTATAGTAAGAAGATACTAGAGATATACTATATAAGATAATATAAGAGTAAGTTATAAGTAACTTAGTAAAGGAGGTTAAGTACTATTATAAGTATTAGAAGAGATAGAAGAAGAACTCTTCTTTTAATTAGTAATAAGAGTAAGTTATTTATTAAGGTAATACTTATAAAGTAACTACTAGAATTATAAGAACTTATAATAAGATATAAGAAAGATAATAATATAAATAAGAATTTAAAAAAGGACTTAGTATAATTAATAAAAATAAAAATATTATAACTTAAAGAAAGGATATTAAAGTTACTTAAAGAAGATATATCTTAAGTACTTAGTAAATTCTTAATAATAATAATTTCCTATTTACTTTTAAATACTAAGACTTTTAAATAATATTATAATAAATTAATAAAGAATAATAAGAAGCTTAAAAGAAATATATTATAATATAAAGATTATATATAAAAGTATTATTTATAACTAGAAAATACCTGTAAAAATTTAAGATTTTTACTTTAGAAAATTACTCCTACTACCTAGTATTTAATAAGTAATATAAATAGTAGAAAGTATATTAGATATATTAATAGGTAGCTTATATATATAATAGTATTAGTTAAATTATATATATATATTAATAGACTAATATAAATTATTCTAATAGTATTATATATCTAGTAATAAGATAGATATTTCCTTCTATTTAAACTAATATTAAATATATTAGTAGATAAGATAAATAGTAGAAAGTATATTAGATATATTAGTAAGTAGCTTATAAATATAATAGTATTAGCTTATAAACTTATATAGTAATATAAATAATTCTAATAGTATTATATACTTAGTAATAAGATAGATATTTCCTATTATTTAACTTAATAATAGATATATTAATAAGTATTATTATAAAATAAGTAAAATATAAATAATATTAGGATTTTTATTATTTATAATCTATATTCTAGCTATTAATATATAGAATTTAATAGATAAATCTATTTATTTAAATATATCTTTTAAACTATTATATTAATTCTTATAGTTTTTAAAGTATTAAATAGTTATAAGTTATATAACTTCTTTTAAGTAGAAATATTATAAAGGGTAATTATATATATAAGTAGAATAGGAAGAAATATTAGAGTTTTAATATTTACTATAAATAGTACTAGTCTTAAAGTAGTAATTAAAGTACTTATAACTAATAGATAAGATATAATAAGCTTATAATTCTAATATTCTTATATTCTATTATAATAAGAAGATTATTATAGTTATATATAATTATATATTTCTTAAATATATTTAAAAGGACTTTAAAGTTAATTCTATTAATATACTTTTATTAAAGTAGTACTATTATATAAAGGAAGTACCTTTAATAGATTATAATCTTTTATACTTTTATAATCTAAGAGCCTAGATAAGAGGATAATTATAAGGACTAGCTAGAAATATAATATTATAACTAGTATAATACTTATCTTCTTATTATAATAGAAAATATATAATTTAAGACTTTAAGCTTATTATAACTTATTAGTTAATTAATAAGTACCTTAGATTCCTTTTCTAGACTAGTATAAATATTAAAAGTCTAATAATTCTTTATATACTATCTACTTATATACTAATACTTTATAATATTTTCTAATAAAATTAAGTTATATTACTTATTATTAGCTATCTAATACTTTAAAAATAATAAAAATTAGTATAGTAGTTTAAAAGATATTTTAGAATAAATAGATTTACCTATTAAATTCTATATACTAATAGCTAGAATATAGATTATAAATAATAAAAATCCTAGTATTATTTATATTTTACTTATTCTATAATAATACCTACTAATATATCTACTATTAGTTTAACTAGAAGGAAATATCTATCTTATTACTAGGTAGATAATACTATTTATATTTATATTTTATACTCTACTATCTAGCTACTTAGAGCTAATAAGGGCGGTTTATATCTAGCTTATTAAAGGAAACTATAATTTATAAAAGAAAACCTTACCCCCTTCCCTATTTACTATTATATTCCTAGATCTTTAAATATTATATACTACCTTATTTTATATCCTTTATACTATCTTATTCTCTTCTTCTATTAAAGTTACCTACTCTTTACCTTCTAATTAGAACCTACTAGTTCTTATATAATCTTAAAGAGTTATTTCCTTACTAGTATAAACTAGTTAAGTATATCTTATTAGATAACCTACTTAAATACTACCTTTAACCCCCTTAAAGTTAATACTATTTAATAGAAGTTACTTAATCCTACCCTTTAAAGTATTAGCCTCCTTCCTTTTATATAATTAGGGTAGAATATAAGTATATACTTAGTATTTTAATACCTCTATCTATACTTATAACTAGTACTATTAACTTCTAGTACCCTCCTCTTATATAGAAAGGCGTGTAATCCTATCTTCTTTATATATAATTAAATACTTATAAAGCTCTTAACCTTAAAAAGTCTTAAATAGAGACTAACTTTTATCTTCTAAATCCTATCCCTTTATACTACTATCCTAGTATAATTAGGGATACCTTCTTAATACCTTAGCTACCTTTCTTTCTACTTCTTCTTTACCTACCTCTTAATCTCTTTAAGGGTAGGGTTATCTCCCCTTATAACTCCCCTACTATTAGGGCTCTAGGCTACTACCCTATTATCCCCTCCTCCTACTACTACTTAGAGGGTTCCTCTTATCTAGGACTATTTTTTCTTAGCTAGAGTCTTTATAACCTACTTCTTCCTTCCCCTTTTCCCTTTTAACTTATAATAGATCCTTATATTCCCTTTCCTAGTTATTAGGTAGATCTCTTATATTATTAATACTTATAATATTAACTAATTAAAGCCTATCCTTATTAATAAGACCTTTAATTCTACCTTTAATACTTATATACTAATTACTTTAAAGGCCTTAAGTACTATCTTTAAGTACTTATTTTATATAGATTCTAGTACTATAATATTAGCCTTCTTTACCTTTAATATCCTCTTTAAGTTATATTATATCTCTATTATATAAGTTATTACTAGCTAGACTATTATATTATAAATCTATCTTATTCTATTAAGTATAATACCTTATATTAAGCTAGTAATAATTAATAAGATTAACTTTTATATCTCTATTTTTAATCTTACTCTATTAATATATAAGCCTTACTTTAACTTACTATTAATATAAAGTTTAAAGACCTTTATTAATACCTTTAAGTATACTACTACTACTCCTAGATCTATTATTACCTTTATATTAAACCTCTTTAAACTCCTTAATAAGTAGATTAACTTATACTTATAAGGGGTAAAGGTTATCTTATATATATTTACCTAATAAAAGTATATCTTATATACCTTTACTAGGATCTTATAATTCTTCTTAGTACTCTTATTATATACTATTATATAAATATTATTAATAAAGCTTCTAGTTTATACTTAAAATTTTATCTTTATATACTCTTTTATTAGTAGGGAGTTAAAAAAATAGAAATAAAATAAGTAATATTAGGGATCTCTAAGGGATCCTAGTTTCTATTATCTCTATTCTACTTATCTCCTAGCCTAGTATAATTATTATAGCCCTTTCCCTTAGAAAGCTTTATACCTATTATATAATAAGGGTTAGAACCCCTTTCTTCTTTAAATTATATAGTAATCTTTTATAAGAGATATTATTAAAAGCCCTTATAATATCTAGTAATAGTATACCTATTATATTAAACTTACTATAATTTTATATTATATATATTACCTCTATTATTATCTTAATAGATATTATTATTAACCTTCCCTTCTTTACCTCTATCTATTATAAGGGTAGTATTTTATATTCCTTTATAAGGTTACCTAGCTTCTTTATAATAACTACTTCTAATACCTTCTCTAAGGTATTAAATAGGGTAATTAAATAATATAACTTTAGCTTTAAGTAGTCCTCTTTCTTTAACTTCTTTAAGATAATAGTATTAGCCTTTTTAAACTCTATTAAATAGTATCTAACCCTTAAATATACTTAGAATAAGTATATAAAGCTAGGTAGTAGCTCTCTCTCTACTATTCTTACTAGCTAGAAAGATATAGAATAGTATAAGATATTAGTCTTACTAGTTATACTATAATATAGTATAGAATTAGCTATTTTAATTCTATTCTATTCTAGAATAGTATAGGTTTTTATAAGATAATTCTATAAGATAGGATTTTTATAAGACTACTTTATAAGATAGGATATTTTTAGGATATCTTATAATTAGTAAGTATATAATATAGTATTTTCTAAAAATATATTCTAGAAATCTTTCTTATATAGAAAGCTATAGCTAGAAAGCTAACTAGAAAGATAAATATTAGCTTTCTACTTAACTTTCTAATTATAACTTTCTATTTAATAAAGATTTCTAGATATTTTTAAGAATAGTAGAATATCTTAAGAATATCTAGAATTCTTTATTATATAAATAGTTATAACTAGGAAGCTAATTAGAAAGTTAAGTAGAAAGCTAATATTTATCTTTCTAGTTAGCTTTCTAGCTATAACTTTCTATATAAGAAAGATTACTAGAATATATTTTTAGAAAATACTATATTATATACTTACTAATTATAAGATATTCTAAAAATATTCTATCTTATAAAGTAGTCCTATAAAAATCCTATCCTACTAAAAAATCCTATCCTATCCCTATCTTATACTATTATAAAGATATAGGATTAAGATCTAATTTACCTATCCTATCTTATAGTCTTATACTATTTTATATAGAATATCTTATAAGATATCTTATATCTTTCTAGCTAGTAACTATTCTTAAGAATCTATTTAGGATCCTATTTATCCCTAGTACTTTATCCTATTTTAACCTATTAATTACCTTATAAACTTCCTTCTTAATAACCTTTATATTTATTATTAGGGGTACTTTATATTAAAACCTCTAGATATTACTTAAATCTACCTTTAAGGGTAGAAGGAAGAAGGTCTTTTAAAGGACCTCTACCTTCTCTTAAAATAACTCCGCCCTAAGGCCTTCCCTACCCTTCTTAAAAGTAGGGAACTTTAGGAGTTCTTAAAGTAATATACTTCTCTTTTAATCCTATTTAACTAGTTTTTAAAGCCTATTAAATAACTAGAATACTATTATAAATATAGTATATTATTAGTATATACTATAAAAGGCTTTTATAATTACCTTATTATTCCTTAATAGAATCCTTAATAGAAAATTAACTATTCTACTTATAATTATTCTACTTATATTAATTAGTAGTAATACTATAAGTATTTATCTTTAAGGTACTAAATAATTACCTAGAAGTACTAACTACTATTTATAGTATTAATACTATCTTTATAATACTAATAATCCTCCTCTAAGTCCTCTAACCCCTCTAAGTCTTATATCTTTAGTAACTACTTCTATAACTAAAAGTATCCCTTATACTTTATAATAAGGGCCTTATTCTATACTAATCTAAAGATAAAGTAGTTTAAATTAGTAGCCTTTAGTAAATACCCTTATACTACGGCCCTCTAAGTTATATAACTTATCTACGCCCCTTCTAGTCCCTTCCTAGGAATAAAGCTCCTTCCCTTTTAAATTATCTAATAGTTATACGAGTTATTTACCTATTTTACTTTTCCTCTATTATAATCCCTATTCTAATCTTAATAGCTATTAATACTATTAACTTATAAGGTAGCTACTATTAAAGGCTCTAATAATATCCTATCTATCTTAAATATAACCGCCTTAATCCTATTAACTATCCTTATACTACTAGATATTATTACTTAAGCCTACTTAATATCTAATTTCTTTAATACTAGGTATTAGTATAACTAGATTATCTAGAAGGTGTTACGACCCGTCGTCTTCTAACTAGAAGGCTCCGGAGTCTAGGTGGATCTCGTAGAGAGGAGTGTTAAGGACTAGGGTAAACAGGCTTCGTACTAAACTGGTCTAATACAGGTAGAGTATTGTATTCAGTGTCTAGGAGATATCTAGGTTGATAACATGAGTTAAGCACGAAGCTCCTATCTAAGGGAAAGATTACGCTTTCTATATAGACATAGGAAAGTCCATGCTCGCGCTGGTCGCCAGTGATCGACCTGCGTCGACCCGAGCGACCAGGTCGAGCGATCGCTCGACCCGCCATGCCAAGGCATGTTCGACTTTGAT
>JAABUN010002968.1_pt1 | contig 27878 bp, 25 predicted proteins | sample 5559311 | NCBI WGS metagenome assembly JAABUN01 (sample SAMN10711877, study PRJNA513370) | rock metagenome | isolation source: Antarctica rocks | place: Antarctica: Victoria Land, Siegfried Peak sud
TTACAGGTTTTTTAGGCGGTGGTTTGCCTAAGAATGCTCAACTTTGGTCAAAAGCAGGTTGGACTAGCAAAGTGCGTCATGATGCGGCTTATATTGAGATTCCGGGGAAGCAACCTTATTTGTTAGTTGTATTTATTGAAGGGCCTGCTAGTCAAGATAAAGCAATATTGCCATATATTTCGGGGAAAATTGCTGAATATAGCAGTGACTTGGTTTGAAAAATCTGGTTTGTAAGCAAGCGATCCCCCCTAGCCCACGTCAACAAAGCGGGAAGCATAGCTACACCGCTTTTTGACTCCCCTTGAAAAAGGGGGGAAAATAAATATGTTTTTTCAATTTCCGCAAGAAACGGGTGGTTTTGAGCCTCTGCTATCAATACATTGAGAAGTGCATAGACGAAATATATTTATGACTTCCTTTGTCGAAACTAGCAATTATCAACTTATTGCCAAAGCGATCGCATTTATGAGGGAAAATTATCTGCATCAGCCCGATTTAGCAACGGTTGCAGCCCACGTAAACTTGAGTGAATATCACTTTCAGAAGCTATTTACTAGATGGGCGGGTATTAGTCCCAAGCGTTTCTTGCAATATCTGACGGTAGAATATGCCAAAGCAAAAATTGCTGAAACAAAAAGCTTGTTAAATCTTACTGGCGATGTGGGGTTATCAAGTCCAGGACGTTTGCACGATCTGTTTGTGACGTTGGAAGCAATGTCGCCCGGTGAATTCAAAACAGGCGCTACAGGGTTACAGATCATGTATGGAGTGCATGAAAGTCCTTTTGGTGAATGTTTAATTGCTATGACTGCTCGTGGTATCTGTAATCTACGCTTTTTAGATGATACTTGCCAAGACGTTAAGCAATTTCTGCGCTTAGAGTGGTCAAAGGCTGAGATTGTCCAAGATAGACAAGCAACTAAAGAGATATGCGATCGCATTTTTGCCCCCATTGCTACCAATCAGCCTTTAGTTCTTTTTGTTAAAGGTACTAATTTTCAGATTCAAGTTTGGCGGGGGCTACTAAGAGTACCATTTGGAGGACTTGCAACTTACCAAAGTTTAGCAAATGCGATCGGTCGTCCCACCGCCGCTAGAGCCGTTGGTAATGCTTTGGGTAATAATCCTGTTGGCTACTTAATTCCCTGTCATCGCGTAATTCGAGAATCAGGCGAATTAGGTGGTTTTCGCTGGGGATTGGAGCGTAAGAAAGTGCTGTTAGGTTGGGAAGCAAGCCAAAATCAGCACCAAGGATGGGAGTTGACCTGAGCAGTATATTTGAGATTAGAAAAAACTGTTGGTTAAATTATGGTTTGGGAAATTACTCCTGATGAATTGTGGTTTCGGTATGCTGATGGGGAGCGAGACTTTCCAGGAATTAAGTTGATCCAATCCGAGAAAGCCACCTCTGCTCAAATGATTGAACTCCAAGGATTTGATTTGCGCGGAATCAATTTGCGTGGAGCCTATTTGAGATATGCCGATTTGAGTAGTGCTGATTTGACTGGAGCCGATTTAAGTAGTGCTGTTTTGATAGAAGCTTGTTTGGAACGCGCCACTGTCAGAGATGCTAGTTTGTATTCCGCCAACTTGCATTGGTGTAGTTTGGCTGAAGCTAATTTGGGGGGAACCAGCTTGGGTCATATGAATGCTACTAATGCTTTCTTTTGCGGAGCTAAGAACATTGATGGTTTTGAGTACACTATTTTGGCTGATGCTAATTTCCGAGGTGCTAACATTAGCCGTGATGTTCTCTATGCTCACGGGAATCTGCTTTGGAATACCACTGCCGCCGATGGCGGTATTATATGCGGTCCACTGTATGGAGATGGCAAAAGAATACTCCATGAATGAAAATAGTTCTTAATTTGCTGCCACTTGAGAGGTACTCCATCAGAGATACCCCTCTCCACTCAACTAACTAGCGTAAGTTTTACTAAATCTGAGTGAAATCTGAAAATATTGATTAGTATACTGTTGATGCTGATAATCAGCTTTGATAGTAGTAATGGAATTGCACATGAACCTGTACCGATTGCTTCAATCCCTTGGCATTGCCAACCCTGGCGGTACAGGGTGGCTGGCGGTAATATTCACTTTTGTAGTAGCTTGGGTGACAACTTACCGTTTTATTCCAGCCGTACGCTCTTTTGCCTTGCGTGTAGGTTGGGCAGATCAGCCTAACGCCCGAAGACTCAACCACGAACCGTTGCCTAATGCTGGCGGATTGGCTATCTATGCGGGAGTAGTGGCGGCGCTTATTCTCGCTACATTTTTGCGCCCCATTGTCTTAGAAAATGTGCTGGCGGAAGTCCTAACTATTCTGCTAGGTGGTTCAATTCTCGTCCTAGTTGGTTTTATTGATGACCAATATGGTCTACCGCCTTACATTCGCCTACTCGCTCAGATTTTGGCATCAATGCTGTTAATTGCTAATGGCATCCACATTCAAGTTACTTTAGGTACGCCCATCGACCCCCTATTATCAACATTAATTACCTTATTGTGGGTGGTGGGAATTACCAACGCCATCAATTTGATGGATGGGATGGATGGTTTAGCAGGAGGTATCAGTTTTATCACTGCTATGAGCCTTTTAGCAGTCTCCGCGCAGTTTGAAAGTCGTGCTGCCGCTACCTTTCTCTTAGCTGCCCTTGGCGGTGCGGCTTTGGGGTTTTTACGCCACAATTTCCATCCTTCTCATATAATTATGGGCGATGCGGGAGCTTACTTTTTTGGCTACGTGCTGGCAGCCGCTAGTATTTTGGGTAACTTGAAAGTAAATACTGTATTTGCGATCGTTCCTACTGCCCTATTTTTGCTTTTGCCCGTATTAGATACAACTCAAGTATTTGTGCGGCGATTAATGGCTGGCAAAAATCCTCTTAGCACTCCTGGCAAAGACCATCTGCATCATCGATTGCTGGCGCTGGGATTATCTCAGCGCCGCACCGCCCTTACTCTTTGGGTTGTGACTTTGGTTTCTAACTTAGTGGCAATGAGATTCCAAGGGATGAATTTAGCCGTAATATTTACAACCGCGATCGCCATTATCCTCTTTTTGAGCTTCACTGTCTGGCAGAGAATCCGAGCGGTGTTAAAAGGAGCTTAAGCCATTACCATCCCACCATCGACATTAAATACTTGTCCGGTAATATAAGCCGCCGCCGGGTCAGCAGCTAAAAAGCGCACCATCCCTGCAATTTCTTCGGGTTGACCGTAGCGCCCCAAAGGAATATATTTCAAAACTTCCTCCGCTTGTACGCCGCTCGTCATATCTGTAGTAATAAAGCCCGGAGCGACAGCGTTAGAGGTGATTCCACGTACCGCAAGTTCTTTTGCTACAGTTTTGGTAAAACCAATGACCCCAGCTTTGGCGGCGCTGTAATTGGCTTGTCCGGGGTTGCCCATTTGTCCCGAAACGGAGGCAATATTAATAATCCGTCCAGAGCGCTGCTTGAGCATAACTTTACTAACGGCGCGAGTACACAAAAATACTCCCGTTAAATTAAGATCGATTACCGCCTGCCAATCTTCCAACTTCATGCGTAACAACAACGTATCGCGGGTAATTCCAGCATTATTAACTAAAATATCTACACGCTGCCACTTATCCATTACCACTTTGAGTAAACTGTCTACTTGCTCGGCTTTAGATACATCTGCTTGAAGTGCGATCGCTTTTCCGCCTCCAGCCACAATTTCTGCAACCACTTCCTCCGCAGCAGCGCTAGAATTTGCATAATTGACAACTACCTTTGCGCCTTCGGTTGCCAATTCAAGGGCGATCGCCTTTCCTATTCCCCGCGATGCTCCCGTAACTAACGCTACTTGCGATCGCAGCTTTTGAAATTGTTCTGGCAGTAATTCCATCAAAATTCCTCTAGTAACTATTCGTAAAACTGTTTAACGATTTTACGCACAAATTTGTCCCTAATTCTTAAACCCCAAAATCAAGCCATTAAAATTAGAGATAGAAAAGTGAAGCTAAATTAAACTTATTTTGTTCTATGGCTACTAAACAGCAGTTCAACAGCTTTGAGGAATTAATTTCCCAGTCCGACTTACCAGTATTAGTTGATTTTTATGCTGATTGGTGTGGCCCGTGCCAAATGATGGCTCCAATTTTAGAGCAGGTAAACAATCAACTTAAAGCTCGGTTGCGTGTAGTAAAAATCAACACAGACAAATACCCCCAACTAGCAAGTCAGCACCATATTCATGCCTTACCAACTTTGGTTGTTTTTAAGCAAGGTAAACCTGTAGAACGGATTGAAGGCGTAATGCCAGCCGATGCTTTAATTCAACGCTTACAGCCGCTACTTTGAAATAGTGTGCGAAGTCACCCGTTGAGTAGGATGAAAAAAAATCTTTGCTCATTTTAGCTACTCTAAAACTGAGGTTTCAACTACTAAGTGTAAAATTTGATACATTAGTGATTGAGTAAATCAGAGGCAAGATGCTGAGTAGTGCAGCTTTAAAAAAAAACAGGAACAGGGTGGGAATTTGTTAATGAAGCAGCCTTAGAAGATTTTGTCTGGGACAACTTGAAGCCCCTGCTTAACTTGACTCCTTTAAAGCGGCAATACTTCGTTAAAGGTGAAATTTGTGACATCTTAGCAGTAGATGATAATAGACAGTTAGTAGTGCTGGAACTAAAAAATACTGAAGATCGATACATTGTTCAGCAGCTAACCCGTTATTATGATGCCTTGCTAGAAGTAAAACCCTTCGATAGAGAAGTTGACTATGGCAAACCTATTCGTTTAATAGCGATCGCACCAACTTTTCACAGACATAATGAGATAGATAGAAAACATCACAATCTAGTATTTGATTTCTTGAAAGTAGTAATTTTAAAGGAGTCTGATAAGTTTTATTTACACTTGCACAGTTTAGACACAGAACAGATTTTTAAAACAGAGATATTTTATCGAGAAATAGATTTCAGTATTTTCAAGGCAGATTTACCTGAACCATCTCAGATATTTTTAAATTGGATAAGTTCTTACAATAGTGACGAGCAAGAGAAAATTCTTAAGCTGCGAGAACAAATTCTTAGCTTTGATAAGCGCATACAAGAGGTAAGCGAAACTAAAAGCATCAAATATGGAAAAGGAAAAACTAAACCATGTGCAGAGTTTTGTTTTGAAAGGAAGTTGAAGAAAATTGTACTATTCCTGTGGTTGCCTATTCCTAATCGCAAGAGGCAAGCAGTTGGCAGAATGCAAATTGGTATTACTGAGGATTGTGAGGGTTACTGGGGTTGGGGTCATCAACCCAATGGGATTGGCAAGATGGAGGTAGGCAAAATGAGGTTTTACCACTTAACACAAGATAATGAATGGATTGCTGGTTATTTAGATGAAATAGTTGATGAAGCGTTAGAAACGTGGATAAGAAGGCTTTAAACGTAGTCTAAGCGATCGCATTTATGAATTTTTTAAGGTCTGCACGGACGCAAGATGTTTTCTTGTAAAAAGCGAATACTAGGGGCAAACCTGCCCAATTCTAGCTTTAAGAGCGGCGGACATTGAGGCAGCACCATTCTTTCCGTCGCCAAATGGTTGCAACAATCCAACCATTTTGCTCTAAAACATCAGCAACATCTGCCGCTTGGTCAAGTAATACACCACTAAAAATCCCCCAAGTTGTTGGTTTACAAATTGCGCTTAGTTGGGGAATCAGGCGAATAATTACTTCTGCCAAAATATTGCACATAATGCCATCTACAAATTGCTCACCAAGCAGCTTTTGCGCTTGCTCTATACTGCCTTTATCTACGAGTAAGCGCTCGCGAGTAATTTTATTTAGCTCCCGGTTGCTGGTCGTAGATTCTACGGCTAATAAATCGGTATCTACGGCATATACTTTACTCGCACCAAGTAGCAATGCACCGATCGAAAGAATTCCCGAACCACAGCCGATATCTGCCAAAACTTCGCCTTGGGAATCTTCATCAATCCGCATTTCCAATGATTCCAAACATAGCTGAGTCGTCGCATGATTGCCCGTGCCAAAAGCCATTCCAGGATCGAGGGTAAGAATCATGCGACTTGGGTTTTCTGGTACTTCTAGCCAAGCGGGATTAATCAAAAAATACTCGCCGATTTCTTGGGGTTTCCAGTAGTCTTTCCAACTACTTGCCCAATCTTCCTCATCGATCAATTGCCAGTGCATTGATGGCGCAGGTAATTCGGCAATTAAAGCATCTTGCCTTAGCCACAATGACAGCGCTGCTAGGTCTAGCACTTGGACTTGATTTCTGGGTAAATAAGCCTTCACTAAGCTGACCTCGCCCTTATTCTCACTAGCTGTCCCTTGACAACCAAACTTATCCAACCGCCAGAAAATCGATTCTTCTAAGCTTGAAGCGCAATTAATTTGTAGTTCCCACCAACTATTTGCCATAGTTAAGCACTAGCAACGCTATAAAGTGACCGTATAAGCATCTCTAATGCCTGGAACTTTAATAATTTCCGTTAAAATGCCATCGGGTAAAGGATCGTCCAAGCTCAATACCATGACTGCATCGCCACGCACAATTTTACGTCCCACTTGCATACTAGCGATGTTGACATTGAAGCTTCCAAGCAACGAGCCAATTTTGCCAATTAGTCCTGGCATATCGCGGTGCAAAGTAAAGAGCATATGTTGAGTTGGGGGGACGTTAATTGGAAATTCGTCAATATCTGTAATCCGAATTTCGCCATCTCCCAATAGCGCACCCGTAACCGAATGAGCGCCCAATGAGCCTTTAGCTTCTAAGTTTAATGAGCCTGCATAATCTCGAACGGCGGCATCCCGCGTTTCAATAACTCGAATTCCCCGTTCTTTTGCCTCAATACTGGCATTTACATAATTTACCCGTTCGCGCAAAGCCTCGGAGAGCAATCCTTTAAGTGATGCTACTACCAATGGCTGGCTTTTATTTGTTGCGAGTTCACCTTGGAGTTTAACGTTTAGCGACTCTACTCTCCCCCCCGCCAATTGACCGACAAACTTACCTAAAGTCTCAGCTAGCTGCATATAAGGTCGCAGTTCTTCCATCACATCAGCGCTAATGCCAGGAATATTTACGGCACTACGCGCTGGCAAGCCTAGCAAGACATCCCGAATTTGCTCGGCGACATCAATTGCCACGTTTACTTGAGCCTCGGCAGTAGATGCACCTAAGTGAGGAGTTAAGATTGCTTGTTTGCCCAAAGCTTTTAGGGGTGAGTCTCCCAATGGTTCAGTTTCGTATACGTCTAATGCCGCACCGCCAATTTGTCCATTTTCTAAAGCCGCTGCTAAAGCAATTTCGTCAATAATTCCGCCTCTTGCACAGTTAATAATCCGGGCATTGGGCTTCATCTTGGCTAAAGCTTCGGCGTTGATGAGGTGTGCAGTTTCTGGAGTTTTGGGAATGTGTAGGGTAATGTAGTCCGATTCTCGTAGAAGTAAATCCATATCTACCAAACGGCAGCCTAGCTGTTCGGCGCGCTCATTAGAAATAAAAGGATCGAAAGCGATTAGTTTCATGCCCATTGCTTTAGCAACATTAGCGACATGAGAGCCAATTTTACCTAAGCCAACAACCCCCAAAGTCTTTTTGTAAACTTCAGCGCCCACGTAACTTTTGCGATCCCATTTGCCGCTTTTTACGGAGGCATTAGCATCGGGAATGTAGCGAGAGAGCGCCATCATCATTGCTAGGGCGTGTTCGGCGGCGGCAATTGTGTTACCTTCGGGGGAATTTACAACTACAATGCCTCGACGCGTCGCTGCGGGTACATCTACGTTATCTACACCTACGCCAGCGCGTCCGATAATTTTTAGCTGGGTCCCAGCTTCAATAATCTCTTTAGTAACGTGGCTACCAGAGCGAATCATTAATGCGTCATACTCTGGAATGATTTGAATAAATTGTTCTGGCGATAAATTGGTTTTTATATCAACAGTGGCAACTTGAGAGAGGATGTCAATTCCAACTTGGTCAATGGGGTCAGATACAAGAACTTTGGGCATTTTTCTGTAGGAAGTCGCGCTACACTTCGCTTTTACGGTGGGCAATAAGTTATAACTTTAGCTTTGCTGGATTCAGGTCAACACTTCAAAACTTGAAGATTATTTGCAAATCAAAAGTGCGATCGCGCGCGCCGAGGCGCACAAGTTCTAATCATCCCCGCCATCTTTAAAATAACTATGGTTTACGGTGTCTAGGGCATACGCCTTGCAAGTTAAACTATAACCCAAAGCAGAAACAAGCACGTAACAAAATCTATTGCATTTATGAACTATCTTATCGCTGTGATGAGCGATCGCATTCAAGCCGAATCCGCGTATGTAACTTTAGAAAAAGAAGGTATCCCTATTGCAAATATTAGTATTTTGGGCAAGGGTTACAAAACTGCTGACGAATTTGGCTTAATCGATCCCAATAACGAAGCTAAAAAACAATCACGTTTATTATCGTTTTGGCTAGTGCCTTTTGGGTTTATTGCGGGTGGAGCTTTTAATCTACTTACAGGTTTAAATACTTTTCCTTGGGCAGGTACAACGGGTAACATTTTAATTGGCGCGCTTTTGGGTGCGGGTGGTGGTTTTATGGGCAGCTTTTTTGCAGGTGGGGGAGTAGGTTTAACTTTGGGTGGCGGCGACGCGCTCCCCTACCGCAATCGTTTAAACGCGGGCAAATATTTAGTAGTAGTTAAGGGTTCGGATTTGGTTACTCGTCAAGCAAACCGAGTATTGAGAAAGTTTGAGCCAGAGAACCTGCAAGGGTATAACGATCCCGACGAGCAGTGAAAAAATTTATCTATAAAAGTTTTAAATGTTGCCAAGAGAAGAAATTTTAAAAGGTGTAGAAAATCGAGATAGTTTAGCACAGGTAATTGATCGCGCCGAGCAAGCAATTAAAACGTGGGAAGTTGTATTTACAGACTTTTTGTCTCCCCCAGAACTTGCTGAACTTCAACGGGTGTTTAGTCGCTTAACAGAGGTGCAAATAGTGGCTTGGGGTGGGTACGAACAAGCCGAACGCCAACGAGTTGCGATTTCTCGTGCAGAAATGCCTCTAGAACGCTCCCAGGTGGAATTAGTAGCCCTAGAAATTGCCGGAAACTTCCTTTTCGATACAGCAACGCACCGTGACTTTTTGGGGGCAATGTTGGGCGCAGGAATTGTCCGTGAGAAGACGGGCGATCTCATTGTATTAGGCGAACGCGGAGCGCAGGCGATCGTTGCGCCAGAGTTAGCAGAATTTTTAGAAATGAGTCTGCAACAGGTGCGTTCGGTTCCGGTAAAAACTCAGCGCATTGATTTAAGGGAGCTAAAAATTAGAGAACCCAAAAAGAAGGAATCAACTACAGTTGAAGCTTCTTTACGGCTAGATGCGATCGCTTCTGCGGGTTTTGGGATGTCTCGTAGCAAAATGTCTGATTTAATTGATGGCGGCGATGTACGCGTCAATTGGAAAGATATTACTCAAGCAAGTTATCAAGTCAAGTCTGGTGATTTGATTGCGATTCGCAGTAAAGGAAGATTGGAAGTTGGCGAGATTATGGTTACTAAAAAAGAACGTTATCGCGTTCAATTAACTAGGTATATGTAATAGCGCGATCGTCTCCTTGCGATCGGTATCTACCTCAGTCACAGGTTCAGATACAAGTATGACATTGACACAGGCTTGCTTTCTCTTTCTGTCCGCCCTCCTTAGTGGGGTGTTGAATGCAGTAGCAGGTGGAGGTGGTTTAATTGTCTTCCCATCTCTCCTCATTGCTGGTTTGCCACCTATGAGCGCTAACGCTACCAGTACACTTGCCTCATGGCCTGGATTACTCGCTAGTATTGGTGCCTACCGTACTGAATTGCAAGCTATCCCGCGTCTATGTCTGCTATTCGGTAGCGTTAGTGTTGTCGGCGGGATGATTGGTGCAATATTGCTACTTTCCACCCCAACTGCTGTATTTAAGCACCTCGTACCATACCTATTACTATTGGCCACGCTACTGTTTACCTTCAGCAATTCATTGACAACTCAGTTGCCTGTAATTCTTGCAGGAGCAGGTCGAGATACTTGGCCATCGTTGCTCAAAGCGTCTTTTATTCAGTTTTTCATCGCTGTTTATGGAGGCTTTTACGGTTTGGGCATCAGTTTCTTAATATTAGCTGCGTTAAGGATGCTAGGTCTGAAGCAGATTCATCAGATTAATGGCTTGAAAATACTGCTAATGAGTTGCATTGATAGCTTGGCAGTAGTAAGTTTTGCGATCGCTGGGATTGTTGCGTGGCCACAGGCTGCTTTGATGATGCTAGGTACCGTTAGCGGTGGTTATGCTGGTGCTTACTATGCTCAGAAGCTAAACCCACTGTGGGTGAGGCGCTTCGTTATTGCTGTTGGCTTTGGAATGACTAGCTATTTCTTTTTTCATAAATAAACTAGACACAAAAAAGTACAGCTCAACCTTTGTTTATATTTTTTTCCATCGCATCAATCTTAGTGCAAGAGGTGAAACTAGAGAATTTTGTTAGCAAACACAGCTAATTTTTATTTACGCCTGTACCTAGAATAGTTTTCCACAAATTTGTTAGAGCTTCTCTAGGTAAAAATCGCGGTATATTTACAAGTAATTGATTTCTAATATCACCAGGTACAACAGTAGAATGATCGCTCTTTAAAGCTTCCAAAGCTTCACGTACTATTACTTCTGGGGATGTAGAATTTAATTCTGCTGCCTTGGCTAAAAAGCTAGGAAATTCCGCATCTGCAAAAAAGCTTGTGGACGATGGCCCCGGACAAACAGCGACAATGTTAACGTTATAATTGCGATTTTCTGCCCACAAAGCCTCGCTAAAACTCAATACAAAAGCTTTACTAGCAGCGTAGACAGTGAAGTAAGGCATCGGTTGAAATGCGGCGGTAGATGCCATATTGATTATTCCTCCAGAATGGCGATCGCGCATTCCTGGTAAGAAGTGATGAGTTAAGTCTACTAAAGCCAATATATTTAGTTGGACTATCTTTACTTGTTTTTCGCCATCGCGTTCGGCGAAATCCCCATAGTCGCCAAAACCAGCGTTATTAACTAACAAATCGATAGTTATGCCTTTTTCATTTACCTTGTCAAAGACATCTCTTGCCGCCTTTGGTGCAGTCAAATCTTGAACAATAATATCTACGTCGATCTTGTACTGCGATCGCAATTTCTGTGCCAATAATTGCAGCTTATCTTGCGATCGCGCTACTAAAACTAAATTCATTTGCCTCAATGCTAGTTCTTGGGCGAAAGTCTCCCCAATACCCGCCGAAGCTCCGGTAATTAAAGCTGTTTTCATTAATCAATGTTGTTTAAACTTTTTAAATCTTAACAATTTGGCTAGAAAAATGCTCTATCAACCGGAATGAAATTGAGCTTAAGTCTTTGTTTTAATAGATTTACAACGTTCTGATAAAGTCATACAAATGATGCGCCAACTCTAGTTTGCTACAAGCAGGAATTTCTACTTGACGATTTTGATTGTCTATAAAAACAGCGCAGTTAGAGTCGCTACCAAAACCACTATTAGGTAAATCGATAGGGTTACTGGCGATCGCATCTAATTTCTTGTCCTGCAATTTCTGCAATGCTGGAGTGACAACATCTCCCGTCTGTGCCGCGAACCCAATCAAACGTTGATGCGGCTGCTTTAAGCGTCCTAATTCTGCCACTATATCCCCGACAGATTCTAGAGGTAAACTTTTAGGTAGCGACTTTTTAGGTAACTTTTCACTGCTGTAACTAGCAGGCTTCACATCAGCAACCGCCGCCGCCATCACTGTAATGTCGGCATTAGCAAAGTTAGTTAACATTGCTTGACGCATTTGGTCAGCACTTACAACTCCAATCGCCTGCCCTCCTAGAGGTATATCGCCACTAACTGGAGCGTGAACTAGCGTTACCGTTGCCCCTCTATGTAAAGCAGCTTGGGCTAAAGCTAAACCCATTTTCCCTGTAGATGGATTGCCAATAAACCTGACTGGATCTAAATATTCTCGCGTTCCCCCAGCACTAATCAATACTCGCACTCCTAGCAAGTCTCGTTGTCCCTTGGTGTATAACAGCGATCGCAGATGAGTGAAAATCGCCCCAGGTTCTGCCATCCGCCCTGCGCCTACGCGATCGCAGGCTAACAAACCATACCCGGTTGCCATGCCATGATATCGCTCATCTATCAATAATTGCTGCCAGTTGCGCTGTACTGATAATTGCTGCCACATCTCCGTATTCATAGCAGGCGCGAGTAAAATTGGACAATTAGAAGCCAAAACTGTATTTGTTAACAGATTGTCTGCCATGCCGTAAGCCAATTTAGCAAGAGTGTTTGCTGTCAAAGGAGAAACCGCAAAGACTTCTGCCCATTCACCCAAATCTATATGCAGTGGGCGATTGTGAGGTTGCCAAAAATCTTTATCAGTATAGGCTCGATGACGAGCAAGAGTAGCTATAGTTAGAGGCGTGATAAATTCTTGGGCAGAGTCAGTTAAAATTACCCGTACCTCAGCCCCAGCTTTGAATAGAGTTGATACAAGTTCGCAAACTTTGTACGCTGCTATGCCGCCGCCTACGCCAATTAAAATTTTCCTACCGAGCATTTACAACTCGTCGTAAGGGTCTAAGTCTAACAAATGAACGAAAGGCTCTACTAATTCTGGACGCTGAAAGGCGATCGCTCTGAGCAAATGCCAATCATTTAATCCCTCAAAAACATCTTTATAATTATCTTGCTCTAGACGTATTGCTAATTTTTCCACTTCCTCTACAGACATAACGGCAATGCCTTGTTCAGAAATGATTGAAGTTTCTACCATTACTCGCGCCTCCAGCAACATTTAAGTGCAGCACCGGATAGAGTCGCAGGACTACGACTACCGTATTTATTTTACTGGTATAAGTAGAATCAGTGTAGCTAGGTTGCCCTTATCTAACTATACTGATGATAAAACTGCGTCGCTGGATGTATTGACTTTTGTATTCGGTTGATTGCAGTATACTTCGCAAGAATTGTTTGGACTTTCAATGAGCTTAATTTTGTGCAATTCGGCTCCTAGTTGCCCAACAGGCGATCGCAATAAATCCTGAATGCGGACGGCGATGTTTTCTGCTGTCGGCACTATTTGAGCAAAATAAGCAATATCTTTATTTAAAAAAGTGTGATCGAATGGCTCAATTACTTGCTCCTCAAGCGCTGCGTGTAAAGCGCCCAAGTCAACTAACATACCTGTTCTAGGGTCAATTTCGCCTTTTACAGTCACTTCTAAGTGGTAATTATGACCGTGACCGTTGGGACGAGCGCATTTGCCATAAATTTCCACATTTTCCTCATAACTGAGGTCGGGATGAGCCAGACAATGAGCGGCGCTAAAGTGAGTACTAATAGTTAAATAAGCTTCCATACCGTTTCCTTGATAATCTGCCCAAAGTTGAGGGTGTTCAAATAGCTGAATATTAACTAAAGGTAAATGAGGTTCTAGCTTTTGCCAGATAATTCGGGCAATATTTTCGGTAGTAGGCAGAGTTTGTTGAAATTCTGACCAAGCATCATTGAGGTAGGAATAGTCTAAATAATCAATAACTTCGCGCTTGATTACTTGCTTGACTTCGGACAAATTCATCACCATGCCATAGCTATCTAATTCTCCAGAAATCGCTACATACAATACATAGTTATGTCCATGTCCGGGATTGCGGGTACACTGACCAAAGCGGTGATTATTTTCAGCTTCGCTCAATTCCGGCAGCCAATAGCGATGGCTGGCAGAAAATTGGGCGCGGCGATTGACAATACATTGCATGAGTATTTGGACGCAGTTTGTAAAAATTCTTAACCTACCCTCTTACAGGATAAAGCAAGTCTTATTCAACCTACTAGCTCAAAACTGCGATTTAGGCAAAGTCGGCGAGAGCAGCTTGGACATCATCATGCAATCCCGCAGCAATTCGGAACAATTCTTGACCGACATGAAGATAGCGATTGTCATAGTTGAGGGGGAAATAGTCTAGTTCGTCCAGCCCATCAGCTAAATGATTGAGACAGTAGTAAAGATGCGCCGCAGCACCAGCCACAATGGGCGGATTGGGCATAGAGCGGAAAATAGTTTGAGCTTCTTTGAGAAAATTGCGGCAATTTTTTATATAGTCTTGGAATCCTTCTAGCAACTGGTCATCAAAAGGATCTGCCGCGAGTTCATCAATCTGTTCGTCTAAAGAATTAAGAATGCTTAGTAGGAGTAAGTTTACGGGTTGATAAACTTGTTGGAGCCATGTTTGCACTTGCTCGTCTGCCGCCCTGCCCCTTTTGCGGGGAGTGCGATAAGGCTTTGTAGAGGCTGATGGCGATCGCGCAACCGACTGACTTTGAACTTTACTAGCGTTCAATTGGCGATCGTAAGATCGCCGATTAGCTGTATCTCTTAAGATTTCGTAAGCCGCGTTAATCCGAATAATCTGTTCGCTGTCGCTATCAGCCTGACGACTATCAGGATGAAACTGCTTTACCAGACGACGATAAGCAAGCTTAATCTCCGCGCTCGTGGCATCAGGAAGAACCTGTAGGGTGTGGTAGTGGTTGTAATCTGCCATTTCACCACTTTAGCGCAAGAAAGGCGGCAGGCAAAAGTAGTGAAAAAATAGAGGATATTGCCTGCATTGCCCCCACTCCCTACTCTCTAATTCCTGCCATTGTCGGCACTCGTGGCTCCAAATCTTGGAACAAAGGAGTACTTAAGTAGCGTTCGCCAAAACTTGGCTGAATCATCACAATCAAGCGTCCGGCGTTTTCTGGACGCTGGGCAACAATAATTGCCGCCCGCATTGCTGCCCCGGATGAAATTCCAGAAAGTAGCCCTTCTTCCCGTGCCAAACGACGACCATAAGCAATCGATTCATCATCGCTAACTCTAATTACTTCATCAATCATATTCACATTCAAGACTTGGGGAATAAAACCCGCGCCAATGCCTTGAATTTTGTGAGGGCCAGGATTGCCCCCTGATAAAACAGGGCTATTTACAGGCTCAACGGCGATCGCTTTAAAACTCGGTTTTTTTGCCTTAATTACTTCAGCAACCCCTGTGATCGTTCCCCCAGTGCCGACTCCGGCGACAATCATATCTACTTGTCCGTCCGTATCTTCCCAAATTTCTAGGGCGGTAGTTTCACGGTGAATTTGGACATTTGCGGGATTACGGAACTGCTGCAACATATAAGCATTTGGTGTCGTATCGACGATCGCCTGCGCCCGACGAATTGCCCCACTCATGCCTTCAACCCCTGGAGTCAATTCTAATTCGGCTCCATAAGAGCGCAGCATCGCCCGGCGTTCGCTGCTCATGGTATCAGGCATAGTTAAAATTAAGCGATATCCTCTAGCTGCGGCTGCCATTGCTAGAGCAATTCCTGTATTTCCTGAAGTTGGTTCTACTAATAATGTCTTTCCAGGCGTAATTAGATTTTCCCGTTCTGCGGCATTAATCATGCTCACCCCAATGCGATCTTTAACAGAGGCAGAGGGATTCATGCTCTCAAGTTTAACTACAATTTGGGCTACACATCCCTCGGCTTGGGGAATGTGGTTTAGCTGCACTAAAGGAGTGCGACCGACTAATTCTGTAATATCGTGGGCAATACGCATAGTCTTAGTTGTGTTTATTGTGTAATTTATGTGTTCAACAGCAAACAAAAAACTCAAACCAACTTAAATACTAAATTTCTTTGCTGGAATTGGTTAAAAGGCAAAAGTTCCCCTTGTCCTCCTTAGATTTAGATGTAGTACATCAAGTTCACTTGCTTTCTAGCCAAGCTGCGATCGCAAAGATCCTGAAGGGTATAATTTTTTAACACTAAGTCTGCTGCTTGCCGTGCTTCTAGCCAGACTTCTTGAATCACAGCACTTTCTAGTGTTTTGGGATTAGGTTCTTCATCCGGCGAATTAGATAACCCCTCCAAGCATCCCATCACCTCCAATAAAGTAATTTTCCAAGGTTCTCTTGCCAAGATATAACCACCTTTAGCACCGCGTTGACTTTTTACTATTCCCCCGCGCCTCAAGGTTGCTAGTAGCTGTTCCAAGTAGCGATCGGGTATGTTTTGTTCTGCTGCAATTTGCCGAATTTGCAGAGGTTCGCCGCCATCGTAATGACTTGCTAGTTCTAGTAAGGCAAGCAAGGCATATTCAGATTTACAAGAAATTTCCACAGGTAATTGCGATCGCGAAAGATAATTGAAAATGTTATCGGCTTTAGTTTCATTATACTACGGTTCTCCACTGGGGTTTGCTAGTTTGACTAAAAATAGCTATTTTTCTGTGTCCCAGCGCCCAGACTTTTGTCTTCTGCTGGCAAAGAAAAACCCCGCACTTAAGCGGGGTTTTAATCATTTAGATAAATTTAGACTGGGCTTAGAAAGTGAATGTTGTTCTTAAAGTCCCAATTATTATGTCATCCCTGTTTTGATCTTGACCTGGAGATGTTAACCAAATCACGCCAGGAGTAACAGAGATATTATCGGTTAACTGGTACTTGTAGAAGCCTTCGAGGTGATAACCATATTCGTTATCATAATTACCTGCGCCCGGAGCATCAAGATTTCTTAGAGTCGGTTCCACACCAGCGATAATCCCTAGTACACTACCTTCTCTACCTAAATCTGGGAAGGCAACACCAAGAGCATAACTCCAAACATCCGCGTTGCCGACATCGATAAGTTCAACATCAGTCTTAGTTACCCAGCCGCTTAGTGAAATGCGATCGCTTAAGCGCAAAGCTGCGGATAATCCATAAGAGTCGGTACTTAGCTTTGTTGCCCCGCCTAAAAGTAAACTAGGATCGTTTGCCTGTGCCGTTCCTACAATAGGGGTACCAATTGCTCTAGAAGCGGAACTACCAATATCATAAATCCCGTCCCCAGCATTGTGGTAGCCTCGGACATAGGTTGCTGCAAGCCCTAAGCGATCGCCTAGATTTAAGTTAATTTGTGCTAGCGCACTAAAGTCACCGTTAACAAACCCTAGGTCTCCATCAACTCCCGCAAACTGCTCATCGGTACCGGTTGTACTAATTCTGCCAGGACTATTGCCATTGTCGGCAAAATAACCCAAACTAATCGACGTAGCACCTAGTACTCCACTTTCTCCAAAGGGAATAGTTAAGCCGCCGCCAGCACCGCCACCAATGTTATAGATTGGGTTGTGTTCGGCAAACGTAGAAAGTGCGCCACTACCGCTAGTAAAACCTTCAAAGTAAGGATTCACTGACGGCACAAAATCTACCCAAAGTCCTCCAACAGCAGCAAGATAAACGCGAACTTTACTGATTGAAAATTCGTAAGCTGCCCAATCAAGGAAGACACTATTGTTAGTTGAAGGTGCGAGGTTAAAGGTCTGCTGTCCTTCAAAAGTTCCTCCGGTAGCAAATGTTAGGGCATTCCCTGCTGCTAGGCGGGTATGTAAAATATCTGTACCTGTGAAGCTGCTTTGAAATTCAAGGCGGGCGCGGGCTTGCAAAACAGTATTGTTTTCATCGCCTGCGGCATCACCAAAAACATCAGTGACGGCACCAATTACTTCACCAAGTAGCTTAGTTGTAGTTGAAAATTGATTTGCTTGTAGTTCGGCGTTGACAACTTCTAAGCTATCCACTCTACCGCGCAATGTAGCAAGTTCTACGGCAAATTCTTCTTGTAGCCTTTGCAAGGTTGCCAAATCTTCGCGTCTTACTGCGTCGGCGGTGGCGGTGGCAATTAATTCATTCACCCTGTCCAAACAAGCATTTAAGCCCGCCGCGAATTCGTATCTTGTGGTGGCGCGATTTCCTCGGTATGTACCGTCAGGATAACCTGCTATACAGCCATAGCGTTCCACCAAGGACTGCAATGCCTGAAATGCCCAGTCTGTAGTCTGCACGTCGGATAACTGCGACACAGAGGTTACTTGAGCAAGGGCATTGCTATTTCCTGTACCTTCATTACCGTAGTTATTTATCTGGTTTAAAGTATCACCGGAGGTGTTGGCGGCTGGTGGAGGTTCTACACTTGTTTGAGCAATCTTTAGCTCTTTTTCTGCTACTAGGTCTGGTAGTGCAGTTTCAACTATTTCTGCAGGATTTTTTGCTGGATCGATAACATCTGTCGCCATTGCAACAGTTGCGATCGCAACTGTTGCAATTATTACTGCTGGGTAGAACAGTAGAGCTTGCCAAAATATCTTAGACATTTTTATTTATTCCTCACACCTTTAACTGAAAAATCATCTACTGACAAGGGTTAAACCATCTGTCAATTTACTTACACTTCAAAAAGGAGTCTCACTAGAAAAATTCTATAGCTAAGTTATTTCAACGTAAAGCTTAATTAAGGTTAAGTTAACATTCTATGTTTTAATCAAACTTCTCCTAAATTATTTAGGGCGTTTTGTATAACAGCTAACAATTAGCTAAACGTAAGTATGTAGTTCGCATTTTGCATTTGTAAATAACTATGCACGGGGTTATAGTTAGCGACTAACTATTTAATTAATACTTGTTTATTCAGCTAATGTCTGTAGTAAGCCTGCATATTGCTAAACCAAAATTTAACAAGTGGCAATTGCGTGTGTCTTTGACTAAGAATAGCTGCAACTACTATTATTTGCAAAGGTTTTACATAGCCTTCAACACCAAAAAATCTTTAACATTCCTAGAAATTACGCCAAATTAAAACTTAGACTTGTTTGCTATTAAAGTTATTTCTTTGGCAGTAGTTAAATTAAATATCCGGGGAGAAATGCCTTGATATTGCAATTTTTGAGCTAGACTGGTAGCATTTAATTCTTTACTAAAAACTCCAGCTTGAATTACATATTTCCCTTGAAGTTGCCGCCTAAAAGCAGTCGGTATTATCTGCTTAACTTGTTCTAATTGAATTGGATTAGTATTATCAATATAAACTAAGTAGTTACCAGCTTTTTGAGTAATAGGCGGTGGTACACGAAAGTCAAGATCGCGGGGAACAAACACTTCATTTTGCGGGTTAGACTTATTTAATGGCAGTGGTGGCAATGTCTCAACTACAGTTTGGGCGATCGCAACGGGACTAGAAAATACTTGAGCTTGAGTAGGAGAAGTTGCTACATATCCTCCTAAGATTAATTGACAGCTAAAAAAGACGGTAACTTGATTTATCCGATTCATGTTCCAAAAACTAATTGGGTAATATAAGGATGTAATTAAGGCAACCTATGCTGAATCAATTACTTTTCTAATCGAGCGCTAATAGGTTGCTGCAAATAATAAGACTACAAAAGCAACATTAGGTTTCTTTGAATTTGGATTCAAGCGCAGTTTCTCGGAAAAATTTAGGCAAAGAACAATTATTAGCGCTAAAGTCCCGTAAATATACGGTTTGAAAGGTTTGGTTTGCCTATACTGCTATCATTAACAGTGGAAGTGTTAACTTATAAATAGTCCCGGCATTCCAGTAGACTAATATGAACAAAGTTGTGGTTGGTTTATCTGGTGGCGTAGATAGTTCCACCGCCGCCGCTATTTTGCGCGATCGCGGTTATGAGGTTGTTGGCTTGACTCTTTGGTTAATGAAAGGGAAAGGTCAATGTTGCTCGGAAGGCATGGTTGATGCTGCCGAGCTTTGTCAGCAATTAGGTATTCCCCATCATATAGTTGACAGCCGGGAAGTATTTGAGGCAAATATTATTGATTATTTGGTATCAGGTTACGGCGAAGGGATTACACCCTTACCTTGCTCTGCTTGCAATAAGTCAGTAAAGTTTGGCCCAATGGTTAAATATGCCCGTGAAGAATTGGGTATTGACAAAATTGCTACAGGTCATTATGCCCAAATTACTTACGATGAATCAGGGCGTTACCAGTTGCGGCGGGCGGTAGATCGCAACAAAGATCAGTCTTACTTTTTGTACGACCTCAGTCAAGAAATGTTGGCAGCTTCAGTGTTTCCGTTGGGAGAATACATTAAAAGCCAAACGCGACAAATTGCGGCTTCTTACGGGCTAAAAACTGCTGATAAGCCAGAAAGTCAAGATTTGTGCTTAGTCGAAAGTCACGGCTCTATGCAAACGTTTTTGGATAAATATATTGCAACCAAAAAAGGCGATATTGTTGATGGGCAAGGCAAAGTATTAGGTCAGCATGACGGCGTACATCATTACACAATTGGTCAGCGTAAAGGGCTAGGAATCGCTGCTGTAGAGCCATTGTATGTGGTGGGGCTGGACTCCGTGAGCAATAAAGTCATCGTAGGCGATCGCACTAGCGCTGATAAGTCGGAATGTACGGTAGCACGAGTAAACTGGGTAAGCATTGAGGAACCAATAGCGCCAATTCGCGCTGAAGTCCAGGTACGTTACCGTTCAAGTGCTGTACCAGTGATAGTTATTCCTTTAGAAGGCGATCGCGTTAAGTTAGTGTTTGACGAGCCACAATTTAGTATTACTCCCGGTCAAGCGGCGGTTTGGTACGATGGCGATATGGTAGTAGGTGGCGGGATTATTGAAAAGCAGGCTTAACAAATAAAAAGTAAGTTATTAGGAGGTAAACAGTAATTTGTTTGCCTTTTTTATTTCTTTGCTCAAACAACTGCAAAACTTACTCCTAAAAAATTTTCATTCAGGTTTATTGAATAAATAATTAAAATTCCCAGATTTCACTGAAATAATCAGAAATTAACATCAAAATTGTTGATATCTATTTACGAAAATCGCCAGGCAAGTTATAAACAATAACCTTCTACAATTCGATACGTTGCTGTTATGACAACTCATGCTCAATTAAAAACTTTTTATGCTACCGAGCGCAAAGAATGGCGAGAATGGTTGAACCAAAACCATGGCATATTTCTCTCTATATGGCTTGTATATTACAAAGTAAAAAGTGGTAAGCCAAGCATTCAATATAGCGAAGCGGTAAAAGAAGCCTTATGTTTTGGGTGGATTGACAGTAAAGTAAAATCATTAGACGAAGAACGTTATATGCAAATATTTACACCCCGAAAACAAAAAAGTGTATGGTCAAAATTAAATAAGCAATATATTGAAGAACTTATAGAACAAGGTTTGATGACTGAGGCTGGTTTTGAAAAAATTGAAGCAGCAAAACAAGATGGCTCATGGAATAAGTTAGATGCAATAGAAGCCTTAATAATTCCGGCAGATTTGAAGCAAGCATTAGTAGCAAATACAACTGCTAATAAATATTTTGAGACATTGAGTAATTCATCAAAAAAGAATATACTCCGTTGGGTTGAAAATGCTAAACGCCCAGAGCCAAGGTTGAAAAGAATTAAGCAAACTGTAAATTCAGCAATGCAGAACAAAAACCCCTTGGGACGATGATGCGGCGATAACTTGGTACGATAGGTGCTTGTAACTAGAATCTAAATATTATGAGTTATCGAGACGGTATTGCTCCTCACGGAATGCAGCTAGTTAATCGCATTGCCACCCCTGAACAAAAGCAAGAATTTCTAGAGAAAGCTGAAGTTTTGCCGCGAGTACAGCTTGATGAACGTGCTGTTTCAGATTTAGTGATGCTGGCTATTGGTGCATTTAGTCCATTAACGGGATTTATGGAACAACCAGACTACGATCGCGTAGTCGTAGATATGCGTCTTGCTAATGGCTTGCCTTGGTCGATTCCAATTACTTTATCAGTCACGGAAGCAGTTGCTTCTCCCCTAAAAGAAGGTAGTTTAATTCGTTTAGACGATCCTACAGGTAAATTTATCGGCGTTTTAGAACTAACCCAAAAGTATCACTACGACAAAACTACCGAAGCGATTAATGTTTACAAAACTGATGACGCTAATCATCCCGGCGTACAAGTAGTTTACAACCAAGGTGAAATAAATTTAGCGGGGGCAATTTGGCTGTTGCAACGAGAAGATCATCCTCAGTTTCCTGCTTACCAAATAGATCCAATCGAGTCGCGGCGAATGTTTAAGGAAAAGGGATGGAAAACAATTGTTGGCTTTCAAACTCGCAATCCTATCCACCGCGCTCATGAATATATCCAAAAGTGTGCGATGGAAACGGTAGATGGTTTATTTTTGCATCCTTTAGTCGGCGCAACCAAAGAAGATGATATTCCAGCAGATGTGCGGATGCGCTGTTATGAAATTATCTTGGAAAATTATTACCCCAAAGATCGGGTAATTTTGGCGATTAATCCCGCAGCGATGCGTTACGCTGGGCCGCGCGAAGCAATTTTTCACGCTATTGTCCGCAAAAATTATGGTTGCACTCACTTCATCGTCGGGCGCGATCATGCAGGTGTCGGTGACTATTATGGCACTTACGACGCTCAACACATTTTCGATCAGTTTGAATCAGCAGAATTAGGCATAGTACCGATGAAGTTTGAACACGCTTTTTACTGCACTCGCACCGAGTCAATGGCGACAACAAAAACTAGCCCCAGCAATCCAAGTGAGCGGATTCACTTATCCGGGACAAAAGTGCGCGAAATGCTGCGCCGGGGAGAACTTCCACCACCCCAATTTTCTCGCCCAGAAGTAGCCGCCGAATTAATTCGGGCAATGAGACTTCCTATAGAAGCCTAACTTCCTGTTAGGCTGATAGCTGGTGGCTGATGGCTGAAGGGTATGAAACGGCGGGATTTTTTTAAAAGGGCAGGCTGGATACTAGCAGCGTTGGGTATAAGTGAGGCTGATTGGTTGAGATTGGGCGATCGCATCACAAGTGCGATCGCTTCACCACTTAACCGTAAACTAGCTTTATTAGTTGGTATTAACCAATATCCAGGTAATCCCCTTCTTTCCGGTTGCCTTACAGATGTTGAGTTGCAAAAGGAATTACTGATTCACCGTTTTGGTTTTATAGAGTCTGATATTCTTACGCTGACAGATAAGCAAGCAACTAGAACACAAATTGAGAGTGCTTTTTTAAATCATTTAACGGCTCAAGCTCAAAGTGGTGATGCGATCGTATTTCACTTTAGCGGTTACGGTCGTCGTCTGCAATTGAGCAATAAGGGAGAAAAAGATTTAGACACAATAAATAGCTTGGTTACAGTCGATGATGGAGTGGATAACGATCTCCCAGAGGAAACTATAAAACTATTATTAGGGAGTCTTTCTACTCCCCACATCACAACTATTCTTGATACTAGCTTCCTAACTCCTAAAATTTCTCCCACTTACTTAAAAGTCCGCTCTCTACCTACTCTGGACCAATGGCAATTAACAAACGTAGAATTAGCTTTTCAACAAGAACTTAGAAACCAGCAAAAATTTCCCAAGCCGCAACTTACATCAGGAAATATTCTCAGTGCGACTTCTAATAGTGTCGCCGTAGAAGGACAATGGACGGGCTTTAGTGCGGGGTTATTTACCTACGCCTTAACTCAATACTTGTGGGAAGCAACACCGACAAATATAATTCAAGTCAGCTTTAGTAAAGTAGCTTATGCAATTGATGGGACGCAAGTTAAAAGCCAGTCATCACCACCAGAAATTGTCAGCGCGGATGGTGTGATCGTTGCTGTAGAAGACAATAGTAAAAGCGCTCAATTGTGGCTAGGAGGCTTACCGCCTACAGTTTTGGAATACTATGCAGAAAATTCAAGGTTAAATGTTTTGGCTGAAGACTCAACTACTATGCAATTGCAAGTGCGATCGCGTCATGGTTTAACTGCTAAAGCCCAAATTATTAGTAATGTCAGTAATAGTCCCGTGCTTGTTGGGCAACTTGTCCAAGAAGCTATCAGAGTTTTACCGCGTAATGTCAGCTTAAATATTGCCCTAGATCCGAGTTTAGAACGGATTGAAAAGGTAGATGCAACCAGCGCTTTTGCAGCTATTCCTCACGTCTCATTGGTAACAACTACAGAACAACCCGTAGATTATTTATTTGGGCGTGTACCAGAATCCTCCGCTAGTCGTTATGGTTTATTTTCTCCCAAACAAGAGTTAATTCCTAACAGTGTTGGAGAAGCTGGGGAAGCAGCAAAATTAGCTGTAAATCGGCTAATTCCCAAGTTAAAGACACTTTTTGCCGCAAAATTATGGCGGCTGACAAGTAATGCGGGATCTTCTAAGCTTAGTGTGGAAGCAACTTTAGAAGTTGTCAATCCCGAAAAACAAGTAGTAATGCAGCTGCATTCGAGTCGAATTTCTTACCATCAAAGCAGTCTCAAAGATTTGCCCCTTAATGCTTCTACCCTACTTCCGACGATTGCGATTGGTAGTCAAATTCAGTACCAAGTTCGTAACAATAGCGATCGCCCAGTTTATTTGCTATTAGTGGGTTTAGATAGTAATAAAAGTGCGATCGCGCTTTATTCTATCTCGCCTACGAGCGATCCCAATAGCTTAGAAAAACCCTTACTCCAAGATATAGTTATAGCTCCTGATGAAACTATTACTATGCCGCAATCGGTTGATTTTCAGTGGTTAACTCACACTCCGGCGGCGATCGCAGAAACGTATTTGATATTTAGCATTGCTCGTTTTACGTCTACTCTTGCTGCTTTGCAAAATGGCATCCAAGCTCCTAGCGCCGAAAAAGAGTATATTGGTGCATTATCAAACCCTGTAGAAGTTGCTATTGCTGTACTGCAAGACTTACACAATGCAAGTGCAATTAAGCCCGACACAGATACTTACCACCTAGATGTAAATACTTGGGCGAGTCTCAACTTTGTTTATCAAGTTGTTTGAATCATTGTCCCCATAGAATAGAGATATTGCTACTAAGTGCTAGAAACACTAAAAAAAGTGTTAACGGAAACTTTGGAGTGTAGCTTCGCCTCCCCCAAAGGTTTTCAAGAAGTAGCTAACTTAACAGAATTGCAACAGCAAACATCTGTATGCAATAAAAGATTAATGAATTGCTCGCCCCACCAACTATTTTTATGACTTCTGAAATTCAGTTTCTTATGTGCGCGCCCGATCATTACGATGTGGATTATGTCATCAATCCCTGGATGGAAGGGAATATTCATAAATCATCGCGCGATCGCGCGGTTGAACAATGGCAAAAATTACACCATGTCTTAGAAGGTAATGCCATTGTAGACTTAGTTGAACCGCACAAAGGTGTACCCGACATGGTATTTACAGCAAATGCGGGACTGGTTTTGGGAGACAATGTAGTTCTCAGCCGTTTCTTTCACAAAGAGCGCCAAGGCGAAGAACCTTACTTTAAAGAGTGGTTTGAGGAGAAGGGCTACAATGTTTATGAATTGCCCAAGGACTTGCCCTTTGAAGGCGCTGGCGATGCTTTATTAGATCGGGAAGGGCGCTGGCTGTGGGCGGGTTACGGCTTTCGCTCGGAACTCGATTCCCATCCTTATTTAGCAAAATGGCTAGATATTGAAGTGTTGTCACTCCGCTTAATGGACGAGCGGTTTTACCACTTAGATACTTGCTTTTGTCCGCTTAGTGGTGGCTATTTGTTGTATTATCCAGCCGCCTTTGATGCCTACTCCAACCGCGTCATTGAGATGCGTGTACCGGAAGCAAAGCGCATAGCTATTACGGAAGCTGACGCGGTAAATTTTGCCTGTAATTCGGTCAATATCAATTCCATTGTAGTTATGAATAAAGCCAGCGCTGCTTTGAAGGAGCGTCTGACGGCGGCAGGATTTCAAGTAATTGAAACTCCCCTAACAGAATTTCTAAAGGCTGGAGGCGCAGCGAAGTGCTTGACGTTGCGGGTGACGGAGCCTGTAAGAGCAGAAGTTAGCGCCAATGTATCGGTAGAAAGCCGCACAATTAGGTTAGAAGGCCATTTGCTCGATTCGGGACTAATCAATCAAGCTCTAGATTTGGTAGTGGAAAGTGGCGGTAGTTTTAAAGTCCTAAATTTTAATTTAGGAGAACAAAGACAAAGTACTTCCGCCGCCGAAGTAAAAGTATCCGCGCCATCTCATGAAGTGATGGAAGGGATTTTATCGCAATTAATCGATCTTGGAGCCGTAGATTTACCCCAAGACGAGCGCGATGCGAAGTTAGAACCTGTAATTCAAGCCGGGGTATCGCCGGATGAATTTTATGTCACAACCATTTATCCGACAGAAGTACGAATAGATGGAAAGTGGATCGTAGTCCAAAATCAGCGCATGGATGGCGCGGTAGCAATTACTCGTACCCCCACAGGTATAGTTGCTCGATGTAAGTTGTTGCGCGACTTAGAAGTCGGCGAACAAGTAGTAGTAGATGTCTTAGGTATTCGTACAATCCGCAAACCAGAAGTGCGAGAACAACGCAATACCCAAGAATTTAGCTTCATGTCGGCGGGAGTATCGAGCGAACGCCGGGTAGAACTTGTAGTAGAACAAGTAGCTTGGGAATTGCGCCAAATTCGCGATCAAGGCGGTAAGGTAGTAGTGACGGCGGGGCCTGTCGTGATTCATACAGGCGGCGGCGAACACCTAGCAGGGCTGATCCGCGAAGGCTACGTCCAAGTGCTACTAGGAGGAAATGCGATCGCAGTCCACGACATGGAACAAAACTTAATGGGTACTTCCTTGGGTGTGGATATGAAGCGCGGGGTAAGCGTGCGCGGCGGACATCGCCACCATTTGAAGGTAATTAATACGGTACGTCGTTATGGCAGTATTGCTAAAGCTGTAGAAAGAGGCGCTCTGACAAGTGGTGTCATGTATGAGTGCGTAAAAAATAACATTCCTTTTTCTTTGGCGGGTTCTATCCGCGATGATGGCCCATTGCCAGATACGCAGATGGATTTGATTAAAGCTCAAGAAGATTACGCTCGGTTGCTAGTAGGCGCAGATATGGTGTTGATGCTGTCTTCCATGCTGCACTCGATTGGAGTTGGAAATATGACGGCGGCGGGGGTCAAGATGGTATGTGTAGATATCAACCCGGCGGTAGTGACAAAATTAAGCGATCGCGGTTCGGTAGAGTCGGTTGGTGTAGTTACAGACGTTGGTTTATTCCTGAGTCTATTAGTACAGCAGTTGGATAAGTTAACAAGTCCTTATCAATCTTCTGGTGTAAGGGTATAGAGCAACGGATGTGTGCTGATGCAGACAAAAGGGTATGGGAAGTATTATCTTATCTGCATCAGCATTAGTTAGAAAGTAAGTCACCGTTTGCCTTGTCCGCATTGCTACAATACCTGATGGACGATCTTCTTTGGAAGAAAGCTACTTTACAGCCGGGAATTCGGGCGGGCGTTGCCCAATTCAGGGCGTGAAAATGATGAATGCGTGATTTCAAAACCAATCAACGTCTCGTTGCCAAAATTCATACATCTAATCAGCAACTCCGGAAGAATTTGCTTTGTTGATTTATGTAGCAAAGCTGATTATTTCTAAAACTCAACAAAATGTACTAAGTAGTCAGGCGGAATTAAACTTAAAACGCGCCAGTGTGTGACCACCTTTGATACTACGAGCTTCCATTCCATCCATAATGGCAAGGGCTAAATCCTATTCATCCTCGAACATCCGCCCGGCAATTTCATGGGTCTTGAGTTGATGCCATTGGTCTTCAATATGGTGTCAAACCCGAGAGCTTTAACTGGGCTAATAAGCTAGAACAAAAAGCACATAAAACTAAACAAGGTGTAGAAGACTAAGGATAAGCAAATCCTATAGATGACCTAGAGCCACTAGAAAACCTAGTGGCTTTTTTGTATCATAATTTGATACAAAACAAGAAAAGGCTTCCTATGACAATGGTGCATATAGGAAGGGTGATAGGAAGGATTAAACCTATGTGCAGCAACAGCTATAGCTATACAAAGTTGGATTAGGACGTATGATGGGTAGAAAAGAGTAATCAGAAACACCATGCCCGCCCCATACAGTGACGACCTGCGCCAAAAAGCAATTGCTGCGGTAAAACGTGGAGAACGCAAAATAT
>JAABUN010002969.1_pt1 | contig 27859 bp, 21 predicted proteins | sample 5559311 | NCBI WGS metagenome assembly JAABUN01 (sample SAMN10711877, study PRJNA513370) | rock metagenome | isolation source: Antarctica rocks | place: Antarctica: Victoria Land, Siegfried Peak sud
CGCGGCGGCAGTGTGGCTCCAGGCCAGGTCGGCGAGAAAATCGGTGGGAGTAGCCAGAATAGTTTTCAATAAGTGCTTGCTCTTATTGAAATGAACAGTCCAGAACGTCATGCTGAGCTTGTCGAAGCATCTCTACCGCTCACTAAATCAATCGTTTGACGATGCGGTAGAGATGCTTCGACAAGCTCAGCATGACCGCCTTATTGTTAAAATAATTCCGTTCAAGCACTTACTTCCAGCTGGTCAGCCTGGGTCAGGCGCTTGAATTCTTTGCGCTGCAACTGCGCCAGCGCCAGCCCGATTGCGCGGCCCTCGGGAAACCCGAGCTGCCGCAAGTCATTGCCCCGTAAAATAGAAGCCATTTTTTTAGAATTTAGAAGGAGGAATGAAGAATCATTGATGGGAGGAGCAGTAAGATTTTATGCCTTTGTGAGTCCTTCCGAATTCTGCATTCATTGGTGTTTAAGAAGGGGCAAAAAAACCGGTTACCTGTCATTCCGAGATTCCTCGGCAAGCTCGGAATGACGTTCTTTTTCGCAGCCTGCTTCGCGAAGAGTTTAAGTGCTTGAAATCTTAATTTTGAATACGAAAAATATTACTCAGAAAACGTGGTAATAATTTCCAAAAACCGGGGCAATAAATGGCAGCCACCGAGCCGGCCCTACCCTTGCGCAAACGCGGCATTACTCACGCAATGCTACTTCGGGAGTCGAACCCCCGACCAACCCGAAAAGTGGCGAAGAATGGCTACGCAACAGCACCCGGTTTTCAGAAAAAAATCAGCAGCCCCAACATTCAGGGCGACAAGCGGCCAGTGTATCCGCCGCGCCCGAGGGGGTAGCGACAGTAGGATTCGAACCCTACGGCTTGCGCCGACAACCACGAAGTAACGCCGAGCCTACGGCACCTGAAAGAGAGGGAGTTGCGGACTGGTTTGGAACGGGCCGCCGGGGCAACCAGGGCCCCGGCGGGTAGCCGTTCCGGCCAGCGGCTGCCATTAAGGGGTCAGCCGTTTGCCTAAGTCGGGAATCATAGAACAGATTCGTATAAAGAGCATAACAATTAGTTTGCCAGTTTATTTCCTTTGCCTGAATTTAATTCCGTTCTGGCTTTTTTGGCTTGCCGCAACCGGCCGGGGGTTCCGCTTTATTGCCCGGCCGGGCCGCTTGGTTTTCATAGCTCAATTTTCTCGATTTCGGTGAGCGCGCCACCCCCCGTTTCGAGGGCGGCGAGCACGTCGAAGAGTTTGTCCGACCAGCCGGCGATGAGGGCCACGCCGTGCTCGGCGCGCACGTCGAGCGGGGCGGTGCCGTGGCCGGCCAGGTCGAAGAGGTAGAGGCGGGCGGGCGGGGCTACGTTGGCGCGGTAGGCGGCCCATTCCTGGGCCAGCATGTTACCTTGCCCGGCGCTGTCCCAGAGTTGGCAGTCGGTGAAAATCATTACCTTATCCACTACTTCGCGGCGCTGGCGCAGGTCCTGCACCACGAGGTAGCCGTTGGTGGCGTAGCCTACCTCACCCTCGCGGCGGTACAGCTCCTGCACGTTGCGCAGCACCTGGCCCTGGGGCAGCGTCACCCGCCTCCAGGTGTTGCCGAAGATGCCGGTAACCACGTGCTGGCAGCGGCTTTGCAGCAACATACCCAACACCAGGCCCACGTCGTAGAGCAGCACTTTGCTGCGCGGCGAAATAGGCTGCTGCATCGAGCCCGACACGTCGCAGGCCACCACCACGCGGGTATCGGCCCCGAAATCGCGCAGGTTGCGGGCGCTGGCCCCGATGGCGGCCTCCAACGCGGCCAGCACCGGGGGCGCCGCGCCCGCTTCCAGGGCCAGTACCTCGCGGTAGGCGGCCAGGAAGCGGAAGGGCAGCTGCCGGGCGCGGGCCACCTGTCCAGCGTCGGCGAGGGTAGCGCAGGCCAGGGCCAACGTTTCGACGCTCACGCTGGTTTCCAGCAAGTTGCGCAGGTTACGCAGCAAGGCCATGTAGCCCAGGCGGGGGCTGGCCACCAGCGTTTCCCAGGTGCGGGTGAGGACCGCCTGCTGCTCGTTGGGGGAGGGGTAGGCCACTTGCCCGGTGGCCGACAGCTCAGTTTCCCAGGTGTAGGGCACCGACAGCGTGCCAGCCACGAGCTGGTCAAATACCGCCTGCTGCGCCTCGTCGCGGGGCTTGGGATGCACCAGAAACAGCGCATCACGAAGGCGCACGGCCGTACCGTCGCGGTCGTACTTGGTCAGCTGGTAAGCGTCAAACTTATTGAAAGCCAAGGCTAAGCCGTGCTGCATCTGCTTTGAAAGCCTACCCAGAAATTTCGCGCCGGTGCGGCCATTGGCTTGAGCATAAAACGCCGGCAGCTCGGGGATTTCGTCGGCGCGCCGCACCACCCGCGCCACCAGGCGGCTCACCAGGTTGTCGCCCCGGTGAATGCGGGCCAACTCCACGGCCAGCACCAGCGGCACCGAGCGCAGGTAGAGCTGTTCGCGGGTATACACCGCCAGCCGCGCCACAAACTGCGGGTCGCTACGGGCCACCGGCGCCCGCAAGCGGACCAGGCGGGTGTCGGCCGACTCGTAGAACTGGTCGCTGAGGGCAGCAGTAGCTACTGCGGCATACAGTTCCCGGGCCGGGGTGAGGGCAAAAGCCAGCGCGTTTTCGTGGTTGCGAACAGCGTGGATTTGCTGCGGAAATTGAGGTTGAAGCGCATGATAAAAGAGGTAGCGAGTGGGCAATAGGCTGGAATTAATTAACGTGTTTTGTTTTAATTCGAACCGGGCATAATTATCCTCGTCAAATAAAAAGTAATTTTTTACTTGTGAAATGGACAAAAAAAACCCGGAATTCGAGGCCGGGTTTTTACTGTCGCAAGTGTCTTACCGATTAATTATCAGCGTCGAAACCACGAAGAAAAACTATGGAGATACCAATCCCGCCCGGCTGGGCCGAACTGCGACTGGAAATAGGCAGACAGAAAACCGGGATGGTAATTGGGCATCGGGAGAGTGAGCTAAACGACTGATAACTGGTTAACATTAACAACAAAAAACCCGAGCTTCAAGGGCTCGGGCAGCGACAGTTTTAGCGGCAGCTAAAATCAGGCAAACGTACCGAGCCGGGGCAATTTTTCTGGCTGATTTTTATCCGAATTGCGCAAGCTTATCAGGCGGTGGTACATGAAGTTTGGGGTTTAGTGTGACAAAGGTGGAGCAATTATTTTAATTGTGCAACTATTCGTTAAATAATTTTTTAATTATTTTTCAAAAGCCAATAATTACCGTAATTCAAGCTGAATTAATTAATTCAGTTACTGTGCTAATTAGAGTGCGAAAAGAGAACTTCATTCCGAGCTTGCGAATCTCGCTCGTGGTCGTTTGGGCTTCGTTCCACGACGCGAGCGAGGTTCCTCGGCAAGCTCGGAATGACGTTCTCTTTTCGCACTTTAATTCGCGAAGAATACACCTAGCGCCTGCCGGAGCTAAGCCCTATTTTTGTGAAACGTGACTGATTTTTCCTTTCTTCAGCGCCAATGGCTGCCCGACCAAGCGGCAACAGCGGCCGTGGGCTCGCCGGCCCAGCAGGCCTTTCGGGAGGCGATGGCGGCTATTGAGGCGCTACGCGCGCAACTGAGCACCCTGCGGACGGCACAGGCGGCTACTCGCCAAACGTACTGGCGGCAGGTGGGGCCAATGGCGGCCGCCGCCGTGGCAGCGCGGCGGGCGCTATACACACCGCTTGAAACGGCGCTGACCGACGGCTACCTCAGCCGCGCCGAGGTGGTGCAGGTGACGGAGCTGCTGGTACACAACGCGCGCAGTCTGGAAAAACGCTTCGGGGAAGATGAGCGCGAGATACTGGCACGCTACGCGCCTGCCCCGCCCGTGCCGGATGACGAAGTGCTCCCTACCCCCCCATCGCCAGCCGAGCCGCCTGCCGCGCCCGAGTTGCCGCACGAGCAAGCGGTGGCGGCGGCCCGCGCCCGCCGCCAGCAGCGCACAAGCCAGCACCGCGCTACCCAGGCCCAGGCCGCCGAAGCTGAGGGCCAGTCGCTGCTGCAAAACACCAAGGCCGCTTATCGGCAACTGGCCCGCCTGCATCACCCCGACCGCGCGGCCCAGGCCGACGCGGCCACGCAACAGGCCCAAACGGCGGTGATGCAGCGCGTCACGGCGGCCTACGCGGCCGGCGACCTGGCTGCTTTGCTGGCGCTGCTGGCCACCAGCGAGTCCCCTACCCCCTCCGCCAGCCCCGAAGCTGATGCTTTGCTGCGGCGCTATACTGCCGCGCTGGCGCAGCAGCACGCACAGCTGACTCAGGAACTGGCCGCCGCCCAGCGCCCCGTGGAAGATGCGCCCTGGAGCGGCACCGAAAAGCAGCAGCGCACCCGCCTACGCCAGATTAAGCGCGACCTGCGGGCCGAAACGGACTACCTGGCGTACCTGGCGCGGCAGCTACACGAGCCAGCCGGCCTGCGGCAGCTCCTGCGTGAGCTGACCGCTAACGGACTGGCTGGCTTTTGATTAGAAAAAAGCCGCCCCGGCGCGCTACGACACCGGGGCGACTAACAGGCTTGGCTTGACGCTTGTGGAGTAAGCAACTATTTATTGGCCAATACATCCACCATCTCGATGGCAGGGGGGCTGGCCCATAGGTCGGCGTGGGTGCCCAGGGCAGCCGCTACCTGGCCCGCCAAGTGGTCTTTTCGGCCTTCTTCATCGGGAAAAGTATCAAAAATACCGAAAGTAGACGGCCCCAGCTGCAAGGCATACCACGTGAATGTAGCAGGCTCGGCCTGCACGATGGACAGGGCACCCCGCAGAAAATCCGCAACGGTTTGCTCGTGGCCGGGCTTCACTTCGAGGCGCACCAGCAGGGCCTTTTTAACCGTATTCATATGGATGAGGATAAGAAAAATTACAACCTGGTCTTACTACCGGACCGGCAACGGGTGTCGCTGTCAGGCAACCACCATTAGTACTTGTTTGGCTAACCAATTGTTTAGCAAATGCCCTGGTGAGTAATGGTCGGGCTAGCCAGCAGAAGGTTGACCGTGGCCCAGCGCGGCGGCGGCAGCCTGCACGGCCTGGGCGCGGTAGCCTGGGGCCGTGCCGGGGGCGCGCAGCAGCCGCAACAGGTTCAGGTACTTGCGGCGGCCTTCGGCGAGCATGTCGGCGGGCACTTCGAGGGGGAAAACGCCAAAGGGCTCGACTTTTTGCACGCCCACCAGCAGGAAGCGGTCGGCCCGGAGCGCATCGAGGTAGAAGGCGGCCTGGCGGTCGTAGTCGTAGTGGCTGCATTGCAGCCGGAAGTGGTCGGCGTCGCGGGCCAGGGTAGTCTTGAAGTCAACGACGGTGTAGGGCTGGCCGGGCTGGTTGAGCACCAGGTCGGCGCGCAGCTTGCAGAGCGTGCCGGTGGTAGGCTCGCTAAACACGGCGCTACGCTCGGTAACGCCCCGTTCGAGCAGGCGATTTAGCTCCATATTCAGCTTCACGCCTTCGACCAGCCACCAAATGAGGGTGTCGTTGAGGCCGGGTTGACCGGGCTGGTAGTCGGCCGGTTCCAGCAGGGCCGTGTGGAAGGCCGTACCGAAGCTAAGGGCACCCGAGCCGGAATCGGTGCGCGGCGGGCGGCCGTCGAGGGCATCGCGCAGGCGCGACAGGTCGGAGTTGGCAATGGCGGGCAGGGCGCGGTAGTCGTCGTAGGAAACGCGCAGCAGGTCGGGGCGGGCGGCGGAGGCAAGAGGCAGGTCGGACACCCTCCTTAAACTGGAAGAGGGGTAGGCTTAGTTGTGTCTTTTGCCGATAATAACGAAAGGGGGTAGCAATTTCCGCGCATCGCGGCAATTGCTACCCCCTTCGCGGCGGCTAATGCGGTGAAGCAAACGCTTACTTCACCGTGATGAAATATATCCGCAGCGCGAGCTTATTGGTGGTGTTGCGCGGGCCGCCCAGCACCACCCGGTTGGGCAGCCCCGGCGTAGCGGACGAAATCAGGAAACCATTATTCTGAACCGTTCGGTTGATAACTCCCTGCACGTAGCCACCCACCGACCAATTGTACGAGCCCTGCTCAATGCCGGTGGTTGACGACACGCCGGAGGTATACGTCACGCTAGGCACGTAAGGGCCAGTAGGATGGTTATTGGCATCGGTGAAGCTAATCGTGAGATTAGGTGGCACCGGCACAAACGGCGAGAGCGTGGCAGTCGGCACCAGCGCCGTAATCTGGGCATTGGTAACGGTGAGGTTGGCACCAAACTGCTGCAAGTCGGTGAGGTACGGGAACTCCAAACGGGTTTGCAGGCCCAATGCGCCTTCCACTACCGTAGCCATACCCGTAACCGAGGAGCTAACAGACTGGAGCGAGGTAGTAGGCAGATTCTTGATTACCGCCGTGCTGCGGCCGGCCTTTACCTGGTAAAAGTGGCGGTTGACGCTCGCCAGCGAGAACGTGCTGGAAAGCGCTACCGTCGGATTGGTCGGGTCGTGGTAGTAGAGCATCAGCGCCGCGCCGCCGGTCGAGGCGCTCAGCCGCACGATAGTCGCGTCATCGCCGGGGGCCGGCGTGAGGACCAGACCTTTCAGGAAGTTGTCAAACAGGTCCTGGGTAGTCAGGAGGCCCATCTGACCGGCCAACAGCAGATTGGTGCCGAAAGTCCTATCCAAGGGTAGGCGAAAGGTCGTCTGGGTAGGTCGAACGCGACCTCTCGGGGCTACGCCGCCACTGTTAAGCAGCGTAGTCGTGTCGTATTCAAGGCTCGTGAGCTTGGGCGAGGCGAAAGACGGCTTGGTTATCGAGATGGGGTCCTTGAGCCGGTGCACCTCAAACAAGGCCTGGGTCTTGGTAGTGTCGCCGTAGATGTAGCTATCGGGCTTCGTGACAGTTGCCGTGTGCAGCACCAGCGTCGTAGAGTCGTACACGAAGGTGGGGTCGGGGTGGAACGCACCCGTGAGGCCCACCTGGAAGTAGCTCTTGGCCGTGAGCGTGCCCAGTTGCGGGTCGGTGTAGCGGCCCACCAGCAGGTTATCCGAGTTGGAGGTAACTACCGAGTCGCGCAATACGGTCGAGGCCCGGATAGTAACGGTATCGATGAGATACGCCCCCGTGTTGGTTTGCGCGTCGGGTAGCCCTACCCCAATGTTGCCGACATCCTTGGTGCAGCTGGCCGCCAGCAGCGCCAGCACCAGCAAGAGGGCGTAGGGCAGCCGGCTCCGGTAAGCAGTCCGGAGCCAACTAGCCATTGTTCGCGTCGCTGCGTTATTGCTGCGCTGCACTGGGGTCAAATTTATAGAAATCATCGAGGCGTAGGCTGCCGTTGTAGCCCGTGCCTACATAGCCGTAGTTACCAATGCCGAACGACACGGCTGAATTGCGCCCAGCCCCGCCGCCGTTGGTAAAGGAGAAGGGGTTGGTAGCCGTCCAGGTGTCCAGGGTGGGGTCGTAGGCCTGGCAGTCGGCGCGCACGGCGCTGTTGCTACCCACCGTCACGTAGCCCAGGTTGCCAATTACGAAGGAGGAAGCGTAGGCCCGCGCCACGGCGCTGTAGTCGTAGGAACTAGTTGAGGTGCTGATGTTGGCCAAGCTGTTCTTCTGGGTCCAGGTGCCGTTGCCAACCGGGTTATACGCCCAGAAATCCGTCACGTACAAGTTATTATTAATACCCGTGCCCACGTACATCTGGCCGTTGATGACGAACGCCAGCGCGCCGATGCGCTTGTCGCCGGGAAAACCAGCCGTCAGGGCCGACCACATATTGCTAGCGGGGTCGTACTTGTAGAAATCCTTCTGATTATTTCCATCGTAGCCGCAGCCCACATAGCCGATGTCGCTTACGCTGGCGGCTACCGCGCCGTAGCGGCCCGTGCCGTTCGGGGTTGGGAAGTCAGCTACCCGCTTCCAGCTACCAATAGTGGTAGTGGTGGTAGTAACGGTGCCCGTGGTAGTGGTTGTAACAGTATTAACCGCCGGGTCAAACTGCCAGAAGTCGCTCAGCAGGTTGGTGCCATCGTAGCCGGTGCCTACGTAGCCTTTGCCAGCAGCCGAAAAAGCTACGGCATTGTAGCGCGCGGCGGCGGTAGTGGGCATGGGCGTTACCTTATTCCAGCTGCCGGTAGCCGGGTCGAAGGAGAAAAAGTCCTTGTATTTAACGGCATTGCCATCAAGGCCGGTGCCCACATAAGCAACGTTATTAATGACGAAGCTAACGGCGTTGCCGCGCTGCGTGCCGAGAAAGGTACTGGCTTTGGTCCAGTTACCCAATACCGTGGTAGAAGAGTCGGTGCTTTTGCAGCTAGTAAGGCCGAGGCTGCCTAGCAGCACTAGTGCCAGCAGCAGCTGGCTTGCTCGTAGAACGAGGTTTTTCATGAAAAAAGAAAGTTGTGATACCCTTGAGAGGCAGCTGGGCAACAAGTTGGTTGCATGAGCCCGAATTAGAGGAATGCCTTATTTGGACCCGCAAGATACGGTTTTTTTCACCCCCTACCCCCTCTTTCATCGGCCAACGGCCGCTTTGTATCGAGTAAACGCTAAAAAAGGGCTAGTCAGTATGGATGGGTAAAAAATTGATTTCCAGCTTCCCACGGGGCTTTTTTGGCCGGGATGCCGGGCTTAACAGGCTCCGAATAGCCTGGGTTCCAGGCCCTACCCCCACGCGGGTGCTTTAGTCGAACCGGATGGCTACCATCGGCTTGATGCGCGCAATCAGGTAAGTAGGGATGAGCACCGAGAGGATGGACGCGGTCAGCGTAGCCACGTTGAGCAGCACCATCACGGTGGGGTCCCAGGCAATGGGCACGCGGTCCATGTAATAGTTCTCGGGGTCGAGCGGGATGATGTGGAAGTAATATTGCAACGCGCAGAAACCCAAGGCGATGACGTTGCCAATAAGGAGCCCGCGAATGGTGATGGACAGGCCCCGGAAGAAGAACATTTCGCGAATCTGGTTGTCGGTGGCGCCCACGGCCTTCAGAATGCCAATCATCTTGGTGCGCTCCAGAATCATGATGAAGATGGTGGCGACCATGTTGAAGGTGGCGACGAAAATAATGAGTATCAAAAAGATAATCACGTTCCGGTTCAGCAGGTTGAGCCAGTCGAACAGCTGGGCGTACTGGTCGGTTATTTTTTCGATGCGCACCTCGTAGGGCAACTGCTCGTAGAACTGGTCGAAGGTGCCATTGAGCCGCGAAAAGTCGCGCAGGCGCACTTCGAGACCACCCACCAGCGAATCGGGCCAGGCGTTGAGCTCCTGAATCTGGCGCAGGTCGCCGAGCACGTACACCTCGTCAAACTCGTCGAGGCCCGTCTGGTAGATGCCCGACACCCGGAACGGGCGCACCCGCGGCGGCTGCTGGATAAAGTAGAACAGCGCCTTGCTCCCCACCTTGAGGCGCAGCTTGTCGGCGATTTTCCGGGAGATGACGATGTCGTTGCTGGCCGCCGAATCGGCGAAGGTGATAAACCGGCCGGCCACCATATTCTGGCGCATCGAGCTGGGGCTGTGGCGCTCGCTCACGCCCTTGAGCACCACGCCCAGCACCTCGTCGGGCGTTTTGATGATGGCCGTTTTGCGGGCGAAGGGCTGCACGGAGGCCACCTGGGGGTAGCGGGCCAGCGCGCGCCGCAGCTGGGGCTCGGAGATGGGCGCTACTTCGAGCGAGTTGTTGGTGTCGTAGCGCGAGAGCTGCAAGTGGGCGCCAAACGAGAAAATCTTGTTCTGAATCTGCTCGCGAAACCCGTGCAGGATGGAGAACGAAACTATCATCACGGCAATGCCCAGGGCAATGCTGACCGTGGCAATTCGCGTAACGGAATGGGTAAAGGAGCCGGTGTCGGCGCCATCCATGCGGCGCGATATGTAGCGGGCGGTATTCACGAGTGGCTGTAAAGCTACGGCCGCGCTGGGCGTTGCGCCAGGCAGGCGGGGCGCTTCTTACGAACAACGGTACTTTTGGGCCATGATGAAATGGATTTTCGTGGCGGCGGGCCTGCTGGCCAATTTAGAATTAGAAATGAAGAATGAAGAATTACCCGTTTCTAATTCCTCATTCCCAATTCTAAATTCCAAACTCCCAACAGTGGGCGCGGCGCAGCTGGGCCGCTACCTGCCCGGCCTGCGCGGCCAGCGCGTGGGCCTGGTCGTGAACCAGACCTCGCGCATCGGCAATACCTACCTGGTGGATACGCTCAAAACGCTGGGTGTCAACCTGACGGCCATTTTCGCGCCCGAGCACGGCTTTCGGGGTGAGGCGGCCGACGGGGCCACCATCGCCGACGGCCGCGATGCCCGCACCGGCGTGCCCGTGCGCTCGGTGTACGGCAAAACCAAGAAGCCTACCCCCGAAATGCTGGCCGACGTGGACGTGCTGGTGTTTGATATCCAGGACGTGGGCGCGCGCTTCTACACCTTCATCAGCACGCTCCACTACGTGATGGAAGCGGCTGCCGAACTGGGCAAAGCCGTAGTGGTGCTCGACCGCCCCAACCCCAACGGCGCGGTGGTCGATGGCCCCGTGCTGGGGGCCAGGCACCGCTCGTTCGTGGGCCTCGACCCGCTGCCCATCTGCCACGGCCTCACGGTGGGCGAGCTGGCAGGAATGATTAATGGCGAAAAGTGGCTGGCCGGCGGCCGCACCTGCCCGCTCACGGTGGTGCCGGTGGCGGGCGGCTACACCCACGCCACGCCCTACCCTCTGCCCGTGCGCCCATCGCCCAACCTGCCCACCGCGCGGGCGGTGGCGCTGTACCCCAGCGTGTGCCTGCTCGAAGGCACCAACGTGAGCGTGGGGCGCGGCACCGACCGGCCGTTTGAGGTGATTGGGGCACCCACCCAGCCCGCCACGCGGCCCTACCAGTTCACGCCCCGCCCCAATGCTGGTTCGCCTACCCCCCCGCTGAATGGCCAACTGTGCTACGGCCTCGACCTGCGCCAGCCGGCCCCCGGCGAGCCGGCCGAGTTTTTCAGCGTGCGCTACCTGCTCGATTTTTACCAGCAAAGCACCGACAAGGCGCACTTCTTCACGAAGTATTTTGAGCAGCTGGCCGGCACCGACTCGCTGCGGGCGCAGGTAATAGCGGGCCGCTCCGAGGCCAGCATCCGGGCCAGCTGGCAGCCGCAATTGGGCCAGTACAAGGCGCTGCGCAAGAAGTATTTGTTGTATCCTGAGAAGTAATATTCCGGTTGTCACGCGGCACTTGCGTAGCGCAACCATTCAATGAAGTTGTTTAGGAAGTAGTCAGCCCGTCATTCCGAGCTTGCCGAGGAATCTTGCTTATAACCATTCGAGCAGCGTTCAACGACGCCGGCGAGATTCCTCGGCAAGCTCGGAATGACACCCCGGTAGCTTATTGCTACTTACTAAACGGCTTCAATCTCTTTTCTGAAATGCCTACCCCCCTCCGAATCGTCTTTATGGGCACGCCCGACTTTGCCGTGCCGACCCTCGAAACCCTGCTCACGCTGCCCGGGGCGCAGGTGGTGGCCGTTATCACCGGGCCCGACCGGCCCGCCGGGCGCGGGCGGCAGCTGCACGCGTCGGCGGTGAAGGCGGCGGCGCTGGCCCACGGCCTACCCGTGCTGCAACCCACCAACCTCAAGGACCCGGCTTTTCAGGTAGAATTGAAAAGCTACGCGGCCGACCTGCAGGTAGTAGTGGCCTTCCGGATGCTGCCCGAGGCGGTGTGGAACATGCCGCGCCTGGGCTCGGTTAATATTCACGCCTCGCTGCTGCCGCAGTACCGCGGCGCGGCGCCCATCAACTGGGCCCTGATGCACGGCGACCAGGAAACGGGCGTGAGCAGCTTTTTTCTGCGCCACGAGATTGATACCGGCGACCTCATTTTACAGGATAAAATTGCCATCGCGCCCGCCGACGATTTTGGCTCGTTGTATGATAAGCTGAAGGTGGCGGGCGCGGTGCTGGCCCGGCGCACGGTGGCGGCCATCGCGGCAGGCACCGCGCCCACCACGCCGCAGGCTCCTACCCCCCACCTGCGCCCCGCTCCCAAGCTGACCAAGGAAACCGGCCGGCTCGACTTTCAGCGCCCCGCCGCCGAGCTGGTAAACCAGGTGCGCGGCCTGGCGCCCGCGCCTGCCGCCTACACCGCCCTGCCCGATGGACGCGGCCTGAAAGTATTTCGCGCCGCCGCCCTACCCGGCCATTCCGAGCCGGCCGGCACCTGGGCCACCGACGGCCGCCACTACCTGCGCGTGGCTACCCCCACCGGCTGGCTCGACCTGCTCGAAGTGCAGCTCGAAGGCAAAAAGCGTCTCACCACTGAAGAATTTTTGCGCGGTACCAAGCTTGAATTAGGAATTGGGGATGAGAAATGAGAAATTATTTCGCCCGTAATTCCTCCTTCTTCATTCCTCATTTTTAATTCCTGCTTTATGGTTTCCATCATCGTAGCTACTGCCGAGAATGGCGTAATTGGCCGGCAGGGCCAGCTGCCCTGGCACCTGCCCGCCGACCTGCGGCATTTCAAAACGCATACCCTGGGCCACCCCGTAGTGATGGGCCGGCGCACGTTTGAGAGCATCGGGCGGCCCCTGCCCAGCCGCGCCAATATCGTGATTACCAGCACGCCCGGCTGGCCGGCGCCGGCGGGCGTGCTGCTGGCCAACTCGCTGCCCGAGGCGCTGGCGCTGGCCGCCGCGCAGCCCGGCGGTGAGGAAGTTTGCATTATTGGCGGGGGCGAAATCTACCGCCAGGCCCTGCCCGCCGCCGACGTGGTGTACCTCACCGAGGTGCACACCACCGTGCCCGATGGCGACACCTTCTTCCCTACCCTCTCGCCCACCGACTGGCGCGAGGAAACCCGCGAGCGCCACGAGCCCGACGCCAAAAACGCCCTCGCCTACAGCTTCGTAACGCTGCGTAGACGGTAACGGATAATAAAAGAACGTCCTGCTGAGCTTGTCGAAGCATCTCTACTGGGTAACTAACCTCCAACGTTAGAATTACTTACCCGGCAGAGATGCTTCGACAAGCTCAGCAGGACGTTCTTTTAGGGCCTATTGCCCACTCTTTAACGCAGCAATACCAGCTTGCCCCAGTCGTTTTTGAAGGCCTGGTCGCCGGCGGTAGCGCGGTGCTCGAAGGTGCCGCCCGCCTGGTCGAGCGAGACGCGGTAGAGGTAGGTGCCGTTGGCCAGGCGGTCGCCGTACTGGTCGGTGCCATCCCAGGCATAGTCGGTGATGTTGTTGCCGATATGCAGCGGCCCCAGCTCACTCATAAAAATTTCGCGCACTACCCGGCCGGTCAGGGTCATAATCTGGATTTTCATGTTGCGCGGCAACTCCTGGCCCGTCACCGTAAACACGAACCGCGCCTTGCTGGTCACGGGGTTGGGGTAGGGAAAGACGTTGGTAATCGTCGAGGCATTTACCACCTCAAACTTCACCTGAAAATCCTGGGCGGCGGCGGCGGCATTGGCCGGGTTGCGGCCCTGCACGCGCAGGGTGTAGACGCCATCGGCCAGCTTGGTATTCTTGCCGGGGTTGAAGTCCAGGCGAGCAACGCTGCCGGCCGTGCTATCTACACTGAAGTTCACCAGCGGGCCGTTCACGTCGATAGCCGTGGCGGTAGTCTGACCGGGGCCTTGCAGGAAAACCGTAAAATTCGACGCCTTCGTGATGTGGCGCACTTTATCACTGTCTTTCAGCTGAATACTGACCACCGGCGTGGGCGATACCAGCTCGCCATCCAGGATGTGGCGGCCATCGACGGCCACGTCGAGGGTAGGCGGCACGCTGGAATCCATGATGGTAAAGGCGTTTAGCGTCAGCACATTGTTGAAGTAATAAAGCTCGGGCTGCAACTGCGGATTGACGAACACGCGCGGAATGAAGCGGCCAAACAACCCTCTCACATTCAGACTTACGTTCACGGTCAGCACACTGTCGTTGGCGCTCAAATCGCGCGGGGCCGTCAGCAGCTTGGTGGTGCTGGCCACCGGCAGGCCCGTAGCCACGTTAATAAGCTGCACCTGCACTTGCAAGCGGCTGGCAAAGGCCTCCTGCGACACGTTATCAAACTTCACGGGGAAGCTGATAATGCCCGAGCTAAGTGCCTGGTTTTTAATGCGCGTTGTATCATACATGGCCGAGGCTATCAGGTCGCGGCGTACCACGCCCTCGGGCAGGCCCTTGTAGGTAATGAGCCACTGCTTAAGCTGCGGCGGCGTCCGGTTCACCGAGTCGCGCAGGGCCAGTTGCAGCTGCATATAGGGGTAGGTAGTGGTTGAGTAGCCACTCAGGTCCACGGGCTGGTGGCCCACGTTCGGGTTCAGCACGGTAGCCTTGCCCGTCGCATCCACGCCCGACAGCACCAGTGTATAGCTCGAAGTAGCCGTTTCGCGCCGAATGGTGTTGTACAGCGTTTGCCATTTCTGGGCCGGGCCAATGAGCGTGCTCGTGACGCTGCCGGCCTGACCGGGGGTAGCAAGCATGGCATTGAGGCTAATGGCTTGGCTGTAGGCTGCCTGCGTCAGGCTGCGGTCGGGGCCCAGCTCCTGAATCAGGCGGCCGCCGCTGGCGCGCTTTTGTGCCACCAGCGCCCACGGGTCGCCGTTTTTGAGCTGCGTAATGAGCTTGCTGCCCAGCACGGTCGAAAACGAGCTACCCAGTACCGGCAGCAGGCTGCCATAACGGAGCCGGTTCTCGCTAATGAGGGCTACGTAGGCGCCATCGGGCACGTTGCTCAAGAATGTCTTAAGCTGGGCCTGCCGGGTCGCGCTGTTATTGAGGTTATCAAGCGTATCGGCATTGTTGCCAAAATGGTAAAAGGTCTGGCGGCCCTGCCCGCACGTGAGGTAAGGGCCGCCCTGCGTAATGGTCAGGCGCTTGAGCGAGTGCTCATCAAGCACTACCACCAGCAAGTTGGGCGAATTAATGCCGCAGTCGGCCACGAAAGGCACCTGGCTGGCATCGGTGAAGATGCCGTAGCCGCTATTACCATTGAAGGTAGCGCCGCTACCCACGCCCCCGCCGCCCACGGTGCGCAGCTGCAACGCCTGCTGCTGGTCCGCGAATTTCCAGCGGTTGCCGGGGGTCGAAACCGCCACGCTTCGCAGCTGGTCGCGGTTAAACTGCCCGTTGTGGCTCTGCGACCACCCGCCCGCCAGCGCTTTGGTAATGACCCGGAAAGAGCTTACCTGCCAGCTGCCATCTTCCTGCGCCGAGGGGGTAGTGAAGCGCACGCGCCAGTACCACACCACCGAGTCGCGGCCGGCCGCCGGCAGCAGGGCCGCGGAGGTCCAGCTGGCGATAGCGGCGGCTTGCAGGTTTGGCTTCGACTGCAAGGCTTTGCTATCGAAGGTGGCTACCGAGTCAACCTGGAAATCGTAGCCCCGCGGGGGCGAAGCCAGGTCGTTGCTTTGAGCTACCAGGCGGGGGGTAGGCGTCGAGACAATCGCAAACTCGGTGGGCGAAAGCTGCGTCACGCCGCCTTGCAGGAACGTGTACGAGAGCTCAGCCGAGTTATTGTTTTCGTTCAGCTCGGCTACCTTATTGCGGTAGTCCAGCTCCACCAGAAATTTATTGGTCCCGAACACGTTGCCCGAGTTGGGAATCGTAACCGTGTAGGTCGTATCGCGCTGCCAGGCCTGGCGGAACCGCCGAAGGATAATATCCGGCTTGCGGGCGGCGGCTCCGTTCTGCGCCGCGTAGCTGCGCGTAATGCGCACCTCAATTGAGTCGAAGGTGATGCGCGCGGGGTTGCTTACAGAGATGTTTAGCTGAAAGCTGGTGACCGTAGCCGCCACCGTGGCGGGCGTCATCGACACGCCGTTGGCCACGAAGTCGGGCTTGGCGGGGGCGTAGAGGCGCAGGGCCGGGTCGCCCTGCCACAGGGTGGTTAGCAGGCTATTGGCTCCGTAAGCCGGATTGGCTTTAAACGTGGGCGTGCCTTGCAGGCGGCGCACCACTTCGGCAAAGGCCTCGGCCACGGGGCGGCCATACCACGCCGGGTTGTTGAACAACAACTGGTGCAGCAGCGTTTTGGCCGGGTCGAGCAGGTAGGCGAAGCCAAAGTCCGTTTCCGACAGGAAGCCAATACTCCCTTTATCAGGGGCCAGCAGCCAGGAGCCGCCAAACGTGGATGGGCTGAAAAAGGCCGCGCCCGCGTCGCAGCCATCGTACATCATCACCGGGTAGCGGCCCGCGTTGTGGTAGTTATTCACCGGGTCGTTGATGTCACCCAGGTTGATGTCGAAGCTATTGGTAGAGCCGTGCCCGAAGTACGAGATAACCGACAGTCCATTATTTAGCTCCGTGGCGATGTTGACGCTGGTGGGCAGGCCCAGCGTCGTGCGCCGGTAGGTAGTCACTTTGCCGCCAAATAAGGGCCGCTCAATTATACCCTTGTACTTATCCAGGTAAGTTCCGAACTCCTGAAAATTGGCGGCACTTTCGCCCCCCGCCAGGTGCAGCACGTTTTTGCGCCAGTCTTCGGTGCCGAGGGCTTCGTGCTCTTTCAGCTTATTAAGATAGTCCATTACCTGCTGGGGGGTAGCGGCAGTAATGCGCCCGGTAGGCAGCTTGGCGCGGTAGTCGTCGTGCTGCCAGTCGCTGGACAACAGGTTATCCGACGGGGCCCGCGTCGAAACCGGCACCAAATCCAGCCCTTGTTCACCCTGAAAACGGGTAGTGGCGTAGGCCGATATGCCGCGGTAGATGGGCGGCTGGTCCGGGTAGCCGGGGTAGGCGTTGGGCTGTAGTGCCTTGCCCAGCAGCAGCAGGTACTTGGTCTGGGCAGCGGGCGCGGCGGCATTGAGCCACAGCGCGAAGTGGCGCAGGGCCAGCAGCGACCGCTCACCGTAGTGAAACTGGTCGTAGAGCAGCGGAGCCGTCACCATCAGAGTATCGTAGCGGCCCCCGGCGGCCGACGCGCGGTAGTTGGCGTAGGCACGGGCGGCGTTGGGCTCCGAGCCAGCCGCCCGCATCAGTTTAGGGTGCGTAATGATGATGAAGTTGGGCTTCACCGGGTCAATAACCCGGAAATGCACCGCCAGCGGCGCGCCCGGCACCAGCGGCTGCGTCACGTCGGCCAAATACAGCCGGCGCGTTTGGGCACCCGTGGCGCTCGGAAACACAAACCGCCGGGCCGTACTACCCAGCGTTTGGGCGGCAGTGGGTACGATGCGCTGCACATTCCAGGGGTCGTGAATGTCGTAGCCCGTCACCGTGGCCGGGATGTTGTCGAGCTCGTACGTAGCGGGCCCGGTCAGCAGGGAGTCATTCCGAAACCACAGGTCATGCACGTCGCTAAACCAGCGGCTCTCCTGCGGCGCCGTTATACGGACAAAACCGAGGCGCCAGGTATCATAAACCGGCCCGGCATTCTGGTTGAGGGTCATAGCCTTCAGCTCCACTTTTCCATCGCTGCTAATGTCACCCCGCTGAAGCGTGAAGCGCGGCCTCACAAAAGTGAAACCCGGGTACTTGGCTACCAGTTGCTCGCGGTACGTGCCGCCGGGCGGTACCACCCCGATGGACGTGGTATGCAAGCCATTCGACGCCGGCGGAATGCCCCCGCCCGCTACCACTAGCTCGGCCGTTGGCAACTGCGCCGCCGGATTGGATACTACCGCGCGCAGCGGGTCATTATTTATAATAGACTCATTGGCTTTTTGGCCCGAATAGAAGCCTTCCCCTGGCTCTATCCACGGAAAGCAATTGTAATAATCTGTATTACAGCCGTCCATAAACCAGTCGTAGTATACAGTCAGCACCGACTGGATGCGCCAGGCGTGCGGGGTACCACCGGCGGCTACGGGCTGGGCCATGCGCTTGCCGGGCCGGCTGGCGCTCCAGGTGATGAAGTAGGCCGCCGTATCGGTATAAAAGCTAAAAAACGGGTGTGACTGGTCGGCCGGCTTTTTATACAGGTCGCGGTCGAGCACGCCGTCGTTGCGCTGGCCGTAGAATTCGAGGTAGGTGGTGTTGTCGAGCGCGGCGGAGTTGCCGCCCTGGTACACGGCCACTTCCTTGCCGCGCCGCCACAGCTGCAGCTGCGTCGGGGCCACGCCCGTGATGCCGCCGAGCTTGCTCAGGTAAGCATAGTCAAGGCGGTAGAGGCCATCGCGCCACACCTTCATCTTGTAGTACGTCTGGCCCGGCACTATCCATTCGTTGCCGTAGGGGCCCGACTGCGCCCGCGCTACCGGGCTCAGCAGCAGGCAGGCCAGCAGCAGCAGGCACGCGCCGCGCCAGGTTTTTAACTTATCAACCAAATGCTGCCACGCAGCGGGGTAGCGATTATTCATAGTTCAGCTAATCAAGTAGCTCTAATAGTACTAGTCAGCAACGCGGACCTTATTTGATGCTGGGCAGCCCTGCGCTGGCCCGGCTGCCCAGGCCGTAGCCCAGGCTCACGATGAGCGAGTTGGTTTGGGAAGAGGCACCGCCCTGCGTGCCCACGTCGAGGCGCGAGAGGGCTAGGTCCACGCGCAGGCCGCTCAGGGCCACGCCCGCGCCCAGACTGTACTGGCCCTTCCACTGCTTTGGCTGGTTAGGTGTAAGACTCTCGATTTGCTGGTAGTTACCTATCCCCCCGCGCAGAAACGCCAGGCCGCGGTAGCCAAACTCGACGCCCAGGCGCGGGTCCACGCTCACAGGATTGACCGAGAGGAGCGTACCACGCCGCCCGTCGGTGGTGGCCTCCAGGTCGGCGGCCACGAGGGCCGTAAACTCGGAAGGCAGCTTGAACTGGTAGCCCGCGCCCAGCACCAGGCGCGGCAGCGTCAGCTCGGTCGTGTTAGTGGGAATGGCCTCGCCGGGAATGGCATTGGCCCTAAATTTATCCGCGTCAATGCTCCAGGCGTTGAAGGTGGTCGTGATGTCGCGCGCCATCAGGCCCAGACGCCAGCCTTTGTGGTTGTATTGCAAGCCCGCGTCAATGCCGAATCCGTAGGCGTTGGCGAAGGTGCCCACGTTGCGGTAGATAACCTTGGCGCTGCCGCCCACGCTCAGGCCCTCGGGGCCCAGCTTGCGGGCGTAAGAGAGCAGCAGCGCGTAGTCGGCCACCGAGAAATAGGTAATCTTACCGTAATCAAAATAGCCGTACTCGTTGACGAGCGCGCGGGTATCAGCGATATTGTCCACACCCGAGCGTAGCAGCGTTATGCCGATGGCGCTTTTCTCATCCAGCGGCATGGCGAAGGCGGCGTAGTCTACTTTTACTACCCCCGAAAACAACTCGGAGTGCATCAGCACGCCGTCGTACTTGGCCTTGATGTTAGTGAGGGCGGCGGGGTTCCAGTAGCCGGCGGTAGCGTCGTCGGTCAGGCTCACCTGCACTTTGCCCATGCCCAGCGAGCGGGCGCCCGCGCCCAGATTCATAAACTCGTTACTGTACTTAGGCGTGTTGGTCTGGGCGCGGGCGGCGGGCGCGGCGGCCAGCCCCAGCAGCGCACTCAGCCCCAACCCTACCGCCCAGGGGCGGCTTGCAGCGGAAAGTTTTAGCATAGCAAACTAATAATTGAAAAATCAGATGGAGCAGCAACGCAAGTTACTGCCGGATAGTGCGTAGCTGCGCCTGCCGCCGCCGCTCAAAAACCGCAGTACGCTGGCAGGCGCGCAGTTATCATGCCGTTTTAGGATTGGCGGCGGCTGGCATTGGACGAAAGAATTAAGCAGGGGTAGGAAAGGCAAAAAAATAAGTGGCGACGGACAACAAAAAATTTTACACCAAGTATTATGCAATACAAAGTACCCGTTGTACATTTGTACCGTTCCTCACCTACTACTAGCCCATACCGTCCATGAAACTAGAGAACACCCAGGTGCAGATGCGCAAAGGCATCCTCGAATTCTGCATCCTGGAGATTATTGGCCGTGGGGAGGCCTACGCCAGCGACATGCTGGAGGAGCTGACCGCCGCCCGCATGATTGTGGTGGAGGGTACGCTCTACCCCCTGCTTACGCGCCTCAAGAATGCCGCTTTGCTCGATTACGTGTGGAAAGAATCGACCTCGGGGCCACCCCGCAAATACTACACGCTCACGGCGGCCGGCCGGCAGTTTTTGGAAGAGCTGCGCCAAACCTGGGAGGAGATGGCGCTATCAGTGGGCATCATTCGCCAGCCGCCCCGGTCAGCTTAGTTGGTGCTTAGTGCTTGGTGCTTAGTGCTTGGTGCTTAGTGCTTAGTGCTTGGTGCTTAGTGCTTAGTGCTTGGTGCTTGGGCCGTTCAGAGACACCAACACCCAAGCACCAAGCACCAACACCCAAGCACCAATTCCTAAGCACCAACACCCAAGCACCAATTCCTAAGCACCAACACCCAAGCACCAAGCACCAAGCACCAACACCCAAGCACCAAGCACCAACACCCAAGCACCAACACCCAAGCACCAACACCCAAGCACCAAGCTTTTTTATCTGCCGCGCTTCGCGCCTGCGGCCTTTCTCATGAAAAAGAACATCAGCATCAATTTGCAGGGGCTCATCTTTCACATCGAAGATGATGGCTACGAAGTACTTAGCCGCTACCTCCAGGAGGTGAAGGCGTACTTCGCCAGCTACCAGGGCCACGAAGAAATCGTGGCCGACATTGAGGGCCGCATTGCCGAGCTGTTCGCGGCGCGCCTCTCGGTGAGCAAGCAGGTTATCACCCTGGCCGACGTGGAGGAGATGACGGCCAAGATGGGCCGCGTCAGCGACTTCGCTACCGAGCCCGACGAGGAAGAAGCCGCCTACGCCGAGCCGGCCGCGGCTGGCTCCGGCTACGGCCGCGCCGCCGGCCCTACCCCCCCCTTTGGCGGCCAGGCCGCCGACGGCCAGCCCCGCCGCCTGTACCGCGACCTGGCGCACCGCAAGATTGCGGGCGTGTGCGCCGGCCTGGCGCAGTACTTCCGCGTGAACCCGCTGGTGGTGCGCCTGATTTTTCTGGTCCTGGTGCTACTGCCTAACTTATTTCGTCACCGCTTTCCCTTTCCTGGGGTCGGACTCTTTGACCGCGACTTCGACCTGCCTGGCTTAGTAGCTATTCTCTACATTATCTTATGGATAGCCCTACCCAAGCGCGACGATGCTCCCGAACCCATTGATACGCTGGACTTTGGTGGCAAGCTCACCGGCCGCAAGCTCTTCCGCGATACCGATACGGGCAAGGTGGGCGGTGTAGCCGCTGGCCTGGCGGCTTACTTCCAGACCGACGTGGTACTGATACGGGTGCTGTTTCTGATAGGCTTGTTTCTGGGCGGCTCAACCTTTCTTATCTACCTGATATTGTGGGCCGTAGTACCAGAGGCCCGCACGATGTCGGAAAAGATGCAGATGCGCGGCGACGCCGTTACGCTTTCGGGCATTGATAATAACTTACGTAGCAGTGCGCTTGATGGCGACGGCACCCCTCCCCCCCCCAACCGCCCGCTCGGTACCTACCTGGAAAGTGCGGCGCGTGGGGCGCGGCCGGCCGTGAATTTTCTGGGCTCACTCATTCGCTGGGCCGTTGGGGCGCTGCTCGTGTTCATGGGCGGGTCGTGGCTGCTGACGGTACTGAGCTTAGCCGCCGCCGCGCTGGGCATTATCTCGACCGAGTCGGTGATTCATACCAATAACAACTTTGCCTTTGGTGATGAGAGTTTTAACTCGGTGGTGCGCAATGCGCAGCCCTGGGGCGTGGTAGCCCTGCTGCTGGCTACGGGCATTCCGGCGCTGGCGCTGGTGCTACTGGGGGTGCGGCTGATTCTGCGCCGCTCGGTGCTGGGGCGCACGGGTAGCTTGTCGCTGCTGGGCTTGTGGGTGCTGGGCATTTTTGGCTCGGCGGTGGCGGGCGCCCAAATTGCCCGCGAATACCAGACGCGCGCTTCCTATACTACTACCCGGCGCCTGGCGCCGGTGCCTGGCCCCGGCATCGTGCTGGCCTCGCGCAACCTGGATGATTTTGCGGGCGATGAAGTGCGCCTGCACCTGGCCCTGGCCGACAGCGGCGCGGCGCCCTATATCGAGGAAGACTACCAGGCCCGCGGCCGCACCCAGGACGCGGCGCGCCTCACCGCCCAGCAGTCGATTCTCTATAATATCACCCAAGAAGACTCGACCATCACCTTCGACCAGGGCATTACGCTGCGCGAGAATATGCCCTACCGCGGCCAGCACCTGAGCCTGACGCTGCACCTGCCGCTCGACAAAGTGTACCGCCTCACGCCGCTCTTTATCGAAAAGCTGCGCGACGAGGACTTCACCAACCGCAACCGCCCGCACGACGACCAGGAGCACCGCGCCCGCTTCACGCGCCAGCGCAAGTTTACCTGCCTCGACTGCCCCCCCACCGGCCACGAAGAGGAAGGCGATAACGACGACCAGGCGAGCATCAATAGCTACGACGACAATGGCGACGAGGTAGTGGACCTGGGCGTGAACGGCACCAAAATGCGGGTGCGCGTGAATACCGATGGCGACCAGCCCGACATTCGCATCAGCACCGAGGCCCCGAAGTTCAACACCGACCTGAGCCACTACGGCACGGGCCGCAAAAACCTGCCTAACCCCGGCGATTTCAGCGAAATAGAGACGCACGGCGCCTTCCGGGTGCTGGTGCGCCAAGGCGATACCTACCACGTGGAGGCTGCCGGCCGGCCCCAGGACCTTGACCAAATGAGCCTGCGCGTGGAGGGCGACCGCCTCGTGGTGCGGCACCGCGACCGGGGCTTCCTCTCGGGCTTCAACTTTTCGAGCCATCCCGTCCTGGTCACTGTTACCCTACCCCGCCTTCAGAAGCTGGAGCTGAACGGCGCCTGCCAGGCCGACGTGAGCGGCTTCCGCGATGAAAGCCTGGGCCTCGAAGTATCGGGCGCCTCGTTTGCCCGCCTCCACGTGGACGTGCCAAACCTCGACGTGAACCTGAGCGGCGCCAGCCACGCCGACCTGAGCGGCACCGCCAATAACCTCACCATCGACGGCTCCAGCGCCAGCCAGGTCGAAGGCCTGGGCCTGCGCACCGACAATACTACCCTCAAGCTATCGGGCGCCTCGCAGGCCGCCGTGCGCGCCAGCAGCGGCCTCACGGCCAACCTCAGCGGCAGCAGCCGGGCCCGCTACGCCGGCAAGCCCGGAAACATCGAGAAAGACCTCAGCGGCAACAGCTCGCTGGAAGAAGTGCGGGACTAAGCAGCTTCGCCTAAAAAGCGGAGGGTAGGGAAGTTTGGCTGCGGCTAAACTTCCCTACCCTCCGCTTTTTAGGCGAAACCGACGCTACCCTCAACCACCAATCTGCTTGGCTTTGTAGCCTTCTTTAAGCAGGATTTCGAAGACTTTGGCACGCAGGTCGCCCTGCACCACTATTTCGCCGTCTTTGGCGCTACCCCCTACCCCGCACTTGGCTTTCAGGAGCTTACCCAGGGTTTGCAGGTCCTCGTCGCGGCCCACGAAGCCCGTGACGAGCGTCACCTGCTTGCCGCCGCGCTGCTTCTTGTCGAGCTGCACGCGCAGCTGCTGCTGGCGGGGGGGTAGGGTCGTGCCCCCGGCCGGCTCGTCGGCCTGAAAAGAGAACTCGGGATTGGTAGAATAGACTACTCCCTGGCGACGCGACTGGTCGTTTTTCATTTGCGCTATCAGGCTAGGCTACTGGCTGTTGCCGCGGCAGCGCGGCGGCAATGCCATCCCACAGGGCCACGCGGGCGGCCATGCCCTGGCGGGCTATTTCGGTGGCCTCGTGCCAGCGGGCGGCATCGGTGCCGCACAGGTCGCGCACCATCTGGTGGGCCAGCGGCGCGTGGTGGTCCTCATCGAGCTCGATGTGGCGGTTGAGGTAGTAGATAAACGTATCGAGCTGCCCCGGAAAGCGCCGCGCCAGGTCCTCGACCAGGTTGCGGAACATATCGGGGATAACATCCTCGCGGCCAAAGGTGAAGGCCGCCGCGATGGCGTGCGGCTGCCCGCTGGCAATTACGGCAAAGGTGTGCTTCACAAACTCCTGTACGCTGGCTGGGGCGGGCGCGGCGGCCAGGGCGGCCGGCACGCTGGCACCACTGGCCAGGGCCGCCAGCATCCGTTGCACGGGCGCGGTGTCGGCGCCGGCCTCGTGCATGGCGCGCAGGTACAGCTCGAAGTGGCTGGTAGGCTGGCCCTCGGGGTCGAGGTCCGTTTCTTCTTCCAGCACGATATCGTTGATGAGGCGGCGGGTAGCGGGGTTGCCTTTGGGCACCCAGGGCAGCTCCACGCACGTCAGCTCGCGCTGCAAGGCCTTGAGCAGCGACATAAAATCCCACACCGCGTACACGTGGTGCTCCATAAATACCCGCAAGTCGGCCAGCGTATCGAGGCGGCGGTACACCGTGTGGTCTACCATGCGCTGCCGAAACGGCTGAAGCTGCGCCTGCAAGTCCTGCACAAAGTTCTGTGACATATCCTTAGTATAAAATTTGACGAAGTATCTCCTTTAACAAGCCAGCCCCCAATTTAGCTGCATTCGCGGTTGATTAGTTGCCAGCCCGCGCTACACGGCCACTTCCAGCGCCAGCGGCAGCAGGCCCAGCTCAAACTCGGTGGCGTGGCCCAGGTAGTCGCCGTCGGCGTGGTAGCCCAGCGGCGCGGCGGCGCGCACCGTAGCGTGCCGCGTGTGGCTGTAGGCCACGCCGCCGGTGCGCGGCAGCGTGCCCAGCGCCATGCCCAGCACCACTTGCACTGCCCGCCAGGGGGGTAGGGCATTGATGAGGCACATATCAAGCAGGCCATCCCGGATGTTGGCCTGCGGCGCGATGTAGGCGTTGTTGCCATACTGCGAGGCATTGGCAAAGGCCAGCATATAGCAGTCGGTGCTCAGGGTCTGGCCATTGGTTTCGACCTCTACCGGCACGGACTGGAAGGTGCCATACTCCCGAATGGTCACGCACAAATACGTGCTAAGGCCGCGCGAGCCCGCCCGCGCGAAGTGCTGGCTCACGTGCGCGTCAAATCCCAGCCCCGCCGTGCAGAAAAACGGCCGGCCATTGATAGTGCCTACGTCCATGCGGCTGAAAGTGGGCTGCCGCAGCCGCCGCAGCGCCGCCGACAGCCCCAGCGGTACCCGCAGGTGCCGGGCCAGGCCATTGCCCGAGCCGCGCGGCACGATGCCCAGCGCCGTGCCAGTCTGGCCCAGCAAGCCCTGCCCCACTTCGTTCACCGTGCCATCGCCCCCCACCGCCACTACTACCCGGCAGCCCGCCTGGGCCGCGGCACGGGCCAGCGCCGTGGCATGGCCGGGCCGCTCGGTGGGGCGCAGCAGATAATCAGTACCCGCTACCCCTCCAAAGTAGCGCTGGAGCAGCGCCGGAAAGTCGGCCCTGTGGCCGGTGCCGGCCATTGGGTTGAAAATAAAACAGATAGGCGGCATAGTTCTTTAATGACAAATGACCAATGACTACTGTCGTCCAACGCTAGAACGACAGTAGTCATTTGTCATTTGTCATTACGCATCAGCCCACCATTTTCTCACCCAATTTCTGGATAAGGTCGGCAGTGCGGGTCGAGTAGCCGGTTTCGTTGTCATACCAGCCCACTACTTTGGCCAGCGTGCCGTTGGTCGAAGTCAGCTCCGAATCGAAGATGCACGAGTGCGGGTTGCCCACGATGTCGATGCTCACAATCGGGTCGGTGGTGTACTCAATAATGCCTTTCATCGGGCCGGCAGCGGCCGCCTTAAGGGCATCATTGATTTCCTGCTTGGTAGCCGCTTTTTTCAGCACTACGGTTAGGTCGGTCAGGGAGCCGTCCGGTACGGGCACGCGCATAGCGATGCCATCGAGCTTGCCCTTCAGCTGGGGCAGCACCAGGCCTACGGCCTTAGCGGCACCCGTGCTGGTTGGGATAATGCTGTAAGCAGCGGCGCGGGCGCGGCGCAGGTCCTTGTGGGGCGCGTCCTGAAGGTTTTGGTCCGAGGTATAGGCGTGCACCGTCGTGATGTAGCCCTTCTCAATGCCGAAAACATCGTCCAGCACTTTGGCCATGGGAGCCAGGCAGTTGGTGGTGCAGCTCGCGTTCGAGATGATGGTTTCGTCACCTTTCAGGGTGTCCTCATTCACGCCGAGTACTACGGTCGGAATGTTACCGGTAGCCGGGGCCGAAATCACGACCTTTTTGGCACCTGCCGTAATGTGCTGGCCCGCGCCAGCCTCGTCCACGAAGCGGCCCGTGCTTTCGAGCACGATATCCACGCCCATGTCTTTCCAGGGCAGCAGCTTGGGGTCGCGCTCGGCAAGAGCGGCGATGTGCTGGCCATTCACGGTCAGGCTGTTGTCATCGTAGCTCACCGTACCGTTAAAGCGGCCGTGAATGGAGTCGTACTTGAGCAGGTGGGCCAGTGTTTTGTTGTCAGTCAGGTCGTTGATAGCCACAATCTCCACGTTGTCGCGCCCGAGCAGCGACTTGAAGGTGAGGCGACCAATGCGGCCAAAGCCATTGATGGCGACTTTGATTTTTGCCATGATATTGGAAAAAATAGGGAGAGTAGCGGGCTACTGCCGCAGCCCAGGTGATAACGCGCTGCGAAGGTACGGGCAACAGCGGCTTTGCCGTTATCCCGCTGCCAGCAGACGACTATGCTTACGGTTTCTGGCTGCATTCGGTAGGACCTTTGATTTTTTCACCTGAAAATCAACGCCCTTATTGCTGCCAACGCGTTTTTTTCAGCCCTTGATTTGGATTGAGAAGGGGTCGCCGTATCTTTGCACCACCAAAACAAAAAACGGTCCGTTCGTCTAGGGGTTAGGACAGTAGATTTTCATTCTACCAACAGGGGTTCGATTCCCCTACGGACTACGATACATTCTAAAAACACCCTGTAAGTCGCTGACTTACAGGGTGTTCCCTTTTTCGGGTAAAACATAGAGCAGTCTCCAAGTTGGTGTACAGCTTGAGCGCGGTGGGCTGCTGGCTTTTCGCCTGCTGTCCGCTCGTTGGTCGCGCCGCTTGTTCTCGTGATGAGCGGACAACCGGCAAAAAAGCCGGCAGCCCGTGGGTACGGCTTACTCGGCGTTTTCAACCAGGCCCAGGCGAGCGAGGTAGTATCGATGGTCGAGCGCGTGAACCAGTACGCGGAGGCGGTGTAGCTTTCCAAAACGCACCGGCACGCCGCCTTTGTGAGCAGCCACCTCAAAATCGCGCGGGCTACCGGCGCCACCGTCCCCGTGAGCCGGCTGCTGGGGGCTAAGTACGCCCACGCGGCCTTTAGCGAGGGCGATGCCTTTACGAGCGGCAAGCTCATATTTCGGGCGCTGAATACACCGGGCCATTCGCCCGACTCCCTGCGCATCGTGCTCAGCCGCGAGGGTAGGGATGTGGCCGTGTTCACCGGCGACCCGCTCTTCGTCGGCGACATGGGCCGACCCGCCCTGCACGAGAAGGCCGGCACTAGCCAGGCAAACTAACAGCCAGAACCGCTACGGCCGGCAGTACTAGCACGCCTAAGTATCAGCACGGTTTTTTTTAATTATACCGTGACTACGGGCTTGCGCCAACTGGTTCGTCAGCAACGAAAATACCTCATTCGGATAGTCCAGCTTATGGCTCAACTTAGGCAGGCTTTCGCAGGACTTTTTCGGGGAATATCTGTGGACTATTCGCTCTGTCGGTGGGTTACTCACCGTTTCCTTTCCTTTCTTAACTACTATAGCATGTTGCTCACCGAACCCAAAATTCTACGTGCCCAGGCCGTCCGGCAGGCCCTTACCCGCCAACAGCACCGCGCCGTTCCTACGGCCCCCGAGCTGTCAATATTGACCCAATACGTGCTTGGAAGCCTGAGCCTGGAGCAAACCAACGCTATGCTCCGGCAGCACGGCCGCGCTATTCTGGCTGCCCCAGCTACACTGGCCGCCTAGCCCCCAGCAATTTAGGTCGGCACCCCGCACTAGCGGCGGGTGCTCCCGTAGCGTTCATACTACGGGAGC
>JAABUN010002970.1_pt1 | contig 27851 bp, 22 predicted proteins | sample 5559311 | NCBI WGS metagenome assembly JAABUN01 (sample SAMN10711877, study PRJNA513370) | rock metagenome | isolation source: Antarctica rocks | place: Antarctica: Victoria Land, Siegfried Peak sud
GTTCCTAGATGCGCCATCGGGATTGCTCGATGCGAAGCTGGTCGGGCTCAGCGGGGTATTTATGCTCATGACGCTCGCCGTGTTCGCCATCTACGCGCTGGTGAGTGCCGCTGTACGGGATCTCGTACTCGCCGCGCTCGTCGTCCGAAAGTGGCTCGAACGGACTCTTGGAGCGTTTCTAATCGGCTTTGCCGCCAAACTCGCGTTCACGGATCGGTAAACCAAACCTTCACCGCGACAGCCAACTCTTTATGGTCCGTGAGACGAGGTCTGGGATGAATTCCCGAACTAGCCCAGGGCATCCTCGGAGCCGCTAATCATCCCAACACTGTGAAGCGTGTCTTGGTGGGGCCGTAGTTACGGCTCGTGGCACGGACGGTAGCCTTTCCAAGCTTAGCGCCTTTCGGTACTTCGAGGTCCATCTCGAAGTAAAGGTTCTCGTCGCTATCGACGGTCCCGAGATCCCAGATCCGTTCATCCTGAACGAATTGGATGCTAATGCCTCGTTCAGGGAAACCTTTCAAGGAGTCTCCATCTTCTGAAGGCGTATCCGCGCAAGTGTATCTGCGAGCGAAGTGTTCTCCGCTGAGCTGGAATGTCTCGGTGGGTGCGGCCTGTGGGGGTTGCGTCTCGACCGTCGGAGCCGGAGCGGCGCACGCGCCTTGTTCCGAAGTAAGAGAGGCGCATCCTGCGGAGACCAGAGACAGAGCTACTGCTAGAAAGGAGATCACTATGAAGCGGCCCCAAGTCAGCATATGTCTATTCTACAGAAGTGACACTCTCATCTTCTAGAGTCGTACTTCTAACGAACCGCTGAACCTTCACCGCGACAGCCAACTCTTTATGGTGCGTGAGACGAAGTCCGGCGCGTCTTGTTGGACGAAATGACCTGCGCCGGGGGCTGTGACGATTGTCAGGTCGCTCTCGATCCAATCCCAGGTATCGTTGAGGGCCGCTGGTAGCAGAGCAGCGTCTTTGAGACCGTGGATCAAGAGCGTAGGCGCGGCTATTCTGCGAGGCGGCGGACCGGATGCCTCATATGGCTCCGTCGGATAATGCCGCTTGTAGTAGAAGAGCATGGCCTCGAAATCCGACCGCTCGAACGCTTCTATGTACTTCTTGCGGGCTGTGGGATCTCGGACCCATCCGGCTAGTTTTTCAGCGGAAAGGGCTTCGTGCGCGTCCCCTTCTTGAAAGAATCGAGTGTAGGCGCTGGCTCGCTGTTGGTCGGGGTTGTTGGCTAGCTCGCGGGTCAGGCCAGAGAGATGTGGAAGGTTCAGGATTATTAGTCGTTCGGTCAGGTGCGGCATCCAGGTAGCGAACTGCCAGCTGATCGCACCTCCCCAATCGTGGCCGCAGATCGTGGCTCGCTCTTGGCCCTCGGCCTGTATGACGGCGGCTATATCCTCCATCAACGCTTTCATGCCGTAGTTCTCGATACCTGCGGGCTTGTCCGAGAGATTGTAGCCGCGCAGGTCCACCGCCACGACCCGATACTCTTCCGAGAGCGCAGACATCTGGTGCCGCCACGTAAACCAGAAGTCGGGGAAGCCGTGGATCATCACTACTAGCGGTCCCTCGCCCATTGCCGCGTAGTGGATGCCGACTCCTTCGTTGTCGGCGTACCGGTGCTCGATCTGATCCTCGAAATCCGGCTCCACTAGCGGAGAGACTGGTTTCGACGAGACTTTCAGCAACTGATCCAGGTCTTCGGCTTTCATGGTGGCCCCCTCTCATCCGCCTTCGCCGACGGACGGCGAATCGCCACGGAAGATCATACACGTCGTTGTAGCGTGACCATACAACTTTCCAGCCTCGTCCGTCAGGCGGGCTTCAGCGGTCGCAATACGTCCCCCGACGTGGATCGTGGTCCCTTCGCAAGAGAGTTTTCCAGTTTGAACTGAGATGGGACGCAAGAAATTGACCTTTAACTCGACGGTGGTGTATCCGACACCTGCGGGCAACGCGCTATGTACGGCGCATCCCATTGCGGAGTCGAATAGCGTGCAGGCGAGTCCTCCGTGGACGCTTCCGATGGGGTTGTAGTGCTGCTCACCTGGGACGCACTCGAAGATGACCCGCCCTTCCTCGATCTCAGCCACCCCGAAACCCATCAAAGAAGCCATCGGCACGCCGGGCAACTCTGCCCGTGCCATAGCACGCAAGTACTCCAGGCCACTCATCTCGCGAGCCGCCTCCGCGCCCGATGCCGGGTCATCCCAGGTTACCGTGAGGCTTCGCTCTGTCATACGTTCTCCCACTGTAGTGAACTCAAATAAACCTTCAAGTGCTCGACTACCCGCTGCATGTGCGCTGGTTCGTCGTGTAACCTCGCGAGCATCACAGCACCTTCGAGCCCAGCGACCACCACGCTCGCCACGCTTCGCGGATCGGTCGCCGGGTGAAGCTCTCCGCTCTCCACTCCCTTCTTTACTATGCTCCCGACAAGCCGCAGCCAATCACGCGCCGCCTCACGGGCACGTTCCTTTAACGCCGGATGTGCGTCGGTGGATTCCACAGCGGTGTTTAGTATCGGACAGCCACCAGCTACCGGCGGGTCTTCTGCCAGAGCACCCAGCACATCTAAGACCGCTGAGAGTTTTTCGAAGGCGGTTTCCCTGTATTGCAAAGCCTGGTCGAGGCGGTCCTGTAGGATCCCGATCGCGTGGTCGAAGGATTCGAGCGCGAGTTGCTCCTTGCTGCCGAAATGGTTGTAGATTCCACCTTTCTCCATCCCGGTCGCCAGAACCACATCACCCATCGAAGCCCCGAAGTATCCCTTCGTATTGAAGATTGGCGCGGAACGTTCGAGTATCCTTTGTCGCGTCCTGTCGCCTTTCGTCTTCATTCCGCGTCCACCACCGCCACGGTGCACCGGGAGACGCAGACGAGCTTCTCTTCCTCGTCGGTGATGCGGATCTCCCACACCTGGCTCGTGCGCCCGACGTGTACCGGCGTTCCAACCGCCCGGATCGAGCCATTCTTTTTGGGCCGGACGTGACTGGCGGAGATCTCCGCTCCAAACGCCGCCTTCCCTGGTGGACAGTTCAAGAAGCCGCCGACGCTCGCCACGCTCTCGGCAAGCACTACGCTCACGCCGCCATGCAAATATCCAAAAGGCTGATGGTGACGCTCGTCGATCGGCATCGTCGCGACTACTCGCTCTGGCGAAAGCTCCACAAACTCCACACCGAGATCCCGCGTGACCCCGCCCGCACTCCTCATTACCTCCGCAATGTCCACCCAAACCTCCTATCCACTCTAACCAACCAGTAAGATCATTAGCATCATAACAAACCGATCAGTCGGTTTTGAGTATAGGAATTCGTGTGGCTTGTATTGGGGTATGCTGTTGCTTCTCTGAGAATTTTCATAGTAGAGGAGGGTTTGTTTTGAAGTGGCTTATAACGGGTGGTTGCGGGTTTATCGGGACGGCGGTTATTCAGTCTCTGGTGCGTGAGGGTGGGCACGACGTTCGTGTTCTGGACAACTTCGCTGTTGGTGCGCCGGATGACTTGCGGGTCGTCTGCGACTTTTCGGAGGGTGAGGCTGACGGGCCGATCCCTTCGGGGGTGCAGTTGGTTCGGGGAGATATTATGGATCAGGAGTTGGCGCTTCGGGCGACGGAGGGTGCGGATGTCATTCTGCATCTGGCCGCAAACACTGGCGTGGAGCCTTCCGTAAAAGACCCGCGCTACGATTGCATGACCAACGTGGTTGGTTTGCTCAACTACCTGGAAGCAGCCCGGCACAATGGTACGAGCCGGTTCGTTTCGGCGTCGAGCGGGGCTTCGCTGGGGGCGGTGGACCCGCCGTATCACGAGGAGTTGCCTGCGCATCCCGTCTCGCCTTATGGTGCAAGCAAGGTCGCGGGTGAAGGGTATTGCTCGGCTTATTATCGGACTTTTGGTGTGGATACCGTGGCGTTGCGGTTTGGGAACGTATATGGGCCATTGTCGGGGCATAAGAACAGTGCGGTCGCCAAGTTCATTCGGCGGGCTCGGAATGGCGAGGGGATCGAGATCTACGGCGACGGAACTCAGACTCGCGATTACGTCTTTATAGACGACCTCGTTCGGGCCATAACGCTTTCGGCGACCGTCGAGGGTGTGGGTGGAGAAGTGTTCCAGATCGCCACCAGCACAGAGACAACCGTCCGCGAGCTGATAGACGAGCTGCTAGCCGTCCTAGCCACCGCCGGGATAGAAGACGTACCCGTCAGCCAGACCATCCCCCGCCAGGGCGACGTCCAACGCAACTACTCCGACACCTCCAAAGCCGAGAACTTGCTCGGTTGGAAGGCCGAGGTAGCCCTTCCCGACGGCCTCAAGCGAACCGTTGATTGGTTTATGAAACAGCCTGCGTAGAGCGCCGCGCCCACAGGTAGAACGCCACTTGGGCGAGTGCGGCGGCTGCGGTGCCAAGGACTAGGGAAGTGGAGATACGGTCTAGCACTTGCATGTCCAGTAACGCTAGGCAGATGATAGCCGCTAGTAGTCCGCACGCCCAACCAAAAGCCGCTAGACGGGCTCGTCCGAGGGCGAAGAGCGCCTGGCTGATCGCATCGCTGAGCAGATAGAAGGCCGCGAGCGCCGCTAGCAAGGTCAGCATCTCCCGGCTTGCGTCGAAGTCGCTTCCGGCGAATATTCTTATCGCCCACTCGCCAAATACCCAGGTGCCTCCGATCATCAGGATGCCGATGGCGCTTACTATGATCTCGGTTCGGACTATGAAGCGGTCGAATGGTCTTTGGCCCTGCGTGGAGAGTATGCGGCTTGCGTGGGGCAGGAGCGCACCAATGGCTGGGCTCATGACGTATTGAGGGATGCGAGTGAGGATGAGGGCTGCGGCGAAGAGGCCCACTTGAGCCTGAGAGCCACCCAACAGGCTTACGAGGATCGGGCCTCCGTTCATCAGCGTTTGGGCAAATGCCACACACATTAGAACTGGACCGGCGAACCGGAAAGCGTTGATCGCGGAGAACGGTTCGCCGGGTTTATCGGGGGCTTCAACGGGCGCAGGTCTGACGGCTAGAACCCCGATCAGGGGTGCCAGCAAGATGGCGATGGCTGGGCCGATCACACCAGCCCCCACAATTAGTAGCCCGGCGGCGATCAACAACCGTCCCGCTGACTCCGCGAGTATCTGCGCCCCTAGCCGGAACGACTGGCGATGCCCGTTGAACACCCCTCGCCGGAAGTATTCTGGCGCGTACAGAACAACGGTCACGATAAACGCTGCCGTCAACCACGGATCTCCAAAAAGCCCCGTAAGCCACGGACTCGCCGCCAACGCCAACACTACAAACACCCCGGCGAGCCCAACCTGCCAACGTCCCACCGAACGAAGAATGGGCCGCCAGTCCTGGCCCTGTGATTCCCTCTCGGCTACGTACCGCCCGAGAGTCTGAGTCCCACCAGTCCAAAGCACCTGCACAACTAGAAAGACCGCCGACCACAACAGCGCGAGCGGCGCATATCCAACCTTACCAAGCGTGTGAGCCGCCAAACTCTGAAACCCGAAGGTCAGGACGCCCGAAAGACCGAAGGATATACCAATGTACAGGCTCCCGGCCCCCGCGCCCTGCCGGTTCTTGAGGAAGCTCAAAAGCTCATGCCGCGCCCGCTATTCGAGCGCGGTGTCTGTAGTCTAGGCGTTTTTTCTCCGAAGCCACGTCGTGATTATGACCCGAAATACGCCGAACGGGTAGCGGAGACGCGGCGGCTTCTTGGTCTCGCCCGCCGAACGGCTCATCATCGAGATCGGGACTTGCGAGAAGCGGAGCTTGTTCTTGAGGGCTTCCAGGATGATCTCGTTGGCGTTGAAGCGGTCTTCGCGGAGGTCGAACTTGTGCAACTCGGAGACCCGGATGGCCCGGAAACCGTTGGTGCAGTCGGAGACTTTCACGCCGGTGAGGATGGAGATCAGCTTGGAGAAGAAGACCACGCCAATGTGCCGAACACTCCCGGCTTCCTCGTAGAATCCCATAAAACGCGAGCCGAGCACGAAGTCCGCCTCGTCGTCGATGATGGGTTGTATGAGGCGGTCTATCTCCTCGGGCTTGTACTGTCCGTCGGCGTCGAGGTTAATGACGATCTTGCCCTTCTCCAGTTGCGCTATCTCGAAGCCGGTACGAAGAGCGTCGCCCTGTCCGCGGTTGATCGCGTGAGACGCCACCGGGACTCCCATCTGCAGAGCTACGGCCTCGGTGCGATCCGTGGAGCCATCGTTGACGACGACGGTTTTGACTTTGTGTCCCAGCACTTCATCCGGCACGCGCTCCAGGATATCCCCGATACCACCCTCCTCGTCGAAAGCGGGGACTACGATGACGATCTTGTCTTCTATAGCGGAGGGCGCAGAGCTACGAGTCTCTGGGTCCAGGTGTCGTTGGGCGTACTCGCGCACCGCGAAGCCCGTGACGATCTCACCGCTCCGCAGATTAGCCTGGCGAACTTGTCCCAACAAGTACAGAAAGAGCGCGAACAGGATGAGGATGGCGAACGAGATCAGCGCGAAAGCCCGGCTTTTGAGCCCGAAGAGAGCTACAAAGACCTCGCCGACCTGCGGCACCAGCGAGACCAGGGCAACACCGGCGGCGATCAGCATGGTCAGAAGCAGGTCGAACCGGCTCCGGCCTCCCCGACGATAGGCGACTACCCCGTAGATCGCGAACAATACCGCAACCGCAACGCCCGCCAAGCGTACATTCTCAACCGTCAAACCAATCTCCTCAAACTCATTCTTTCGCCTCTCGTAAACCTCTAATTACTATCGCTCGAACCAGATCCCACGATTGTACGGAAAACAGTGTTAAAGGTTCATTGCGCCACTGTAAACACTCGGTTTAATCCGCTGGGGTCATTCCGGTCGATGAGTATACAAGACCTGATAATCTATTGCGATGTTCCGAGGAATCTATAAATATGAGAAGAGAGGCGGTACGTCATGCTTGGAGACTTGATCCAGGCTCTACTAGCCGCCATTGTCGTGGGTGTGATCCCCGGCTACCCGTGGTCGCGAGTCCTTAGAGCAACCGACGATCTCGTCGAACAAATAGCCTACGCAGTCGGACTCTCTATCCTCCTGGTCCCAGCGGTCGCCCTGGCGCAAGCCCGGCTCTTCTCCACCGGACTCTCCTTTACAGTAGCTATCGTCTCGGTCCTTCTGGTCACTATCGGCGGCGTTGTAGCTTACGTGATGCTCGGCCCGGCGAAGGGACCAGCCGGACATCTGGCTCCAAGTCCCAAGCCCCTAGAGCTTCCGACGCTCGTGCCGCTGTTGGCCGCGTTGCTGCTCACGTTCGGAGCGGTGGCCCATTTGATCCTGGATCGGCTCGTGCTGCCGGTGATACTCGTCCTGATACTGGCCGCCGGTGCCGCCCGTCTCTTCGAGGGACAGCTCTTCGAGACCCGCGAACAGATACCGCTCGACGAGGATGACGATTTGGTGTCCGAGTCTGTCCCAAACCGGCTGGATCGGTTTTTTGGGAATGGATGGCTCAAGTATGGGTTGCTCGCAGCGGCGTTTGGACTGGTCGCGGTGCGCTCCTATTCGGGGCCGCTCCGGTATGATTGGCCGTATCTGAGAGGTGTGGATCAGTTCGAGCACGTCGTGATGACGGATATGACCATAGCCACCGGAAACACCGGCAGCTTCATGCTATATCCTCCGGGATTTCACTATCTTACGGCTCTGATCAAGCACTTCAGCGGACTCGAAACAATGGCTATCTACCCGGTACTCGGCCCCATCCTGCTGCTGCTGGTCGCACTGGCGTGTTACGCGGTGGCTCGCAGCTTGTGGGGCTGGGGCGTGGGACTCGGAGCGGTGTTGCTGGTCGGGGTGATCTCCTACGGCCCATACATGCATTTCACTGAAGCCCGCTATCCGAACATGCTGACCGGACACTTCATTCTCGTGCTAGCTATGGGCGCGCTCTTCGCGCTGTTCGCTTCGCCTAACCGTCGCACGGGCATCCTGATGGCTTTGATGGGTTCGGCTGTGGTGCTCTACCATCAGGTGGCTAGCCTCCACGAGGCCATACTTCTAGGCGTGATCACGCTATGCCTCTTGCCGTACCTCCTGATCCATGATCGTCGCCGTGGCGTAGCAATCGTCGGCTCTTTCGCCCTGCTCGGAGTACTCGCCGTGATCTTCGCCTGGAACACCTACGATCTTCCCGCCATCGTCGGCAGCGCTTTGGGCATCTCGGAGTCTGGCCGGGGCGGCGACGCCCTCTCTATGGCAATTGGCACGCAATCTCCCATGAGCCTCATACACCAACTCGCCACCATCTCGCATCCGGTAATGTGGCTCGGGCTGCTCGGGGTCTTCCTGCTGCTCGCAGACCGTGGAGATCTACCGTACACCCTAGCCAGAGTTACGTTGCTTTTGTGGACGCTGATGGTTCTAGTCGGGAGCCGCACCGCTATGAGCGGTTTCCCCGAACGCTTCGAACGGGATCTCGCGATTCCACTCTCTCTACTCGCCGCCTACGCCCTCTTGACGCTCCTGAGATCACTCGCACCCCTGCGGATGTCCTTCGGCACCCTCGCCGCCTTCGGGGCCGCGTTAGCAATCAGCGCGACACTCGTCGTCCAGGCAAACAGAAACTTCGACGTAGCCAGCGGCCCATCCTCCGAGATACCCCAGATCCTCATAACCCGTAGCGCCCAGGTGATGCTCTCCCCAAATATAGAAGCCGCCGGAGACTGGCTACGAGCCAACAACGACGGCGGAAACATCCTCGCCAGCCCCTACACAGGCATCATCCCAAGCCGCGGCATTCTCGCTATGGGCGGCTACGACGGCGTGCAATCCTACGACGCAGCCCGCATAGTCTTTGCCCGAGACCTCCCACCCTTCGGACCCGAACCCCTAGAGAAAGCCCTCGCAACCCTCGAAAACCCCGGTGCTTCCGAGTCGCAGCAGTTCATCCGCGACAACGACATCCGCTACGTCGTCGTCCACAAACGCCCCGCCGGAGAACGCCTCGACTTCCGCGAATACGAATCCCTCGGAAAACTCTACAAGTCCGTCTACCAGAACCCCCGCGTAGCTATCTATGAGCCACTGTTCACAGGTCAGAAAAGCTAGTCAGCCTTCTTCTGGCTAGCTAACTGCTCGCAAGCAGCTTGGCACAATAAGCGCTGTCACCTAGGCTTGTTTCGACACCGGAGTACCGAACGGTCGGAGATGATGACAAACGGGAAGTTACAGGGGGTTTAAAGCTCCGTAAAGTCTCTGTTCAATATGGATTTAGGGGTCCTTTTCGGCCAACGAATCGTTCTCGCCTTGATAATCTAAGATCTGTGTCCTGCCCATCTCCAACGACCGTAGACTGGTGAGCGGACCTTGTTCTTAGACTTTGCAATCGCCATCACGACCGCCACATTCGTCGCCGTAGTGCCAGGGTACTTCCTGAGTCGTGCGTTGGTTCCCGCGAGCGGGGTTTTCGAGCGGCTTCTGTACTCGACGGCTCTCTCAGTCGCCCTTTCATCGGCGATAGCGGTTGGCGCGGCCCGGCTGACTGGGTCAGGCGTGACCCTTGCGATAGCCGTCGCTGCGCCCTTGATCCTGGCTTCCGTCGGCCTTGTGGCTCTTCTCGTTCTCGGACCGGCTGAAGGCAAAGATGAACCTCTAGTTCCGTCGATGCCCACTGTAGGATCGCCGGTCTTCATCCCGCTCTCGGTAGCCGGTCTGCTGATGCTCGGCTCGGCTTTTGAATTCGCGCCGCTCACTTGGACTGCTCCAGCTACCTTGATCCTCGTGGTGGTGGCCGGGGCTCTACATCTGCGCTCCGCGCACGATGAGGATGAATTTGGGGATGCTGCGACGGATGAGGAACCTTACTCTAGACCACGTTATGCGGAACTCCCTATTGTGCGCCGGGCCGCGTTCGCGGTGGTTTTGGGTATTGTGCTCGTCAAGGGATACGTTGGGCCGATCTTGAATGATTGGCCGTTTATCCGGGGTGTGGATCACTACTCCCACGCAGTAATGGCGAACCTGATGATGGAGCGTGGGCAGATCGACCCGTACCTCATCTATCCACCAGGCTTTCACACGCTAACCGCCATGATCTCCCATATAAGCTCGTTGGACCCTTTAGAGATATTCCCTGTCCTCGGACCAACGCTGCTCCTCCTGCCGACCCTGGCTATATACGTCCTGGGCCGCAAACTCTTCGGAACGTGGGCTGGAATCCTGGCGATGCTGTTCCTCTCTATGGCCGGAGGCACGTATCAATACTTCGAGGACGCAATGTACCCCAATATGATCACGTCCCAGTTCTTGCTGGTGGCCGCTATCACGGGCCTAGTATCCTTCTATAGAGTACCGACTGGTCGCTCCGGTGCTTTCCTGGTTCTCGTAGGATCTTCGGTTACGCTCTTTCATCCCGTGGCGAGTCTATACCTCGCGCTGCTGCTCGGCATGGTCGGCCTATTTCTATTGCCTCATCTCCTACTGCATCGACGCTCCGCCGGTATAGCGTTGTTCGGTGCATTGGCCGCGCTCGGGGTTCTAGCGGCTCTGTACGCCTGGGACACCTACGATCTTCCGGGCATGGTCGGTGGACTAATTGGAGTTACGTCCGATAAAAGCCAGACCGGAGAGGCCGTCGGGATGGCGGTCGGCACGCAGATGCCGTACAGATACGAAGCCCTGATCGGCTACATCCTCTCCCAGCCTGTCGCGTGGTTGGGACTTTTCGGGCTCTACGTACTAGTTGGGGTTCGGGATCCGCTCGACCTCTCCAGCTCCACCCTCGCCGGCAAACTCGCCCGTCTCACTGTCCTGCTGTGGACTTTCCTGCTTCTGGCCGGGAGCTTCACCCCCATGAATGGATTCCCGCAACGCTTCGCCCGCGACCTCGGCGTGCCACTCTCGCTGCTAGCCGCATTCGGCGTTCTAGCTCTTGCACGCTCGTTAGCACCACTGCTTCTCAATCACCAGCGATCCACCGCGAGACCCATCACCATCTTCGCGGCCTCGCTAACAGTACTCGGACTCGGGATGATGACTATCTTTCAGGTTTACATAAGCCTCGAAGATGCCACAGGACCGAGCGAGCAGTTGACCATTACCGCCCCGATAGGCGAGGCTGGAAAGTGGCTTGAGAAGCACAACGAAGGCGGCAATGTACTCATTAGCCCGCACGGAAACCAGGTTCCGAGCCGCATGATGCTGGCGATGGGAGATTACTTCGAGTATCAGTCGTTCGAGAACTACCAGATACTACGTCCAAGGGATCTCCCGCCAACCGGCACCAAGCCACTCTGGGACGTATATTTCGCATCCCACAATCCCGCCGACCCCCATACCCAGGATATCCTGCGGGACCGCGACATCCGGTACGTCGTTCTCTACAAAGACATGCCCGACCGAGCCATCAAAAAACTCTGGATCCCCTTCAAAAAACACCCCGACCTCTACTCTGTAGCCTTCGAAAACAGCGACGTGCTGATCGTCAGGCCAAGCACTTCAGCATCTCAGTAATTCAGTCAGCACTTCAGCTAGAGCTTTTCGATAATACGGAATGAAAAATACTGAGATCACTGCCGATGAAACATTTCGTCTTTTCGTTCGCCAAACGGTCGTTCAACAACTGCCGCAGTCTCTCAGTCAAGCCGTCAGTCACGCCCCAGTCAGGTTTTGCTAATTGGCTGACATGCTGACTGCTACTCCTCGATCCGGTAGACGGAACCTTCCACTCGGGTTACGTCGAAACCAGCCTTTCTGAAGTTGCTCGGTCTGGCCTCCTCTTGGGCGAAGAGGTAGACGGGACCATTTTCGAGGGCTATCCTGGCGGATTTTACGCCGGAGAGATCGTCGGTGCCGAAGCGGCGGTCGGTCTCGGGGAGGCTGAGGTCGGCGGGCCACACTATGTCGTTGTAGGGAAACTCCTTGCTGTGCTGGAATGGGTCTACGAGCGTCAGGTCGCGGCGACGCTTCTCGACGAGGATCATGTACCAGAGGTTGCTCCGGTGGTGGAGTACGGTAGCGTCCTGAGGTACGTTTCGGACGACCGTTTCAATACCCTTCCGTCCCCGATAGTCGTCGCTCATATCCACCCGCGAGTAAGTCTCCCACACGCCCCAGACCGGTAGGATCAGGAGTACAGAGACAACCAATCCCTTTACCAGGGTTTCGCCTGTGCGAAGGCTTTCGATGAGAGGCATTGACCGGTCCAAAAGGGCTCCAAATCCGACAGTCGACCAGATGCAGATCACGAGGTACGTTGGGATGAAGTACAGTTCGATGTCCACGATGTTGTTCTCGATAGAGTAGACAAACCATCCCAGAAACGGGATACCTATAAGAGTGGATGCCGCTCGATCTCGGGTTACCAGGACGATCAGGCCGAGCAGCGCGATTTGTAGCACGATCAGGCTGTGATCCCCGATCAAGTACCCGAGATACATCCAGATTCGTCCGGGAACTTCGGTTATGCCAAACGCGAAGAACGAGCCGGTGAGATCCCCACCGCTTATGACGTACAGCGTCCGCTCCAGGTTGTCCGGATTGTTTGCCTCCATCGGAGCGTTCATGTTCGCCCGGATAGGTAAATACAGATACGGCATCAGGCCGATAACGAAGAGCGCGACTCCTTTTAGTATGAGGATCGGGCGCGTGAATTTGGATCGATCCACGAGCGCCACAAAGACGAAGGCAGCCGGGAGGATCAAACCGCTGGTCACGTGGTTTGTGAGTGTCAATCCGCCGAGAAATGCCCCGAGCAGCAGGTATCGGTCGCTGGAGGGCTCGTCGCGGCGTTCGCGCCACTGGAGCAATACGAGGAAGATCAGGCCGATCATGAGCGCGTTCAGGGTATACACCTCGGCCATGACGGCCTGGCTCCAGATTGTACCCCCAAGCCCGAAAGCCAGCGCACCGACCGCCGCCGCCAATACCCGACGACTCAGCAGATACCCGATGGCGTAGACCATCAGAACGGCCAACGCCCCATAGAGAGCCGACGCGAAGTTCGCCATGTAACCGCAATCGCCAAACGGCAAGTATGAGATCAACTTGGTCAGCATCAGGTAGGTCGGGTATCCGGTTGGGTGCGGGATACTCAGGGTGCAGGCTTGCATCTGGAGCATCGCCACGTCCGCAAGCTCCGGTAACTCGTAGGGGAGCACCGTCGGGGCGAGCGTCGCTACGTACAAAGCCATTACGAATAGTGCAGTCCCGATCCCGGCGAGTCGCACCAGAACCTTGCGGCTACGGTCTTTATGCTTCAATCTAGCCTCTCCAGAGGTTCGGGTGAGTGTCCCGAACGGCGCGTCCGCGACGCACTAGTTTTTGTACACGGTCTCGCAGTCGCGAGCTATAAAGTCCTTCTCGTCCACGCTCACGACATCCTGGCCGGGACCGCACCTCACCTGGTCCCTGGTTCCGTCAGAGGCTTCGATAAAATCGTCGCCAGCGCCTCCGACAAGAAGATCCCGCCCCGAAAGACCGTAGATCTCATCGTCCCCGGAACCTCCGATCAGGGCATCTTCACCCGATCCGCCGTAGACCTTTACCGCACCATCCCTGAAACTTCCAAGCCCCGTCCCAGCCACAGCATCCCCCGCCGCCAAACCTACAAACAACAATCCAAGCACAACAAGCAATAACCCCGCTCGACGCGAACCCGAACGCGCCACGCATCCAACGTCAGTAGACTCTCCGACGTTGCCGCTCTTACCGCTCCTATTAGAGATCGCTCGCTGCTTTAAACTCAAGACGCGCTCCTTGCCAACGGAAGTGGTGGGCAACAAGCGCTCAAAGCCTTGAATCGGGATAAGTTTTTCATGTCTCATGAGTCTAGGGGGTGCCGAGCCGGATTGAGTTAAAGCCCGGAAACATCCACCTTAAACCTTCGTTAAACGCCACTTTTCCGACACATTTGTGGAGTAAACGCAAACTTCACACGCAGTTAACTCGACTGTAACTTAGCGGTCGAAGAGTTTGCATATTGTGGGATCGTTAAGGTCGTATGGAGTTTTCGTGCAAGATCTACGGAAGGGGACTTGGTGCCAAAACCGAGCATACAACGGATCAAGCAAGAGAAGCGTAGCGTGAAGATAGAGGCGGCACCCGCTGATATGAGCCGCCGTAGGTTCCTGACGTTCCTCGGAACGGGCTCCGCTGCTCTGGCAGCCGGTGGTACGGGTGTTTTGAGCGAGAGTCCCGCCGTCGCTCAGGAGTCGACGAACGGTCCCTCTGGTAGTGGTGGTTCGGGAAGTCAGGCGCCCTCGTTCTTCAAGGCCATAGAGCCGAGCGACAAGGACGATATCGTTCTGCCGGAGGGCTTCAAGTACGTGGTGATCCGCAGTTCCGGTGACGAGTTGACCTCCGACCGGGAATACGGAGATCACAATGACTACGTCGCGTACTTTCCGATAGACGCGCCAGACGGTGGAGATAACTCTGGAGACGGGATCCTCTGGATCAACCACGAGTACATCAACCCTATGTTCTGGTCCGACTACACGGACCCCGATGGCGAGAAAAAGAAGACCAAAGACCAGATAAACCGCGAGAAGCAAGGTGTCGGCGGGTCCGTCGTGCGGGTCAAGAAGGATGGCGACACCTGGAGCTTCATCGAGAACGACGACCTGAACCGTCGCATAGACGCAACCACGCCAATGGGCGCGACTGGTCCAGCAGCGGGAACGAAAGCCATGAGGATGGATGGCAAGGACGAGGTGATTGGGACTTTAGCCAACTGCGGCGGCGGCGCCACGCCATGGAACACGGTTCTGACCTGCGAGGAGAACTTTCAGGACTACTACGGCGAACGCACCAACAACAAAGGTGAACCCGGCGCCGGGACCAAAGAAGAACCCGAGGAGATCGAGATCGCCGAGACGTACCGGTGGCTCGACGACAAGGACAACGCCCAGTCGCCCGAGCACTACGGTTGGATCGTGGAGATCGACCCCTTCGACCCGGGCTCGAAGCCACGCAAGCACACCTGGCTCGGTCGCGTGAAACACGAGAACGCCGCCGTAACCCTCTCGGACGACAACCGCGTCGTCGTCTACACCGGCCACGACGAGAAGAGCCAATGTATCTACAAATTCGTCTCCAAAGACCAGTACAAGGAAGGCGACAAAGAAGCGAACATGAAGCTTCTCACCGAGGGGATGCTCTACGTCGGGGATTTTTCGCAGGGTAAGTGGAACGCTCTGGACTTCGAGAACAACTCCGTTTTCAAGGACACGGGCTTCGAGGATCAGGCCGATGTTCTGGTCCGTGCGCCCGAAGCATCCGCTGTTCCGCAAGAGGAGGACGGTCCGCCGGTCGGGACGCCCATGGATCGCTGCGAGGACATCGAGGTTCATCCCGATACCGGCCAGGTCTATTGCGCCCTCACCAACAACGACGACCACGGAAATTTCTATGGGCAGATCCTACGCATCACGGAGAAGGACCAAAATCCCACCGCCGAAGAGTTCACCTTCGAGGTTTACGCCGCCGGTGGCCCCCAGACGGGATTCGCAAGCCCCGACAATCTCGTGTTCGACAACAACCAGAACCTCTGGGTCGTGACGGACATCTCCTCCAGCAGCCTCGGCTCCGGCATCTACTCCCCGTTCAAGAACAACGGCGCGTTCGTCATGCCGAGCGGCCTAGACGGCGGCGCGACCGCTGCGGATGTCTTTCAGTTCGCCAGCGCCCCCGTGCAGGCCGAGCTAACAGGACCGGCCTTCACCCCCGACGGCAAGACTCTGTTCCTCGCCGTCCAGCACCCTGGCGAGGAGACCGAAGATCCCAAAGAGCCGACAAGCACCTGGCCGGACGGCGGCGAGCCGAAAAGCTCCGTCGTTGCTATAACAGGCTTTTAGTGCCGTAAGGCGCCTCTCAGCGTCCCTCGATCATATCCGGCATAATGTGGTTGGGGGGCGTAGGGTTGTTAGAGAGGTGTTTTGGATGAACGGCAGGGAGTTTAGGCTACCCGGCTCTCCGTATGAGGAGCTGGTAAATATCATCGTGGCGTACGGGACGCGGGACGAGGCCGCCCGTCCGGGTGACGTACGGGAGTTGGACTCCGTCCATCAGTCGAGCGTTAGCCGCAACAACGCTTTCCTGGCGGCTATCGGAGTGCTCAAGGGCGAGCGTGAGAAACTCGTTACGCGACAGGGGCGGGCGTTGGCGCTCGCTCTCATGCGCCGGGATGCGGCGGAGATCCGTCGTAATTGGCGTGTGGTCGTGTCGACCAATGACTTTCTGCAGAATGTGGTCTCGGCGGTGAAATTGCGCGAGGGCATGAGCTTCGAGACCGTGCAGGCTTACGTAGCCCATTCCGCCGGTCAGCCGCGCAACAAGCCCGTGATGACCGGGTCCGGGGCAATCATCGAGATCCTCAAAGTCGCCAACTTGCTAAAAGAAGAGGCTGGGGAGATGGTACCGACCTTCGACGAAGACTTCGAGCGTAACGGCGTGGACGAAACACCCGTGCAAGAAGAGAACGCCGAAGAACCAACCGAGGAGACTCGGATCTCCACGAGTATTGAGACCGAGGACGGGCCTCGGGTGAATATACACCTCCACGTTCAATGTTCCGCCGCCGAGATAGAAACCCTGGCCCCGAAACTCAAATCCCTGCTCAAAGACCTTTCCAGCCCATAACCTGTCACGAAACACGATAGTACAAATGAACTACGAAAAGATCCCCCATTTGGGGGAGGACAGTCAGAAGTCCGTCGGTTAAAGTTAGAAACATTACGGATAGGTGCCGACAACTATCTCCCCCTCCAAGAGCGTCGGCACCTATCCTCCACGAGTCTCACTAGGCGATCTCGACCTCTCTTTGGGCGGTCTCCGGCTTTAGTCTCGGGCCGCCATCCAGAGTAAAGAAGAATGTTGCTCCCTCGCCTACGGCGCTGGTGGCCCATACATCTCCGCCGTGGCGACGCATGACCCGTTTCACGGTGGCGAGACCCACGCCCGTACCCTCGAACTCCTCCGGGCTGTGGAGCCTCTGAAAAGCCCCGAACAGCTTGTCCGCGTAGGCCATATCGAAGCCCGCTCCGTTATCGCGCACGAAGTAGACTGTTTGGTTCTCCTGTTAGGCAAGGTCCCGCTCGACCCCGAACTCTATTAGCGCGGCGTCGTTTGCGGAGGTGAACTTCCAGGCGTTGCCAAGCAGGTTTTCGAGGGCGACCCGCAGGAGGCGAGGGTCCGCCGAAGCTTCGAGTCCCGGCTGGACTATCACTTCCACCGAGCGTCCCGGTTCAGACTCCTTCAAAACCCGGACTACTTCATCCACGAGGACACTCAGATCCACGGTTTCTCGGCGCATGGAACTGCGAGTTACCCGTGAAAGGTTCAGCAGGTCGTCTATCAGCAGTCCCATACGCTGGCTAGCCGCTCGGACCCGGTTTAGGTAGCTCCGGCCTTCATCGTCGAGTTTGTCCGAGTAGTCTTCGATCACTATTCGGGAGAATCCGTCTATGCTCCGCAAGGGAGCCCGCAGGTCGTGGGAGACCGAATGGGAGAACGCTTCGAGTTCCCGGTTGGCGGCTCCCAGATCCCGGTTAGCTACTTCCAGGTCCAGGGCGGATTGCTCAGCGGACAGGCGGCTACGAACCAGCATGCGGCTGACCCCGAACAGCAGCAAGCTAACCGCCAATCCCGATAGCAGCACCAGGACCGACAACCGGTCAAAGGATCCTCGCTCGAACTCTGGCAGCGCCGTGAAATACAGGCTCCATTCTCGACCGGCCACTTCTATATCGGACTCTCTGGTGAGAGTCTGGTTAGGTTCCTCGTTTCCGGCTCTAAGGACACCGTCGTCATCGTAGAGGAGCTGGTCGCCCAAGAATCCACCGCCGTCGTAGACCTCGAAATCTACCTTGGGGTCGTAGACACCCTCGAAGACTCCGTTTAATAACTGGTCCATCCTGAAGGTGCCTACTACAAAGCCTTTGAGAGCTTTACGACGTCCTTCGACGGTATCCGTCGGCTTTCCATCCGAGTAGACCGGCAGGTAGACGGCGAAACCCCGGCGCAGTGAGAGGTCCGCCACGGAATCCTTCGGCGCTTCACCGAGGACATACACTACGCTCGTAGCCTGAGCTTCGCCGGAGTCGCGAGCTCGATTCATCGTAGCCCGGTGGACGGTGCTGGTGTGGAGATCCCGACCAAGCAATTCCTTGTTGGCCGCACTTTGAGGCTCCACGTAGGTGACCGGATAGTACACGGCTCTCTCACCCGAGGGTTCGAGATCGGGCCGCAACGTCAGAGATTCCCTTTCCAGGAAGCCTTTTAGCTCCTCAGAACGCACGTATTCTACGTAACCGAGAGCTTGTAGCCCCGGATATTGCTCATCGGGTTGAAGGCTCTCGACGAAACCCCTCCACTCCTCACTGGTAACGGAATCGCTGGCATCGAAGAGTCCACGAGCACCGAGCATGGCATCCACATAGGAGCTCGTAACGCTGCCTATGGCTTCGCGCGTGGCGTCCGTAGCTTCGTTGAATCGGATCTCATTCTCCACGTCAGCACCGGCTCGCACGTAGAAAAAGGCGATCAGCGAGAGCAGCACGGAGATCAACAAAACTCCATAAGCTACCGCCATGCGGCTCAGATACTTGGTGAAGCCGCTCATCTAGGCACCCGACTACTCACGGCCACTGGTCTCTGGCATCGAACCGCAGCGTTTTTCCAAGCCATTAGCGAACCGCCTTTATGCGACACTTAATACTAGGTGGTTAACGACACTCCCGCAACACATCTTGACCAGCGTGTTTCCGTTGAGTATCTTGGACTTTCAAGAGGCAATGCACCGGCGCGTTCAGGCACGACTGCTTAAGTACCTATCCGAAATGGACGATAATCTATACATATGCTGAGTAAACAGTTTCTACAACAGGTAAACGAACGTCCGCGTGGGCGTGGACCTGCACCGCTCATGGCTCTCGGTGCCGTGATCGCAGCCGCCATGGTCGGCTTTCTGGTGTCGTGGTTCGTGGGGCTCGCGGTGCTCGTCGTCGGCGCTGGAGCAGCCTATCTGCTGTACGCAAAGCATGCCAAACGTCAGACTTCTCGGGTCTCATACGACCTCGGTGCGGATCGGCTAATGACTGAGCACTTCGCGCGTGTTGGCAAGGCTTGCGGCATCCTGGCTACTTCGGAGGAGGTCTGGAATCGAGGTAAAACCAGCGATTCCGCCAAGAACGAACGTGCGATGGTTCGGGTGGGTCGTCTGGAGAAGCCTGGAATAGAGACCAACGTGGAAGTTTGGGGTATCGACTCCGGTGAGACGACGGCGTATTTCTTCCCCGAGGCGGTGCTGGTGCTCGAAGATGATCTTTACCGGGCTTTCTCGTACAAAACGCTACAGGTCACATTCTCGTCGGAGAAAGTCGCGGAGTCGGGTAAGGTCTTCTCGGACACGGAGGTTCTGGGTGAGACTTACCTGTACACCTTGAGCGACGGGTCGCCGGATCGCCGTTTCGGGAGCAACCCTCGATTGCCGGAGGTTCTCTACGGAGACCTGGACCTCTCCGCCGACGGTTGGAAGGGCGTGAGCATCCGGGCCTCAAAGGAATCGGCAGCCGCTCAATTCGTACTCGCCTTCGCCGAAGAACAGGAAACCGAACGCTACGAGCAGTGGCACGGCATCCGTCCCGCAAGTGATCGAGGGAAGCTGGATCCCACTCACGATATACTAGGCCTCCCCGCTGGAGCATCGAAAACCGAGATCACCGCCGCCTACCGCCGCATGGCCCGGACATACCACCCGGATAAGACCGCGAGCTTCGATCACGAGTTCCGCGACCTCGCGGACCAACGCATGAAAGACGTGAACGCCGCCTACGCGAAACTCCGCCGCACAGCCCAATAGACAAGACTCCTAGAAACGATATTCCAGGCCGGCGAACCCCGACAGCGGAATATTTCTCCCAAAACCTTGCACGGCTCGCGTTTCTGCTTAGAATGCGTCACTCAAGCACCCTATAAGAGAGAGCACGTTATGACGAATATGGCGAATATCCCTAACCGTCTCGGACGGCTATCAGATCTGGCATACAACCTGTTGTGGACTTGGCGACCCGAAACCCAGAGCCTCTTCGCCCGCCTGGACGCGGAACTCTGGGAATCAACCGAACACAATCCCGTCCGGCTCCTCGCCGAGACCAAGAATCTCGACTCCGCTGCCGAAGATACGAGCTTCGTGGATGCATACGAGAAGGCCGTTGAAAACCTCGACATCTACCTCGAAGGACGCAACACATGGATGGATCACGTCTATCCCGATACCGGAGCAGTGGCATATTTCTCGGCAGAGTTTGGTTTGCACGAGTCGTTGCCGATCTACTCCGGCGGCCTCGGCGTTCTAGCCGGAGACCACGTAAAGAGCGCGTCGGACTTGGGAGTCCCGTTCGTCGGCGTGGGTATCCTCTACGGACAGGGCTATTTCCGCCAACGCCTTTCCCCCGGCGGTATGCAAAAAGAGGTCTATGAACCCCTGGATCCCGAGAACCGTCCTGTTAGCCTCGCACTCGCCCCGGATGGTACTGAGATCTCCGTCGAGGTGGAGTTGCCGGGACGCAGTCTCTCCCTGAAGGTCTGGCGCGTTGAGGTCGGCAGGACCGGCATCTTGCTGTTGGACGCGGACATCCCAGAAAATACTGCCGATGATCGCGCACTGACCGCCCGGCTCTACGGTGGAGACAACCGCACCCGCATAGCCCAGGAGCTTATTCTGGGCGTCGGTGGCGTGCGGGCATTGCGAGCCGCCGGTCACGAACCAGCCGTCTACCACATGAACGAAGGCCACGCCGCTTTCAGCGTCCTCGAAAGAATTCGGGAGATGGTCGCCGCTGGAACTAACTTCGACGAGGCTCGCGAGAAAGTAGCCGCTAACACGGTATTCACGACCCATACACCGGTTCCCGCCGGTCACGATGCCTTCCCCCCGGAGATGTTCGAAGAGTTCACCGCCGCCTGGCCAGAGAGCCTCGGTATACCAGCTGAGAAGCTGTGGAGTCTCGGCCACAAGGAAGAGTCCTGGGGGGCCATGTTCAACATGACCGTCCTTGCCATGAACAACTCCAGCGTTCGCAACGCGGTCTCCGCTCTGCACGGCGAAGTCTCCTCGGATATGTGGAATTACCTCTTCGAGAAGAATGGCCATCGCCACATCACCCACGTCACGAACGGCGTGCATACATGGAGTTGGCTCTCCCCGGAGCTTACGAACCTCTTCGAGGAGCACTCCGGCGGACGCGCCTGGCGGGAATCGGTCGAGGACCCGTCGGTCTGGTCGTTCATCGAGGAGATCCCCGACCAGAAACTCTGGAACGCGCACACGAGCGTAAAGCGACAGACCGCCGAGTTCCTGAACGGTCGTCTGAGGTTGCAGCGGGAGCGCAACTCCGAGGGCGCATCGCGGGATCTGGACGCGGAGACCCTCACTATCGGGTTCGCCCGGCGTTTCGCAACCTACAAGCGGGCCACGTTGCTCCTCTCCGACGCCGAGCGGCTGCGTCGGATCGTCACGGATGCTGACCGACCGGTGCAGTTCATCTTCGCGGGCAAGGCCCATCCCGCCGACAGCCCGGCGAAGGAATTCATCCGCGATTTGTACGCCGCCGCCGGAGACTTCGACGGTCGTCTCCTCGTGCTAGAGGACTACGACATGAACGTCGCCAGGCACCTCGTGCAGGGAGTCGACGTATGGCTCAACAACCCGCGACGGCCTCTGGAAGCCAGCGGCACCTCCGGTCAGAAAGCCGCGCTAAACGGAGCGCCCAACCTCAGCGTGCTCGATGGCTGGTGGCCCGAAGCGTACAACGGCGACAATGGTTGGATCATCGGCCAGGAGATAGAGTACGCCTCAGAAGAGGAGCAAGACACCGTGGACTCGGAATCCCTCTATGAGACTCTGGAGAACTCCCTGGTCCCGCTCTACTACGACCGTAACGAGAGTGGAGTCCCCGAAGGTTGGGTCGAAGTGATGAAAGAATCCATAAAAACCATCGCCCCGGAATTCTCGACACAGCGCATGGTCCGGGATTACGTCCATAAGCTCTACGTGCCTCGCACTGCGGAGGTTACCGGGTCTCGGTAACCTCCGCGACGTTCCCTCCGGCAGCGGTCTTGGGATCTTTAGCTGGAGGGATGGGGAGTGGTCCTTCGCGCAGGCCACGCATCCAGAGCGCAAGATTTCGGGTTCCGGGCTCCCAGATCAAGAGTACCGCCAGGATACCGTAGATGGGCAGATGCCCGATCAACTCCGCCCAATTGAAAACCGTGAGCGTGAGGTTGGTCGGGACGAGAGCTAACAGCACGATCTCCCGAACAAAGACCCCAGTAAGCAAGAAGATCCCCAACATCAGCTCCACCGACCCCGCGAAGAGAATGAACACCTCATCCGAGAGTGGCACCCCGAGAGCCGCCGTAAAGTTGAGCGGATAGTCGCTCAGGAAGGCCTCGGCCAGCGGAATATTCGCAAGCTTCTCGGTGAACGCCACGACGATGAAGCTCAAGCCTAGTCCAACTCTCAGAGCGGTAACGGCGTAAACAGACAGATTGGCCGGTGGTTCGACCCGAGGAAACAGCAACCGGTCGATGGATACAGGACCGCGTCCAGCCAGAAAGAAGAACGCCGCGAACCCGAGATAGAGAAAGTTATCCAGCATCGGCTCCAGGCCCACGAGCGGTATCCCCACGAGCCAGAGAGAGGCGAGTCCGGCGGCGGCGATCCGGGTAAACGCACCGTAGAAAAGAGCCAATGCGATCATGGTCTCCGCGAAACCCACAAAGTTGGCGAAAACACCGGGAAGTTCGTTATCCGGAGTAAACAATTGACCCTGCACCCCGTTGAATAGCAACGGCACCGCCACGTGAACACCAAGAATCAGGGGTACTAGAGCGTAGATCACCGCCCGACGTTCGTCCGTAGCCCCAAACGCCTCTGGTCCCGGTATAAAACTCCGCCCATCCCGCCTCCGCCACAACACAACGGCCACCAAAACAGCAAGCAGCACCCCGGAAGTCAGAAGCAATGGCAGAGGTCGGAAAAAGAGATCCCACCTCACGGGAAAATCCGAAGCACTTTGAAACCATTTCTCATGCGCCCACGCTGGTCTTGCCGACAGCAATGCCAGACAAAAAGTAAATAGAATTCCCGCTGGCATCCAGTTCAGTAAACGGACCATAATTTCGACTTCCTTTGCGCGAAACAGTGTCCGGGTCCAAACCCAGACAAACCAGGAGCTTCCCGATTACCACCAATGTTATACCCGACTGAAAGACCAATGGGTAGCCAAGTTCACCGATGTTCGTGTGAATGGAATCCCGGCTACTTGAACCGTCGCTGAAATCCGCGTTTGGCGAAGTTCAGGTTGTTTTCGAGCTGCCTGTGATCTCCCCGGTTTCTTCTTCGAGCATCGCCCGTAGATGCAGACTGACCCACGTTCGGTATGGCCGCCAGATCTCTGCAAACGCTCGCAACTGTTCCAGGTTTGGGGGTTCGTCCAGCCCGTAAGCCATCGCGACGGCTCGACCCAGCCGAGGCTCGTTCTCCGGTAAGAGATCCGGCTCTCCCGCACCTCGGAGCAGGATCAACTCCGCCGAGAATGGACCAATACCGGCCAACTCTTTCAATTCACTCAACGCTTCATCCGCAGACATCGAACGCAGTTGGACCGCATCCAGCTTCCCATCCATCGCCGCTCGCCCAAGACCTCGCAGATACTCGACTTTGCGCCCGGACAACCCCGAAAACTCTTCGAGTTCAGCGAGTCGCAACGGACCGGGAAAGGCATATTCGGTTTGCCCATGAATCTCGACGACATCTCCAAGCTCCCTCGCCATCCGCGCTTTGATTCGCGCCGCCTGCACGATGCGGATGCGATTGCCGATGATCGCCCACGCCGCAGCTTCGTAGGGCGAATAGAAACATACCGGCCTCAACCCTGGATACCGCTCCTGTAATCGACCTACGACAGCATCTCGCTCCCCCACCTCCGGGAAACCGCTACCATCAACATCCAGCGAAAGTATTCTCTCCACCTGCCGCCGCACCAACTCGGCATCTCCCTCACCGAATATCTCGCCGACAATCGTCTCGCCCTCGGAGCGTACGCACACCCCAACAGCAGCCTCGCCGCCATCCGCCACGAAAACCATGTGCAGATGCCCCGACTCACTGCCCTCATAAGCAGCGGGCGCAAAACCTTCGAGAAACCTCGTGCTGGCAGCAAACGAGTACGGTCCCGCGGCATGCAGCTCGAACCGCTCAGCCATCGTGGACCGTGACCGTGTAGCCATCCGGGTCGACGAACGCAAACGTTCTCCCGAATGGACCGTCGAATAGCTCTTGCGCTATCTCGACCCCGCCGGATCGTAGAGAACCGTAAAGCTCGTCGGAGTCGTCACACTTCATCCACAACGCAACACCCCAACCGAGCTTGTCTACCGCGTCGAGGTCCACGCTCGGCTCCCGAACCGCAAAAGATATAGGCTCCGTCCGAAAAACCGCCGCGCTCGAAGGCCCGTTCGGGTCCACTTCGAGCCCCAAATGCTCCGTATAGAACAGTCTGGAAGCGTCCAAGTCTCGCACCTGCAAAGCGACGAAATCAGGCCCAACTATCTTTCCCATTTCCTCCACTCCTTTCAGATATACTTATCAGTACACTGGTAATAATATAAGAGTACTGATGATATTCAAGAGGGAGTCTGAGAGATGAACAATAAAACTGTGGATGGCAGGATCGGGTACGAGTTGAAGCGGGTTCAGCACGCGTTGAGGCTCAAGATGGACGTGGGGCTGCGGGACGCTGGGCTGACCACTCCTCAGTACGCGGCATTGAGTGTATTAGATGATAGTCCCGGTCTCTCCGGGGCGGCGCTGGCCCGACGGTGTTTCGTAACGCCGCAGACGATGAATCAGATACTGGCGAACCTAGAAAGCGACGGGCTCGTAGAACGGCGAGACCATCCCGAACACGGTCGCGTGCTGCAGGCTTTCCTCACAAAGCGCGGGACGAAATCCCTCGTCAAAGCGCACCGAACGGTAGATGAGATCGAGGAGAGGATGCTCGACGGGTTGGGCAATAAGAAACGCGCCCGGTTTCTGGACGCGCTCCTTAGCTGCACCAAATCTCTGGAAAGCCGGAAGCCGGAGTAATAGAAAGGCCCCCGGTTTTCGGGAGCCTTTCGTGAAAGCGTAGCGTTGGACGTTTCTACGCTGCGGGCACTTTCGGCTTGAAGGTAAGCTCGTCGTCTGCGAGATCCACGACGATGGTGTCGTCGGGGTCGAAGTCGCCGCCGATTATGCTGTTGGAGAGCGGGTTCTCTATGTAGCGCCGGATGGCGCGGGCTAGTGGTCGACCACCGAATTTCGGGTCGTAGCCTTCTTCGGCCAGGAATTCCTTCGCGGCGTCGGTTACTTCGACGCTTATGCGCTGGCTTTCGAGGTGTTTGTTGAGTCGGGCGAGCATGATGTCTACGATCTTGAGCACGTCTTCCTTGCTCAAGGGTTTGAAGACGATGATCTCATCGACCCGGTTTAGGAACTCGGGACGGAAAGCGCTCTCCAAAGCTTCCCTCGCCCGACGCTCGGTCTCCTTGAAGTCCATGCCATCGCCGGAGGTGAAACCGAACTGCTTGTTCGATATGAGGTGCTGGCTGCCGACGTTGGAGGTCATTATGATGACCGTGTTCTCGAAGTTGACCGTCCTTCCTTGCGCATCGGTGAGACGTCCATCGTCGAGGACTTGCAGGAGCGTGTTGAATACGTCCGGGTGGGCTTTCTCTATCTCATCGAAAAGCACCACGCTGTACGGGCGGCGACGGACGGCTTCGGTGAGCTGTCCAGCCTCCTCGTAGCCGACGTATCCGGGAGGCGCACCTACGAGCCGGGAGACGGTGTGCTTCTCCTGGTACTCGGACATGTCTATCCGGATCATGGCTTCCTGATCCCCGAACAGATAATCCGCGAGCGTCCGCGCAAGCTCGGTTTTACCGACACCCGTAGGACCGAGGAAGATGAAGCTCCCGACGGGTCGCTTGGGGTCTTTTATACCGGCCCGAGCCCGGCGGATGGCTTCGGCTACAGCGTCGACCGCTGGTTCCTGGCCTATGACGCGCTCGTGCAGCACGGATTCGAGGTTTAGGAGCCTCTCGGCTTCTTCCTGGACGATGCTGGTGGCGGGCACGCCGGTCCATTCTTCGAGTATTCGAGCTATGTCCTGACGGCAGACCTCAGGAGCGTCGGTCTCACGACGCCCGGCCCAGCCTTCGTGTTCCTGCTGAAGCTCGGCTCTTAGTTGCTCCTGGCGCTGCTTGAGATCCGCTGCTGTCTCGTAGTCCTCGGCCCGCACGGCATCGTCCTTCTCGCGTTCGAGGTTGGAGATCTCCTCTTCGATGCGCTTTACGTCGACCGGCGTTACGGCGGCGCGTAGACGCACTTCGGCGGCGGCTTCGTCGAGCAAGTCTATGGCCTTGTCCGGCAAGAAGCGGTCGGTAATGTAGCGGTCGCCGAGTTGCGCGGCGGCGGTTATGGCCTCGTCGGAGACCCGGACGCGATGGTGCGCCTCGTACCGGTCGCGCAGGCCGAACAGGATCCGGGTAGTCTCCTCGACCGTCGGCTCGTCCACCAGAACAGGCTGGAAACGCCTTTCGAGAGCGGGGTCCTTCTCGACGTGCTTGCGATACTCGTCAAGGGTGGTCGCACCGACTACCTGTAGCTCGCCTCGGGCGAGCGCGGGCTTGAGCATGTTTGAAGCGTTGACCGCGCCGTCCGCGCCACCAGCGCCTACGAGCGTGTGAAGCTCGTCTATGAACAGGACGATGTTCTTCTCCTCTTGCTGGAGCTCTTTGATCAGCTGCTGCATCCGCTCCTCGAAATCTCCCCGGAAACGAGTGCCAGCGACGAGCCCACCCACATCCAGCGCCATGACGCGCTTGCCTCGCAAGGACTCTGGAATGTCCTCGGAGACGATACGTTGAGCTAGTCCCTCAGCTACGGCGGTCTTGCCAACGCCCGCTTCACCGATGAGGACCGGGTTGTTCTTGGTGCGACGGGAGAGGATGCGGACTACACGCGCTATCTCCTCGGCGCGGCCAATAACCGGGTCGAGCTCGCCGTTTCGGGCCATCTCGGTTAGGTCTCGACTTACCTGATCCAGGGTCGGCGTACTACTCGGCGGACCTTCCTGTCCACCACCCATACCAGATCCACCGGCTGCCCCTGGCGCGCCGGCGCCGGGATTCATTTGCGCTCCCCGCTGCTGCATGAGACGCAGGATCTCGCGCCGCAGAGACTCGGAGTCGGCTCCTCCGTGCTGCTGCAATATACGGTAGGCGTTCCCGTCACCCTCGCTGAGCAACCCGAGCAGCAGATGCTCGCTGCCGACCTGTCCGGCCCCCATCTGTCGCGCCGAAGTGAAGGCGAGTTGCAAAGCCCGCTTCGCGCTCGGGGTGAAAGTGTAGACCTCTTCGCCGGGATCTTCCCGGAACTCGCTGAACCGCGCCCGCATACCATCCACATCGGCTCCAGCTCGACCGAGAGCCTGAGTCGCGATATTCTCCCCGGTCACGATACCGGCAAGCAGGTGATCCGTGCCAATAGCTGCCGTCCGGGTCGTTCCCGCAGACGACTCCCGAGCCCGCATAACAGCCTGCTGCGCCTCCTGACTAAGAGCCTCGAACATACTCCCCGGACCCTGATTCTGCTGCTGTATAAGGTTCTGAAGCATCTCGAACGGGTTCATCCCACTCTCGGCGCCGCCACTCCCAACCAAGCCAAGCCGACGTGCGCACTGCATACAAAAGAACGACGCTACCCGTTCGCTACCTTGCCCCTGAAACACCTGCACACTAGCCGGCCGAACCCC